>Ga0272441_10007662_pt1 | contig 17460 bp, 16 predicted proteins | sample SSMProp6N_FD_193582 | JGI IMG/M metagenome (GOLD analysis project Ga0272441, IMG submission 193582) | Marine sediment archaeal communities from Little Sippewissett salt marsh, Falmouth, MA, United States - SSM-Prop-6N | ecosystem: Environmental > Aquatic > Marine > Wetlands > Sediment ...
AGGGTTCAGAATCAACCGTACTATTTTTCCAAAATTTCCAGCGGATCCAACCATCTCGGCAAGCCCGACATTACTTAGTGCCCTTACGAAGAGCTTGAATCCTTGCGTTACAAGGGCCGGAATTGCCCCCCTTTCCCCACCCATTGGGAAAGTCTATTGGAATTCTACCCGCTGCTCCGTATCTGTCAAGAGTTTTTTTTGAGCCTTCTCGAATTCTCAATGATTTCTGCCAGGCCAATCACCAAGAAGCAGGCAGGCCATCACGACTTCTTCACCATCAGGTCGAGGTCCTCCAGGAGCGATTGGAGGTCTTCTTCGTGCTCGACCTCCTGTTCCAGTATCTGCAGGACGATGTTGTAGGTAACCGGATCGGTCGTTTGCGTCGTCTTCAGCAGCTTCTGGTAGGTGGTGATGGCGCACTGCTCGCCCTTGATATTCTGCTCGAGGATGACCCGGACGTAGGGATCGTCGGGAGCGTCGTACCCGCAGTTGGTCCAGTCGTACCACGCCTTGGGCGTCGTGATGGGTGTTCCGCCCAACTGAACGATCCGGCCGGTCAGCATGAGGGCGTGGTTGAGCTCTTCCGTGGCATGCTGTTCCAGCTCCGCGATAACGTTGTCTTTCATCGGCCCCTTGACGACCTTGGCGCCCAGCCAGTACTGGTAGTGGGCCAGCCACTCATCGCAATACGCCCGATTGAGCAACTCGAGCAGCTCGTTTACGTCCATGCCAACGATTTCAATTCCTTTGGTTCCCATACGTAACCTCCTTCTCTTGGAAGAATGAACAATTCGCACGACCCAGTTTACATGCGAAGGCCCGGGATGCAAGCAGGAATTCCACGGGCCAGATGCGTCCTCTGTCGGAGTCGCGGCGGGCTTGCGTTACGGGAGCATCTGCGACGCCGCCACTTCCTCTGCCTGGTGACCTGCCGCCGGCGTATCGTCATCGTTGCACCAGTACGCACGTTGCCTGACAAACGGCATCGTGATCAGCAACCGAAGCTTGTTGTCCTCTCTCCGCTGGTACGCCGGAACGCCGATGCGAATGTCGGCCTGGCGCACGTTCAACACGAGGCTCCGGTGCAAGCGGTCCCACCACGAGAAGACGACCGAGTAATTTGAATCCGTCTCGGCTCGAACGGCACTGTGATGCACGCCGTGCATTCGCGGCGTCACAAAGACCTTGTTGAGCCAGCGTTCCAACCCGTACGGAAGGCGCACGTTCGCGTGGTGAAACATGGTCCCGATCGCAAAGACCGTCTCATAGATCACATACGTCAACGGAGTTACGCCCAGCACAACCACCTGAACGATGCGAAACAGCGTCGAGTATCCGATCTCCACGAAGTGGAAGCGAAACGAAGTGGACACGTCCAGGTCCGGATCGACGTGATGGACGTTGTGGAAACGCCAGAGCAACGGAATGACGTGGTTGGCCCGGTGCCAGTAGTAGAAGGTCAGATCCATGAGACCAAAGCCCACGACAATACCCAACCATGAGGGCAGGGGCAGGAGACTGCACAAACCAAAGCCGCTGCTTTCAATCCAGCCGGCGCCCAGCAAACCGACGCTGCGCACTGCCAGAGAACCCACAGCAAACACGCACGCCGCCATCACAAGATTGACTGCGAGACGCCTCACAAGAGGGCTCTTTCGCCGCCGTAGCGGCACCACCTGCTCGGCAGCGAGCAACAACCCGAAAACGCCCGGAAACAACAGTGCCTTCCATATAGCCATCGTTTCTCGTCTTCCATCTCTGCCACGTGCTACCGGTTTACCCGCCCCGCGCATCCACGGATGCGCCGTTCGCCGGTCGTTCAATCGTAACGATGCCGAGATACCCGTCCACGGTGACTCGGTCGCCCGTTTCGATCCATGCCGCGGCGTCGGGAATGCCGGTAACACAGGGCAGGCCGTACTCGCGGGCGATGATGGCCCCGTGAATCAACATGCCCCCCCGCCGCTCGACCACGGCCGCCGACATCGGCACCACGAACGTCATATTCGGGTCGATGGCGTCGCAGACCAATACCTCTCCCCTGCTAAAGCGAAAGAGATCGTCGCGCGTATGCAGCACGCGAGCCGGGCCCGTAGCGACGCCCGGGCCGGCCGGCTGGCCAAGCAATTGCCGCGGCCGGATGACCTCGCGGGCCCGCGTTGGTTCCGCGCGCGATGCCGGTCTCGGCACATGATCCGGCTCCACAAGAGCGCGGGCAATTTCATCGGCGTCCTCGACGACGGGAGTCAATCGAGCGATCTTATGCGAACGACCGGCTGCGGTGTGCAAGGCACGCATCAACTGCCCTTCCAACCGGCCTAAGTAAATATTGTCGTCGTCGCGAAGCTTGTAGCTGATGCGGGCCAAATCCAGAAGCTCCCGGGCAAAGCGGCGCCGTTCCCGAGGAAAGGCATGCAGGAACTCTCGCTCCATCTGGCTTCGGTTTCGCGTCCTTTTCCTTCTTGCAGGTCGGGGAGATTCTGCCATTCGCAAGAGCAGGCGTTCCAGGTCGCCCCCGGCCCCCGCGTCCGATGACGAACCGAGCACAGGGCTCGCAAAATCCTCGCGGAAGGCGTCGAGACGCTTCTTGAACGTCGTGTGAGCGTTGGCGCGCCCGGTGCGCAGGGCCGCTGCCAAAGACGGGTCCTCGGCGAGCATCTCGGCCAGCTCCTGCATCCTGCGGTTCCTCTCGACGCTGACCAACGGCGCCGAGGCGAGCAATCCCGTAAATTCATACGGGTCGTCCGGCTTAAGCATGCGGTTGTAGATCTGCCCGAAGAGACGGAACCCGTGCGCGAACGGGATGAAATCGTCCCAGTAGATTCGCTTCCACTTCTCATACACCTCGCGTCGCCGCGTGATCTCCCGGGCCAAATCGGCGTCGGCCAGATCCGTGAATTGCACAGCGGCCAAAGCATCGGCTTCGGCGATCATGCCGGGGATTAGTTCGCTTTCGATTCTCCCTCTCAACGTCTCGAGATCAGCCAGACTACGCCGCAGAGACAGATACCACTGGCGATTGTCCTGATCGGCGCTTGCAGCACGCGTGGTGATCGGGCGGGACTGCAAGACGAGCAGCCGCGCCCGGCGGTACGTCCACTCCACATCCTGGGCGGAACCGAAGACCCGCTCCAGGCGTTTCTCCAACCGAAAAACGTCTCCGACTTCGTCATCCTCGAGGGGTGGTTTTCGCTTCTGCGCCGAGGAAAGAGCCGCGATGCGCGTCCCGTCCCTGTCGGGCAGGATCGCTTTTTCCCGTTTTGCCGGCATGAACGAAACGATGCGACCGGTCCGCCTCTTGAGCGTCCAACGGTCCGGCTCGATCGTTCCATCGACCAAACCCTGGTTGAGCCCGTGGACCGCCTCAACAACCGCCAGTGCCGCATCGTTGGGGCTGCGTCCGAAGACGATCCCCGACCGCCGGCCCTTCACCAGTTCCTGCACAACGACCGCCATACTGCTTTGCTCGACGTCCAGGCCAATCTCGCGCCGATAGAGTATGGCCGCATCGGACCACATCGACGCCCACACCAACTTGACGTGATCGAGGATCGACCCCACGCCGCGAACGTTCACGTAGGATTCATGCAGACCCGCAAACGAGGCCTGGGCCGAGTCTTCTCCTACGGCCGAGGATCTCACCACAACGGGCCGGTCGCGAAACCGTCGCTCTATCGCGGCTGCCAGCGACGACGCCAGATCCGTCGGCAGATCGGTCTTGAGAAACATGTTCTGGATCCGCAGCGCCGCGTCCCACATCTCTTCCCATCGCATCTGCTCGAAGTCCTTGCGATGGTACTCCATGAGAATCCGGGCCCGCAAACCCGTCGCATCGAGGAACCGACGGTACGCCTCGGTCCCCACACAAACCGCACGCGGCACGGGCAGTCCGCGCGCCACCATCCGCGCCAGGGCAAACGCCTTGCCACCGACCGCCGGACCGTCCGCTTCCGTAATGTCCGACAAATCCAGAACGAGTTTCATCGTTTCAGGTGCAGCTCCATCACATGCTGAAAACGATCCACAACATAGTAGCTTTGGACGTCGAGACGCAGGACGGCGCAGCTTGGCGAGTGGACAAAATCGTGCAAGTGGGGGTGTTTCTCCAGATAGAGACGCAACAGCCGGCTGTTCCGGGTCTTCCTGATCTCGCGCACAGTGCCGATGGCGGTGGCCGCCATGGAGCGACGAAAGTCACTGACCCGATTCGAGCGGCTGTCGATCAACATGGCCGCCCGCGCATCGGTTGTCATGTTGGAGAACTTCCGCGTGGCCCGGGGCGTCGCAAAGACAAGCTGGCGGAGATTTTCCGTCGCCGCGAAGGCCACCAGGCTGGCATAGGGCTGGCCCTGACAATGCGTGGACAGCACGCCCAGTCGCTGCTTTTCGAACAACCGCTGTAACCGGTCTTTCAGATTGTCTTTCTCCGTCAACTTTCTTCTCCCGTCCCACGACCAAGTTGCGGCGAGATTCACCTGACTATAGACCGCCCGGTCCCCTCGGGTTCAGCGATTCAAGAGCCAGATCGAGACATTCAGGACCGCCGCGAACGAAACCCACAGCAGATAAGGACAAAGCAGCAGCGCAGCGCCCTTCGAGACCTCGCGAAATCGCCAGATCGTGCCCACAATCGCAAACCAGAGCGACAAAATCACGGCGACGGCCCAGCCGATCCGATGAAAGCCGAAAAATACAGGCGTCCACAGAGCGTTGAGAACGAGTTGGGCGAGGAACCAGGCCAGCGCGGTACGCACCGCCCTGGACTGCAAGCCTCTCCGCCAAACCCAAAACGCGGCCACGCCCATCGAAAGATAGAGAACCGTCCAAACCGGGCCAAACAACCACCCCGGCGGCGTAAAGAAGGGCTTCTCCAGTTTAGTATACCAGCCGGGCGCATCACTGCCGGCCGCCAAGAGCGAGCCGGCCAGAGCCGCCCCAAAACTAACGGCGCACGCGATAACCAGTTTCATGACATCCCTGCCGGCCATTTTCGGGCTTTCGAGCACAAGAACTTCACTTGACCACCGTCCACATTACGCGCAAGATCAAAAACGTCAAACAAAACAATTTTGCAGAACAAAGAACCGGACCATCAGTAGGAATATCGCAAAAGGTCAATTGACCGTGCCCATGCGGCCGGCTGCACGTTGCCGGTGAATAAAAGCGTTCTGGATCGATAAGAGAAGGAGGCACCACGATGGCCGAAGAAAACATGCAGCACAACACAGCCTGCGGCGACGCCGAACACGGCAAGCATCTCTGTTTCCTGATGTACGAAGGGTATCATCTCAACAGCAAGGAAGCCTACAAAGCGCTGGTGCAAGATGCGGAGTTTCGGTGCCAGAAGTGCGGCCGGACCGCCAAGGCCGCTGGAAGCCTGTGCGAGCCGGTTCGTCTTTGAGTCGTGCCCGGGCCACCGTTACGACAAAAAGCGACCGCCAGTATCCTGCGCGCGACGACCAATACGCAGGCGCGTTTGACTCAGTTCTAACCGTGCGACTGTTGAAAGGGAGCCCCATGGATATCTTTACCTTTGCGCTGGAAAAAGAAAAGTACGCCGAGCAGTACTACCGCGAGCTGGCCGACAAAGCCGCCCACGCGGGATTGAAGAACATCTTGACCATGCTGGCCAACGACGAAATCGCGCACTATCAGGCCGTCGAGCAAATGAAAACCGGCACACCGGAGGCGGTAACGGAGACGCCCGTGCTGAGCAACGCTAAGGAGGTTTTCGAGAAGATGCGCGGCTCGGCCGAGAAGTTCGATTTTAGCATCAGCGAGGTGGATTTGTACCGAAAGGCCTGTGACATCGAGCAGGAGAGCAGAAAATACTACCTCGAAAAGGCCCGCGAGGTGCAGGACGGTAGCCAGAGGACAATCTTTGAGAAACTGGCGGAAGAGGAAAACAAACACCTGGTGCTGGTGCAAAACATCTGCGACTTTGTGTCCCGGCCGGAAACGTACCTGGAGGACGCCGAGTTCTATCATTTCGACGATTACGCAGAAGATGAGTTTTAAATCAGCGTGAGCAAAGCGGCCTACCGGAAGAGGGACTGAAGATACCGCTCGGCCAGCGAGAGGTGCCCCTTCTGTTTCCGGGGATCCATACGGTCCCATTGCAAGGCCATCACGCGCATTCGGGGATTACCCGCAAAGACGCCCCGGTGTTTGTGGATGAAGCGCCAGAACAGGGCGTCCCAAACGTCGCACCACGAGCCCCGGGCGAAATCGCTCATCTTCCGGATGTAGTTGGAGGAGCTGATGTACGGCTTGGTGGTGATGAGCCCGCCATCGGCGTACTGGCTCATCCCGTAGACGTTGGGAACCATCACCCAATCATAGGCGTCGATAAACAGCTCCATGAACCAGCGATACACCTCATCCGGGCGGATTTCACACAGCAGCATGAAATTGCCCAGCACCATGAGCCGCTCGATGTGGTGGGCGAAGGCGCTTCCCTGGACGCGCTCGATAACGGCATCGACCGGCTCGATGCCCGTGTTGGCTCGGTAAAAAGCCGAAGGCATTTCGTTCTCGCAGCCCCAGAAGTTCGCGGTGCGCTGCTCGGTTCCGATCCGCAAATACACGGCCCACATGAACTCGCGCCAGCCAATGACCTGCCGGATGAATCCTTCAAGACTGTTCAGCGGGATATCGTGATGTCGGCTGTGCTCGAGCGTCCGTTCAACCACCTCAGCGGGGGTCAGCAAGCCGGCGTTGATCAGCGGCGACAGGAGCGAGTGGAAGAGAAACGGCTCGGTCCGGGAGATCGCGTCTTCGTAAGAACCGAATTGCGCGAGCCTGTGTTTGAGGAAGTCGTCGAGCCAGGCCTTTGCATCGCGATGGGTGATGGGGTAGAAAAAAACGTCTACAGAACCCGGATGATCGGGGAAATTCGTGAGAACGTATTGACGTGCCTCCTTCACGTGCTTGCGCTGCGGAACGACGGGCAACGCAGGAACAACCAGATCGACCGGAAGGCGTTTGCGGTTCTCAGCATCGAAGCTCCACTTGCCCCCGACGGGCTTGCCGTTTTCCACCAGTATGTCGAGCCGCTTTCGCTGGTAAGCGTAGAAGCTTGCCATGGAAAGACGCTTGCGACCCTGAAAGAAGGTCTCAAGCGACTCCGCATCACTGAGAAACTGAGGGCCGGGGTGAATGCGAAGCTCGACCTTGAGCCGCTGGGCGCTCTCATCCAATTCCTCCCTGAGACTGAAGTCGCAAGGATCGACGACGTCGAGCTCTCTCACACCATGCTGCTTTAGAAGATGCGTCAGCTTCCCCTCCTGACAGAGTTCCTCGTGCGAGACATAGTGGACGTGGGCGCGCTTCCGGAAGAGCATCTCAGCGTAGGCCTTCATCGAGGCCCGGTGAAACAGCAGTTTCTGTTTGTGAAACCTGAACTGGCTGAAATAGCGAGGGTGCTCCAGCAGAAACACCTCGCCGCCCCCGGCCCAAACCGGGCTGTCCTCGAAAAGCTGGTTCGGAAAAACTAACGCCGCCTTCTTCATCGTCTGCCGCCCCCACAGTCAGCGGTTTGGACGAGCACCGCCCCTCAGAGCAAACCAGATCAGCCGGAGGCACCTGCCAACGACTGCTTCAAATCCGCTTCGAGCCGCTCCAGGATCTGCGTCAGGCATCGATCGAGCGCCTTGACGAGAGCATCGGCGGTCCGGGCCTCCAACGGATTCGACGCTCCATACACCTTGCCGGAAACAACCGCCTCGTCAGCATCTTCACTGGCAAGAAGAAAACAATGCAATTCCATGACCGCTTCCGGAGCGGATGCGTCGCTGAGGTCGCCGTAGAGCATGGTGATGTTCCCCTCCAGCGTGTACGTCGGCTCCAGCCGGCTGCCCGAGCCCAGAACGCGCTCGAACATGCCGGAGCGGGCCAACCACAAGCGCGTCCTCTCGGTAACCATCACCGCCGGCGCTACGAGGAATTCGTGGTAGAAATCCGATTCGTACACGAGCTCGTCCCGGCGATAAACCAGTCCCGGGTCGGCAAAGGCGGCGTCGATCGTGAAGCGCCGGACCTCCAGGACCGTATCGGTTTGCACGGCCGAAGGCTCGCCCGGCCGGACCGCTTCCAGAATGTAGTACCGCTTATCAACAGCGGTTCGCGCGCATCCGCTCAAGGCCAGCACGAGCGCTGCCCAGATCAGGCACAGGGAAGATCTAACTAAATGGAACGTCATTTCAACGCCTCCGATTTGGCTGGTGGTTTGCTAAGAATCAACTGCGACGGGCGCTTCTTCAACGCGGAGGTCAAATCCTTGAGGTTATCCGATATCTCACGAAAATTCGTAATGATGACCTCGATTTCCGGGCGTTCGGTGGCAACCAGCTTGTCGATGCGCTGCAAGGCGCTGTTGAGCCGGGCCACCGTCTCGGCCAGATTCGTCTGGTTGGAAAGCTCTCCCGAGCCCGCCAGGAGCCGGCGCAGATTGTCGTTGGTCACCCGGATCTCCGCGACGAACTGCTGGATTTCCTGGCTGAGCCGGGGGACGTTCGCATCCGCCACCACCTGGTCCAGGGAAGCGAGGAGGTGTCCCAGGTCTTCATTCATGCTCTCGGTATCCAGCGCCGCGATTTTCTGCCTCGTCTCGGCCAACAGATCGTGGGCCTCCCGACTGAGCTGCGGCACGTTCGCTTCCGCTACCGCCGCGTTCAAGGAAACCAGTAATTCCTGGCTGGCCTGGCTGATCTTTTCAGCCTCGATGGCGGCCACCTTCGCGCGAGTATCCCTTAAGAGAGCGGTGGCCTCGGCGCTGAGTTCCGCCACGTTGACATCCGAGACCGCCGCATTCACCGAGACAAAAACGTTCTCCAGAGAGGTAGCCAAACCTTCGACGTCGATCTCCTGCAGCCGCAGGAGAATCTTGTCGATGGAGTCCTTCATCGTGGTCAGCTCACCCGGCGCCGACGGCACGTAGGAGTATATGGGCTCCCACGGAACCTCCATGATTCCAAACCGGTTGGGATCGACGTAATTTGCCTCCAGATAGGCTTGGCCGGTAAGGATATTGGAGGTAATTCGCACGCGCAGTCCGCGATCGATCATCTGTTTCAGAATCAGCCCGACCGGCTCGTCCGCCAATTCGGGAAAGACGGCCCGGGGGGCCGAGCACACCACCCTGACGTAGGGCTCGTACTCCGAAACGTTCGCGCTGTCCTGATCCAAATCGTATTCATTGCCCACAAACCCGATCTTCTCCACCTGCCCGATGCGAACGCCGCGAAACTCAACCGGCGAACCGACGCTCAGGCCGGTGATGGATTCGTCAAAATAGGTCTCGAAGTACATCTTGTCCTGGGCGAGCAGGCCGGCGCCGAAGATCACAACCGCAGCCACGATCAGGACGACAGCACAAATGACAAACAGCCCTATTCTGAAATAATGCGGCTTCGTGCTCATTTACATCCACCCGAAATAGGATTGATTTTAGCCGACCACAGCATTTTCCACATGCTATTCAGAGTCCGTCCCTCCCGCTTCGCGCCGGAAGAACTGGCGAACCACCGGATCGTCACTGTGGTCGCGCAGCTCCTGCGGATTGCCTGTAGCGATGATGGTTTTCCGGGCTTTATCCAGCATGATCACACGCTGAGCCACGGCAAAAATGCTCGCCAGCTCGTGCGTGACAACGACAAACGTAATGTGCAGGCTCTCAGATAACTCCAGAATCAGCTCGTCAAGCTGTGCGGCCGTGATCGGGTCGAGGCCGGCCGAGGGCTCGTCGAGAAAGAGAATCTTCGGGTCCAGCGCCAGTGCGCGGGCGATCGCGGCGCGTTTGCGCATGCCGCCGCTCAGCTCGGAAGGCATCTTGTACACGGCATCCTGCAGCCCCACGGCGCTGAGCTTCATCTGCGCGATCGCTTCCATGGCCTCGACGGGCAGAGCGGTGAACTCTTCCAGAACGAGAGAGATGTTTTCGAGCAAATTCATCGATCCGAACAGTGCGCCGCTCTGGTAAGACACGCCGATCTTCTTGAGCACGGCCAAACGCTCGGCTCCCTGGGCCGTGACGATGTCGGTGCCGTCGATCCAGGCCTGCCCGCGCATGGGCGTGCGCAATCCGATCATGTGCTTGAGCAACGTGCTCTTGCCACAGCCTGACCCTCCCAGGATGGTAAAGACCTCCCCAGGCAGAACATCGAAATTGACGTCCTCGAGTATGACCGTGTGGCCGTAGCCGGCGGTGAGGCCCTTTACTTGGATGATGGGTTCGGCGCTCTTGCCCATGTTCGGCTATATCCCCACAAAATAATAGAGAACCGCGAAAATGCCGTCGGCCACCACGATAGCTACGATCCCGCTGACGACCGACCGCGTCGCCGAATCCCCGACGGCGCTGGGGCCGGTGCCCGTCTGGAGGCCGCGAAGACAACCGATCCCGGCGATCAACGTCGCGAAAACAAACGTCTTGACCAGACCGCCCGCCAAATCGCCCAGGTCCGCCGCCTCGCGCATCCGTTCGAGAAACGTCACAACGGGCACGTCCAGCGAACTCATCACAACGCCGCAACCGATCAGGCCGAAAAGATGGTTGAACATCGTCAACAGCGGCAACACGCAGACTGCCGCAACCAGCCGGGGCAGAACCAGGAATTCGACCGGGTCCAGGCCCATGGTCACCAGGGCATCGACTTCTTCATTGACCTTCATCGTGCCCAGCTCAGCGGCAAAGGCCGATCCGCTGCGACTGGCCAGGACAAAGGCAGTGATGAGCGGTCCCAACTCGCGAAACAGAGCGATGACCACCAGGTCCGCCACGAACACCTCAACGCCGAACTTCTGCATGGCCACGGCGGATTGGAACGCTAAAATCAAACCGATCAAGAAGCCCAACAGGGCCGTGATGCCCACGGCGTTGGCGCCGGCCTTCTCGGCGATCAGAAACGTGTCGCGCCACCGCAGCCTGCCCGGACGCGCGAAGACCTTGAGAAGCTTGGCAAAGACCTCCCCGGTGAAACTGACCTGGTCGAAGAAATCGTGAGCCGCATGAACGACCGCGCCGCCCAGATTGTGAACCAACTCGGAGATCCCACCGATGCCCTTCGGAAACGAGACGGCGCGGTACGTCTCGAAGAGCGTCAGGAGTTGGCGAAGCCGAGGCTGAAGATTCTCGATCTCGAATCGCTTGCCCTTCTTCCGCTGGATGCGTTTGAACTCGAGCAGCAGCGCAATGCCAGCCCCGTCGCAATAGTCAAGCTCTCCGGCCTGCACGACCAAACGCTCGGCGCCGGCCTGGCGAACGCGCTGCGTGCTGTCGCGCCAGATGGCCGCAACGGCATCGCGATCGAGCCGGCCCTTCAGAACCAGGTCGATCCGGCCGTCGCCGCCCGACTGCAAATCAAACGTGGCTTTCTTGTCGCCGTCCATGACACCTCAATAGTCGCCAAATCGCAGGATCGGTTCTCTACCCACGCGGAAAGACGTCAGATGCACAACCCCGTGGGTCAATCCCGGCGCGTCGGGACACCCTGCAACTACAGCCGGCCATTCTATCGGGTTGCACGCGTTTTGCAAAGGCCAAGCGGCGCTGCCTTTCCGATCCGGTCAGTCGCCTTCAAACCGCAGGGCACCTGGCAAGAATGTCAACCAGATCGTCCTTCGATAAGGGATTGTCAAGCCGGCCCTGGGCGGCGCGGGGCGAGCCGCCGCCTTTGCCGCCGATTTCCTTCTGGAGATGTTTGAAAAGCTGTCCCGCGTCCAGCGTTGTGGAGCTGACGGCGATGTGGGTATCACTTACGGCGATGCCGGCGCCTTTTACGCTCTCGGCCATCATGCCGGCGAGAGTCGCTGTAAGCGCTCGCGGAAGTGCGCCCACGTACACGCCGACCTTCGACGATCCGGCGGTGACGACTTCGGCCGACCGGGCCAAGTCGGAAAGCCGCAAGGACCACATCCGATCGACCTCTTTCGACAGCTCCTTCGCACGCTCCAGGGCCTTGGCCAGGATAACGGGCAACTCCGAAGTCGAACAGCTTGCCGCCTTTCTCAATTCTCGAAGGATGGACGTCTCGCCTTGCGACTGTTCCAAAGCCTTCTGTCCGGCCAGGAACGACACCCTCGTACCGTCCTTCTTGTTCTCCAGATTGAAGATGCGAATGACGCCGATCCGACCGGTGCTCTGGACGTGGGCTCCGCAACAAGGGGATTTGTCACAATCTCCGATCTTGACCACCCGAACGACATCTGCCTCGATCTCGCCGAAGCGGCTGCGAACGGGCTCGTCTCCATCGCCGAACACCGTCTCAACGGGAACGTCCTTTGTAACGATTGCCATGGCTCTGCGCTCGAGGTCCTCCACCACGTCCCAATCGATCTTCCTGTCAAAGTCAACCGTGCAGCCTTCCACGCCGATGTGCACGCCGGTGGTCTGCAGACCGAACTGCTCGGCGGCGACGCCCGACAGAATGTGCTGGGCGGTATGCTGACAGGCAGTATAGCTACGGCGCTGCCGGTCTACGCGGGCGACATACGTACCGTCGGCCAACGGGCGGTCGAGCGTGTGAACAACTCGGTCGTCGACAATCTCGACCTGACGGACGACCGCTTCGCCGATCGTGCCGGTATCGGCCGGCTGGCCTCCCTCGTCGGGGTGAAACACAATCGGATCGGTTGTGACGCGGCCGTCGCCGACCGCTTTGACCGCGACCTCGAATTCATACGTATCCGGCTCAGTCCAATACAATCTCTTCATGGCGCCGATTGTAGTCGATTGTGCGGCCGGCTCACAACCCACCATCCGAGCCAATCGACACTTTCTCGTCGAAAGCAGCCGACACCAGGGGCGGGGGAACACCTCAGCCCTCTCCGGCAAACGGTTGGCGCAACGCATCCGCTGCGGGTAGAATGGCCGGGCAAGACGGTATACGGCAACGTGCTGCGGTCGTCGGGAGAAACGCGTTCAGATGAAGGAGGCCACTCAATGTCGAACATGCCTATCGATCCGGTGTATCGGCGCGAATTCCTGCAGAAACTGGGGACGCTTTCGTTAGGGGCCGTTACCGGGGCCGGGTGAGACACTGAAGGTCCCGCAGTTCGACCGGCCGAATGCTTGAAGGTCCATTGAACAAGGATTTGAATCACAAACAACAGGAGTACGACGAATGAACCACCGATTTTCGACACCATGTATACTGGCTCAATGCGGCATATTTCTTCTTGCTTTCTCGGCCGTCTGCGTACCGCAAGTGTCAGCCGCGGAACCGGCGCAAGCTGCGACGCCGGATCGATTCGACGTCCGAACGTTCGGCGCCGTCGGGGACGGCCGGACCGACGACACAGCCGCGTTCCAGAAGGCCCTGGACGCCGCGGCTGCCGCGGCCGGCGGAGTCGTCTACGCTCCGCGCGGCAACTACTTCTTCGCCGGCCATCTCAACGTGCCGAACGCCGTGACGCTGGCGGGTATGTGGCAATCGGTCCCGGCCCACAACGGCATTCGCAACCGGGGCCTGCCCAAGCCCACCGACGACGGCACTACGTTCCTGATCACCGAAGGAGCGGGCCGCGAGGACGGACCGGCCTTCATCACCCTCAACACCAACAGCACGCTCAAAGGCGTCGTCCTCTATTACCCGAAGCAGAACGTCGACGACGTGCCCGAGCCTTACCCGTGGGCCATCGCCATGCGAGGCAAGAACCCGGCGGTTCTGGCCGTCGAGATGCTCAATCCGTACAACGGAATCGACGCCACGCGCAACGAGCGTCACCTGATTCGCGACGTGCACGGCCAGCCGATCCGCCGCGGCGTCCTCGTCGATTCCATCTACGACATCGGCCGCATCGAGAACGTGCACTTCAACCCCTGGTGGAGCATGAAGCCCAAGTTGTTCCGCTGGCAGATGGAGCACGGCGAAGCGTTCATTTTCGGCCGCTCCGACTGGCAGTACGTCTATAACACCTTCTGCTTCGGCTACAACATCGGCTACAAATTCATCAAGAGCAAGGCCGGCGTCTGTAACGGCAACTTCCTCGGCATCGGCGCCGACGATTGCTATACGGCGCTTGTCGTCGAGCAGTGCGCCCCCTTCGGCCTGCTGATCACCAACGGCGAGTTCGTCTCCTTCCACGGACCCGATCCCACGATGATCGCCGTCGGGCCGGCCAACAGGGGCAGCGTCCGTTTCGCCAACTGCGCGTTCTGGGGCCCGTGCAACCAGATCGCCAAAATCGAGGGCAGAGGAACCGTCGGCTTCAGCGATTGCACGTTCACCCAATGGGGCGGCAAAGACGGCAGCCGCCCGGCGATCCAGGCCCAAAACGGGACCGTCCTGATCCGAGGATGCGAATTCCGACAGAATCGGCCGCAGATCGACCTGGGAGAAGAAGTCACGCGCGCCGTCATCGCCGAGAACGTCTTCACCGGCGCGCAGCGGATCAGCAACCAATCGAAAGGCAACGTCCAGATCGGCCTGAATGTCAGCAGCGACTAGCCAGCCCAGAACGAATCGCTGCCGGGCAGAAACTGCTCCCAATCCGTACTACTTCCGGTGCTCGATGACGAGAACCGAGGCGATGGGGTCCGGGGCTTGCTCGGGCAGCTTCAGAACGAGTATGTCTGAACCGGCCAACTTCTGCAGCGTCAGCGTCTGGCATTTGGGGTCGGCAAGGAAATAGGCCTTCGTCACCTGCGACGTCTTGACGGGCACGCGCAGGATACGGTCCTCGGGCCAGTCGAACACATGCACGTAGAGCTTGCCGGGCTTGGCGGTGTAGCGGCCCCATGCGGGCTTTTCGTACGGGCTGGCGGTCGTCTCATGAATGGCTTCGCCGTTGACGGCCATCCATTTGCCGATGGCCTGCATCGACTCGACACTCTCGGCGGGCACGGAACCGTCGCCCTTCGGCCCGATGTTGAGCAGGTAGTTGCCGCCCTTCGAGACGATGTCGATGAGGTTGCGAATCAACGTCTCGTCGGACTTCCAGGCGTGGTCGTGGTCCGAGTATCCCCAGGTGGTGTTCATAGTCATGCAGACCTCCCAGTCCACGCCGGGGATGCCGGTCGAGGGGATAGTCTGCTCGGGCGTGGTGAAGTCGCCCTGTTCGGGCTTCCACGTCTTCAGCCGGCCGACGGAGTCCGTTTTCTCGATGTGGGGGATGTGATACAGGCGATTGTTCGAGATCACGCCCGGCTGCAGACGCCGGGCCATCGCCATCAGCTCATCCGAACGCCAGAACGGCCCGTCGTTGCCCTTCTTGGAGTAGTCCCACCAGATGACATCGAGCGTGCCGTAATTCGAGAAGATCTCGCGGGCCTGGTGGTGGAGAAAATCGACGTAGACGTCGTGGTTGCGCGGGCCGTTCGGGGAGGGCTTGCCCTTGAGCGGATGCGGCAATTGATTCGCCTTGACGTAGTCGTACTGCGGGTGGTGCCAGTCGATGACCGAGTGGTAGAAACCGACCTTCAGGCCTTCGGCGCGGATGGCATCGACGATCTCCCTGCACAGGTCCCGGCCCACGAGATCGTGCGCGTCGTAGGTCGTGTACTCCGACTGGAACAGGCAGAACCCATCGTGGTGTTTGGTGGTGAAGACCACGTAGCGACACCCGGCTTCCCGGGCGAGCCTGGCCCACTGGGCGGCGAAACCTTCCTTCGGACGAAACTTCGGGACCGCCTCGTGGGCGTATTCCCACGTGTCGGCGCGGACGCGCTGCTGAATCCATTCCATCCCGCCCCGCGTTCCGACGGGCTTGTCCTTCCAGGTGCCGGCCAAGCCCGAATAGAGACCCCAGTGGACGAACATCCCGAAGCGTGCTTCCCGCCACCACTTCATCCGCGCATCACGTTGCGCTTTCGTCTCGGCTGCCGACAGCGGCGAGGCAATCATCGCCAAGACCACAATCGCTATGATGACAGGTACAAAATCTGTTGGTCTTCTCATGAGTTGCTCCTTCTTCATATCAATGGCGCCCCGTCGGGGCGCTCTCTTACGTATGCCAGGGACTGCGCATCGGCCGGCTGAGCATTCGGCTGGCGGCCGGGTCGTCCAGGATGACTTCCCTCCCGGCGTCCCAGTGGATCTTCCGGCCGAGAATCATGGCGATGTTGCCCAAATGGGCCGGGATTACCGAACGATGCCCCACCTCCACCGGGACAATCGTCTTGGCGCGGCTCTTGACGCAGTCGAGGAAATCACGCCGGTGTCCCTGGCGATGATCGCCGGAGGGCCTGGCGAGGTGGATTTCTTCGGGCCCGATCCTCTCCTTCAGCAAATTCTTCGGAGAGGCATCGAGGCCACCTCGCGTGATGTGGAGCCAACCGCGATCGCCCACAAACCGCACCCCCTGTCGACAGTGGTTGTTGCTGGCGACGCGCATCGTCACGCCGCCGGCGTACGTACAGGTAAAGTCGTAATCGACCGCGGCGTTCCACAGGCCGTTAGCCGGGAAGATGCCGGCGCCGGCCACTTCCTCCGGACCCGTTTCATCACAACCCATCCCCCAGTGGGCGATGTCGATGTGATGAGCGCCCCAATCGGTGACCTGCCCGCCGGAGTAATCCAGAATCCAGCGGAAATTCCAGTGACACCGCCTTTCGGTATACGCCGCTCGGGGCGCGGGCCCGAGCCACATTTCGTAGTCCAATCCGTCGGGCACCGGCATGGCCGGCTGCGGATCGATCCGATGCACCGTTGGCTTCCCGCCACCCGGGCTGAAACCACCTCCGATGCCGACCTCCACCCTCTGCAGCGTGCCGATCCGCCCGTTGCGAACCAGTTCGCAACCGAAGCGAAAGTGGGCGGTGGAACGTTGCCAGCTCCCCGTCTGCCAGACACAGTTGTAGCGATTCACCACCTCGACCAATTTTCGCCCTTCCGCGATGGTCAGCGCCAGCGGCTTCTCGCCATAGATGTCCTTGCCCGCGCGGATGCCGGCCAGGGCGATAACGGCGTGCCAATGGTCCGGCACGGCGATGCACAGCACGTCGATGTCGTCCCGGCGCGCCGGGATCAATTCACGAAAGTCGTTGTACGCGCTGCAATCCCGATTGCCGTAGCTCTTGCCGATTTCCTGTACGGCCGCCCGGCGCCGGGCGGCATCAACGTCACAGACGGCCACAATCCGGCAATCCTCTTCCTGCAGGAACCCTTTCACATGACGCATCCCCATGCTGCCCAGGCCGATCAGGCCCATGGTCAGCCGCTCGCTCGGTGCGGGCCGGCCGAGCACCGCCGACGGAACCACGTACGGCAAGGCGAAAGCCGTTGCTGCGCCCCTGAGAACCGCACGTCGCGACGTCCGGTGCTCGCTTGCTTCTGCTGGCTCGATGGTCATCCGCTCACCCTTTACTTTTTCGCTGCGTCGCGCGCCTCGTTGGGCGTAGAAAATATGGAACGACCGGCTCCTGGGGTTATGGTCGATAGAGACCATGGGCTCAGCGGCGTGTGGCCGCTGGTTATCGCGGGTTACTCTCGGCGATAGCAGAGCCGCCTATGAATCGTTCTT
>Ga0272441_10007663_pt1 | contig 17458 bp, 11 predicted proteins | sample SSMProp6N_FD_193582 | JGI IMG/M metagenome (GOLD analysis project Ga0272441, IMG submission 193582) | Marine sediment archaeal communities from Little Sippewissett salt marsh, Falmouth, MA, United States - SSM-Prop-6N | ecosystem: Environmental > Aquatic > Marine > Wetlands > Sediment ...
CGGATTTTGAGGAGACGAGTCGGAAGAAGACCACAATCTTCGCGAAGGACGAGACGTTGGGTTGGCGGCTGCGGCCGGGTGTCGAGGATATGTGGGGTGGGGTAAAGGTCAAGATCAACGCGAAAGGGTTGCGCGGCCCGGAACTGCCGTACGAGAAGGCGCCGGGCCGGATGCGTGTCCTGTATCTTGGCGACTCGGTTGCGTTCGGCTATCGGCTGGCCGACTACCGCGACGCGTTTCCGTTCCGAACGTCGGAGTGTATCGAACAGAAGACCGGAAGACCGGTGGAGACGGTGAACGCGGGGGTTGGCGGCTACTCGCCGTGGCAGCAACTTGCGTTCTTGGAGAAGGAGGGGATCCGCTACGCGCCGGATCTGGTTCTTCTGTCATTTGTTTTGAACGATGTGGCCGAGAAATTGGACCTGCTGCGGTTCGGCGGCACGGGTGAGGGGCATCAACTCCGGCAGTCGTACTACTCGCTGTACGACTGGCTGCGACACCACAGTGGGATTGTGCACTATGTGGACAAAGCGAAGATACGCGTGCGGTTCGGTAAGGATGTGCAGCAAGGCGCCGAGCGCGTGGAGAAATTGAGCATTCGCTCGCTGTGCTACGAACCGGATCTGCCGAAATACGAGCGCGCCTGGCAGATCACGCTGGAGAATCTGGGCAAGCTCGTGGCGTTTTGTCGCGCACGTGATCTTCCGCTGCTGCTCGTCGTGTTTCCGTACGATTTCCAATTTGAGGACGTGCCGGGCTCTTCGGCGCCGCAGCGCAAGCTGCGTGCGTTTGCGCAGGAGCACGATGTGCCGTTTCTCGATCTGCTCCCGCCGCTGGGCGAACGCATTGCGGAAACAGGCGGCGCGGCGCGCGACCTGTTCGTCGACCACGGACATCTTTCTTCGTACGGTTCACGGCTTGTGGCCGATATCCTGGCGCGCCACGCGATTTCCGAGTTCGCCTCGCTCTTTGGCGCGGCCCGCAACGACGGCGCCGAGCCAGACCAGGCCGACCAGCCCGAGCCCGAGATAGGAGCTGAGGTCCCTGAGCCCTGAGCGGTGCACGTGGAACGCTTCGACCGCGATCCGGTCGCGGCTCAGGAACCGGCCGCGCAACGAGACGATCGCCGGGCCGTCCAACTTCAGGCCGGTCACCGCCAGCCGTTCGCCGGCAAAGCTTCTGACCGCGGGCGTCTCGGGCGCGGCGAAGTACCTGGCGCGGTCAAATGCGATCGGGCGGCCGGTCCGCGCCGTTGTTTCCTGCAGTGTCCGCACGTAGTAGTTGTCTGCCCGTCGCGCGCCTTCGCCGCAGATCAGCGGCAACAGGAGGTATGCGGCGAGCAGCCCCAGCGCCAGCGGCCAGCGCCGGTGCGTGAGGCCGAGCGGTGCCCGGCAGCTCTGACGCAGGTACGCCGCGACGTAGACGAGCCCGAACAGCGTGAGCGCGTAGGACAGCCCGTGTTCGGGCCAGAACAGCGCGAAGTTCGTCAATCGCCAGGAGAACGGGGCAAACAGATGCACGCCGTTCGCCCATTTCGTCTGGCACGCATCGAGCAGCAGGTGCAGCAGCACCGCCAGGCTTAACAGGCCGAACGCGCGCCGGAACCGCACGGCGCAGGCGGCGAGCGCGCCGCTCAGGACCAGCCCGAACAGCAGCGAGGCCTGGACCGAGCTGTAGAGCAGCAGCCCGTACGGGTCCACTTGCCCAGGCAGTAGCCTGACCGCGCGCTGCAGGATCCAGGGCAGGTCCGGTATGACACAGCCCAGGTAGATCCATTTCAGATCCGCCCGCCGCCAGCCCAGCCGGATCAGCGCCGCTTCCGTCCCGAGATGTGCAAGGGTGTTGGGCATCCTGGGTCACTTCTGTCTCCCCATGCGTGATGTTAGGGGACGGATGCGAAATTTGAAATTGGAAATTGGAAATTTGAAATTGGAAATTGGAGGGAAGCAACGGGAGGTGACCTCTGCGAAATTGGAAATTGGAAATTTGAAATTGGAAATTTGAAATTTGAGGGAAGCAACGGGAGGTGACCTCTGCGAAATTTGAAATTTGAAATTGGAAATTTGAGGGAACCAACGGGAGGTGACCTATTGACGCAGGATTTCGCCGCATTAGACTCTTTTCCAATTTCCAATTTCCAATTTCCAATCTCCAATTTCCAATTTCCAATTTCCAATTTCCAATTTCCAATTTCCAATTTCGGGCTTTGCGCCGAAGGCGCAAAGCCCTTGTAATTGGGTGCGCTCCATGACATAGTACTCGACCTTTCACTGAGGGTGGACAGCGATGAGTTTCGAGGCACTTCGAGCGGATGTAATCGACAGGGGGCTATGCGCGCGTTGCGGGCTGTGTGCGGGGGTGTGCCCGACTGGTGCGATCGGGTTTCCGGACGATCTGGAGCTGTACCCGGAATTGACGGGCAAATGCACGGATTGCGGGCTGTGCAACAAGGTTTGTCCGGGCGCGGAGGTGGACTATCCGGCGCTTTCGGAGCAGGTTTTCGGGAAGCCGCACGATCCACTCGACCCGTGGGGCCACATGCAGAAGCTGTGGGTGGGCTATCCGGCAGACAAGACGGTGCGGGACCAGGGCGCGAGCGGCGGGTTGACCACGGGGATCCTGCTGTACCTTCTGAACAGCGGCCGGATCAAGGGTGCGGTGGTGCTGCGCATGGATCCGGACAAACCGTATCGCGCGCAGGCGCTTGTTGCGCGGACCGAGGAAGAGATTCGGTCGGCGGCGAAATCGAAGTACTGCATCGAACCGGGCATGCGGGCCCTGAGCGGGATCCGCAAGGAGGCGGGCCCCTTCGCCGTGGTTGGCCTGCCGTGCCAGATCCACGGGCTGCGCAGGCTGGAAACGGTCGAGCCCGGGCTGGCGGAGAAGATCCCGTACAAGCTCGGGCTGTACTGCCACTACAACATGGAGGTGCGCGGCACGTTGGACGGGTTGCGGCTCGGCGGGATTCCGCTGGACGAGATCGCGAAATTCGAGTACCGCGGCGGCGGCTGGCCGGGCGGCCTGATTTCGTTGACCAGCGACGGGCAAGCGCGACCGCTGCACGCGAAGATTATCATCAAGAACTTCATGTCGATGATGCTCCGGCTCTACGGCGCGCCGCGTTGCTTCATGTGCGTGGACGGCATGTGCCAGTTTGCGGATCTTGCGCTGGGCGATTTCTGGGCGTTTGACTATCCGGACCATTTCGGCGATCTCGAATGGTGCTCGCAGGTCGCGGTTCGTACGGCAATCGGCCGCGAGGTTATCGAGAGCGGCCTGAAGGACGGCGCATTCAAGTTGTGGGAGATGCCGAAAGAACGCTATCCGAAACGGACCCGCAACTTTGCGCGCGAGAAACAGCACGAGGGGTATGTTCGGCTGCGTCGCTTCATACGGCAGGGCCGCGACGTGCCGGACTACCATTTCGAGATCCCGAAATGCCGGCCGATCGATTGGCTGGCGGAGCTGCTTCGATTCCGGCTGGTGCGCGTGTTCAGCGGGCGTCGCGCGCGGGAGGCGGTGGTCAAGGTTCTACTGTCGCCGTTCGGCACGGTGCTGGACCGGCTGAACACGGTACGCAAGAAGATCGTGTTGCGATTTCACGGGAACTAGCGATGACGACGACAGGCACGCGGGATGGGGCTGCGCTGATGCCGGCTGCGCCGGCGGCAGCGCAGCTGGATTGTCTTCTGGTCCACGTTCCGAAGTTCCAGACCTACTATCCGCCGCTGAACGTGTATCAGAGCTGCAACCGGATGACGATGGGTCTGCTCGCGCTGGCGGACCTGCTCGACCGTAACGGGTACAACACCAGGTTGGTGCATGCCGGGATCGAGCGGGTGCTGGACAAGAAGTGGTCGTTCGCCGCCTATCTCCGCGCGCATCGTCCGAAGGTTGTCGGGTTTTCGCTGCATTTCCATCACGGGCTCGTCGACACGTTCGAGTTCGTACGGCAGGCGCGTGCCGCGCTGCCCGACGCCTTGATCTTTCTCGGCGGGTTCACCGCCAGTTTCTTCGCGCGCGAGATCCTGGAGATGCTGCCGGAGGCCGATGCGGTCGTGCGCGGGGATGCCGAACAGCCGCTGCTGCAATTGCTTGAGGCAGCGGTCCGGTCCGGCCATCGCGATTTCGGCGCGATCCCGAACGTGCTCTGGCGGCGGGACGCCGCGCTTGTCGAGAACGAGCACAGCTACGTGATTGACGAGGACACGCTGAACGATCTGGTCTTCACGCGGTTCGAGCTGATGGAACACGGCGGCATGTACCGGGACATGCCGAAAGCGTTCATGCGCACGAACTTGCCCTCCGGCTTGAACCGGAAGCTGAACCGGATACTGAACAAGGACCGGTCCGGCATCTATTGGGGCTTGCCGGTCGGACGCGGATGCGTTTTTACCTGCTTCTATTGCGGCGGCGGCGCGAAGGCGCAGTGGCGGATCAACCGGCGCAAGGGCGCGATTTTCCGGAAGCCGGAGAAGGTGATCGAGACGATCCTGGCGTTGAAGCGGCAGGGCTATCGCGGCTGCTACATCAGTTACGATCCGCAACCGATGAGCCAGGACTTCTATGTGCGCCTGTTCCGCATGATGCGCGAGCAGAATATCGAGTTCGGGATCATGTTCTCGGCCTGGCGTTTGGCGAGCGAAGAGTTCCTGGACGCGTTCGCGAAGCTGCCCGGCACGGGGCATGCCTACTTGATCAGCCCGGAAACCGGTTCGGACACGTTGCGGAAGAAGGCGCGTAGTGACTGTTTTACGACCGAACAGCTCCTGGCATCCGTCGGCTACGCCGACAAACTGGGGATCAAGACGCGGGTCTATTTTTCGATCGGAGCCCTGGAACACAGCGAGTCGGAGTTTCAAGAGACGATCGCGCTTGAGCAGGAGCTGCTGCGTCGGTTCCGGCACGTGGAGGTCGAGGCGTTCGTGATCGAGGCGGAGCCGGGCGCGCCCTGGCATTTGGACCCGGAGAGCTACGACATCACGCTGCACCGCAAGACCTTGGCGGATTTCCTGCGGGATCATTCGGATCCGACCTACAGCTCGATGACGAGCCTCGGCTATACGTCTGCCTTCTTTGGCGATCGGGACATGGCGCCGGCCGAATTCAATCGGCGCATGCTGGAACTGCGTTGCAGATATTTCTGCAAGCAGCGCATGATCTGCACGCTGATGCGCGGGTTCTGGGCCGTTTGTCGGGTGCTGGGCATCGCCCCGCGGCCGCGCCGGCGCACGCGCGGCGCGCGGGCCTGACTCGTGGTGGGCAGTACCGCAGCCATTCCCTTGGCCGCCGTAGTCCCGAGGCGCCGAGCGCGCTCGGGGCGAAGGAGGCTGGCTGCGGGTTGGCGGCAAGACATGACCGAACTACAACAAGGCGGTACGCAGGCGGCTCTGGCCGATGCCGGGCGCGGCAGCGTCTCGAAATACCGGTCGATCGTGGTGGGCCAGGCGGGGTTGCTGCCTTTTCTGCGCTATGAGCTGATCACCGGCCTGTTCGGGCAGTGGCCGGGCGGTGCGGGACTGCTGTTGCGGCGTTTGTTCTATCCGTGCCTGTTCCGGGCCTGCGGGCGCGGCGTCGTGTTCGGGCGTGGCCTGACGTTGCGGCATCCGCACCGGATCTCGATCGGGAACGGGGTCGTTCTGGAGGAAGGTTGCACGCTGGACGCCAAGGGATCGGAGGGTGAGGGCATCCTGATCCGTGATCGTGTGTTCGTGGGCAAAGGCTGCATCCTGACGATGGCGGACGGCACGATTGAGTTGGACGAGGGCTGCAACATCAGCAGCTACTGCCGGATCGGCACGTTCGGCACGACACGGATAGGCAGGAAGGTGCTGCTGGGTGCGTACTGTTATGTTGTCGGGGCCTACCATGAGACGGAACGGACGGACATCCCGATCATGGACCAGCCGAACCGGACGAAGGGCGGCGCGGAGGTGGGCGACGGGTGTTGGATCGGCGCGCGCGTCACGGTGCTGGACGGTGTGAAGGTTGGCCGTGATTCGGTGGTGGGCGCGCATGCGGTGGTGACGAAGGATCTGCCCGAATTCTGCATTGCGCTTGGCAGCCCCGCAAAAGTAACGAAGATGCGAAAGTAGGCGGATGCGTGGGTTCTCGGCAACCGAGTTCCGGGCAGCGCGGTGGCGGACGGTTGCGGCCGCACTGGCGGGCGCGGCCGTGTTTCTTGCGCTGTTCAGCCACGGCCGTCTGATCCGGTTCGACTGGTTTCTGCACGGGCTGTGGCTTCTGCCCTGCCTGCTGCTGCTGGGCGCAGGCCGTGGCCGCGGCTGGTTTGCGGGCGCACGGCCCGCGCAGACGGCGGAGCACGGCGCGGAGCTCGCGCTGCTCGGCTGGCTGCTGCTCTATCTTTTGTCGGAAACGACCAAAGATCCGCACTTCTTCTTCTTTTCGCGCTGGGGCCCGTCCCGCGCAGTCGGCTACGGGCCGTTCGCCTCGGATCTCGGCCGGTTCTGTATTGTGGCGGGGCTTGCGGCGATCCCGTGCCTGTGGTATCGGCCCGCTGTGAGCCGCTGGGCGCTGGGCGCATTGTTCGTTGTGGGTGTGCTGGTCACGGTCGGCGTCTTCCTCGGTTTCACGCGTGGGGCGTTGCTTTATTCCGACGATCATCCTTCGTTCCTGTACCGGTTCTGGATTTTCGGGCGGGTCTTCCCGAGGTTGGTCTACTACAACCCATTCTGGAACGGGGGCAAGGTGGCGACGTACCTGATTTCTTCCGGCACCGCTTCGCTGGGTCTGCCGTTCTTGCCGTTCTGGCGCTGGTGCGACGTGTCGTCGGTCTACACGCCGGTGATCGCGTTCGCGTTCCTGGTCCTCGTCCCGCTGGCGGCCGTGCTGTCGGTCCGCCTTATGAAGGGCGGTTGGGGCACGGCCTTTTGTGCAGGGATTCTGTCGTTGGGCACGAGCCGTCTGTACCACGTGCACCTGCTGCATTTCGGGACGGTCGCTTCTTTGTTCGGCATGTCGCTGTTGCTGCCGTTCATCGCGGGCCTGTTCCGACTGATCCATCTGCAGGAACGTGACCGGCGCACGGTGGCGGTCGTGTGCGTGTCGGGCGCGCTTATCCTGAGCTGGGCGGGTGCACCGTTCGTGATGGTGCCTGTCGCGTTGGCTCTGCTCTGGAATATCCGGGAGATCGGCGCCGTGGGGTTGCGCCGGCTCGCGTTCCCGGCCCTGTTCCTGACGTTGTGGGTCCTGCCCTTTGCCGTCGGCTTGTTGCGGCACGCCGACCCGTTCCGGTTTGCGGTTTCGGGCCGGCCCGAGCCGCTTGCGCTCGGGTCGGGCCTTGCCGAAGGATGGCGCGTACTCAGGGAAAACTTGATCGGCGGCAACCCGGTTCTGTTGTTCTTGGGCGTGCTCGGTATCTGTTGGCGCTCGGAACGCGGGATGCGCCGTTGGTTTGTGCCGATCCTGTTGGGCTTCTTTATCATGGCGGGCTGGGGCCGCCCTTGGCGGCCGCATCTGCAGCTTGATCGGATGGCCGTGCCGCTTTTCCTGTGCGCGGTTGTACCTGCATCGTTCGCGCTCGCCGGGTTGTTGCGCACCCGGCATAGCGCTCTGGCGCCGGTGCGCGGCGTGGTGTTCGCCTTGCTCGTGCTGTGCGTGTGGAGCGCCGCTCGCGTCTATGCGAACAAGAGCCCGGTATTCTACCGGACCATAACGGAACCGACCCGGCGCCTGGTCGAATGGATCCGAACGCACGTACCGGAAGACGGCCGGCTTTGTTTTGCCGGCGAGACGGTGCACGGTTACGGCGGCGGGCATGTGGCGGCGTTGTCGTATCTGACCCGCCGTGAAATGCTGGCTTGCGACTACTACGCGTTTTCGCCGCACCGTGTGGAGTACAACTATCCGCCGCGCGTCTGGCGCGAGGGCGGCGCGGCCACGATCTTCGATTTCATGGAAACCTACAACGCGACGCATGTCGCGACCTATCACGCGCACTGGAAGGCCTTCTTCCGCAAACACCCCGAGCAGTACACGGAGGCGGTCTCCTTCATGCAGCGCACGATCGAGATGACGGTCTTCGAGGTGCGTAGGCCGAGTGCCCAATTCCTGGGCAAGACGGAAGGGACGGTGACGCCGCGGCTGAACGGGCTGCGTGTCCGTCTCGTACATGCGGAAGAGCCGGTGGTCCTGAAATACAACTGGGTCGACGGTTTGGCTGTCGACGGGCCGGTCGAGCTTTATCCGGTCGAGGTCCGGCACGACGCATGTTTCATCGGGGTGAACCCGCGCGGCGTAACGCAGTTCGATATCCGGTACGCGCGATGGTTGTGATGAGGGGCAGAGCCAAGTTCAAGTTCGTGCGGCTCGGCGGTCTGCTTGCTGCCGTCGGGTTGGGCGTCGTGTTGCGCGTGTATATCGCGGTCAGATTGTTCGGAACGACGTTCGACACTGCGACAGTCGGGCTGATGGCGTTGAACATTCTTGGCGGCGAGCGCCCGCTTCTGTACTACGGGCAGAGCTATATGGGCGCGTTCGAGGCGTATGTCGCCGCATTGCTGTTCGCGCTTTTCGGCGTCTCCACAACGGTCCTGGCGATGGCCCCGATCCTTTTCGCCGTCGGCTGGATCTTGGGGATGTTCGTTTTGTTCCAGACGATTCTGGGCATGCGCGCGGGGCTGGCGGCGGCGTTTTGCACTGCCGGCGCGGGTTGGTACGCGTTATGGTTCAGTTTGGGCTCGTATGGCGGGTATGCCGCCGTGTTCTGCATCGGGACCTGGTGGCTCGTGCTCTGCGCAAGGATCGCGCGGGGCCGCCTGAGCCTGCGCGCAGAGTGGGGGCACGCGCTCGGGTTGGGTGTGCTGGGTGCGCTTGGGCTCTGGACGAACCTGCAGGTGCTCCCGTATTTCGCGACCGGCCTGCTTGTTTTGTGCCGGCGGTTCGTCCGGAGTCCGAGCCGGCGCGGGTTGGCGTTGCGCATTGCCGTTGCGCTTGCGCTGGGTGCGTTGGGTTTCGTGCCGGCGTTCCTGAGCGGGTTCGAACGCAGCGGCGAGACGCTGCTGCTCGGGATTCCGTCGTTCGGCGCGGTTCGTTTCAATCTGCGTGTGCTGCTGGAACGGTGCGTGCCGCGCCTGTTCCTGTGGCCGCTGTGGGGCGAGCGGGCGGCGCCGCTTGCCGTGTCGGTCACGGTCGGCGCGTTCTACGGGCTGGCGGCGTGCATGGCGGGCTGGGCGGTTTGGCGGCGCTGGACGCGGACGAAGCGTGGCGACGTGATGATCCCCGTACTGTTTGCCGTGGTGTTTCTGGCGCTCTATCTTCCGCACCCGCGTGCCCGGCTCGGGGCCGTTCGGTATTTGGTCCCGCTGCACACGACGCTCACGGCTCTGGTGTTCGCCGCGGTGTTTGGCGTGCCGGCTCGGCGCTGGCGCAATCTGGGCATGCTGCTGTTGGGCCTGTGGCTGTGCTACAACGTGGGCTGCGCGTGGCTGCTTGTGCGGCAACGCGCGCCGGATACGGCGCGCATCCGGGCGGCCCGTCAGCGGGTGGTCGCAGGCGCCGAGGCCGCGGGCCTCAAACACGTGTTGATTGTCGGTTCGATCCTCGACGGGCACGAAGGGCAGGTCTTCAGCTTCTATTCGCACGGGCGTGTTCGGTTTATCTCGTCATTCGACGAACGGCATGGCCCTTCCGCGCGTTCGGCGGACCGCGACGACGGCGCGGGTCTGTTGTGCAAGCCCCAGCATCTCGACCGGCTGCGTTACGGCCTGAATGCGGCTGGCGTGGCCCAGTTCCGGAGCACGGCGGACGCATGGCGTCCGATCCTTTACGATTTCGCGTGTCCGCATTCCAAGCGGCGTGCCGTGCCGCTTGACGCGGTGCGCGTCGAGACCACGGCTTCGATTGAGGGCAGCGGCGTGTCGGTCGTGGACCAGTGCGAGTCGAGCGGCGTGTCGGCATCGTTCGCGGCGGACGGTGCGTTGACCTTGGATCTTGGCGCGGCGCGCAGGATGGACGGGCTGTGGATGACACCGAGCGGCGGCGCCCGGCTCCCGGACTCGTTTGTTGTGGAGACTTCCGCTGACGGCGAACACTACACGCAGGTTCGGGACGTGACGGGCAAGGCGTTGCCCGCATACGTGAGCGGGAATCGTGTCTACGTGCTGGGCTATTTCGTGCGGCGCGACGTGCGGTTCGAGCCCGTGCCGGCGCGATGGTTGCGGTTGCGGTTCTTGCCGGTTGCGAGGAAAGGCACATGGCAGATCGGCGAACTGCGCGTGTTCGCGCATGAGGGGCCGGCCGGCGCGGTGCAGGAGCAGGAACTGGACCGGCTGAGCGGGGCCATTGATCGTGCCTCTCTTGATTTCGTGGTCTGTGACCGGTGGTTGAGCGCGCGGCTGAACGAACGGCTCGCGCCGCGGGGCGGGCGTTCGCGCGCCTATCCGACCTACAATCCGGTCTGCGATCCGCGCAGCGACAGGAGCCGCGCGGTTGTGCCGCGTGCGGGGCTGGGCGTCGTGGTGGACCGTGCGCTGCGCATGGAAACGGAGCGCCTGATTGCGGAGACGTTCGCCGGCGACACGCGGGCGGTTGGGGTGACCGATTTTGAGCACTACACCCTGTTCTCGTTCGGGCCGGACGTTCCGGCCCACGCTGCCGGGCCGCGTCGGGAAACGCTCGTGTGGAACGGGCACCTCCTGTTGCGTCCCTGACGTAGTTCTGGTAAAAGTACCACGGCCATGTCCGCGGCCGATGGCCTGCGTGTGTTCCTTGGGATTCCCGCCGAGAGGAGCCAGGCGTTGCGTTACAAGACGAAACTGTTGATCGATCATACGCTCGGCGTCGTGTTCGCGCTCGTCTTCAAGGGGCTGGCGAAGATCCTGACGCATCTGCTCGGGCGCGACCACGGCGTGCCGGAAGCACCTGCGTGTGTTGCGGTCGGTAAGCTGGTCGGGCTCGGTTCCATTGTTTACAGCGGCACGCTTTGCCGCGGGCTCCGCGCGCGTTACCCGCAAACGCGCATCGTGTACGTTACCAGCCGCGCGAACCGCGCACTGGTCGAGCGGTTCGCTGCTGTCGACGATGTCCTGTGCCTCGACGACAGAAATGCGCTGCACATCCTGTTCAGCGGCATGCGGCTCGTGTTGCGGCTCTGGCGGCTGCGCCCCGAACTGTACTTCGATCTGGAGGTGTATTCGAGTTTTGCCGCGATCCTGGCCTCGCTGAGCCTGGCCCGGAACCGCTATGGCTTCTACCGGCGCAGCGCCGGGTTCAAGCGCAACCTGCACACGCACATGATTTTCTTCAACACGCGCCGCCACATCGCGGAGATCTACGGCCAGATGCTGCTGTGTGTCGAGGCGCAGACGCAGAAGGACCTGCACGATGTGCTGGCTGTCAGGGAGTCGGATCGCGAGGCCTGCTCGGAGGTGCTGAGCCGGGTCGGTGTCGGCGAGCGGCCGCTGGTGCTTGTGAATCCGAATGCCTCGGAGTTGATGCTCGAACGGCGCTGGCCGCGTGAGCGGTGGGTTGAGTTCCTGACGGCGGCTGTGGCGCGGTTCCCGGAATATGAGTTCCTGCTGGTCGGCGCGCCGGCCGAGCGAGACTACGTGGCCGGCCTGTTCGACAGGCTCGGCGAGCAGGTGCGCGGCCGGGTCCGGAACGTAGCCGGCGAGTTTTCGTTGCCGGCGTTTTTCGGGCTTATCGGACGGTGCTCCTTGCTCGTGACAAACGATTCCGGGCCGCTGCATCTGGCGGTCGCGCTCGGGACGCCAAGCGTGTCGCTCTGGGGGCCGGGCGCACCGGACCACTACATGCCGCTTGACGGCCGGCATGAGGTGATCTGGGCGCACACCTATTGCTCGCCATGTCTGTACCATGCCGATTTCCCGCCGTGCGAGGGCGACAACGTTTGCATGAAACAGACGCCGGTCGAGACCGTGCTCGAGTGCGTCGAGCGGATCCTTGGGGCGCGACCGGAGGAACAATCGGAGGTGGTGCGGCTGATACACGAGGATTTGCGCGATATCAATTTCAGCCCCGTCATCCTGCACGGGCGCCGCTGAGCCTCGAGTTCCCGAGAGCTTAGCCGGAACGACTGCAATTCAACCGGCGGTAGACCGACGCGAAAGGGCCGCAGACACGAGAGAAAGCGGCCAAGGCGAGCGAGAGAATCGCCGCAAGAGATCACAGCGCGGCATGGCCGCAGCCAAAGAGGATTTTCAACCACGAAATACGCGAAACACGCGAAAAGAAGAGACTCCCTTTTTCGCGTATTTTGCGTGTTTCGTCGTTGATACTCTTTCGCCGCGAATTGTCGCGAAAAGGGAGGAAATTGAGTTTTAGCAGGGCAGAGATCGCAGAATGAAGGCCTGTCTGCTGCACTTTTGCGTTTCTTTGTGCTCTTTTGCGGCTATCCTTTCTGCTGTTGCCTATGCACATACGGCGTCATTTCAGGTTCTTGCGCAGGATCGTCGGCTCCAATGTCCGGAGACTGTCGTTCCCGTACAAGTTGACCTTTGCGGTGACCTACCGCTGCAACTCGCGCTGCCGGACCTGCAGCATCTGGCAGAAGCCTGCCGGTGACGAGTTGCGCACGGACGAGATCCGCAAGTTTTTCGAGAAGAGCCGGGACTTCTCCTGGATCGACCTGACGGGCGGCGAGATCTTCCTGCGCGACGACTGTGTGGAGATTGCGCGGGCCGCGATCGAACAGTGCAGGGACCTGTGCCTGCTGCATTTTCCGACGAACGGGCTGCTGACCGACCGCATTGTCTCGGGCGTGCGCCGCATTCTGGAGTTGGGCCCGCCGCGCCTGATCATCACGGTCAGTGTGGACGGGGACGAAGAGCTGAACGACACGATTCGCGGCGTGCCGGGCGGCTGGCGCCGACAGATCGCAACGTTCAAAGCGCTGCGCGCGTTGCGCGGCGTGCAAACGGTGCTGGGTATGACGCTTTCTCCGTTCAACTATGACAAATACGAGGCGACTTTCGCGGCGGTGCGCGCCGAGTGCCCGGATCTGCGACATGAAGATTTCCATGTGAATGTGGCGCATGTGTCGGGACATTACTACGATAACGAGGATCTGGCTCTTGATGAAATGCCGGTCGATGTCGTGATAGAGGAGATCGCCAAGTACGCGAAGCGGCGCGGGCTGCCGCTGCATCCGGTCACGTTTCTGGAACGGCAATACTTGAAGCGGGTGCCAACCTATCTGAACTCGGGCCGAACCCCGGTGCGCTGCCACGCGCTGCGCAGCTCCTGTTTCGTGGATCCGGAGGGCAACGTGTTTCCCTGCGGTATGTACGATCGCAAGCTGGGCAATCTGCGCGAGGTCGGGTACGAGCTGCGTCGCATCTGGGAGTCTGAGCCGTGCCGTGCGATACAGCGCGAGATCTGGTCCTTCAACTGCCCGCAGTGTTGGACACCGTGCGAGGCGTATCAGTCGTTGCTCGGCCGCCTGTTTCGTCGTCGGCACGCAAAAGAAGCGCGGTGAGCAGGCCGAGCAGGCCCATGAGCAGCACGGTCTTTGCCGAGATCAGCACGAGCTGCCATACACGCGTGAGCGGGTAGGTTGTGGGCAGCGGCGCGTACTGGTTGAGCGCGAGCGCAACGAACAGCAGGGCCAGCACGGCACTCGTGCGCGCGGCCGGCAGACGCTCCAGCCGCCAGAGCGCGGCCATCGGCAAGAGCAGCAGAACCCCGCGGTATTCCCAGGACAACGCGGGCACCAGGATCATGAGCAGCGTGAGCACGCTCGCGGCCAGCCAGCGGGAGTCCGGCCGGTGCTCCGTGCTCCGTTTGAGCGCCCAGCCCGCGATGCCGAGCACGAGCAGGGCCAGGCCTTTGCTCAGCGGCTGGGCCAGTCGCGCGCAGTCCCACAGCGCGCGCGTGTAGCGCCAGTCGACGAACCAACGGTGCACGAACGCCGCAATGCTCTGGTTATAGATCAGCAGGTCGGGCGCCCGCGCGCTGCTGAGGGTCAGCTCGTAGAACGCGGCCAGAAAAGACGGCACGATCTGCGGGCCGAGCGCCAGCACGCTGACGGCAAGCGCCGCGGCACAGGCAACGGCGAATCCGACCAGGACCACGAACCGGCGTTTCGCCAGGAAATACAGGGCGAACAGGATCGGCATGACCTTCAGGTTCGTGGCAAACCCGAACAGGAGCCCGGCCGCAAACCGTCGGTCGCGCTGGTAGGCGAGCATGCCGAGCATGATCAACAGGCCCAGCAGCAGATCGGCCTGGCCGCCGCGCAGGTGGATGTGGAACGGATAGGCGGCGAACAGCCAGCCGGTCGCCAGCGTTACGAACCAGAACCGTCGTCGGCGCGGCACAGCGCAGGCGTAGCCGAGCACAGTGAGGATGCCGATCGCGATGCTGAGCTGCAGCCATAGAGCCTTGGCCGTTTCGTAGGAGAGTCGGCGCAGCGGCAGAATGCAGACGAGGAAAAAGGGCGGGTACAGATACCGGCTGTAGACGCGGTCCCGGGCGAACGGGTCGTGGAGGTCCGGGTTTCCGGTTTCGTTGTGATTGACGTACGGGTCGAGCCCGAGCGCGACCGCCTGGGTTGCGACATAGAACGAGCGGAAATCGCCCTGGCCCGCCGCGCGCGCGGTGGCATAGCCGGTCCTGGCAAAGTAGAGCAGGGCACCCAGCAACAGCAGCAGCGCGCCCACCCTCAGGCCCCATTGGCCCCGTGGTGAACTCAGGACCGGGCACATCGTCCTGTGGCCTTGGCTCATTCGGTTCTCCATCCCTGCGCCCCTGTGGCGCGGTGGGGGCAACGAGCATCCAGGGGTGCGCCACGCATTTCTCGAGAAGAACGGTTCTGATCTTGCGCAGCAAGAGCAGAACGGAGCCGGCCGGGGCCCGGCCCGGCCGGCGCCTAGAACATGTACTTGGCGGAGAACCCGAACGAGGGGGTCCCGACCGCGGTGGCCATGAACGAGACGGCAACGTTCCGGGCGAGCTGCTGTTCCATCTCGAGGAACAGGCCGACCGGGTCTTTGAGTTCGTAGGAGCTGCCGAAGCTCTGGCCGGTCGGCAGATCGCGGTCCTGGTTTGCGTCGAGGTACAGATATTTCAGGCCGGCCCGAATCTTCCTGTCGGGTGTCGGCAACATCATGTAGAGCGCCGCTTCATATTCGCGCCACTCGAGCGCGAACTCGCCGCTCTGCTGCCAGTCGTGGGACCGGACGCGGACCACTTCGCTGCCGCTCGGGTTGAAGATCAGAAGTCCGAGCCCGGCAGCGAGGATACACGGACTGTTCTCGAACCCGCAGAGCGGGATTTCCGCCTGTGCGCCGAGCGCGAACGTGCGATCGAACCGGACCGTTTCGCCTTCGCTCCCGTGTATGCGCAGGTCGGCCATGCCGGCGAGCGCGGTGAAGACGTAGAGTTCGCGATAGGTCCAGGCGATGCCGGCCAGATAGCGGCGCGATTGTATGCGTGCATGCTGGAAACGCGGCTCTGTCGGCAGGCCTCCCGACTCCTTGACTTCCCAGTTCAGGCCGCGGTTGTAGCGATAGCCGGCCGAATCGAGTTCGAGCCGGCGTTTAGGCGTCTGAGCATGAGCAGCGGCGAGGCAGGCCAGGATCAGGATTTCGAGTGCGAGCAGGCGCGAACGCCGGGCCGCGCCCGCGGGATATCGGCAACCGCGTTTGCACATGGCTGTTTTCGGTTCCATTCTCTAAAACCTGTGATAGACCCCGAACAAGACGCCGCGTTCGTCGAGCGCGTGCAATTCGAGAGAGACGCCGGAATCATGCGCGAGCTCGGCGGCGAGCCCGACGAACACGCCGGTGTTGTTTTCCGCTCCGATCCCGCCTTCGCGCGTGCCGCTTGCGCTGGGATGCGTATAAGGGTTGAGCAGATCGGAATGGCGCAGGCCGGCGTAGAACGTGAACCGGTCCCAGCTCTTGGCGGCATCGACGGAGAGTTGCCAGTCTTCCCAGCGCGTGCGCCAGGCTTGTTGGTCGGCCGATCCGGCGGCCGGTTCGCTGCACAGGTACTGGAACGCGGCGTTGATTCGGACATCGACGCCCTGGAAATGCCAGATCCCGTAGCGCACCCCGAACCCCCAGGCGGGCGCATCGTCGAAGCCCGCGGCTTCGGACGTGTCCTCGCCTCCGGCGATCCAGCCGAGCAGCAGATCGAACGCGAGCTCGCGCCAGATCCCGTAGGAGACCTGCACATAGTAGGCGGTTGTATCGAGAATCATGCCTGTCCGGTCCAGGGACGGGTGGTACTGGTCGTCGTACTCGATCGCATCGCGCCGGATCATGGCGACGTGCGCTGCGGCCGCGAAGCGGCCGGGCTCGGGCATGGGCGTGAAGTAGGCGCCGGCCACGGCGCCGGATGCCGGGCGTGTAAACGGGGTCGCCGCGATCAGCGTGAGCAGCAGGCTCAGAGCGGCCCACGCGCCGAGCGGGCTCGGGCAACGATGCCGGGTTGACCATGTTTGGCTCATCAGGAAGCGGCGGCGTCCCTGTCTATTCCAGTTCGTAGAGGCGGAAAGGATACCCGCAGAGATTCACTTTGTCAATTTCGCGCGTGCGCGCCATCTGGTCCGGGTACGCGATCCGGAAACGGTCCTCCTCGCCGGCATATCGCGTGAGCAACAGATGGGTCAAACCGTAACGGGCGAAGGGCGCCTCGTCATTGTACCAGCCGCTTCCGATCCGGACGGCGATGTTCCTGTTCTCCACGACCGCGGCCAGCGCGGTCGTGCCGCCGATCACCATGTCGGACCGTTCGCGCAGCGAGCGACTGAACGCCGCAACGGTGCGGCGCGGGTTCCGAAATGCCTTGCGCGACGGCAGCAGGTTGCCCTGCACGACGTAGAGACAGACAAGCGCGGCCACAGCGATCCGGACGGAGCGCCGGAGCGGGATCGGCTTGTTCCGAAAATGCAGGGCCGCCCGCGTGACGGCCCAGAGCAGGGCGGCACAGGCAACAGAGACCAGAAGCTTGCTCCACACGCGTGGGAACTCGGCCGGCAGCACGGAATTGAGGGGAACCAGATAGACCAGATAGAACCGGACCGCGACGGTCGTGACGAGAAGGCCGAGCGGATCGGCGGTCCACCACCGGCGTGGGCGGCAGGGTAGTTCGCGGAGTGCGAGCAGCCAGGTCAGACCGACGACCGCCAGCCCGAGTGACGCAGGGAGCAGCGGATAGAAGTAGCGCGGTGGGTTGTGCCGGAACAAGGAGGTCAATCCGACCCCGCACACAAACCACACCGTCAGGACGAGCACGACCGGCGGCATGTCCAGCACGCGCCGGCCGGTGCACCGGTAGAGCACGAGCCCGGCGACCGAGACGCTCAGGATCCAGAGCTGGTCCTTGCCATGGCCGGACAGAGCGAAGAAGACCGGGCTGGTGGCCATGGTTCGGAACGCTTCCGGCAGATTGCGCGGCCAACTCATGGACAGCCACATGCGCCCGGCCTTCGCGATGGGGGCGGCGTTCGGAATCCGAAACCAGAGCAACCAGG
>Ga0272441_10007665_pt1 | contig 17453 bp, 15 predicted proteins | sample SSMProp6N_FD_193582 | JGI IMG/M metagenome (GOLD analysis project Ga0272441, IMG submission 193582) | Marine sediment archaeal communities from Little Sippewissett salt marsh, Falmouth, MA, United States - SSM-Prop-6N | ecosystem: Environmental > Aquatic > Marine > Wetlands > Sediment ...
GGGCCGGTTCAGCCACTTAAAACTTACCTTCCGCACCGTACCGGAAATTTTGACTGCCGAACCGGTCATGGCCAAGTCGATCTGTTTTATTGTGTAATGTCTGGTTTTTCCGCTATATTCAATGCTTGCTTCTCTGAAGGACTTGCGGCTCATCCAGTTCAGTGCCATCGGTATAGCGATCAAAAACATCAGTCCGGGTATGGCATACAAAAGAAATGTCCCATCCCGCACCGTCATGTAATGAAATGCTACCGCTATTGCACATAAAAAGAATGCTGCCCATGCAAGTGCCGACAATGTATTACCCGCCTAATCTTGAGGTAATTCTTTTCTGAACATCATGAAATAGGCAACGCCAATGAACAGGAAGCCGCCGAATATGTTACCCACTGTGACCGGGATGATATTCCAGAACCACACGTCGCCCCATGACAGACCGCCGTTCGCCGCCAGGAGGCCGCCTATTTTTTCGACAACTGAAGGATACCAGTCGGTCAGAAATTTTCCTGCCGGCAGGAAATACATGTTGGCAACGCAATGCTCGAATCCTGAGGATACGAATGCCATGATGGGGAACCAGATCCCGAAGAATTTACCGATCACGTCGTCTGCGGTGATGGCCAGAAGGATTGCAATATTAACCAGGAAGTTACAGCCGATCGCCTTGATGAAGCATGACCATACGCCTGCCGCCCCGACGGCTTTGTAGGTTAATATTTTACCGGTAGCAATCTTAACCGCCGTCAGACCGAAGGCATTGACGGCGAACGCGCCGTCTGCCTGGCCGGTCACAAACGGGCCGACACACATAATATAGGCATAGCAGAACGAGCCGATGATATTTCCAATATAAACCCATACCCAGTTTCTCATCACGTCGCCCCAGCTCGCCCGTTTCATCATGGCAGCCATGGGGACGATCATACAGTCACCGGTAAATAGTTCCATTCCTGTGAGTACGATTGCGATCAAACCGACGGGGAATACGGCGCCGCCGATGAGCTTTGCAATACCGGGCCCGAGATGGGCGGCTGTGCCGGTGACACATACTGTACAGAGCGCGCCACCGATCGCGATATATGCGCCTGCCATGAAACCGCGAATAAGAAACTGAAAGACCGAAAGCTTAGATTTGTATACTCCGGCATTGCCTACAAGAGCCACCATTTTTGCTGGTGCATTAAAAGCCATAACTACTCCTCCTGAAGATAATTTCATATGATTTGATCTTTGCGCCTGTATCTGTGTTTATGCATGTCCCTCAGCGCCGCTGTTGAATTCGTGTGCGCAACACGTGTGATACTCGAAATGAAGGACAGTGCCTCGTTCGTGAAGAAGGCGATGCACATTGTCGTAATCACGAGCCGGTGCATTCGGCCGACTGCACGATGATCTTAACTGACGAATGCCTCCTTCACTTCTTTTTTCCAGATACAAAGCAGTTTCCCGCCATGGTTCTGAATCTGGACCAATTCCCACTCACTTTCACCTTCTTTGTCGAGTACACCCTTGAAATGGTCTAACCCCCCCGGGAGACCGGTGATCTCGCAGAATCCTTTCTCGTCACATTCGATAAATTCCGGCGGGACGAGTGCATCCAGGTCGATAATAGTTGTTTTGTACTTCCACCTTGGCATCGTTATACACCTCCTATCGGTATAAATTTTCTACCTTACGCTGCCTCAACCTTTACCGCACAGACCTTAAATTCCGGAATTTTTCCGATCGGATCCAGCGCAGGGTTGGTCAGCAAATTAACTGCAGCTTCCCTGAAATGGAAATTCATAAAAACTGTACCCTGGGGAGGACGTTCCGTGACCTTTGCTTTTGCCTCAACGCTTCCCCTCCTGGAGCTCACCTTAATGGTAGTACCGTCTTCGATGCCCAGTTCTTGGGCATCCGCCGGATGAACCTCAACGAGACTTTCAGGGTATCTTTCTGTCAGTCCCTTGGCTTTCCGGCTCATCGTTCCTGTGTGATAGTGATAGAGCACCCGGCCTGTTGACAGAATAAAGGGGTACTCTGTGTCAGGCAGTTCGTTGGGGGCTATGTACTCGATGTCATGGAACAGTCCGAGACCACGCGTGAACTGATCTTTATGCAGGTATTTTGTCCCAGGATGATCCGCGTTCGGACACGGCCATTGCAGCCCTTCCTTTTCGATTCGTTCATAAGTGATACCGGCATAACTCGGCGTTAGTTCATTAATTTCCGTCATAATTTCTTCAGCGGATTTGTATTGCATGGCGTACCCCATTTTTGTCGCCAGTTCGGCCAGTATCTGCCAATCAGCCTTTGCCGTACCGGGGGCATCCACAGCTTTTCTTATTCGCTGGACTTTTCTTTCGGTGTTGCTAAAGGTCCCATCTTTTTCGGCGAAACATGCAGACGGCAGTACCACATCCGCCAATTCTCCCGTTTCATTGAGGAAAATGTCCTGGCACACGAGAAAATCGAGTTTATCCAGGGCCTTCTTCAGATGCGTGGTGTCCGGATCACTCATCATCGGATTTTCTCCCATGACGAAGAGGGCCTTGACTTTTCCTTCCAATACGGCATCGGGCATCTCGGTGACTGTCAGTCCGGGTGTTGCCGGTAACGAGACATTCCATGCCTTTTCGAATTTGGCCCTGGCGTCGTCATTGGCAACCTGCTGATAGGCCGGGAATACGTTGGGAAGGGCTCCCATGTCACAGGCTCCCTGCACGTTATTTTGCCCTCTCAGCGGGTTGACGCCGCCACCCTCAATACCCATATTGCCGCAGAGCATCGCCAGATTGGCACACGATTTCACATTATCCGTGCCGGTTGTGTGCTGGGTGATTCCCATTGCGTAAAGAATAGATGCTTTATTCGCCTCTGCGTACATGCGGGCTGCCCGCTTGAGATCTTCTGCCGGGACGCCCGAAATTTCTTCAACATATTCCGGCGTGTATTGTGCCACAACTGCTTTGAAAGCTTCGAAATTCTCGGTACGGGTTTCGACATACTCTTTCGCGTAGAGGTTTTCGTTGATGATAACGTTCATCAATCCATTCAGCACGGCGACATCGGTTCCCGGTTTCTGTCGCAACCAGATATTGGCGTACCTCACAAGACCGATTTCTCTCGGGTCGATCACGATGAGTTTTGCACCCTGTTGGCGCACTGCCCGTTTTACCCGGGCTCCGATCATGGGATGGTTTTCCGTGGTATTTGTTCCTATGGCGAGAACAACATCTGTAAATTCAATTTCATCAATAGAGTTCGTCATGGCTCCACTTCCGAATGCTGCGGCCAGACCGGCCACGGTAACGGAGTGTCAGAGACGGGCGCAGTGATCGACATTGTTGGTCCCGATCACCGCTCTCATGAATTTCTGGAATAGATAGTTTTCTTCATTTGTGCAGCGCGCTGACGAAAATCCCGCAATGCTGTCGGCTCCATGTTCTTTCTTGATCGATGCAAATTTTTCCTTGATCAGATCCAGCGCCTCATCCCATGTTGCTTCCGCGAATGCCCCGTTTTTACGGATGAGCGGTGTTGTCAACCGGTCGGGGGAGGATACGAAGTCCATCCCGAACCTTCCTTTTACGCAGAGACTGCCCAGATTCGGGTTTCCATATTCCCGGTTTCCCGTAACCTTTACGATTTTTCCATCGTGAACATTAAGATCCAGTTGGCACCCGACCCCGCAGTACGGGCATGTGGTTCGCACTTTTTCGAGTTCCCATGGCCGCCCCGCGAATCGTGCCTGCTTGAACGTAATGGCTCCAACGGGGCAGGCATCAACGCATTCACCGCAAAAGACGCACTCGGAATCGATGTAATCAAGCCCGAATGCCGGTCCCACTTGCGTGTGTGATCCGCGACCCGAAAAGTCCAGCACCTCATTGACCTGAATCTCGTTACATACCCGCACGCACCGGCCGCACAGGATACACTTATTCAGATCACGCTGGATCATGGCATTGGAATCTTCTTTCATATGCCCGGGTGGTTGGATTTTGAATCGAGGCTCCTCGATTCCCAGGTAATACACAAGGTCTTGAAGCTCACAATTGCCGTTTTTTTCGCAAGTGAGACAATTATGGTCACCAGACGCCCACAATAACTCAACAACGAGTTTTCTTGCTTCCGTTACTTTTTTCGTATTGGTTTTGATGACCATACCGGGACTGATGGGCATGGCACAAGCGGCAACAAGGGATCGCGCATTTTCCACTTCAACAACACAAACTCGGCACGCACCCACATTAGTAGTGCCTTGGTAGTAGCAGAGCGTCGGTATGTAAATGCCGTTTTCCCGTGCTACTTCCAGAATAGTGTTATTTGGAGATGCTTCAATCTCTGTCCCGTCGATCGTGATTGTAAATTTCTCTTCCATTTTGCTCTCCTTCATTATGGAATAACTGACTTGCGAATATGACTGTCAGTCAGCGTTTTCTACAGCCAATGGCAAAGATCAGAGGCCTTGATGACCTGTCGCGCTACATTAAAAGTTTGTGAAGGATTATCCAGGTGTGTCGATACAGTGATATTTCAGATGGACGTGCTGTCTGTTCCATTGCAAATGCTGTTATAACCTGTATATAAAAAAGACGCGTGGACCCTGATCAACGCAGGGCAATTGTTGTAACAGTTATTTACCCATATTTTCTGAAATGTGACCGCACCATACATTATTTTTCTTCATTTATCAAGTACATAACAGTGAAGAATCGCATTCCGTAATAGGTAGTTTTTCTGCTATGTTAGTGCCCTTCGAATCGTGTCTGGTCATTGACATACGAGAAAAAAATGTGTAGTATTTTGCATCGATAGCGGAGGTGGTGCTTCACAAAAATCTTGATTTAACGGATTCGATAGTATAAACAGGACCGCACTTCGAAAAAATTGAATAGAGACTCCTTGCCCGGATTCCGTATCCGGGATAAAGAGCCGAGAGGAGGTAGAAACTTGAGACGATACGAAACAATATTTATCACTCTTGCCGATTTACCATCCGAAGAACTCGAGAATCTCATCAACCGCTACAAAGACATCATTGCATCCATGGGTGGTGTCGTTGTTTTTGTCAATGTCTGGGGGAAGAGAAGGCTCGCGTACGAGATTCGGAAGAATCGGGATGGCATCTATGTGCTGGTCAACTTTGTCGGTGAAAATGCCGTACTCGCAGAGTTCGAAAGAAATATGAAGTTTGACGAACATATTCTGAGAGCCCAGTCTGTGAAACTCAACGATAAGGTGGACATGGCGGAGATCGAAAGCGAGATCGAGGAAGCCAGAAAGAAAGCCGCTGCCGAGGAAGAAGTTGCCGCTGCCGCTGCTGCTGAGAAGGAAGCCGCAGCCGCTGCCGAAGAGGAAGCTGTACCCGCGAGTGAACCCGAGGTTGCTGTTCCGAGTGAGCCGGACAAGGTTATGGCTGATGAAGTCGACACGGCCGGAGATGATGTTTCTAATGTCGAGCCCCCGAAAGAAACGAGCGAGGGAGCCGAAACAGAAGAAGAAAAGGGGGTAAAAGAGTAAAATGGCAGTACCAACGCAGAGAAGAACTGGCCCGGGTGGAAGACCGTCGCGTCCAGGGGGATCGCGGCCGCGCCGTTTTTTTACGAGGCGCAAGGTATGCAGATTCTGTGTGGATTCGAATTTGAAGATAAATTACAAAGACCCGGATACGCTCAGACATTACCTGACGGAAAGAGGGAAAATCGTACCGAGACGAATTTCCGGAAACTGTGCCAAACATCAGAGAGAACTGACAAGGGCAATCAAACGAGCCAGAAATCTGGCTTTGTTGCCGTATGTTATTTCATAGAGATAATGTGTCCGAGACCATTACTCTGAGGGTCGGTAGAGAATCTTGAAGACAACTGGAGGGAGCATATTTTATAGAAATATCGCCTTGGGTATTCTGATATGCTCCCTCGTTTTTCTTATTGCAGGCACGGTATCCATTCTCGGTTCCATTGCTGCAATGCTGGCACCCCTCCCTTTACTCTATTATTATTCGAAATTGGGAAGAGGGCCGGGGATGCTTGTGTTCGGATTGTCCCTTCTGATCGTGCTGGTTGTCATGAAATTCGTGCATTTTCAGGCCACTCTCGTCAATTTGTGTCTCCTGGGATCGCTGGGACCGATACTTTCTGAAATATTGCGACGGAATTTCTCCATCGAAAAAACCATTGCCTATTCCGTTATGGCTCTTCTCGGGCTGGGAATTGCGGTGCTCCTGATTTACAGTGTTGCAGAGGGAACTGGCCCACTGGCTTTCATCGAGGCATATCTTGCCAGAGTTGTTGAGGAAAATGTCAATATATATGCACAGCTGGGTGGGCCGTCCGACCAGGTCGAAGTCATCAGAAATAATGTTCCCCGCATCGCACGGTATATACTCACTCTCTTTCCCGCTATCACTCTGGTCGGAACGTCTTTTTTCGTATTGATTAACGTTCTGGCGGGGCGAACGCTCTTTCTTAGAAGAGGATTGTGGTATCCTGTTTTTGGTGACCTGACTCGCTGGAAGATGCCCGACAGGTACGTATGGCTGGTCATCGTGTCTGCCGCCTCGGTTATGCTCCCGCTGGGGGATTTTAGATTGTGTGCATTGAACATTCTGATAATCCTCATGTTTTTTTACTTCCTCCAGGGACTGGCCATTGTGAGCTTTTTCTTCCGGAAGAAGCGTGTACCTTCGTTTGTCAGGATTATCGGGTATTTTCTCATTTTCGTGCAGCAGTATCTGCTGCTGCTGGTCGTTGGTGTGGGGCTTATAGATGTCTGGGCCGACTTCAGAAAACTCGAGAAATCACACCAGCACGCCGAATAAGACGTAAACTTCCACGCCCCTTCCACCTTTTAACTTGAAACTTCATGCTCGAAACTTTAAACTTGCACAACTGATAGGAGGTATTTATGAAAGTCATTTTGAAGGAAAATGTTGCGTCCCTTGGTAAGATCGGGGATACGATTAAAGTTTCGGAGGGATATGCAAGGAATTACCTGATCCCGAAGGGATTGGCGATAGAGGCCAGTAAAAAGAATATAAAGGTTCTGGAACACGACAAGAAAATTATAGACAAGAAAGCCGCAAAACAGCAACAGACAGCCGAAGAACTGCGTGACATAGTTGAATCGCTCACCTGCACCATTGCTCGGAAAGAAGGAGAACAGGGGAAATTGTTCGGTTCGGTGACAACCAAAGATATAGAAAAATCCCTTGCCGAACAGGGAGTTACAGTTGATCGAAAGAGTATTAATCTTGACGAACCCCTGAAAAGTGTCGGTGAATTTTCCGTCATCGTAAAAATATATCCGGGTGTGAATGCCACACTCAAGGTTGTCGTTGTCGGGGAATCCTGATAATTAAACGATGACGGCAGGTGGCGGTGAAACAGAATAAGAGTGCTTTCGGCAATGTGCCGCGAAAAATGATAAAGAGAGGACTGCAGGCGGTGCAGCCACTTCGACAGACAACATACTACAGGCAGGAGAACGACGTGTGAAAGATATCGATTATTCCCTACATAAGATTCCACCACAGAATATTGAAGCGGAGCAGTCGATCCTGGGAGGCATACTCCTCGATAACCTGGCAATAAACAACGTTCTCGAACTACTTGATGTAACGGATTATTACAGTGAGGCACATCGTAAAATATTTTCCGCCATTATAGATCTTGCAGAAAAGAGTGAGCCCTGTGATCTTATCACTCTGAGCAATATATTGCGGGACCGGCGGCAGATCGAGGATGTCGGTGGCATGGCATATCTTGCATCGCTGGTGGACAATGTGCCGTCCGCTGCAAATATCGAGTATTATTCCAAGATCGTGAAGGAAAAAGCAGTCCTGCGCAAATTGATTGGCGCATCGACGGAAATACTCAACAAAAGTTACGCCTCCGTATCCGATGTGGAACAGGTGCTGGATGAGGCTGAACATTCAATTTTTGAAATATCCCAGAACAAGATAAAACCTTCTTTCTTTCCTCTGAAGGACCTCATAAAAGACAGTTTCAAAACAATAGAACAGCTGTTTGAAAAAAAATCCCTCATTACAGGGGTTGCGACCGGGTATAACGATCTGGACAAGCTTACCTCGGGGCTGCAGAATTCGGATCTTATTATCGTTGCAGGAAGGCCGAGTATGGGCAAGACGGCCTTCGCACTCAATATGGCACAGAATGCAGCAATTGGGACAGATATTCCGGTGGCCATATTTTCACTGGAAATGTCGAAGGAACAGCTTTCCATGCGTATGCTGGCATCCGAGGCAAAAGTGGATTCTCAGCGATTGCGTAAGGGCTTTCTGGGTGAAACCGACTGGCCCAAGCTGACGACTGCAGCTGGCAAGTTGTCGGATGCCCCTATATTCATTGATGATACGCCGGCAATCTCGGTCCTTGAAATGAAAGCGAAAACGCGACGCCTCAAGGCTGAAAAGGGACTCGGACTCATCGTGCTTGATTATCTTCAGCTCATGAGAGGCAAAGATACATCTGCACCCCGGGAACAGGAAATATCGGAAATAAGTCGTTCACTCAAGTCTCTTGCCAAGGAATTGAACGTGCCCATTGTCGCCTTGTCGCAGCTCAATCGACAAGTGGAGGCGCGCACGGACAAACGGCCTCAGATGGCGGATTTGCGGGAGTCTGGTGCCATCGAACAGGATGCGGACGTAATATTGTTTATTTACCGCGATGAGGTGTACAATAAATCGGAAGATAATCCGGAAAAGGGTTTTGCCGAGATCATCATAGGTAAGCAGAGAAATGGTCCTACCGGCAAAGTGAAGCTTACATTTCTTAAGGATTATACCCGCTTTGAAGATCATGCGGAAATCAGAGAATATTACTGATTTTCCAGAAGCTTTGGTTCGTTGCCCCAGTAGGGAATCATAGTTCTGAGTTTCCGAAGGGCCTCTTTTTCGATCTGGCGCGTCCTTTCCCTAGTGACGTTGAATTTGTCGCCGATTTCCTGTAGCGTTTCGGGCTTTTCCGCCATAGTCCGGTGAGTAATGATATAGCTTTCGCGTTCGTTCAAATTCGCCAGTGCCCCGGCGATATGTTTCTTTACCAGTGCCGTTTCTTCCTTTTTTATGAGTGACTGTTCCTGACTCTCACCACCGTCCACAAGCTGATCGATATACATCGATTCCCCTTCATCGTTGATCGATGCATCAAGGGACACGTCCCGTTGACTCAGCCGAATGTCCATCTCTTCTATTTCACTTTCCCTGACATTCAGCAGTTCGGCTATCTCCTTGAATTCCGGATTGTCGCTTGAGATGCCCTGAAGCTTCTTTTTCATCTGATTCAACTTGAAAAAAAGCTTGCGCTGTGCCTGCGTCGTGCCTATCTTGACAAGACTCCACGACTTGATGACGAAATTCTGCATATATGCCCGTATCCACCAGACAGCATATGATATCAGCCGGTAACCTTTGTACGGGTCGAATTTTTTCACAGCATGCATAAGCCCGATGTTTCCTTCCTGGATCAGGTCCACCAGCTTCAGCCCGTAATTCTTGTATTCATGGGCGATCTTGACCACAAACCGCAGGTTCGACGTGACAAGTTTCTGGGCTGCCTCCATGTCGGTGTTTTTCTGGAATCTTACTGCCAGTTTGAATTCTTCTTCGGCAGTCAGGATGGGGAATCGGCTTATATCCGCAATGTATAAATCTAATGTATCCGTCAGAGTCGGCAGATGCATTGTATTCTGTTTTGATTTTGCCATGGTTCTGATTACTTCCACCTCTTGTTATTATGAATTATATGATATCAAGGCACACGAGGGATGCGGGTATCGGAACTTTGTGTCATATTATCCTCCCTCCCTTGACATCACTACTATTTATGCTTAAATTTTTATTGAAAGTCAAGAAAAACAGAGCAGCCCGAATTTTCTGAATCTTTGACAATTGTCGCGTTATAACGGGACGGTAAAGATTAATGAATGGAAACGGTGAGTGTTGTCTGATGATAAACGTTGCCAGGTACGTCGGGCTCACATTCCGATTTTTACCCTTTCATAATGTGACACTCACACGACACACCCGACAAAAGTACAAAAGGAGAATGTAATGAGTTCCAGTAATACACTGGTTATGGAATTTGCGTGCAGGTATGCCCGGGAAACGGAAGCAAAGGCAATACTACTCTACAGTGAAGTTGCTCAGGACATACCGTGGGAAGACTATCAGAATCAAACGTGTGATGTCATTTTAATCGCTCGGGGTGATGATGAAGTGTTGCAGACAACCAAATATCCGGACAAGGTAATTACGCTTCCGGACGTGAATTTTACCCGCTTGAGTCAGGTGAAGCTGGCCATTACAAAGGGGATCTCGGCCGGATTATTTAAAAAAGGCGATAAGGTGTTGTGCCTGACGGGTATCCCGAAATTCGGCTATGTTGACAGTATTTTTATTTTTGATGTCGGGCGAGAATTTGAGATCCTAACGTCGGACGATATCGCCAATATATTTGAGGGTATTTATCCCGAGGTTTTTGAAACCGTATTGAATATTGCAGTCGAACTTGCGGCTCAGGGCCGTGAGGGGAGACCTGTCGGAACCATTTTCATTCTCGGAGACGAAGAAAAGGTCTTTCAGCTGTCGCGCCAGATGATCATCAATCCCTTCATGGGATATGAGGAAAGTCAGCGGAACATCCTGGACCATAATTTGAGGGAGACGATTAAAGAATTTTCAGCACTGGACGGGGCCTTTGTCATACGGGGCGACGGCGTCCTGTTGACGGCGGGCAGGCATCTCAGTGCAGCTCTCGATGGGAAAGATTTTCCGAAGGGACTGGGGAGCAGACACATTGCAGCCGCAGGTATTACCAGCGTTACGGATGCAATTGCCATTGTGGTATCGGAATCGTCGGGAGCGGTGAGAATATTCAAAAAAGGTAAGACCTTTGTTGATATAGAAAAGGCATTGGAATAGCGGAGACTTCATGTTTCGCAGTCAGTTCATGCCCATGGAAATAAAGAAGGGTTGTGTCTGGCGGGTCGAAGTGGACGTCGATACCCCTGAGCGGACAGTGGAGCATCTATTGAGGAGGAATTATGAGATTTGATAGATTTACATTAAAATTGCAGGAAGCATTTCAGCAATCTGAAAGTGTTACAAGAAACTACGGACATCAAGGTATTGATGTAGAGCATATTTTACTGACCCTCATCAGGCAGGACGAGGGTATCGTATCTGAAATTATGAAAAAACTCGGCGCGGATCCGGGAAGAGTTGAAGGTGAACTGGAGCACTATCTGGAAGGGCTGCCGAAAGTATCCGGAGGTGGGGCGGATCAGATTTATATCACGCCCCGCCTCAAGAACGTGATGGACGAGGCGTTTGCGGAAGCCGAAAGGCTTAAAGATGAATATGTGAGTGTCGAACATGTCCTCATAGCCATCGCGGGAGAAAAAGAAGGTGAAGCAGCAGCGCTTCTCCGGAGAGCCGGTGTCACAAAGGATGCGATTTTTCAGATCCTTGTTGACATTCGAGGAGGACAGCGCGTGACGGACCAGAATCCGGAGGACAAATATCAGGCCCTGAAGCGGTTTGCCCGCGACTTTACCGAGCTTGCCCGGAAAGACGCCTTTGATCCCGTTATTGGACGGGACGAAGAGATACGCAGGATTATGCAGGTGCTTTCTCGAAGGACCAAAAATAACCCCGTTCTGATTGGTGAACCCGGAGTCGGTAAAACGGCAATTGCCGAAGGCCTTGCCCAGCGGATTGTGAATGGCGATGTGCCCGAAAGTCTGAAAGACAAACGTGTGGTCGGCCTCGATGTCGGCGCGCTCGTGGCCGGTGCAAAATACAGAGGAGAATTCGAAGATCGTCTGAAGGCGGTCCTCAAGGAAGTTGAACAGGCCAGCGGCGAAATCATCCTGTTTATCGACGAATTGCACACGGTCGTGGGGGCGGGTGCCGCTGAAGGATCGGTTGATGCCTCGAACATGCTGAAACCGGCGCTGGCCCGGGGAGAACTTCGCTGCATCGGTGCGACAACCTTAAACGAATATAGAAAATATGTTGAAAAAGATGCGGCCCTCGAAAGAAGATTTCAGCCCATTCAGGTAAAGGAACCGACTGTTGAGGATACGGTAGCAATCCTGAGAGGGTTAAAAGAGCGTTATGAAGTACATCATGGTGTCAGGATCAAGGATTCGGCAATTATTGCGGCGGCAACTCTATCGGATCGCTATATTACGGACCGGTTTCTGCCGGATAAGGCAGTCGACCTGATCGATGAATCTGCCTCGCGGCTCAGAATCGAGCTTGATAGTATGCCTGCCGAAATCGATCAGCTGGAGCGCAGGATTATCCAGCTTGAGATTGAAAGAGAGTCGTTGACAAAGGAGGTCGATAAATTATCGGTCGAAAGATCAGTACACCTTGAAAAGGAACTGGCAGATCTGAAGGCGACCAGAGATGAGATGAAAATGCACTGGTCGAACGAAAAGGAAGCCATTAAGGAAATACAGACCATCAAGGAAAAAATGGAAGAGTTCAAAACGGCAGAGCAAAATGCCGAGCGTGAAGGCGACCTCGCCAGGGCCGCCGAGATTCGTTACGGAACGCTCGTCGAGTTGAACAAGGAGTTGGAAGCGAAAACGACGAAGCTGACGGAAACGCAATCCGACCGGAAGATGCTGAAGGAAGAGGTGGATGACGAAGACGTGGCGGAAGTCGTGGCGAGCTGGACCGGTATCCCCGTTGCCAGGATGATGGAAACAGAGGTAGAGAAGCTGATCCATATGGAAGAGCGGTTGAGGCAGCGTGTTATCGGTCAGGATGAAGCGATTCATTCCATTTCCAATGCCCTGAGACGGGCGAGATCGGGACTGCAGGATCCGAATCGTCCCATCGGTTCTTTCATTTTCATGGGGCCGACCGGAGTCGGGAAAACGGAGCTTGCCAAGGCTCTTGCGGAATTCATGTTCGATGACGAGCAGGCCATTGTCAGAATCGATATGTCGGAGTTTATGGAAAAGCATTCGGTTTCCAGGCTTATCGGGGCGCCTCCCGGCTATGTCGGATATGAAGAAGGCGGCTACCTGACGGAAGCGGTGCGCCGAAGACCGTATGCAGTTATACTGTTCGACGAAATTGAAAAGGCGCATCAGGACGTATTTAACATCATGCTCCAGATCCTTGATGACGGAAGGCTGACGGACGGTCATGGGCGAACGGTTGATTTTAAGAATGCCATTGCAATTATGACGTCGAATGTCGGCAGTCAGTGGCTACAGGATTTTTCCCTCGATGAGAAGGAACGGGAACATCGAACCATGGATACCCTGAGGGCGACCTTCAAGCCCGAGTTCCTGAACAGAATTGATGACATCATCAATTTCAGGGCCCTGACCATCAGTGATATCGACCGGATTATCGATATCCAGATCGGCCTTCTTTCAAAACGGCTTCAGGATAGAAAGTTGTCTATCGAACTGACCGACAAGGCCAGGAAGCACATTGCTCAGCTGGGATACAGTGTGACCTACGGTGCCCGTCCGCTCAAACGGGCCATTCAGAAGAATATAGAGGATGAGCTGGCCATGAGAATCCTGGAAGGCGCATTTGCCGAAGGCGATGCCCTTGTGGTTGATGTGAATGATGAGGGTAAGATAACATTCAGCAGAAAATAGTCATGTACTGCCGGTATCGAACCGGCAGTACTCATTTTTAGGGCTGTAATGTATAATTTAAATCTAAAAGATAAGTGTTTTCAGGGAGATAGTAAATGAATACGTTAAGGACGGGAATATTGCTGGGGGCGTTGACGGGTATCCTGTTGCTGCTTGGAGGAATGTTCGGTGGAAAGCAGGGGATGGTCATAGCCTTTATTTTTGCGATTATCATGAATTTTGGTAGTTACTGGTTTTCGGACAAAATTGTTTTGTCCATGTATCGTGCACGGGAGGTGTCGGAACATGATGCACCCGAGCTGTATCATACGGTAAAAACTCTGGCGCTGAAGGCGGCATTGCCCATGCCGCGAGTGTATATCGTTCCCGGGAATACACCGAATGCTTTTGCCACCGGAAGAAATGAACAGCATGCCGTTGTTGCTGTGACGGAAGGCATACTGCAGCTTCTCGACCGTGACGAACTTGAAGGGGTGCTGGCGCATGAACTGACGCATATCAAGAACAAGGATATGCTGATCGGGTCCATTGCCGCGACAATTGCCGGTGCGATTATGATGCTGGCCAGTATGGCAAAGTGGGCCGCGATTTTCGGCGTCGGCGGCAACGATGATGATGACGGCGGCGGGATATTCGGGCTCATTATCATGGCAATCTTGGCACCCATCGCGGCCATGTTGATCCAGATGGGGATATCACGTTCCCGCGAATATATGGCCGACGAAGGTGGGGCAAAAATTTCGGGGAAACCTTACGGGCTTGCCGGTGCGCTCGAAAAACTTTCATACGCGTCAAAGGCTCTGCCAATGCAGGCAAATCCGGCTACCGCTCACATGTTTACGGTGAACCCTCTGACGGCTAAGTCGTTTGCCAATCTCTTCAGCACGCATCCACCCATTGAAAAAAGGATTGAACGGCTGCGGGCCATGAGGCCGAGATAAACCAGTGCCTGAAGGCTGTCACACGCGGCAGTCGGGTTTCAGAATTCATTGCCGGATAAAGATGACAAGCCGCCCGGGTTAGACCCGGGCGGCTTGTCATGAAATTTTGCATCACACCCGCCCGACTCTTCAACCCTTCATATTTCTTGGACATTTCAAGGTATTTGTGATAATAGAATCAGCTTTCAGACATTAAGCGTGATGAGGGGCAGCGAAATGTGTCTGAAGCAGGATTCTTAAAGTTGCTGATACCGTGAGAAGCCTGCGATTTGCGCCGTGATGTGTCGTTTGTCATCGCAACATTGGCTGTAGTTGACTCGTCCTTCAAGGGATGTATGCACTGGGTGTGAGCTTTTTTACAGTGCCGTCTGAAAGTGGATATTTTGCGATTATGTCAAACGACAACCCCGAACCTTTTATTATGGAGGTGATTGTGTATGGGAGAAAATAACGAGGAAAAAGGGTTTTCAGTCAAGGATAAGAGGCTCTTTACGGAAGAAGGGGATGCTCGTCCCGATGCAGTCGGCGAGGAGAAACTAAAAACGGACGAAACGACAGAACAAGAGGCCCCCGCCGAAAAAGAACAGCGGGCGACACGCGCCGAAGAGCAGGAACCGCCGCTTATGGAAATTAATTTCCCCGGCTTTTTGCTTTCACTGCATACGTCGGCGCTGTTGCATTTTGGCGATCTTGCAGACCCGGCTACGGGTGAAACGGCCAGGAATATACCTGCGGCCAAGCAGACGATCGACCTTCTCGCCATGTTGCAGGAGAAGACCAAGGGCAATCTTGAAAAAGATGAAGAGGCGCTCATGGAGGGTATCCTCTACGAGTTGAGGATGAAATATATAAGAGAAAAAGAGCAGAAATGATCATTAAACAATCTCCGGCTAAAATCAATCTGGTGCTGCGTGTGCTGCGGAAAAGAGAAGACGGTTATCACGATCTCGCGACGCTGATGCAGAGAATAAGTATTTACGATGAGATGTCATTTTCACCGGCGGAGCAAGGAATTACGATTCGGTGCCCAGGGAGTGCCATCCCCGAGGATGAAGAAAACATAGTCTACCGGGCGGCGCATGCGCTCTTTGAAGAGATTTCGTATTCCGGAGGGGTCGAAATTATTATACACAAGAAGATACCAGTGGCGGCTGGCCTGGGTGGTGGAAGCTCAAACGCGGCGACGACACTTGTGACCCTGAATGAGATGCTCGGCGGTGGGTTAGTGCAGGAAACCCTCATGAGAATCGGGGCCGGGATAGGGGCCGATGTTCCCTTTTTTATTTTCGAAAAAAGTGCCTGGGCATTTGGAATAGGAGATCGCCTCGAGGAAGCCCATCATGTGCCCCCCATGTGGTTTGTTCTGGTAAATCCCGGGTTTGAGGTATCCACAAAAAAGGTATATGAAAATTTAAAATTGGGATTGACAAAAGGCGGAATACAATATACCATCCCCCGACTCCATAAAGTACCAGAAGTTATAGAAAAGCTCTCTAACGATCTCGAAAAAGTAACACTGGAATTGCATCCTGTTTTACTGGAAATTAAGGAACTTGTCATGCGGGCTGGTGCAATGGGGTCGCTGATGTCGGGAAGTGGGCCAACAATATTCGGGATCTATGAGGATGAAAAGAGCGCTCGTGAAGCAGGGGACGTATTGCGACAGGCTGATATAGGTTCTGTACTTACAGCGCACTCGATATGAATTTTCTGTCATGGCAAGGGACCTTGGCGAAAACTGGGGCGTCGTCAAGCGGTAAGACACAGGATTTTGGTTCCTGCATGCGGAGGTTCGAATCCTCCCGCCCCAGCCAATTTAACCAAAAGAAGAAATAGTATCATGCTTGAGAGAATCAGGATTTTCACCGGTAATTCGAATACGGCACTCGCGAAGAGCATATGTCAAAAACTTGGGGTGGCCCTGGGAGATGCGAATGTTTCGACATTCAGTGATGGTGAGACCCGGGTGGAAATTAAGGAAAATGTGAGGGGAATGGATGTGTTTATTATCCAGTCCACCTGCTTGCCTGTCAACACCAGCTTAATGGAACTTCTCATCATGACCGATGCCTTTAAGCGGGCATCCGCCGACAGAATCACTGCCGTCATACCGTATTACGGATATGCGAGACAAGACAGGAAGGCCGAACCACGAACACCGATTACGGCGAAGCTGATTGCCGATCTCCTCACAACTGCAGGTGCATCACGGATTTTGTCGGTTGATCTGCATGCCGGTCAGATTCAGGGGTTTTTCAATATTCCCGTTGATAACCTCTATGCCACGCCCATACTTCTGGAATACATAAAAAGCGAATATTCAAAGAACGACCTCATTGTTGTATCTCCTGATACCGGTGGTGTTGTGCGGGCACGCGCCTTTGCCAACAAGCTCGGAGCACAGATTGCAATTGTAGATAAGCGTCGCGATAAACCAAACGAATCGGAAGTGATGAATCTTATTGGTAATGTTGAGGGTAAAATGGCAATTATTCTCGACGATATGATTGATACGGCCGGCACAATGGTGCAGGCGGCTCAGGCGATCAAGGATGGCGGTGCCATCGATGTCATTGCCTGTTGCACCCATCCGGTTCTTTCAGGCCCGGCAATAGAACGAATCTCCACATCGGTATTGAAGGAAGTTATCGTAACGGATACAATTCCATTGCAGGAAAAAACAGCAGCGTGCGATAAAATCAGGAGATTGTCAATTGCGGGTTTACTAAGTGAGGCAATAAAACGGATTTATTATAACGAGTCCGTTAGTTCATTATTTGTTTAGGAGACATCAATGGAAACACTATCATTACAGGCTGAGAAAAGAGAGCACTCAACCAAGGGGCATACCAACAGATTACGGGAATC
>Ga0272441_10007666_pt1 | contig 17450 bp, 2 predicted proteins | sample SSMProp6N_FD_193582 | JGI IMG/M metagenome (GOLD analysis project Ga0272441, IMG submission 193582) | Marine sediment archaeal communities from Little Sippewissett salt marsh, Falmouth, MA, United States - SSM-Prop-6N | ecosystem: Environmental > Aquatic > Marine > Wetlands > Sediment ...
GGGCCGTTCTTCGTCGGCTACAACCTCGACGGCATCCCCGAGACTCTCGACTACAACGGCGTGTACCCCATCCTGATCCCGACCACGGGATTCGAGACGGTCCGCAACGACACGCTGGACACGGCCCAGTACCTCTCGTCCGAGACGGGCGACATCGTCGTGTGGGGCTACCTCGACTCGCCGACGCTCGGCGAGGTGACGGACTACTACTGCCTGCCGCTCGAGGCGGGCCAGACCATCCGCGTGCACGGCTACTACGACCAGATCACCGACCCGCGCGAGGGTGGCCCCTTCTTCCCGCAGCTCAACGTCTTCGGTCCCGACGGCGAGTTCCTGGCCACCTTCGGCCACGAGACCGTCGAAGACCAGGGCTTCGGCTCACGCGGCTCCGTCCAGGAAACGCTCGTCTTCACGGCCCCCGAGGCAGGCCTCTACTACGTGGAAGTGCGGCCAGAGACGGGCATCCCCGGCTCTGGCATTCCTGCCGGCCGCGACCTCTACACCCTCTTCATCGAGGGCGCCACGCCGTCCACGCTGGGCGGCATGCGCATCAACGGCGACTACCTTCCGCTCTTCACCCCCTACGGGCCTGAGCAGCAGGACATCTACATCTACGAGGGCAACCTCGGTGCGGTGAACATCGGCGGCCAGGCCCTGGGCAGCTTCGGCGCCTTCTACGAGCGGGAAGGCCAGTTCTTCACTGCGAGCGGCCCGTTCGTGAACGTCGAGCGCGGCTCGCTCGTGGACTTCCAGGCCGCACAGGTGGGCCACACGCCGGTCCCCGATCCGAATGGCGTGGGCATCTCACCTGTCTCCCTACAGGCGAGCGGCAACATCGGCGCCGTACGGTCCGGCCAGAGCATTTTCGGTATTATCGAAGCTGGCGCCGACACCGGGCACACGCGCGACACCAATGCCCACCTCCAGAACATGACCTCTACCCTGGGGATCAATGCCGTCTTCAATTCGGCAACCAACGCGACCTCGTACAGCAGTGGCTATATCGGTGCAACGGGCAGCATCGGCCGTATCTACACGGGGCTCGACCTGTCCGGAATGACCATGATCCAGGCGAACAGCGATTCGACCGGCCTGGCGAGCAACATCGACATGATCGAGGTGGACGGCGACTGGGGCTCGGTCGTCTCCGGCCGCCCCTCCCTGCTCCACGGCCCCGACGGGAACGTCCGATTCGTCCACATCGGCGGCGACATCTATGAGGACTACGGCGGCTGGATCGGCCCACTCAATCCCACCGTCCTCCAGGGCACCCAGGGCACCTTCGACGACGATGGCGGCGGCGTGCTCACCATCAACCCCGACACCGAGTGGATCGACATGGGCGCAACGCACCCGGTGACCGGCGAGCCCATCCTCACCGAGATCAGCACCACCATTACCTACTACATCATCGACGTCGACGACGCAGTCGGTGGCGTGATGACGCGCCTCGAGGTGGACGGCGCGGCCGCGCTCTACGCCACCAAGCGCGCCGGCTCGGGCCGCGTGGAGATCGGCGACTTCTTCCTTAACGGCACCACGGAAGACGCCGAGATCACCATCTCCGGCGGCGACAAGACGGCCGTGGACATCTACTACGTGCACGGCGGACCGATCGACTCGCTGAGCAACAGCACGGCTGGCGACATCGTGTCGGGCAACATCGCGGGCGTGCGTTCGGTGACCACGGGCGGGCACATCGGCTGGGCCGACCCGTCGACGGGCACGCAGATCCCGGGAGCCGAGGCTGCCCCCGCTACGACCGTGCCCGGCTCGTTCGGCTGGTATAAGAACCGCATGAACGGCCTCGTCCTCTCCGGCCTGCAGACTTCCGACGGCCAGGGCGGCACAGAACTGGCGATCACGTCGATCCGCGCCGGCGGCTCTATCCAGGACCTCTATCTGTCCGGGGCAGGCCTCAACATCCGAAGCGTTGTGGCAAACGCCGATGGCGACACGCCCCAGGACGGCTGGGATGGCGTCCACGGCGTCGTCTACGTGGCCGGCGCCGGTGCGCGTCTCGGCTATATCGACGTGGGCGACGGCTTGGCAGACGACGGCTCCGGCCCGCTCGCCCAGGCAGCCATTTTCTCGGAGTCCGAGATCGGCACCGTGCGGATCCACCGCCGCTACGAGTTCATCAACGGCGAGTATCGCGGCCTGATCAACGGCTTCATCGGCGCCCTGGACCAGGTCGGGAACATCACGGGCACCGACGGCGCCCGGCTGACCGCCATCGTGGCCGGCAACCCGCTCTCCAACTTCCGCGTGTGGAGCGGCCCGTCGCTCTCGACAGGCTGGCTCGGCACGATCTCCTTCTCCGGCGACGGCGCCGCCATCTACGACGCCGAGATGACGGGCACCTACATCAACGCCGTGAAGACGTCGGTAAACTCCGACGGCATCTGGGGCTGCTACATCTCGGGCGACGAGGCGCAGCCCTCCAGCGCCACCATCGGCCTGGTGGAGGCGGGCGGTCCCGGGCTCCGCACCACCGTCATCGGTGCCACAGGCGGCTGGATCGGCCGCATCCGCGGGGTCGGCCCCGAGGGCGACCTCATGGAGAACTATGTAGAGAGCACCGACAGCCTCACCGAGTTCAGCGGGCGTCACATCTACGGCAACTACGTGGCCATCCCCAACGAGATCGGCAAGATCGAGGCCGACGGCAACCTCAACGCCAACTTCTTCGACACGGGCGGCGTGGGCAAGTTCACGGTCGATGGCGACGTGCTCGGCAATGTCATCCAGATCGCCGGCCCCCTGCTCTCGGCAAAGGTCGGTGGCGAGTTCTCCTCCGAACTCATCCTCCAAGGCCCCCAGGTTGCCTACCTCAAGTCACTCGTGGTCACCGGCCCGATCGGCGGCACCATCGTCTCCGCTGGTAAGATCGGCCTCATCGAATCCAAGACCGGCAGCATCACGGCCGACATCAGCACCACGCCCGCGGCCCTCAACGGCGACATCGACCGCATCGAGGCGGCCCTCGCCTTCACCGGCAACCTCTCGGTCTCAGGGAACCTCGGACGCCTCGAGACGAACGGCAGCGTCGGCCGCAACCCCGAGGAAGTGCCCGACTACACGCCCACCGTGGTCAACGTGACCGGCGACGTGGGCCTCCTCGACCTCCAGATGCTCCGCGGCGGCCCCCAGGTTCACCTCTACAGCGACCTCAATGTCGGTGGCGACGTCCAGAAACTCGTCATCGAGGGCGGCCTGTTCGGCGACCTCACCGTCAATGGGAACGTCGAGGACCTCTACATCGACGCCAACGTGGGCGCCGACTTCAACCTCAGGCTCAACCTCGACGACATCGGTGTGATGCTAGCCACCGACCTCTCCGCCCTCGCGGTGAGTTCCACCGGCCAGTTCTTCGCGGTCGACAACGCAACGAACGAGCTCATCACCATTGATCCTGAGACCGGTGCCAAGACCGTCGTCGCTGTCCTCGGCCCCGTCTACACGGACATCCACGCCCTCGACTTCGGCGCGGACGATGTGCTCTGGGGCGTCGGCAACGGCCTCGGCGGGCTCTCCCTCATCACGATCGACCCTGCCACCGCCGCCGTGACCGACTTCGGGCAGGTGGGCGGCGGAGCCGTGGCCGACATCAGTTCCATCGCCTTCGATCGCGCGGGCACCCTCTTCGCCGTCAACGCCGACGACAACACCCTCGTGACCATCGACCCCGCCAACCCCGCGGTCCTCACCCTCATCGACACCCTCACGCGCGACACCAACGGCCAGACCATCACGGGCATGGCGGGGGTCGACTTCGACGAGAACGGCATCCTATACGGCATTGCCCAGGGCATCCTCTACTGGATCGACCCCGCCACCGCCGTGGGCAGGGCCTATCGCGACAGCGAAGTGGCCGGCATGACTGCCCTGGCTTTCGACCCCACCCGCCCCGACCACATCTGGTCCGTCGCCGCAGACAACGGCGACGCCGTGCTCTACTGCATGGACCTCCCCGTCACCCGCGGCAACATCCAGGTGCGCGGCTACGTGGACACGCTTCGCATCGCCCCGGGCAGCGACATCGTGGGCGACTTCGTGGCGGCGGGCGACATCACGCGCATCAGCCTGCGCGACGGCGACATCCTGGGCAACGTGGTGAGCCTGTTCGGCAACATCCCGTACATCGACGTCAACGGCGGCAGCATCCTGGGCAACGTGTCCGCCAACGGCACCATCGGCCGCATCCGCGTCCGCGACGGCAGCATCGGCAATGCTGTCTTCCCCGTGAACATCACGGCCCAGTACGGCGGCATTGAGCGGATCGAGGTCACCAACGGCAACATCTTCACCACAGCCGGTGCCAACATCCCTGCCGTGGACGCCGTGAACGGCATTGCCGCACTCGGCGGCCCCATCGAGCGCATCAACGTCGTCAACGGCAGCATCGAGGGCGACCCCATCGCCGCCGCCACCTACGTGGACTACGTTGGCGTGCGGGGCGGCGACCTCGACGTAGATGTCTACGCAGGCACCACCATCGACACGCTGGCGGTCAAGGACGGCGACCTGACAGGCTTCGTGAACGCCGAGACCGGCATCGACACCATCAAGCTCGCCAGCAACCTCGACGGCGCCATCATCCGCAGCGGCGGCCCCATCGACACCATCCAGGCCGACAACATCACCAACACCCTCATCTCGTCGGCCACCGATATCGAGAAGATTGTCGGCAAGGGCAACCTGACCGGCTCCCGCGTGTGGGCCGGCTACGACGTGGGCGCCGACGGCCTCTTCGGCACCGCCGACGACAACCCGCTCACTTCCGCCGACCCCGGCAACCTCCCTGGCACACCGCACAGCGGCGACATCAAGACCGCGAGCATCAGTGGCGACATGATCAACTCCGAGTTCGGGGCCGGCGTCGTCCCCATCGGCGGCACGGTGCTCAACGCTGTGGCACCCGCCGCGGGAATGAGCGCCTTCGGCAAACTCAGCGTCAAGGGCGACGTGGCGGGTGCCTCGGGCGTCGTCGCCGACTTCGAGATCGATCGCGTGCCCAACGACCCCGACCTCACGACGCTCATCCTGGACACAGGCAACCCCGGCTACAATCCCGGGGCGGCCATCGACATCTGGCGGGGCAACTTCGGCGGCGCCGACGTCACCGTCAAGCTCAGCGGCCCGGGCACGTTCAACTTCACGCCTGGAGCCACCGGCGTCATCCACCTCGACGGCGCCACCGAGAAGTCCACCCTCTCCATCACCTCCGCCCGCAACGCCCCCGTGGCCAATGCCTTCGAGATCCTCGGCGGCGACGACGATGCCCTCAAAGCCCTGATAACCGGCCGCGGCATCATCATCGGCGACATCGCCCTCGACGGCTCCGCCGGCACCGTGAAGCTCTACAACATCGCCAATGCAGCCGTGATGACCTTCGGCGGCGACGTCAAGAGCTTCATGAGCTACAGCAACGCCGCGGTGAACCCGACCGTCGCCGCTGGCGAGGTCGGCAGATTCCTCACCGCAGGCCCCTTCGCCGCAGGCGCCCTCACCGTCGACGCCCTTGGCTCGCTGACCACTCAGGGCAACCTCGAAGCCGACGTTCGGACCCTCATCGGCGGCCTCGGCAAGCTCGACGTCAAGGGCGGAAACGTCGTCGCCGATATCGTCAGCCGCGGCCCGGTCAAGTCCGTCAAGGCCAGGGACGTGCGGGGCCTGGGCGGCGCCATCCTCGGCGACCTCACCGTCGAGCACGGCGACCTGGACATCGTGGATGCCCGCAGCCACGTGGCGGCCAACATCACCGTGCCCCTCGGCGGCATCAAGAAGGTCAACATCCGGGATGGCCACTTCCGCAACATCGCCGAGCCTGCGGACCTGAACGCCATCCGCACCCTCACCGGCCTGACCAGCTTCACGCAGAAGGGCGGCGAGTTCGGCGGAATGCTCTACACGCTCGGCGAGATCCGCAAGTTCTCCACCACCGGCGGCCAGATGATCGGTCGCGTCTTCGCAATGGACGGCATCCTCTCCTTCACCGCCGACGAGCTGATGAACTCCGTCGTCGCCAGCGGCACGGACATGAAGAAGGCCACGATCCACGGCGACGTAACGTACAGCTACATCCTCGTCGGCTTCGACCCGGGCGACGATGGCTACGATGGTGCCGACCGCAACCAGGACGATGTGTGGCCCGACGGCATCACTATCGCGGGCACCGTCCCCGCCGACGCCGTCCGCGGCGGCACTCTGTACCGTCTGGACATCGACGGCGATCTGATCTGGTCCGCGGTGTCCGCCGGCGTTACGCCGGGTGAGGACGGCTTCGTCGGGAACGACGACGACCGCCTCGCCGGCACCGGCTACATCGAGAAGGCCACCATCCGCGGCCGAGTGGTCGGCACGCCGTTCGACTTCGAGTCGTATGGTTTCGCGGCCGCCACCGAGATGGGCATCGTCACCGTCGGCGGACAGCCTCTCGGCCAGACCCAGAACGTGGGCAACGTCGAGAAGACCGACGCCGTCGGGCCGCCCCATGTGACGGGCGTCGACCTCCTCGAAGACCGCCTCGTCATCACCTTCGACCAGAACATCGACCTCTCGACGATCCACACCGACTGGTTCGGTGGCGGCCCCTCCACCCTCGAGCTCATCGTCTCCGAGGACCGCATCTTCGACGCCGGCGACACGAGCATCCACGACGGCGTGGCCCACATCATCACCTACAACAAGACGCAGCGCCAGCTCACCCTCGCCCTCCGCAACAACACGTGGGGCGGCCTGGACGCCGGCACCAACTTCCTGCTCACCCTGGATGGCTCCGTCGTGGCCGACCCCACCGGAGAGCTGCTCGATGGCGAGTACCTCTACTCCCTGCCCAGCGGCGACGGCAACCCGGGCGGCGACTTCATCTACCGCCTCCACTTCGGCGACCAGGGCGACGATGCCGACTCCGCCCTCGACCTCCTCGACCCCAACGACTTCCTCGACGTCGAGGACAACGACGTGCCGCTCCTCATCCCCAACGTCGCCTCCTCCTGGCCCGGCGCCATCGAGTTCCGAGGTTTCATCGGCGACAACCCCGACCTCACCGGCCCACTGGTTGCCGAGGACGTGGACGTCTACAGACTCGATGCCAACATGGGCGACATCCTCTACGTGCGGATCCCTGACCCCAACGCCCCTGAGTTCGACGACTTCGACTTCACCGTCCAGGTCTGGACAGAGGATGGCCTGGTCGAAGAGTTCGAGGATTCACTCACGGGCTGGGGCTTCTACACGGAAGCCGACACCACCTACTGGATCTCCGTGTGCACAGGCTATCTCTTCCAACTCGGCGACATGCCCAACGGCTTCGGCACAGGCTCCTACCAGCTCATCGTTCACCTCTTCAACGACAGCAACAGCAACTTCGGCTTCGCCGACGTTATCGGCACCGACCCCTGGACGGGCATCGAAGAGATCGATTCACTCGCCACCGACGCCCAGGGCAACCACTTCGCCGTGGACAACACCACACAGCATCTCGTTCAGATCGACCCGGTCACTGGCGAAGCCCTCGACATCGGCGACACTGGCTACTACATCCAGGCTCTCGACTTCCACAGCGATGGCACGCTGTGGGCGGCGGGCAGCGTGAACCCCGTGGAGAACACGGATCCCGAGATCTGGTTCCTGGGCGTCGGCCACGGCTTCGGCGCCCCCGACATTGCGAGCCTCTACGACGCACTCACCAGCACGCCATCGTGGCAGCAGACCACCGTACACGCCCGCTTCGCCAATGACCTGCCCCCTGACCTCGTGCTCAACGAGCTCGACTGGCTGGCCGCCAACGCGCAGCCCGGCGACCTGGCCATCTTCGCCTACGTGGGCTACGGCGACAACACCACGCTCGACGTCGACGGCGACGAGCTGCCGCCCGATGCCTTCACGCTCGAGGACGAGGCTATCGGCGACTGGTGGACAGGCTGGGTGACCGACGACGAGATCGCCGAGCGCCTTGCCGCACTCGACCCCGCCGTCGACCTGGTCTCTATTGTGGACGCCGACTACTCCGGCGGCTTCGTGGGCGGCCAGAACGACCTGAGCTCGCTGCCCAACATTTTCTTCATGGGCTCCGACGAAGAGGATTCCTTCGGCTGGGTCTGGCCCGGCCAGTTCGCCAACGAACTCCAGGCCGGCATCACCGGCACTTGGCCAGCCGACACCAACTTCGACGACCAGGTGACCCTCGATGAGTGGTTCGCCTATGCCGAGAGCCAGCTCTTCTGGTCCGTCCCCATGAGCTTCGACTCAGGCACCCTGGGCGACCTCGTCATCGCCGAGCGCAACCCCGCCGCTCCCGCAGGCATCTCCCTCCTCACCATCGACACCGGCACAGGAGCCGCTACCGTCCAGGTCCCCTCCACAGGCCTGCGGAACGTCAGCGCCATCGCCTTCGACGAGAACGACGTCCTCTACGCCACCAACGCCGACGTCAACCGCCTCGTGACCATCGACACCACCACGGGCGCCGTCACCGACGTCGCGCTCTTCACGGATGCCGTCAACGTCGGCGTCCCCTTCGAGGATGTCTTCACCGGCCTCACCTTCGTCGACGATGTGCTCTACGGCACCACCAGCGACGGCTTCTACGAGGTCTCGCCCCTCACGGGCGACGCCCAGCCCGCCGTGGGCACTCCCGCCCTCTTCGACCTCACCGCCCTCTCGCGCGACCCCGCCGAACCCAACGTCCTCTACGCCATCAACAGCCCCCTGGGCTCCGACCAGCTCGTACGCATCAACCTCGGCTTCGACGACATCTTCGACTCGAGCCAGTCGCCCACCGTCCTCGAATTCGTCGGCGGCGTGGCAGAGCCCGAGGATGTCGACCTCGCGGGCAACGACGTCCAGATCATCACCGCACCCGACGACGTGGATATCTACAGCCTTGGCACGCTGGCCGAAGGCACGCCGATCGACGTTACCCTCCTCACCCGCACCATCGGCAGCCACACGCTCGGCCAGACCGTCGAGGCCGCCATCTTCAACTCCAACCGCGACCTCATCGTGAGCCTCTACCTGCCGCCCTACCCGCCGATTGGCGGCACACTCCCCGACAGCGCGTACCTCGACGAGCCCATCCTCTCCGCCTACGCTCCCGCCGACGACGCCTACTACGTGGCCGTGTGGGGCGGCAGCCTGGTCGCCAAGGACGCCTACCTGCCCTACGACCTCACCGTCGAGGTCGGCACGCCCATCATCCCTGTCCCCGTCCCGCCGCGACAGACGGTCTACGTCAACTTCTCGGGCGGCAACGCCGAGTACCTCCTGGGCGAGTACGGCCCCGACACGGACACCTACCTCGCCCCGTTCGACGCCGAGACCTTCGGCTTCTACGGGCCGGGCGACACCCAGGCGATGCGCGACATGATCCTCGCCAAGGTCAACGACATCTACGTGGGCTACGCGAACGTCCAGTTCACCCAGCTCCGCCCGCTCGTCGGCGACTACAGCACCGTCATCTGCACCTCCGACGTGGCTCCCCTGATCGGCGACCTCGGCATTGCCGAGAAGATCGACCCGCTCAACAGCGACCCGAACGACATCGGCGTCACCTTCGGCGGCGAGTATGCCACCTTGCTCAATCTCCACGTCGACTTCGGCTACACGATGGACGACATCACCACGGCGCTGGCCAACAACGTGGCCCACGAGCTTGGCCACCTGCTCGGCCTCAATCACCAGGTGGACAACGACTGGTTCGACCCGCCCTACCTCATTATGGCCTACGGCCTCGAGGCAGAGCATCAGGAGTTCGGCCGCGAGCGGCTCTCCGAGTTCCTCATCGGCTACCAGGACGACGCCACCCTGCTCCGCGTCATCAGCTAGCCCGCATTTCTCACCACAGAGAGCGACCCCGTCGCCATTCGGCGGCGGGGTCGCTCTCTGTACGCAACGCGGCTGTCCCGAGCCTGCCCTTCCGGCGAGGCTGTGAGCCCCACGGCTCAGGCGCCGTTGCCTTCCGATGTCCTGGAGAAGAGCGGCAGCACCTCGACGCGTGCTCGTTCGAGATCTTCAGCGAAGTCGATCTCCACCCACGGCAGCCCATCCACGGCCACCGTGTGGAGCGGATAGTCCGGCGCCATCACATTGTAGACGTAGGGCGCCCAGCGGTTCACGATTCCCTGGCCGATCAGCCGGTCGGCCTCCGCAAACAGCCGCCGTGCACCGGCCTCCCCGAACTTGAGCACGCCCACGTTCTCGCCGTGCGCCTGGTCGGGAGGGATCTGCTTGCTGATCTCCACCAGCCGACTCCCGTCCACCCGCACCCGCATCAGCTCGGGGTCCGACAGGTCGTCCCGGAAATCCACCAGCAGTGCATCGGGGTGGGGCGAATCGAGCAGCCGGCCCAGCAGGCGTGCGTCGAGGAGCACGTCGCCGTTGAGCAGCACGAAGCCCTCCCCCACCAATTCGCGCGCCATCCATAGCGAGTAGATCGAGTTCGTCTCCGCGTAGCGGCTGTTGTGCACGCAATCCACCCTGTCGCCCAGGAGCTCGCGGAGCTGCTCGCCGCCGTGGCCGGTCACCACCACCACCGGCCCCACGCCCCGGCTCTCGAGCGCCGCGAGCTGGTGCTCGATGATCGAGCACGGCCCCACGCGCAGCATGCACTTCGGGATCTCGCGGGTCAGCGGGAGCAGACGCTTCGCCGCCCCCGCAGCCAGAATCACCGCCTTCATCAAGGTCTCCTGATGGGCTCGTGCGAGCTCAGATTGCGGGCATCTTACCACCTGCCGCGGGCCCCGTCAACCGGCTTGCCCGCAGCCCCACACGCGGCTATGATGTGCGGGTACACCCAACTTCAGGAGGACACCAATGCGTGAAGTGCGATGGGAGCAGATGTTCCGCGACGAGCTCGAATCCGCTATTCGCGAGTGCCCCGTGGTCTACTTCGCCTACGGTCTGTGCGAGCCCCACGGCCCGCAGAACGCCGTCGGGCTCGACATTCTCAAGGCCCACGGCATCTGCTGCGCCGCCGCCCGAGCCCACGGCGGCATCGTGGCGCCCCCCGACTTCTGGCACGTCCACGAGCACGCAGGCGAGGCCGCCTGGTTTGCCGGCGTCATCGGCGAGGCCCGCTCCTGGTGCACCGCCGTCCCCGCCTGGCACCACTTCAAGTCCGTCGCCTACCACATCCGAGCGGCACACCAGAACGGCTTCCACGCCGCCCTCTTCGTCACCGGGCACTACGGCCCGAACTGGCGCGACCTCAACACCCTGCTGGCTATCTACCAGCCCCACGTGGCCCCCCGCCTCTACGGCCTGCCCGACTTCGAGGCCAACACCCCAGGCTTCGATGGGGACGGGTGCAGCGGGGGCGACCACGCGGGCAAGGTCGAGACCTCCCTGCTCTGGGCGCTCCTGCCCGAGTGCGTCGACGTCTCCCGCATCCCCCCCGAGCTCCCGGCCAGCCCCGAGGAACGCTTCGCCCAGGGCGCCAACGCCAGCGAGGCGAGCCGCCGCATTGGCCTGCGCATGGTCGACGATGAAGTCCGCTACCTCGGGAGCAAGGCGGGCGAGCTGCTCGCAGACTACGAGGCCGCCGCCCCTCACCGCCCCGAACTCACGTTTGAGGATATCGAGCGCATCTGGGACGAAGAAGTGCGCTCCCGCCTCCCCGACTTCGAGTGCTGCCAGAAGCTCTACCACCAAGGCCAGCAGCCACCTCCCGAAGGCTCCCGATGGCGGCCACACTGGGACCTCCCCATCCGCGGCTGAGCCAGCGGGGCGTCCGTACCTCACCGCTATGTGCCTGGGGCTGCTCGCCGCCGACATCCACACGTGGGCTCAGCCACCCGCAGTGCCCTCGAAGGCACGCACCACCCACGAATCACCCGATGGGGATCGCTCGTAGAGCGGCCTGCCAGGAACCAGCGAATCGTATAGCAACTGCTCCACGTCGTCCATATCCAGCACGCCGTCTCCTGTGCCCGGGTCCCCGCCGCCGAACGTGTCGCCCGCGCACCAGCGGTCGCTGCCCACGGCTGGCACGTCCGTCCCCGTGCCGGTCACCCAACCGTAGAGGGTCACCAGGTCTGCGCTGTCGATCACCCCGTCGCCGAAGTCCCCCACGTCGTCGCCCGGCCCGAAGTGCGGGAAGACGTCGCCCACGAGGAACCACTGGCCGCCAGCCACCTCCACGCGGACGCTCACGGGGGAGCCCGATGCCGCCTCGCCGTCCCACGCGGTCACCGTGAACGCCTCGACCGTTCCCGTCGCCCCGCTCTCAGACCGCCACACGAGCGATTCCCCAGGGCCGAGCAAGGTCTCGCCCGGCCCCACGGGCACTTCGTCCTTCTCCAGCAAGCCGCTCACCACCGCCTCCACTCGGAAGCTCACTACCTCGGAGTCCACGTCATCGGCGTCCGAGGCCTGAAGCAGGCTGTCGTACGTGATCGCGAAGTCCTCATCCTGGGCGGCGCCGGCCAGGGGGGCCACGGCCGTCAGGTGTGGCTCGTCGTTCACGCCCGCCACGCTCACCGTGACGACCGCCTCGTTCGAGACCTTCCCCTCGTCGTCGCTCACCGTGTAGCGGAATGAGTCTGTCCCGAAGAAGTCGGCCTCCGGCGTGTACGTTACCACACCGCTCCCTGCGTCTGCCACGGCCGAGCCGTGGTCGGGCTGTCGGGTCACAGCGACGGTCGAGGGGTCCAGTGTCCCGTCGGGGTCGCCGTCGTTCGCGAGGACATCCACAGCCGCCGCCGTGTCCTCGTCCGTGGCTGCGGCGTCGTCCGCTGCCGCGGGTGCCCCGAAGGAGCCAGTTCCTGGCGTCGGCACACCGGCGGCCCAACTCGCGGGGTCGTTCCCCCACACGTCCGCTGCGAGCCGTGTGAGCGACATGCCCGTGCCCGCAGGCTCCTCGGGCCAGGGGGTCGTGACGCCGTAGGTCACCTGATCCTCGATCAGCCGCGGGATGGTGAGCGGGTCTTCAGCCGGCGGCTCGTCGGGGCGCTGGAGTTCGACCTCCTCGCCCTCGTTGCTGATCTTGCCCGAGTAGCCCCCGACGACCTGCACGCCTGCCCCCATGCCGTACACGGCCCGGAAGTCGGCCAACTCGTCCGCCTTCGTGGGCGACTCGGGGTCGAACCGCAGGACCACCAGCGTCTCGAACGGCCCGAGCTGCGTGCCTGGGGCGAAATCGAAGTCGATGCCCTTGCGGATCCGCCAGTCCGTCAAGTCGACCGTCGCGGCCGTGGGGTTGCTGATCTCGATGAACTCCAGATCGTCAGGGTCGATGCCCGGGCCGGGGTCGGGCGGATCGTACATGATCTCGCTGATGACCAGCGGCCCCACGCGTGGCCCGCTGTTCGCGTCGCCCAGCGTCATGCTGACCATGGGATAGAGGGTGCCCGTGCCGTCGGGCCAGCGCCCGAGGGATTCGCCGTTGGCGGTCGCCCCGAACGCCACGTGGTCGACCACCTGCGTGGGCAGTCCTTCGCCATCGGGGGCCACCAGCCACACGTGGTCGCCGTGAGCTCCGTCGAGCGCGAAGTCGTCGGGGTCCACGCCGCCCGAGGCATTGAAGTCGCCCTCATCGAACACCAGGTAGCTGAAGGCGCCAATGGACGTGCCGTCGGGGATGCGGAACTTCGCGAAGTCGTCCGCCTGGTCGCTCAGGTACCACCCGCCGATGCTGATCGGCTCCCCGGTCGTGTTGTACAGCTCGATCGAGTCGGTCTGCGGCAGGTCCGTGTGGCTGAGCACCTCGTTGACCAGCACGGTTTGAAGCCAGGCGCCGTCCGGGCCGCCGGGCGAGCCGCCGAGCACGGAGCCCGCCTGCCAGGCCTCCGCGTCGTCCCAGCTCCGCGGCGCCGCCGTTGCGTCCCGAATGGCCAGCGCGTATCCCCCACCGTCGGTGTCGGGATACCAATCGTCGCGGAACTCGAACCGCAGGATCGCCGCGTCGAGCGGGTCGGCGAGCTTCACCACAATGTCGTCGCCCCCGTTGCCCAGGCCGCCTGCGTAGACGCCGGCCACGGGCACGCCCGTGCCGTAGTAGTCCTGGAACTCCGCCAGGTCGCGCACCACCACCACGTAGTCCCCCGGCACCAGTGTGAGGGCGGGGAACTCGAAGTCCACCCCGCCGCCCAACCGAACGCCTGCCAGATCGAGGTCCGCCGTCCCCACGTTCCTGAACTCGATGAACTCCAGGTCGCCGTCGTCGTCTGGGTGATACATGATTTCCGTGATGCGGAGTCCATCGAGGAGGGCCATTCCCTTGCCCACGATATCGCCCTGGGAACCCACCGTGGCGTCCAGGGCCAGGTCGAAGCTCACGTCCGAGCTACCGCCTGATCCCTGGTGAACCTCCGCCGCGACCACGTTCCCGCCCGCGTGGAGCAGCCCTGGGTCCACGTCCACGGCGAAGTAGGTATCCTCCTCGTCCCCGCCCACGTTGGCGCTGGCCGGCGTGAGGAAATCGATGGTGCCGGCCGGCATGTTGGTTCGCTCGATCTCCTGACCGTTCAGATAGACTACGGCGCCATCGTCGCGGAGCACCCTCACGGTGAGGCCAATGAGGTCGGCGGGATCCGCGACCGTGAACGTGTGGCGGAAGTAGGTGGTGATGTAGCGGTCACCCACCGGCCCGCCGGCCACGAGCGTCGCCTCGTCGCCGTCGCCGTAGCCGAGTTGCGCGGGACCAGAGTCCCAGGTGGCATCGTCGAAGCCCTCGTTCCGCCACGCCGTTCCCTGGTCCGACCCGTCGTCGAGGAAGCGCCAAGTCGCTCCCGCGGGCACCAGCGTGAGGCCGCCCGCTACGGGGTTCGCCACCCCCGGCGTGGGCAACGGGAAGAAGGCATAGGCCGCGTCCCCGTCGGGGCTGCGGCCCTGCGAGACGTCGGGCGTCTGCCCGTAGTAGAGCACGGCGTCGATCGCAGCGAGGTCGGCGCCGAAGAGCCCCACCATCTCCTGCTGTGCGGACAGCGTGAAGTCCGCGTGCCCCGAGCTTGAGCGACCATCGGCATCGAGCACCGCGTAGCCGCCACCCGCCACGAAGCTCAACGGGGCAATCTGGGACATCTGCGGCGCCGCGTTGGGCCGGTCGCTCAGGAACAGGCCGCCGAGCGCCACGGGCAGTGCGTCGGGGTTGTAGAGCTCCACGAAGTCCTCGACGAACCGCAGGTCCTCGGCCGCCAGCCACTCGTTGATCCTCAGGGTCGAGGACTCGCCCGTAGGCTGTGCCACGTTGGCCGCGCCAAGGGTCGGCTGCGTGAGCGCCCACTCGGCGCCCTGCCCCACGCGACCGAGCGACAGGTCGCGGGCCTGGATGCCGAACTCGACCGAATCCACCAGCGCCCCTCCGTCGGCAGGCCGGTCGTAGAGGGCGAGGCATTCGCCGTCCGCGTCGAGCTGGAAGCCGAGGTGCAGACCGGAGGTCAGCGCGTTGTCCGCATAGACCACGAGGAACTGCCCCGGGGCAAGGAGAGTGTCGGCGGGGAAGATGAACTTCGTCGGGTTCTCGGGGTCGTCGCTCAGGCTCATCCCCGCGAGGTCCACCGCGGCGGCGCCGGCGTTGTACAACTCCACCATGTCGGGGAATGTGCCCTCGTGCTCCACGGCGGTGCGGTTCGCCGCGAGGATTTCGTTGATCCGCACGAGCCGCAGCGACGCGTCCACCGTCCATGTCTTCGAGGGCGTCGCGTTCGCCTCGTCCTGCCACACACCCGCCGACTTCTTCCCCACCACGCGCACGGTGTAGGCACCATCGTCCAGGCCAGTGAGCTGGATCGGCGTGGCCACGGGCGTCTCCGCGCTCATGGGCCCGTCGTTCACCTGGTACGTGTAGTGCGTGATGCCGGGGCCTCCGACGGTCAGCGTGGCGTGATCCCGCCACGTCTGCGCGGGCGGAACTCCCGAGACCGTCGCGCCCTCGGGCACGAGCGCCCCCATATCGATGCCGTTGGCCCCCGTGCCCAGGCACGGGGAGCCCGGCCGCAATGCAAACGCTGCCCAGAGGTCCTCCGCCGCGGCGGCTCCCGCAGGCGCGGCGAGGCGGGGATCCTCAGCGGTGTTCCCCGTGCCGAAGGACAGGAACGCGGCAGGAACGGCCGAACGGTCGATGCTGAGCTCCGTGTCCGCGGTCACGTAGAGGAACATCGCCGCGTTGTTCCAGAAGATGTTGCTGTCGAGCGCGGCTCCAGTGCCTGGGCTGCTCGCGCTGCCCGGCTCGTCGAACTGGATCGCGGCGATGCTGCTGCCGACGAACACGTTGTTCGCAACGGCCGCAAACGCCTCCTCTTTGAGCAGGAGGGCGTGGTCGTTGTCGAAGAAGATGTTGCGGACGATCGTCACGTCCGTGCGGGCGCCGGCATCGGCCGCCCCCGTGGCAATGGCATTGCTCGTGGTTGTCCGCGTGGTGTTCTTGTGGAAGTTCACGAAGATATTGCCCTCGACGTAGGCATCCGTGCCGTCGAGGTCCAGGCCGTCATCGCCGCCGCCGAGGAACACGTTGTCGAGCACCTGGACGACGGGGCCTGGGCGGTCGGCCCCCTGGAAATCGACCACGTCGCCCCCGCTCGTGTTGTGGGCGAAGACGTTGCCTTCGAGGATCAGGTACTCGGCACCGTCGATGTACTCGCCGTGGATCGCCTCGTCGTTCGCCGTGTCGGGGAACAGCGAGTTGCGGACGATCAGCGACGGGTGGAGCAGCTCGAGAATCGTTTCCGCCGTGCCGCCCCACGTCATGTGGTCGAGCAGAACCTGGGCGTGGTCAACGCGGATGGACTCGCCCTGCCCGTCGCCGAACTCCATGTCCACCCAGTCCAGGCGGCTGTCCTCCAGGCTGCCCGCGAACGCCAGCCCGTCCCACGGGCCTGTCTCGCCCGGAAGGAGGGTGAGACGGACGTGTTCGAGCTCCGTGCCCTGTGCCACGAGACGGCCGTTCACGGTGAGCCCCGCGTCGGGCAGGAAGAAGACCGTCGTCCCGGGCGTGATCGTGAGCGTGACGCCAGGCGGAACCACCACGTCGCCCAGCACCACCCACGGTCCCCACTCCGCCGCCCACGTCGTGTCGCCGCTAAGCGTGCCTCCGGGCACGAACCGGTCGGCCTCCACGACGGACATCGCACCCATGTCCGTCCGGGTGCCGTCGGGATCAAGGTCCGCACTCGGGTCGCCTGCATCGACGCACGGCGAGCCCGACGCCAGGCGGTAGTCGTGGCTGCCGGGGTTCACGAAGAGCGGGTCGGCGTTGATATTGCCGTCCCCCGCCCAGTCCTCGAGCACGTCCGAGTAGGCGATATGGATGTCTGCGGGGTCGTAGTCCGTCGTCACCGGGTCGTCGGCCATGATGATCGAGTTCGTCACGTAGTACTCGATCACCACGTCGGGCACGCCATACTTGTTGCGCCCCTCGATCCCGATATCGCCGCCCACGATCGTCGTGTGATCGATGTGCACCGTCACCGTAGCCCCGCCGGTGCCCTTGGCAGACACGGTCGAGCCCG
>Ga0272441_10007667_pt1 | contig 17448 bp, 18 predicted proteins | sample SSMProp6N_FD_193582 | JGI IMG/M metagenome (GOLD analysis project Ga0272441, IMG submission 193582) | Marine sediment archaeal communities from Little Sippewissett salt marsh, Falmouth, MA, United States - SSM-Prop-6N | ecosystem: Environmental > Aquatic > Marine > Wetlands > Sediment ...
AGGAGTTGTCGATAACTGTAGTTCCGGAGGCTGCAAATTTGGGTGCCCATTCCAGGGAGGTTGCTGCACCGGCCGAAAAAAGAGCGATATCCGGCCTGGCTTCAAGGGCTTGTTGCAATCCGATCACAGGGATTTGCGCTCCGGCGAACAGGAGTTTTTTCCCAATGGATCGCTCAGAGGCTACAACCAGCAGTTCATCCAGGGGAAACTTCCGCGCCTCCAATACTTCTAACATAACGGCCCCGACCATACCGGTGGCTCCTACTACCGCGACTTTCATACCTTCCGTATTAGTCTGTAAAAGTAGTTAAGCCACCCGTTCTGTCAAAGTCGGATGTTCTTAAAGCCCCCGCTGTGTTCATGGTCACCTGCGGCCGGGTATAAGAGCATACTTCGTTTTGCGTATTTTCCTCCGTCTGGCGTCGTTCTGAAAAAAAGAATTGGACAATCCTCCTGATTGGAATTGGGGTAAATTGAGAATCCGGAATCTATGCTTAGTTTTATGGCTTGATAAATCTGTTTCCAATGTATAAAGTATTGTCATTTTTGGTCCTCTTTTTTCTGGCCACACCCCATGCCTTTACTCAACGCCTTAAAGTCAGTGAGAACAAGAGGTTTTTGGTTACGGAAGGGGGTAAGCCTTTTTTCTGGTTGGCCGACACAGCCTGGGAGCTCTTTCACCGATGTGACAGGGAAGAAGCGGAGATGTACCTTAAGAAAAGGGCAAGCCAGGGTTTTAATGTGGTACAGGCCGTGGCCCTTGCCGAGTTGGACGGACTCAATTCGCCCAATCCCTACGGGCAAACGCCTTTATTGGAAAATGACCCCATGAGGCCAAATGAAGCTTACTTTGAGCATGTGGATTACATTATACGCAAGGCGGAAGAAAATGGAATGTACGTGGCACTGCTCCCTACCTGGGGGGATAAAGTCAATACAAAAAGCTGGGGCGTCGGCCCAGAGGTTTTCGATTCCGAAAACGCGAGGGTCTTTGGGGAGTGGTTAGGCAGTCGGTATAAGGAATTTGACAACATCATCTGGATTATTGGTGGGGACCGGAATCCCAGAGAAGATTCCGGGGATATTGCAATTTGGAATAATATGGCGGAAGGAATTGCGGCTACCGCCGGGGGTTATGCGAATACGCTCATGAGCTTTCATCCGCAACCTAAAGAAGATGGCGGCTCTTCTACCTGGTTCCATGAGGAGCCCTGGCTGGATTTCAATATGCATCAAACGGGTCATTGTGCCAATCAGGGTACGTATTCCCATATTTCAAATGATTATGAGTTGCAGCCCATAAAACCCGTCCTGGATGGTGAGCCTTTATACGAAGATCATCCCAATTGCTTTAATGCCAAGGAGCTTGGCCATAGCGCTGCACGGGATATCCGACGGATTATGTACTGGAATGTCTTTGCGGGTGCCTTTGGCCAGACATATGGCTGTCATGATATTTGGCAAATGTACCTGCCGGGCAGGGAACCCATTAACCAGCCTTTAAGGCCCTGGACCGAGGCCCTGGATTTACCTATGGCAACCCAGATGATCCATTTAAAACAGCTGATGCTTTCGCGCCCTGTTCTGAGGCGGATTCCGGATCCGTCTATGTTAAATGAAGTTCAGGAGGAGGGTCAGGATTATAAAATTGCCACAAGGGATTCCCAGGGGACTTACGGGATGGTATATTATCCTTTGGGCGGAACAGCAAGCCTTAATTTATCTGCTTTTTCCGGGGATACCCTTAATACCTGGTGGTATGACCCCCGGACCGGAGCGGCTTTTCCCGGTGAGACCCATAAGAAATCGAGTCATGCGGTCATTGAAGCCCCTACTTCAGGATTGGGGAATGACTGGGTACTGGTCATTGATGTTGAGGGGAGTAACTATCCAACACCCGGGAACGCCAACTAAAGATAAGGCTCCCTGAACCCCAAGCGGATATAGGAGCCCCAGGGGTATTTGGTGGCTGAAATTATAAAAAAAACCGCTTCGATTTCCCGAAGCGGTTTAGGGTTAGTAATAGCTGTGGTGCAGCGGCAATTGCGCATAAAAGCGCAGTGAAACTTACTTTTTCTTCAGCAGATCCCGAATTTCAGCCAGGAGTTCTTCCTGGGTAGGTCCTTTAGGTTCAGGGGCAGGGGCTTCTTCTTTAACCCGGACTTTGTTATAGGATTTTACAATTAAAAACAATACAAATCCAACAATAATAAGGTTGATGATTGAATTGATCCAGGCTCCGTAACGGATCGCACTCTCGGGGGTAACCACACTTCCATCTGCACCGACAACTGCTTCGGAAAGAATGATTTTAAAGTCTGAAAAATCGATACCTCCGGCGAAGTAACCCACTATGGGCATCATGATGTCATTTACAAAACCGTTGACTACCAGCCCGACGGCTCCTGCGAGAAGGACGGCAACTGCCAGGTCGATGACATTCCCAGTCATGATAAAGGCTTTGAATTCTTTTAGCATGGAAGTGTTATTTAGAAGGTTAGAGGTTACTAAGGTAGCAAATTTTGGTTCTCTTAAATCGATTTATGTCCCCGAAATAATTCTTGGAACCCGCTGTGAAATCCCTGTGAGCAGTTCATAGGAGATGGTGTTCCCCCGGGAAGCCAAACCTTCTGCCGAAATACCATCCCCAAAGAAAACGACTTCATCCCCTTCCTTGCAGGCAATATCACTAATGTCTACCATGGTCATATCCATACAGACATTACCGATTATGGGAGCGGGTCTCCCTTGAATAAATACAAGTCCCTTCCCTTGCCCGTACTGCCTTCCAATGCCATCGGCATGGCCGATCGGCAAAGTAGCGGTAACTCTAAAATCCCCCGCCTGATATCCTTTGTTGTATCCGACCCATTCTCCGGGTTCAATTTTATGGATTTGAGAAATCCGGGTGCGCAACCTGGAAACAGGTTTCAACAGGGCATCCGTTTCCGGGTCGTTGGAATATCCGTAAAGTCCAATCCCGGTCCGTACCATATCCCATTGGGCTTCGGGGTAATTAAAAACACCCGAGGTGTTCAGGAGGTGGTAAAAAGGCCTGGATTTGAAGTGGTGCTCCCAATTTTTGACAATAACCTTAAAGGCCTTGAGTTGACCATGGGTATATTCTTTTTCGTTCAGATCATCTGATGCCGCCAAATGTGAAAAAAGGGAGCGAACTTCCACACCATCAGTGCTCCCTAGTTGAGTGCCGATCCAATCCAGGTCAGTCTCCCGGAATCCGAGGCGATTCAGGCCTGTATTGAATTTAAGATGCACAGGGTATCCTTTTTGCTTCATCGCCTGAGCTGTTTTGAGAAACTCCTGGAAGATACGCCGACTATAAAGGCTGGGCTCCAGGCAGGTTTCAATGATATCTGCCATGCCATCGGGCTGGGGATGAAGGACCAGGATGGGTAAGCGAATCCCGGCCTTTCTCAGGAACACCCCTTCTGAGCTATAGGCTACGGCGAGGTAATCGGCTCCCAAAGCTTCCAGTTTACGGGCGATTGCTTTGGCTTCGCTCCCATAAGCGAAGGCTTTGACCACTCCCAGTAACCGGGTCTCAGGACGGATACGCGAGCGCAAAACCGCGTAGTTGTGCGCCAGGGCATCAAGATCAATTTCCAGGACGGTTTCAGGGTTTTCAGCCATTCCCTGTTTTTTTGGGGGTAACGATTTCGGGGTCTCTCACTTCTATTTTGCTGATTTTTTCCTTTAACATGGCCTTATAGAAAGCAGCGCGACTTAAGGGTTCGTATTCTTCCGTTTCCCCCAACAGTACTAAACGGTCGCTTTGCGACTTGCGAAAGCTGTAATTGGCCAGATTGCCGGTTCTCGGACAAATGGCATGCACCTTGGTAACATACTCCGCCGTGGCCATCAGGGCCGGCATGGGTCCGAATGGATTCCCCTTAAAATCCATATCCAGACCGGCAACGACTACGCGTATACCGCTATTGGCCAAATCATTACATACCGTAACGATTTCATCATCAAAAAACTGGGCTTCGTCTATACCTACCACATGGCAGTCATCTGCGAGTAATCTGATATTGGCAGCTGCGGGCACAGGGGTAGACCTGATTTCATTTTCATCGTGGGAAATCACCTTTTCCTCATGGTACCGCGTGTCGACAATCGGCTTGAATATCTCCACTTTTTGACGGGCGAACTGAGCCCGTTTCAGGCGACGGATAAGTTCCTCCGTTTTCCCCGAAAACATGGAGCCACAGATCACTTCGATCCAGCCGAATTGTTCTTCCGGGTTAACGGTGTTTTCGAGAAACATTTCGTATTTTTAGACTAAATTTTATGCTTCTACCGTTTTGCATTTGGTAGCGGTTATAAAAGTATGAAAAATACGGGCCGGGAGTTGTGGTCCAGAAGAAAACGCCATGAAACGGAAATTAAGAGCTGAATTGATAGGATTGGCCAGCAGGATTATTTCAGATACTGAAATGTCGGAGCTGCCGCAAATATATGAGCAGGCGCGGAACCTTTATGAGAAACTCGCAGTGCTCAACTTTATTGAAGAAAAACTTCAGGACCTCGAAGTGGATGTAAGCAAAAGTTCGGTCGCCTCAAAATTTGAGATAATGGCCTCGGCGGTCCTCAATGAAAATAAAGGGGTCCCTGAGAACAGCCCCCATGAAGAAGATATTATTATCCCGGGGATCGACACCATTAAACACATGGTTTCCGAGATGCCCGGAGGGGAAGAACTGGAAGAAATCCTGGCCCAGTTCTTAAGCAATAATGACTTTGTGAAGAACGACAAGGATACAGTGACCCCGACTCCGGCAGATCTGGAGGCTGCAAAACCAGTGAGATCCCTGAACGATACCCTTACCGCCAAGGATATTTCCATGGGTTTAAACGATCGATTGGCTTTTGTCAAGCATCTCTTTAATGACAGCACTGAGGATTTTAACCGCATACTTTCCCAGTTAAACACTATGGATTCTCATGAGAATTCAGTGGCGTTTATCCGAAAAATGGTAAAGCCGGAGTATCAGAACTGGCAGGGAAAAGAGGAATACGAAAATCGGTTCCTGGAGATGATCGAAAGGCGTTTTTCTTAAAACAGATAACTGATAATATAAAAGGCCGGAATGCGCTGCGCATTTTCGGCCTTTGTTCCTTAAAAGCGTATGTACGGATTCCTTTACATTGTCCCCACACCCATTGGGAACCTGGGAGACATTACCCTCAGGGCCCTGGAGGTATTGAAATCCGTGTCCCTCATCCTTGCGGAGGATACCAGGACCAGCGGAAAATTATTAAAGCACTACGATATCTCTACGCCCCTGCGATCCTATCACATGCACAATGAGCATCGTATTTTAACCCAGTTAGTGACCCGTATTAAGGCCGGGGAGACTATGGCACTGATTTCAGATGCGGGAACTCCGGGAATATCGGACCCGGGTTTCCTGTTGATCAGGGAGTGCCTGAAGGAGGGGATCGAAGTGAATTGTCTGCCGGGAGCGACTGCACTGATACCTGCCCTGGTCAACAGCGGTTTCCCAACCGATCGATTCGTCTTTGAAGGGTTCCTGCCGCTCAAAAAAGGCCGCCAAACCCGGTTGAAGCACCTCTCTGAGGAATCCAGAACACTGGTTTTTTATGAAAGCCCGCACAAAATCCTGAAAACGCTTGGGCAATTTGTGGAATACTTTGGGGGCGATCGGCAGATCTCCGTTTCCCGGGAACTCACGAAAATGTATGAGGAAACGCTGAGAGGCACGACTTCCGAAATTTTAGCACATTTCGAGAACAACCCACCGAAAGGCGAGTTAGTTCTGGTCGTAGAAGGTCAAAAATAATACCGGGCACCTCTGCTGAACGGCAACTCAATAGGCGCTGCCGTCGTGTTTTCCTTCTACCCACCCATATTTTGAAAGGTATTTTTTTCCGCTTTCCACGGCCCCATCTTCAATATCTGTCCCCATGGAATCATTCCAGCGATTCAGGTAACCAAAAAGCGAGATGACACCTAGAATCTCGACGATTTCTCCATCATCCCAATGGGCGTGCAGCCTTTTTTTAAGATCCGCGTCCACGGTATTCGGAACCTGGGAAGCGGCAAGGGCAAAATCCAGGGCGGCGCGTTCTGCCTCATTAAAAGATTCGTGTGTGCGGTATTGCCAGATGTTATCGAGTTTTTCCACCTCCGCGCCATAGCGCTCCGCGGCTCGAATGGAGTGGGCCTGGCAGTACCGGCATCCGGCAGCATTGCTGCTCACCCAGGCGATCATGCGTTTCAGGGCTGAAGTGACCTTTCCTTCATTGGCCATCACCGCTTTGTTCAAGGCAATAAAAGCCTTTGAAATCGCCGGGCGGTGTTGCATGGTCAGGACCGAATTCGGACAAAATCCCAGCGTTTCATTGAAGAACTCGGCCAGCTTCCAGGTTTCCGGATCTGTGTTTGGGTCTAGGGGATTCACCAGGGCCATAACAGGGGGATTTTATTGTATTTTTGATCTCTTAAAGTAACGAAAAAATTATGGCTTCCACCAATTTTGTTAAAACCCGATGGATGGGGGATATGGCTTTTGAGAGCGATAACCCCTCCGGACAAACCTTTAAAATAGACGCAAGCCCGCAAGAGGGGGGGCAGGGGGACGGACTCCGGCCTAAGGCCCTGATGTTAAGTTCGCTTGCGGGGTGCTCCGGTTTGGATGTAGCCTTTATCATCCGGAAGATGAAACTGGAAATCGACCGATTTCATATCGATATTCAGGCTAAGCTGAGCGATTCTCAGCCTCAGACCTATGAAGAGGTTGAAATGGAGTTTCATTTCTTCGGAAAAACCCTGAATGAAGCGAAGTTAAAACGAGCCGTAAAACTATCTGTAGACACTTATTGCGGCGTGATGAAAATGTTCCGGACTTTTGCCGAGGTATCGGTTACTTCTCATTTTCACCACGAATAGCCGGACTGCTTTCCCGGATTTCAAATTCTGAAGGGGTATTTCAGACCTTTGTTGTACCGTAAACCTAAAGTATTGATGCGCTGGACATTTAAACCCGCACCGAATCCTGAAACGACCGCTGCTTTGGCAGAGTCACTTCGTATAGACCCTCTTATTGCAGGACTTCTGGTTCAGCGCGGGATTGAGGATTATGAGCAGGCGCGCTTGTTTTTCCGACCAGAACTGGAACATCTTCACGATCCTTTCCTCATGAAGGATATGGACCGGGCCACAGCGCGTATCGAAAGGGCTATAGCGGATGGCGAGCGTATTCTGGTCTATGGGGATTACGATGTGGACGGGACCACGGCTGTCTCGCTCATGGTGGCATATCTGGAATCTGAATATCCGAATGTAGCTTCCTATATTCCCGACCGGTATCTGGAGGGATACGGGATTTCATTCCGTGGTATCGATTTTGCAGAGGACAACGAGTTTCAGCTGATTATCGCCCTGGATTGCGGCATCAAGGCTGTGGAGCAGGTGACCTATGCTCAGTCGAAAGGGATCGATTTCATTATTTGCGACCATCACAGACCCGGAGAAGTGCTTCCCCCTGCTGTGGCTGTGCTGGATCCGAAACGCGCAGACTGTTCGTACCCCTACACCGATCTTTGTGGATGTGGGGTGGGATTCAAGCTTATTCAGGCCCTGCAGCAAAGGAAAGGCCTGCCCGTGGAATCCCTGCGCCCCTACCTGGACCTGGTGGCTGTGGCTATAGCGGCGGATATCGTGCCCATTACAGGCGAGAATCGCGTGCTTACCTATTACGGCCTGCAGGTGATCAATGAAGATCCCCGGCCTGGACTGAAGGCATTAATGCAGGATATTCAAAGGGTACGCTACCAGGTTTCCGACCTGGTCTTTCAACTGGCACCCCGATTGAACGCAGCAGGAAGACTGAGACATGGAGAGCAGGCCGTACAACTGCTTACCGAACAGGATTGGGAGCAGGCCAGGCGTTACGCCCTTGAGATCGAATCATTGAATGAAGAACGCAAGGGATTGGACCAGCAGATTACGGAAGAAGCCTTGTCCATAATCCGGGAAAAGGGAGAAGAGTCGGACATGAGCACCGTCGTCTATCGGGATACCTGGCATAAAGGTGTCATTGGTATTGTCGCATCCCGGCTTATGGAAACCTATTACCGGCCTACCCTGGTTTTTACAAGGAGTGGGGATAAACTTGCCGCCTCTGCGCGTTCTGTCCGGGGGTTCGATGTGTATCAGGCCCTGGAAGCCTGTGCGGATACCATCGAGCAATTCGGAGGCCATACCTATGCTGCCGGCCTGACTTTGGAGGAGGGGAAATATGAGGAATTTAAAAAGCGTTTTGAGGCAGTAGTTGCAGAGACCCTTTTGCCGGAACACCGCTTGCCGCAGATACAGATCGATATGCCGATACACCTCGGGGAGGTTACCCCAAAGCTCTGGAGGATTTTAAGGGAGTTCGCCCCGTTTGGGCCCGGGAACTCCAGCCCTGTCTTCGCGTCGGGCCCCTTAAAGGATACGGGTTACGCACGCACGGTAGGGGGCAATGGCGCCCATTTGAAGGTATCGGTAACCCAGGACGGCTCCGGGCCTTTCGCAGGAATCGGATTTGGATTGGGATCCCATCGGGATCGGGTAGATAATGGAGCGCCTTTTTGGGCGGCATTCTCGCTTGACGAAAACACCTGGCAGGGAAAAACCAGCTTGCAGTTAAAAATCAGGGATATAAGAGACGAGGCACCTTAGACCTCCTTTTCAAAGTATTCTATTTGAAGATCTTTTCCATCAAAAACGCCGTAGCTGAAATAGCCGATCCAATCCCCCAGATTTACATATCGGGAATCCTCTGATAACGCAATGTCCAATGGAAGATGCCGATGTCCGAAAACAAAATAGTCAAAATGCTGATTTTCGAGTTTCCTTTTGGCGTATTGCACCAACCACTCCTTATCCTCCCCTAAAAACCGGACATCTTCCTCCCCGGAGATCATTCGGTTCCGCACTGAAAAATACTGTGCCATCCGAACACCCAGATCGGGATGCAACCAACGAAAAAACCATTTTGAAACCGGGTTTGTAAAGACTTTTTTCATCCGTTTAAACCCTTTATCCCCGGGACCGAGCCCGTCCCCGTGGCCGATAAAGAATTTTTTTTCACCGATCTCGAAAATCTGAGGCTTGTGATATACCGGGATGTTCAGTTCCTCTTCAAAATACCCATTCATCCATAAATCGTGATTTCCCACAAAGTAATAGACGGGAATGCCACTGTCTGTGATTTCTGCGAGCTTTCCCAGGGTACGGGTAAATCCTTTGGGGACTACCGTGTTGTATTCAAACCAAAAATCGAATAGATCCCCCAGGAGAAAGACCGCTGCGGCGTCTTTGCGAACGGTTTCAAGCCATCTTACAAATTTCTTTTCCCGGGGTTGGCTGAGCTGAGAAGTAGGAGCCCCCAGGTGATTATCGCTGGCGAAATAAATCTTTTTTCCCGAAGGGACTTCAATGGAATTCATCGTGTGTAAAAATAAGTATCTCCCCGGAATTTCAGGTCTCAGACCCCCTGGAATGGAGATTAACTGTTATCACTCGCAAACCATTCGGCATAGGCTGTCCCGGTTTCCCGAAGTTTCAGGGAATGCAACTGGATCCCTTCAGGAAGGCGCTTTTGAATTTTATGGGCAAAATCGACAACCATGTTTTCTGAGGTGGGCTGATAGCCGGCCAGGATTACTTTATGCCCGTTTTCTTTTAGGGTGTTCGCCAATGCCAGGTGGGGCGTACTGCCGTTAAATACAGTAGCGTGGTCAAAAGGATCGACGATTTCTTCCTTTACAATGGTTTTCAGATCCCCGAAGTCGATCACCATTCCGAGCTTCTTATGGCCCGTTTCCTGAATGGGAATGCCGATTACCGTTACAGAGAGGTGGTAACTGTGCCCGTGGACATTGCGGCATTTACCGTCATATCCATAAAGTGCATGTCCGGTTTCAAATGTGAATTCTTTGGTAATCCGTATGCGTGCCATCGCCAGTCCTTTTAACGCTGTAAAAGTAGGAATAATGTCTGAGCGAGTCCCTATACGGATTGGAGGAGTTCACTAACTTGCAGGAATATGCGGCGTACCCGACTCAAATCCATAACAGATAAGGATCGGATCGATCTGAAGGACTCCTTTAAAGGATGGCGTTCGATCCCCCGTTTTTTTTCGGAAATCTACAGGGCAGCCCCCGGGCTTTTTCTGATCAATACCCTGGCCCGCTTCCTTAAAGCCTTTAGTCCCGTTGTTCTGCTTTGGATCGGGAAGTTGATCATAGACGAAATTGTGCATCTGCTTGAGGTGGGGACAGCCGATATCGACCAATTATGGGTATATGTCGGCATTGAATTAGGGGTCGCCCTGTTGTCCGATTTACTGGGTCGGGTGGTGAACCTGACGGACGGCCTTTTAGGCGACCTTTACTCGAATTCCTCCTCTGAACGCATTATCAGGAAAGCCCAGGAACTCACCCTCGAACAACTCGAAGATCCTGAATTCTACGACAAACTGGAGCGGGCCCGAACGCAGACCAACAGTCGGGTCAACCTGATGAGCAATGTTCTGGGTCAGGCGGAAGGACTGCTTTCTGTGGGCTCCCTCATCGCCGGACTTATCTATTTTGAACCCTGGCTGATCTTACTATTAATCCTAAGTGTTATCCCCTCCTTTATCAATGAGATAAAATACTCTTCAGACCGGTATTCCCTGGCCCGCAGCTGGACCAGTGAGCGAAGGGAACTGGACTACCTCAGGTATATAGGGGCAAATAGTCAGACAGCCAAGGAAGTCAAGCTCTTTGGGCTGACCGGCTTTATAGCCAGGCGATTTAAGAACCTCGCACATGAGTATTACCTGCTCAATCGCAAACTCGCTATCCGGCAGAGTGTTTTTGGCGGTTTGTTTAACCTTTTGGGCATTCTTTCTTATTACGGGGCCTATGTGCTGATCATCTACCAGACGCTTGGGGGGTTTCTCACCCTGGGGGAACTTACCTTTCTCTCCGGATCCTTTAACCGGCTTCAGGGAAGCCTCCAGTCTTTTTTTTCCAGGTTTACGCGAATTTCTGAAAGTGCATTGTACCTGAAAGACTATTTTGATTTTATCGATCTTAAAATCTCTAAACCCGAACATGATACGGTTCCCATGCCTGACAAAATCCGCAGTGGATTTGAGTTTAAAGATGTTCATTTTACGTATCCCGGGGCGGATTCCCCAACTTTAAAAGGGATTTCTTTTACGTTGAAAGCCGGCGAGAAAATGGCATTTGTCGGACAGAATGGAGCGGGAAAAACCACCTTGATAAAGCTGGTCCTGAGGTTTTATGAGCCGACGAAAGGGAGTATTTTCCTGGATGGCACAGACATATCACGTTTTGATAAACAAGCCTATCGGGAGCGCTTCGGCGTAATATTTCAGGACTTTTTCCGGTATGAGTTTACCATACGGGAGAATATTGCCGTGGGTAATATTGAGGCTATTGAGGATACCCCGCTGATAGAGGATGCCGCCCGTAAAAGCCTTGCGGACCAGGTAATTGAAGGGTTGAGCGGGGGATTGGAACAACAACTGGGTCGGCGGTTTAACCGCGGACAGGATCTCAGTGGCGGTCAGTGGCAAAAGGTCGCCCTTGCCCGCGCCTATATGAAGGATGCAGAGGTAATGGTGCTCGATGAGCCTACGGCATCCCTGGACGCCCGGGCAGAATACGAGGTTTTTAAGCGTTTTATTGCCCTCACCAAAGGCCGGACAAGTATTATCATTTCGCACCGTTTTAGTACGGTGCGTATGGCCGACCGTATCCTGGTTCTCGCGGATGGGAAGATCCTCGAGTTGGGCACTCATGAAGAGTTGTTGCAGAAGGATGATCTCTATGCGGAGCTCTTCCGGTTGCAGGCGGCTGGGTATCAGTAATTCAAAAAGTAAAAAAATTACGGGTAGTTTCCGAACGATAATCCATGAATAAAGATTCTATTTCGCTACCTTGAAGATCGCATTCAGAAAAGAGCTATTGCTCATTGAGAACAGTCAAGTAACAGTAGGTTTTGAGCGTCGAACAACCCCATCTAAAAGGCAAAAGGAGCGAAGGTCATTTGCCGCGTTTCCTCATTGCGTTTATCGTTCTTTTTCTGGGCGGTTTTGTCTGTGAAATCCAGGCCCAGGATTCAGCCAGTGACAGTATTTCCACCCCTTTCCGTAAAGGGCGCTGGCTGAGCGGACTCAACGGGTCTTTCAGCTCTGCCACCCTGAAGACCGAATCTACAGAAAACCTGATTTCCAATAACGCCTATGGCCTGGGGATTTTTACGGGCACCTTTATAAAGGATCGCTGGTTTGTCGGATTCAACATATTTGCAGAAAGCAGCAGTGGACGGGGACTGATAGATCGGGAAACGGAAGCGCTGCTCATCGGACCCTCGGCGACCTATTATTTTCTCGATGAAACTTATGGATCCTTATACCTCTCTGTCCTGCCCGGTTATTTACGGGTAAGGGAATCAAATTCTTTTGAGTTTGAGAACCAGGTCTTTCGCGAGACATTTGAAGGTCCGGGTTTTGGGGCGAGAATGCGGCTCGGGTTCGCTTATGTGATCTCTGACCGGATTGTGCTCGATGTGAGCGTGGGGTCTACATTGGCATGGGTGGAGACCACTTTTTCTTCGGATATCCGGGGAAACAGCAGAAATCAATCGATCTTTTCTAATTCGACCTTTTTCACCTTCGGGTTTAATGTGCTGTTGGATGAATTCTTTTTCTAATGCGAAAAGTTTTTTTATTCATAATGATCATCGGTTTTACATTGCCTTCTTTGGGTCAATCCAGAGATAAGGCGATTTTGCGAAGCGACACCCTGAAAACAGGAAAAAACCTCAAGCTTATTGGAATTCCGGTAGTCTTCAGTACCCCGGAAACCGGATTCGGATTCGGGGGAGGGGGACAGCTTTTCTTTACTGGTGCAAGCAATACGTTCAGGGACCGGCGTTCTAACATCCTCTTCACAGGGATATATACCGCCAATTCGCAGATTGTCCTTCAAGCCCTGCCGCAATTATATTTTGGGAGGGGCGATTATTATCTGGACGGATCCTATGAATTTCGGATTTATCCGAATAAATTCTGGGGTATTGGGAATGACACGCCGGATTCGAATGAAGAAAACTACGACATGACCAGCCATAAACTCAGAGTGGATTTTCTCAAGCGCCTGCCTCCTTCATTGAATTTTGGCTTGCGTTTTAATTTTGAGAATCATGTGTTGACTGAGGTAGAGGAAGGGGGCCTTCTGGATTCCGGTGGGATTCCGGGAAGCAACGGAGCCATAATCGTAGGTCTGGGGGCGATCTTTAACCTCGATACCCGCGATCAGGTGGAAGATCCTCATGGGGGTTATTATGTAAACTTCAACGCCCAGTTTTCCAGTGAAAACTTTGGGGCGACCCATGGGTTCAACCGATTTATCACAGATTTGAGAGCCTATTATCCGTTAGGAGAAAAGAGCCTGCTCGCGGCCCGGGTGTATGTGGAAAACAACTACGGGGACGTTCCTTTTCAGGCCAAATCCCAATTTGGAGGCGGGAATATGGCCCGGGGTTATTTTCAGGGCCGGTTTATCGATGATCATATGTATGTGATTACTGCGGAATACCGTTACAGGGTTTTACCGCGGTTCAGCCTGGCCGGTTTTGTGCTGATGGGAGAGGTAACCGATATCAACCAGCAATATTTTCAGGACCCTAAATTGAGTGCAGGGGGCGGAGTTCGCTTTAAGATTCTCAAACAACAAAATACGCTGGTGCGTCTCGATATCGGGATCGGGGAAGACGGAAATAGCGGGTTTTATTTTGGTGTGAATCAGGCATTCTAGAGAGCAGATGGAAACTTAAAGCCTAAGCGCTGCCAGGCGCAGGGCTATTCACCTCGTCAGAACACAGGGATGTCTGGAAGCGATTTTTACTCAGGTTTTTTTCTTGAAGTCGGCGATGGTCTTTTGTGCCGTTTCTGACAGGGCCAGTTGGCCTGTCAGTGCAGCCCGCTCTGTAAGAAGGTGCTCCCAGTGTTCAGTTCCTTCCCATAAGGCTTGTTTGATGAGCTTCAGGGCTTCCGGGGAATGCGAAGCGAGTTCACGCGCAAAAAATTCAGATTCTTTATCCAAAGAGGTTCGGGATTCAAAAACTTTTGAAAACAACCCCCGTTCTTTCGCCCAGTAGGCACTTTTCCACTCCGATGGCGCCAATGTCATTTCAGCCAGTCCTGAAACTCCTGCTTTCCGGGCCACTGCCGGGGCAATGACCAGGGGGGCAATTCCGATGCCGAGTTCAGAAAGGCGTAAGGATGCCTTATCGGACGCCAGGACATAATCACAGGCGGCGATCAGCCCGACACCCCCACCTACAGCCTTACCCTGTACTTTTCCGACAATGGGTTTCTGACAGGTGCGCATGCTGTTGATCAGGCGGGCGAATCCGCTGAAAAAAGTCCTGCTTTGTTCGGGCGTCGCCACTTGGAGCAACTCGTCAAAAGAAGCCCCGGCGCAAAAAGCGCGATCTCCTTCGGACTGAATCAGGATGGCAGACACCTTTGGATTTGCACTCAGCGCATCCAGTTCCCGGCAAAGTCGGTCCAGCAGCACTGAATTTAACGAATTGCTGGCCGGGTGACCAAATTCAAGGATCGCCAGTGCGCCATCGAAACGGGTGTACAGACTTCCCTCTTTGCGTGTTGTTTCCATGGTTTTAATTCAAATTTAGAGGTTTTGCAGATGCGGGCGAAATTTTCTCCGGAACTTCCAGATGAGTGTCCCTCCCCTGACGAGCATCCAGCATGTAAGGGCAATCCAGATCCCATAAAGTCCCAGGTTCAGTGCCTTTCCTGCATAGAGTACGGGTAGAAACACCAGAAACGTAGCCAGGAGCAATACATTTCTCAGGTAACGCATTTCACCCAACCCTTTGAATATGCCGTCAAAGACAAAGGCAATGGTGTTGATCGGCATCCCGAGAATAACGATAATAAAAATACTGTAGAAAGCATTCAGCACGGCCGGCTCCGCGGAGAATACCCTTCCTATAGGATAATAAAAAACCCCTCCCAGAACCATAAGCAGAAGCGCGACCCAAAACGCATATCGCGATATTTTTTTACTGAGGAGCCATAGACTGTCATAATCTCCTGCCCCTAAAAACCGACCCCCGAGAATTTTACCGGCAACCGAATACCCGTCGATAAAAAAGGCGGCGAACAGCCAGAGATTTACGGCTATCGTATGGGCTCCTATGGCCTGATCGCCAAGGGCTGTTGCTTCCCGTACCCCAAATAACAAGGCAACATTCAGGGAGAGGGTTCGCACAAAGAGATTCAGGGACATGCCGATCAGTCGTTTTATCTCGGGATGAAGGGGCCATTTGGGGAAAAGCCGCACTGAAGTTTGCGTCATGAGCAACCAAAGGGCCAGGGCCGCCATCACAGCCTGGGCGATAAGACTGGCCCAGGCGGCACCTTCCAGGCCCATTGGGGGAATCCATGTAGAGACCCCATATACGAGGATAAAATCCAGTACGATATTCAACCCGGCTCCCGTAATTGCAATGAGCATGGGCCACACCGTGTTTTGAAGCCCCTGAAAAATACCCATAATGGCAAAGACCAACAGGGTGAGCGGAAATCCCCAAACCCGGATTTCGTAATAAGAAACGCAGCGATCCAGAATCTCGCCCGAGGCGTTCAGAAGTTCAAATATCTCCCTGCTAAAGGGTAGGGAAACCAATAAGATCACAATACTGATCCCTACATTGATAACGATAGCCTGGGCGGGAAGGGATTGGATTTCAGATAATTTACCGGCACCGTAATATTGCGAAATGATGGCTGAAATCGCGGAACGGGTCTGCCCGAGAATCCAGATAAGCATACTTAGAAAGGCTCCGACAATTCCTATGGCTGCCAGGGATTCAAGACCTTTCTCAGGGATATTTCCGACAATAGCGGTATCCGTGATGCTCAAAACGGGCTCAGCGATTCCGGCGATCAGAGCGGGAATCGCAAGCTTGTTGATATTGGCAAACGTAAGAGCAGAATTCACCCGGCGAAGATACACGGAGTCCCGGGATATTAAAAAACCTGTAAATACACCCAGGACTGTTCTGTCATACTCTCAGGTTTTGTTGACTTTTCATAGATGATAGCGGTTCAGGCTTTTTATTGTAAATTTAAATAGTCAAATTAATTCGATTGTATGAAAAATTTTCTGGTGCCTGTTGGGAATTCTAAGGATTCATATGAAACGCTTCAATACGCCGTGGACTTTGCGGCTCATTTTGATGCTGTGATTTATGTTATGGAGGTCCTCAATGTAAGTACACGGGCGGGGGACCTTGCCAACACTTCTGAGAAGTTTCTGGCCAGCAGTCGGGAACGAATCCGGGAAGTGATCAGCCATGTCGACACTAAATCGGTGACCCTGAAGGCAGCTACATATACCGGAGACCTTATAGACGGGCTGAAAGAGATCGACGCTGAACTTGGGATAGATTTGATTATTATCGCTCCCAGATCTGTAGAAGTAGACGAGGAACTCTATTTAGGAAGTACCTCCGGCAGTATAATTAAACGTACAGATATTCCTACGCTCATTGTCCCCAAAGGCGCAAAATTTACACCTTATAGGAAAATACTTACAGCCTTCAAATCCGGGGTGCTGAAACGCAATCGCATACTCAACCCGCTGATTGCTATTAAAAAGGAGTTTTCTTCCAAAATAAGCCTTTTGCTTGTGAAAACGCCTGGGTACACAGATGAGGACTTAAAAATCAATACGGCTTTGATGGATGTCAGTTCCGATGTAACACTAACGGAGCACGCCAAAACGTATTTGGGAGTGCTGGAACAACTCAAAGTGCATGAACCGGATTTGCTCTGTGTTTTCAGGAGGAAACGCGGATTTTTTTCCGCGCTCTGGGAGAAGAACCGGATCCTCAAATCCGAGTTTTCAGTGCGCATCCCCGTTTTGGTCCTCAGTGTTAAGAAGGACTAGGGTTTCCTGAATTATATATTATTTGACTACAAGGGGGTTCTCAGCAGCGGACAGCCACTGAGTTTGGCGAACATTACCTGTTACATCCCCGGGTGTATTCCTTTGCCGAAATATTCATTTCAAAGCCTGAAGGTGATACGGCACGGGAAAGGGGTTGCTATATTCTTTCGGCTTCAGCCGTGATACGGAAAGGGTCAAAGAGGGCCCAGGTAATAAAGATATGTGCCAGGTAGTAGGTAGGAAGGATCAAAAAACCCGATTTCAATAAAATCGCATTGGACATATCAACCGTTTAAAAAATGAAAACGAAAAAGCAGAACAAAAACGGTTCCACCCAACCCCAGAGGACAAAGCCGCATTTACTTCGTATTTCTGTCCGTTAACCTCCAGTGTAATTCGCAGACAGTCACTGAATTT
>Ga0272441_10007668_pt1 | contig 17448 bp, 19 predicted proteins | sample SSMProp6N_FD_193582 | JGI IMG/M metagenome (GOLD analysis project Ga0272441, IMG submission 193582) | Marine sediment archaeal communities from Little Sippewissett salt marsh, Falmouth, MA, United States - SSM-Prop-6N | ecosystem: Environmental > Aquatic > Marine > Wetlands > Sediment ...
CCGCGTAGCAAGCTGACGCGGTATTACGGAATTTTATCTCGCTAATCGCGAGACCAGATTTTCGATCTTATTATAATATCGATTAAACCCGCGCAGCAAAGCTGCGAGGAATTCTATCGATTAAAATAGTCTAAATAAGACATTATTTATAAAGTATTAAAAATAAATGTTTTTACAGATACAAGCAGATAACCCACCGTTAAAGCCAGATGTTATTTTTAATATCGGTAATTTTCCAGTTAGTAATTCCCTATTAATGATTTGGGTTATATTAATTCTTCTGATTGTAGTATGCTTGACTATCCGTAGATTTAAAATAACACCCAGGAATAAATACCAGCATATTATAGAAATAGTATATGAAAGTATGTTGACTTTTATTGAGCAGTTGACTGGGAGTAAAAAATACGCGAAAAAACTTTTTCCCTTAATCGCAGGTTTGTTTGTGTTTATCGGGATTTCCAATCTAATCGGACTTATACCCGGACTGACCAGTATAACTTATGAAGGGGTGTCTTTACTAAGAACGCCGACAAATGATTTTAATACTACTTTTAGCATCGCGCTAGCAATGGTGATCCTGACCCAGATTATAAGTATCAGAGATTGGGGTATTTTCGGCCATTTAGGAAAATACTTTAAATTTAAGGAGCTGTATTTAGGATTTAAGCAGGGTTTTGGCGCGGGGTTCCAGGCAATAATAGAGTTTTTAATCGGCTTACTTGATATTGTATCTGAAATCGCCAAAACAATATCGCTGTCACTGCGTTTATTTGGCAATATGTATGCCGGGGAGACGTTGGCAATAGTTATATTGGGTGCACTGGCATACGGCCTGCCGTCAGTATGGCTGGCAATGAATTTATTGGTAGCAGTGGTGCAAGCGCTGGTTTTCGGCTCATTAACAGCGGCTTATTATATGATATCACTAAAACCAGCTGAAGAAAACGAGAATTAAGGTGAACAATTATTTAATCACAATTTTCTATATAAGTGCCACTTAGTCCTGTTTTGCCAGAATTATTTTAAAAAGCCGTAAATTTTTTTTCAGAGAAAAAATTTACTTTTTCCTCGTAAAAATTTTTACTGCGTAAAAACCAAACATTTTTGCTCATAAAAACTTTTTAAAATAATTTCGGCAAAACAGGGACATTAGTTTAATTGATTTAGAATATAAAATTATAAAATTGTATTATTATTAATTAATAAAAAAATATGGATACAACTATTATTACCGAGACTGCCAAAGAGCTTTCCAATGTGGAAGCTAATACAGGCCTGGTAACAGAAACTTTGAAGCAGACCGCTAATATTGATGCGGCCAGATTGATAGCCAAGGGTTTATGCACTATTACTATGGGCGGATCGGGTATTGGCGAGGGTTATTTAATCGGCAAGGCTTTGGAGGCTATGGGCAGAAATCCGGAAATGTCAGGCAGTTTATTTAGTAAAATGATTATTGGCGTGGCTTTGGCCGAATCAACTGCGATTTATGCGTTCGTAGCTTTCTTTATTGTGTAAAATATTGGCGATAAATTACTACTTACTAATAATGTTACAACACAGTTAAAATCTGCTGATGCGGTAATTTACTGCTCATGGCAAATGATATTTTAGGGCTGGGTTTACTCGCGAAAAAGTAATAATTTTAACTAAAATTATTGATTAATAATTTTTTATTTAATACAGATTTTTATCTGATTTTGTCTTGACCTACGAGTGAAAAATTAGTTTAGGGGACTAAACTGTTAATGGTGTAAAAAGTCTATTTTTAAAAATTAGATAAATAAAATAGGTAAATTATGTTTAATTTATATTTATGGATATTTTAGAAATTTTAAGTAAAATAGGTTTTGACTGGCGGATGGGTCTGGCTAATTTAGTCAATTTTTTGATTATATTTTGGCTGTTAAAAAGATTTGCGTGGAAACCAATACAGGAAAAAATAAAACAACGGGAAGATAAAATTGAAAAAGGGCTTGAAGATGCTGAAAAAGCTGCTGGCGAGCTGGCAATGGCGCAAGAAAATTATAATAAAAAAATCAATGAAGCCAAAAAAGAATCGAATTTGATTATAGCCAAGGCAACTGAACAAGGGCGCGAGTTGATAAATCAAGCCGGAGACAAAGCTGAAAGAAGAGCTAATCAGATTATAGCACAGGCTAAAAAAACAATATCAAAAGAGAAGGAAAAAATGTTAAGTGACGTTAAAAATGAAACGGTAAATATAGCCTTTGAAATAACTGGAAAAATATTGAAACAAAAACTGAACAGCAAGACAGACGCCCAGTTGATAAAAAAACTAATTTCGGAAAAATAAAATTATGTTTTACAAATCAAGACAACTAGCGACTGCGCTGAAACAACTAACAGAAGAAAATCCAAAACAGGAAAAAAAAATTTTAAATAATTTTTTAGATTTTTGCAGGCAAAAAAATATATTATATTTATTAACAGGGGTAATAAAACAACTTAAGTTTTACAAAAAAACAGAGGATGAAAAAAAGAATTTAAATATAAACAGTTTTAAAAAACTTAATCAGGACATTGTAGGGGATATAAAAAAGCACGTCGGTTTTGACAGCGCCCAAAAAAGTGAAATTGTATTAAACCAAGACGAGTCGCTAAAAGGCGGTTTTATAGCCAAGTATAAAGGGAAAATATATGATGCCAGTGTTGTAAGACAGCTTAACACCATAAAAAATAAATTAGAACAAAATTTATAACAAACTAAGGTATTTAACTATTATGTCAACAGATAATTTGATTAATAATTTAAAAAAACAGATTTCTTCAATAAATACTAAGATTGAAGTCAGCGAAGTCGGAACTGTGATAGAAATTGGCGATGGTATTGCCCGCATGAACGGCTTAGAAAATGCCCAAGCATCAGAAATGCTTGAATTTCCGGGCGGCACTATCGGGGTGGCTTTAAACCTAGAAGAAGAAACCGTCGGAGCAATGCTTTTGGGTAATTATGAGCACATTAAGGAGGGAGACAGCGTTAAAAGAACAGGGCGAGTGTTATCAATCCCTGTAAGTGATGATATGAGTTCAAGGGTAGTTGACCCTTTAGGCAACCCATTGGATGGTGGCGGTAAAATAAATAGTGATAAATATTATCCGATTGAAAAGATAGCTCCGGGAGTAATGACCAGGCAACCGGTGTCAGAACCGGTTCAAACTGGAATTAAAGCGATTGACTCCATGATACCGATTGGCCGCGGCCAAAGAGAGCTTATTATCGGAGATCGGCAGACAGGTAAAACTGCGATTGCGATTGATACTATTATAAATCAAAAGGGAAGAAATATGATATGCATTTATGTAGCTATCGGCCAAAAAGAATCTAAAATAGCTAAAATAGTATCAAAATTAAAAGAAACCGGAGCAATGGAATATACCACTGTGGTAATGGCAGGCGCCAGCGATGCGGCTGCATTGTCTTATTTAGCACCATACAGTGGAGTGGCGATAGCAGAATATTTTATGGACAAGCAAAAAGACGTGCTAATAGTTTATGATGATCTATCAAAGCATGCCTGGGCTTACCGCGAGATATCATTGCTATTAAAAAGACCGCCTGGGCGCGAGGCTTATCCGGGCGACGTGTTCTATCTTCATTCTCGATTACTTGAACGCGCCTGCCGTAGGAATAAAGAATCGGGCGGAGGATCAATTACGGCTTTGCCTATTATTGAAACTCAAGCCGGCGATGTGTCTGCCTATATACCGACTAATGTAATTTCTATAACTGATGGGCAAATATTTCTGGAAACAGACTTGTTTTATAAAGGAATCAGGCCGGCTTTAAATGTAGGGATTTCAGTCTCGCGCGTGGGCGGAGATGCACAGTTAAAAGCAATGAAAAAAGTGGCTGGCAAATTAAAATTAGCTATGGCTCAATTTAGAGAACTGGAAGCTTTTGCCCAGTTTGCAAGCGACCTTGATCCTGAAACTAAAAAACAGCTTGATCTTGGGATGAGAATAAATGAATTATTAAAACAACCTCAATACTCCCCTGTTCCAGTAACCAGCCAGGTGGCGATAATATATGCGGTTAATAACGGATATTTAGATGATGTTAAGGTTGAAGAGGTTAAAAGATGGGAAGCTGATTTTTATAATTTTATCCAAAGTTCCAAACAAAAATTATTAGATAAAATAGCATCGGGTTGGGATGAAAAAATTGAGCAAGAGTTGAAAGATGCGATTGAGGAGTTTAAAAAAATCGGGAATTAGTAATTGAAAATTGATAATAAATTATTGGTTTAAAAATTTAGTTTTAAGCTTGATAAATAAATATAAAAAAACTACTAATTTTATATTAATTAGTAATATAAAATTAGTAGTCAATATTATTTATGAATCTTCATCATCCCAATTGACCCAAAGTGGTGACCCGTCAGGAGTTGTTTTTAAAATTTCAAATTTATTATACCTGAAATCATATCTAATGTTGCACTTATCGCATTTGTAGCCAGCAGGAGAGCCATCAGTAATGAGATGATACATTTTCATATTATTTTTGCAATTAGGATTAGGACAGTTCACTTTTCTTCCTCCTAGTTAAATATTCAAAATTAAATTTGGATTTGAATTAATCAATTTCATCCTAGAAGAAGAAGAAGAAGAAGTCAAGTCCATATTTATGTAACAGTCCACAATTTAACGAGATAAATTATTGTTTAAGTCTATGGCAGTTAATACCAAAGCAATTAAAAACAGAATAAAATCAGTTAAAAATACTAAAAAGATCACCAAGGCAATGGAAATGGTGTCGGCGGCTAAAATGAGGCGGGCAGTTGAAAACGCACTCGGGACTAGAAGCTATGCCGAACTAGCTTTGGAGCTGTTGGTAAATATTTCAAAAAACAGAGCGGTAAAACATCCATTAGTAGAAGCCCCAAAAAAAGGCAAAACATTAATATTATTGATAGCAAGCAATAAGGGTTTGTGCGGCAGCTATAACTCCAATATTAATAAAGAGCTGGTTGCTTTTGTGGCTAACCATAAAAAAGATGAAGTTGACTATATATCTGTGGGTAAAAAGGCAGAAAGAGCAATTAAAAAACAAGGAGCAAACCCAATCGCTAGTTTTATTGATTTTGCTGATAATTTAAAAATTGAACAGATAAGCGGATTATCAAAAATAATTATAGATGAGTTTAATCAGGGCAAATATAGAAAAGCAATGATGATATACACAAATTTTGTTTCATCAATAAGCTTTAAGGCGGAAACAAGGCCGCTTTTGCCTGTAAGCGAAGAAAATATAAAGGGAATGATAAAAGAACTGGGTAAAGGCGGAATTAGTGAGGAAGATATGAGACTGAAAAGCTTATCACAATATGTATTTGAGCCTGATGAAGAAACCATTTTAAACGAAGTATTGCCGCGCTTAACTGAAGTGCAGATATACCAAGCGCTACTTGAATCAATCGCGTCAGAGCATTCCGCTAGGATGATGGCAATGCGTAATGCTTCAGAATCTGCTGAAGAGATGATAGATGACTTGAGTCTTAATTTTAACCGGGCTAGACAAGCGGGAATTACTCAGGAAATAACTGAAATTTCGGCCGGTGCAGCTGCGCTGGGATAAAATAATCAATTAATTCAAATAATTAAATAGTAAAAATTTATGGCAAATAATAAAGGAAAAATATCGCAAATTATCGGGGTGGTGGTTGATGTTGAATTTAGTGATAACCTGCCCCGAATATATAATGCACTTGAGATCGATCAAGATGGAAAAAAATTAATTCTTGAAGTGCAGCAACATTTGGGATTGAACCAAGTAAGGACAGTAGCAATGACTTCTACTGACGGACTTAAACGCGGTCAGGAAGTAATTGATACTGGTGCTCCGATTTCAGTGCCAGTTGGAAACGCTACTTTAGGACGGATGTTTGATGTAACTGGAAAAGCTATTGATGGAAAAAAGGAGTTGGAGCAACAAAAAAAATATCCAATACACCGGCCAGCGCCAAATTTTACTGACCAGTCAACCAAATCAGAGATACTGGAAACAGGCATTAAGGTAATTGATTTGATATGTCCGTTTTTAAAAGGTGGTAAAATCGGATTATTTGGCGGAGCTGGAGTGGGTAAAACAGTAGTAATCCAGGAATTAATCAGAAATATCGCGTCTGAACACGGGGGATATTCTATGTTTGCCGGAGTTGGCGAGCGCACTCGCGAGGGTAATGACCTTTATTACGAAATGGAATCAGCCGGAGTATTGCCCAAAACGGCTTTGGTTTTCGGGCAAATGAACGAACCGCCGGGAGCAAGAGCTAGAGTGGCACTGACCGCTTTATCAATGGCTGAATATTTCAGGGATGAGGAAAATAAAAATTTATTGTTATTTATAGATAATATTTTTAGATTTACGCAAGCTGGATCTGAAGTATCAGCTTTACTGGGACGGATGCCATCAGCGGTTGGTTACCAGCCGACACTGGCAACTGAAATGGGGGAATTGCAAGAAAGGATAACTTCAACTGATAAAGGCTCGATTACTTCAGTGCAAGCAGTTTATGTGCCGGCAGATGACTTGACTGATCCAGCCCCGGCAACTACATTCGCCCATCTGGATTCAACCGTGGTATTAGCTAGGTCTTTAGCTGAACTTGGGATTTACCCGGCAGTAGATCCGCTGGATTCAAACTCAACCATACTTGATCCTAATATTGTCGGCGAAGAGCATTATAATGTTGCTCGTGAAGTCCAGAGAATATTACAGCGTTATAAAGATTTGCAGGATATTATCGCAATTTTAGGGATGGAAGAGCTGTCAGACGAGGATAAGCAAACAGTATCCCGCGCCAGAAAAATACAAAAGTTTTTATCTCAGCCATTCTTTGTGGCTGAAAGATTTACCGGAGTTGAAGGTAAATATGTTCCCCTGTCAAAAACCGTACAAGGATTTAAAGAAATTATCGAGGGAAAACATGATTCTAAGGCAGAACAAGCCTTTTATATGAAGGGTCCTATTAGTGAAGTAAAATAATTTTAACGATATAATACCAATAGATGATATTGCTAATTTTTAAATTTGTTTTGCGCAGCATCAATCGATAATATATATAAAATTATTCCGAGTTACCAATTTATTCATTTTAAATATTCATAAATGCTAGTCTTAAAAGTAAAAATAGTTACCCCGGAAAAGGTGGTTTTACACGATGAATACGAAGAGCTTTTAGTGCCAACTACCAGTGGAGAAATTGGTATTTTACCGCGACATATACCTCTAGTGACGCAGATAAAACCAGGGGAAATCAGACTTAAAAAACAAGGCCATGATACTATACTGGCAGTGTCTTCTGGTTTTTTGGAAGTAAGGCCGAAATCAAAAGTGGTTATATTGGCAGATACAGCCGAAAGAGCGGAGCAGATTGATATTGAAAGAGCGGAGCAGGCTAGAAAAAGAGCCGAGGAAATTTTGAAGCAAAAATCAGTCGATGAGGATATTGATTATGCCAGACTGCAAGCAGTTTTGGAAAAAGAAATCGCCCGGGTTAAAGTGGGGCGGAAATATAAAAAAATCGGGATGAGATAAAAATAATATGATAATCGTAAAACCACTGCATAAAAGCAGTGGTTTTTAATTTGGCCATAACTATCTACTAATAAAAACTATTAACCCATTTTATCCATGAATAGTAACTAGTATAAAACTTATTATAATATTTAGCCGTCAATATTAATTTTTATATTTCACCTAATGGGTGAAATATAAAATTAAACCAAATCAATCTACAAAGGCAAATAACATTATTCATGAATAATTCGGGTTAATCTATTCGGGGCTTATCTATTTCTATAGCTTCGATTTGCTTTTTAGAATCAGTGATTCGGACTACGTCTTTGTCGATTTTATTAAACTCTTTATAAGCCTGATTATACATATTTACGGTAGTGCCTAGGTTGGAACCCATTTTTTTCATATACTGGTCAAAGCTTAATAAATGCTTTGCTAGCTGCTCTACTCTATGCCTAATTTCTTTAGCACCCTGCTCAATTTCCAAAGCGCGAAGACCTTGAAGCACTGTCTGCAGGTAAGCAAAAAATGAAGTCGGCGACACAATAATAACATGCTTATCTTTAAACGCGTATTCAATCAAGTCGCGGGTGTTTACTTTAATTGACCCGACTTGTGATACCAATAAATCATAGTAAATCCCCTCGGCTGGAATAAACATAAAGGCAAAATCCATAGTATTTTCCTGGGGGCGGATATATTTACTGGTTTCGTCGATCCTGGCTTTTAAATCCAGTTTGAAATTTTTTTCCAGCTGTCCCCTTTTGGACTCGTCTTTTTCCTGCTGCAGTCGGTTATAATTTTCAAGTGAAAATTTAGAATCAATTGGTATTACTTTTTCCTGAATAAAAATAGCTGCATCAACAATCTCGCCGTCTTTAAACTTGTATTGCATTTTGTAAGCCGACGGAGGTAGAACGTTTTTCAATACTGTTTCGAGATAATACTCGCCTAAAACACCTCGATGTTTCGGATTTTTCAATATATCCTGCAGACTTTGGAGCTGATCGGCAAAGCCGACTACTTGCTTATTCGTATTCTCTATTTTTTCTAGCTTAGAAGTAACTTCGCCGATAATCTTATTGGAGGCAAAAGATTGTTTTTGAATAAATTCAAGATTTTTTTCCAAACTGCCTTTCATTTCTGCTTTAATCTGATTTATTTCCTGATGAAGGTCTTTAAGCCTGTCGTCCTGTATGTGGTCGCTTGATTTTTTCTTTAATAATAAAAATATAATAATACCAAAACCAATCAAGGCTGTAACTAAAATTATAGCTTCAAAAAAAGCGGACATAAATTCAATATTAAATTAATATTTCAAGGATTTATTTTGAACTTAATTTTTTTTCAGGCCTTCAAAAGCGCGCAATACCTCCAGCGGAACAGCAAATACAACTGTATTTGACTGGTCAGAGGATAAATCATTCAAAGATTGTAACGTGCGCAAATGCAGGGCCCCATTGGAGCCAGTTAGAACTTGGGCTGCCTTAGCCATATTTTCAGCTGCAATTACTTCGCCTTCGGCTTTGATGATTACAGCTCGTTTTTCACGTTCAGCTTCAGCTTGTTTGGCAATAGTCCGTTTCATATCTTCTGGGAGAACCACGTCCTTTAAATCAACATTATCAACTTTAATCCCCCATGGATCAGTGGCGCTGTCAACTATTTCTCGGATACGCCTTGAAACTTCGTCTCGATTACTCAAAAGCTCGTCAAGATCAACTTCGCCAACAGTGTTTCTCATGGTGGTCTGGGCTAATTGCGACACTGCATGCCGAAAATGCTCCACTTCAATAATGGCTCTGGCCGCATCCTGAACTTTATAATAAATAACAGCGTTGACTCTGACTGAAATATTATCCTTGGTAATGGCTTCCTGGTCAGGGACATCGACTGCTTTAACGCGCATATCAACCTTGCGCATTGATTGGAAAACCGGGATTACTAACCGCCAGCCCGGAGATTTAGTGCCGCTATATTTACCTAAAGTAAACATCACACCGCGCTGATACTGGTTTATTTGCCGGATGGACATTAATACTACAATGACCACCAATATTAAAACAAAATATATGAATGGCATATGGTTTATAATTAATTAATAATAATTAACAATTAGCGAAAACACTTGACAAATGACCATTAATGATCGGTTATAAATTTATTTTTTTAAAAATATCACCCAATTATTTTCATCATACACTTTATCCCAATATTTTTCAACTATCAGTGCTGCCGGTAAACGTAGTTCTAATTCTTTGCCGCCATTGGGGTAATTATCTGCCCAAAAAAATAGCGGATAGTAATCTGTATTTGGATTATGGTATAGAATAAGGCCATCAATTTTTTCTGGAGAGCCGCCTTGGATAATATCGCAAAATTCTTGAGCAGAGCTGGCTTGAACCATAAGCTCGATTTCTTGCATGCGCTCAGAATAATTGCTTGCTTGATGACTAAAATGAGGGTTATAGGCAAGGTAATATGATAAAGGTAAATAGGCGTTGAGGTCCGGGGTGCCACTAGTTAGCCAGGTCTTTTTCTGATAATCAGGTAGATTTTTTGCAATCCAGTCGGCTAAACCTTTTATCGGCGGGGTTTTTAAGTCAGCTTCGATCTGATAAAGAACAATATCTTCCTGAATAAAATTTCCAAAAGGCAAAAACGGAATAGCTATTATCACAATGACAATAATAAATGAGCGCTGGAATGATATTTTCAGTTTTGACAAATATCGGTCATAAATTTGGATTAAGACATAGACTGCGCCAAGCGCCAAGCTGGCAGTGCCAAGAAATAGAAATGGCTTAATCGGCTGAAAAGGCTTTTGGCCAAGGGTAAAATATATTAAGTTAAGAAAATAGTATAGATAACTGACAGCTAAAACAGCCAGATTGGCAAGAATAAATTTATGGCGGCGATAAAATATCAAACCAAATAAACCCAGGATAAGAATGATCGCTTTCCATGACAGGGCTGACCACGGTAAAAAAGTTACTAAATACTTAGGGGTAAAAAAGACTGCTTGCCAATTCTCACTGCCATATCTTATATATGACCACAGCAAGGGAATTAAATATGGGGAAGCAATAATAAATATAATGACGCCGAGCCATAAGACACGTGACAGGTTAGTGGTTTTATTTTTAGATCTTAGAGCTAAATATATTAAGACCGGAATTAAAATAAACCACCAAAAGTAAAAAGTGAGGAATATCAGGCCGGCGCTAAGACCCAAAAACAGATAATGTTTAGCTTGCCATTTTTTTAAATCCAAACTCTCCCCTACCATGCCAATTAAGATGACGCCAAAAAGAGCTGACACGGCTTCATAAGGTTTTAAGATAATGGCGTCAAAGTCTAGTAGAAGGAAAAAGGTAATTGGCGTCAATAACCAAAACCAATTTTTGCGAAAAATTCTTTCATCTACTCCCTCGCCTTTAACCCTCGACCAGTATATTTTTTGCCACCAGTACGAGCCAATAAACCACAGTATTATGGTGCCCAAAACGCCAATTTTGGCCGCTACAATGCCTGAAAAGGTGAAAAGGCGGCTAAATAACCCAGTGAGCCAAAAATAGAGCGGGGGGTAAAAATTGGGTAGCCATGCATAATAAAAATCATGCCATATTCCGGAGTGGATAACTTTAGCTAAGTAAGCAAACACAAAAGCCTCATCGCCGTTATTCCCCCACCACATCCGCTGCAACGGATAACTTAAAATCAGATAGAAAATAAAGATCGAGCCAGTGAAAAGAACGAGATAATAGATTGGTTTGTTTTTGGTATAGAGAATAATTAAAAACAAAATAAAAAAAGCGAATAAAATTGCTTTCCCTAAAGCAACGATATTTAAAGTGATAAAGCTATATTCTGACATAGGGTAATAGATGGATAGTGAAGTGGGATGGTGAAACTAGGAGAGGGTTAATGAGCGTGGATGGGGTTTGGAGGGAGGATGGCGATATTCCATGGGGAATATTTTCAATGACTAATCTATGGCTCAGACTAAAAGTCTGAATTAGCGCGGGATTTCATAATCCAAGCTGATCAGAAATATTTTGGAGAGCCTTAAGGCTAATTTCAAGGAATTGATCCAAATTAAAACCTATTTTCTCGCATTCCATAATAATATCACGATTGCAATTAGCGGCAAAAGATTTTTGTTTGAATTTTTTCTTGAGCGAGCTTAGTTTAACGCTGTTTAATTTTTTGTCAGGTTGAACTAAGGCGGTTGCAATTATGAGCCCAGTAATTGTTTCGGCTGCTGCCAGACAATGCTCTACTAGACTTGTTCTTTTTTTATCTTGGTTTTGGCCGCAGTCAGCACAACCATATGTATGCGACAGTATAGTGTCAATTAAATATTTGCTAGCACCGGCATCTTTTAGTATTTTAACCGCTTTAATAGTATGCTGTTTGGGGTCTGTTTTAACTAAATCCCAGTCAATGTCATGTAAAAGGCCAATAATCCCCCATTTGTCTTCATCTTGGTTGAAATGTCGAGCTAAGGCACGCATGATAGCCTCGGATTCGATTAAATGCAGTTTGGTAATATCTTTGGTGATATATTTATCGACTAATTGTTTGGCTTGATCGTAGTTAAGGCCGAGATCGGGAGTTGGTTGATCTTGTCGGGCGAGGGCAAACCCTACCCCTGCAATTGCTTTGGGATTTATAGGGGCGACCCTTGCGGTCGCCCGATCTTGGGCAGGGGCAAGTTCTGCCCCTACCTTCCTATCACCTGTTTTCGGTCGCATTAAAGGGAATAGCTGGCATTCGCGCATGGGCTTGTCAGCTAAAAACGCGAATAAACGCTCGGAGATACCAAGCCCGGTAGTGGGGGGCATACCGTGCTTAAGTGCGGTTACAAACTCTGTATCATGCATTTGGGCTTCTTCGTCTCCGGCCTGGCGCATAGCTGACTGTTCTGTAAACCGCTTTTCCTGATCTAAGGGGTCATTTAGCTCTGAATAACCATTGCAAAGCTCTGAACCGGCTAGAATAAGCCAGTAACGCTCTACATATCCGGGTCTCTGGCTTGATTCCTTAGCTAAAGGGGAGATTGATTTTGGAGGATAAACCAAGAACCCAGGACCAGAAATTTGCTTGCGGCAATATTTCCACAGCTGGTCAATACCGCGAGCTAAATTATTGAAGTCTTCATATTCAACTTTTAATTCGTTTAGTTTTTTCTTAATAGTGCCAATATCTGCCGTTTCAATTTCAATCCCGGTCCGGTTTAAAATTTCCTGGCGATAGTCATATTGCTGCCATTTTTGATCTAAATTGATTTCAAAATCCCTGATGTTAAATTTTAAAGTGCCGAAAGTCTGTTTGGCCACGTATTTAACCAGCTTTTCTACTAAATCCATGCCCTGTTGCCAGTCAGCATAAGCCCAGTAAAATTCCATTGAAGTATAATCTTGTAAATGCTCGGCATCCATGCCCTCATTTCTAAAAATACGGCCGATTTCAAATGTCTTGTCCAGGCCGGCTATCATCAGCCGTTTTTGCCATAGTTCACCAACTGAAATCCGAAGATATAAATCGATATCAAGCGCGTTATGACGGGTGATAAAAGGTCTGGCATCAGCACCACCAGTAGTATTTTCCAATACTGGGGTCTCGACTTCAATAAAACCACGCTTGGATAAAAAATCGCGAATTGACTGGTGGTATTTATTCTTTTTCAGTATCATGTCTTTAGTATCTTGATTAACTAAAATATCAAGATATCTTTTTCTAAATTTTTCTTCTTCATCCTTAAGTCCATGCCATTTTTCCGGCAAAGGAAGCAGAGCTTTAGATAAAAGCTCAAAATCTTTTACTAATAATGTTTTTTCTCCTTTGTTGGTGGTAAAGACTTGGCCTGAAACTCCGACAAAATCAGCCATATCAATATATTTTTGGAAAAATTTAAATTTATCCACATTGATTTCATCCTTTTTCAAGGCAATTTGAGCACGGCCAAATTGATCCTGTATATGGCAAAAAATGAGCTGACCCATTTTTCGTATTGTCATAATTCGACCGGCAGTTGAAATTTTAGTGCTGTCATTGGCAGTTTTAATATCTGATACTTTATCTTTTTTATCGAAATTAGACGGATAAGGATTTATATGCTGATGTCTGATTTGCTCCAATTTTTTAAGCCTGTGCTGGTATTCAAGTTGATAGTCTTTTTTCATAAATTTTTTTAGCTTTAATCGTTGGTTTTATTTTACTTTAAACTGATAAAAAAATCAACTATTTTGGATTATAAAAATAATATCTCGAGCGCCAAAAAAATCCCGATATTAATCGGGATTTTTCTTGAGAATAAATTAATCGTCTTGCTGACTGTAATTATTCATTTTCAAGCGCGAATGGACATTGATTGCCATTATGGCCACGTCCCATGTCTGGTTTACGGCCAAGTTTGCCGGCTCCAAAACCTCGCTCGGACATTGATTCTAGGCGACTGTCTGCTTGCGCTTGAGTGATAACACCCTGATCAACCAAAATCTGTAATCTTGATTGTAGTTGTTCTTGTCGGTTTTGTTCCATTTTTTGCTGCATTGCCTGTTCGTCGATACCAAGCTCTTCTGCTATCTCCCTTATGTTTTTACCTTGAGACCAATAATCCTTAACTTGATCGACGGTAATTCCAAGCATATCGGCTTGATGCTCAAACATCTGGGTTTGCCTGTCTACCTGCTGTTCTGGATTAAGATTATACCCGCCCCGCAACCAACCCTTAGCCGAGGCAGCGCTAATACTGATCGCACTCACAGCTGTTATAATTATCAAGGAAAAAACTACTAATTTATGATTAATTTTCATATTTTTTAATATTAATTAATAATTAGTTTATTTTAATGTATTAAATTGTTGCCGACCTTTACCCTGCATATTTAAGGTGCAGGAGTTTACACTTATAATGCTGCCGCTTGAGAGGAATAATGCCTTTTATTTAATTAATTTAATTAAGGCGTAACCGGCTGCAATTTAAGTATTTTTGGCTTTCATTTATACTACAATTTAAAATAAACTTTTATTTCACCTAAATAATTTATTAGTAAAAAAACCGGCATAGAACCCGGGTTTATCTGATAATATTATATTATACTAGCAATAAAAAACTGACTTCTAAAATGAGAATCAGCGGTTGAAGACAATTTTATTTGCGTTTTGATTTTACATGATAGACGGAGGAGTAATTATATTTGGTGTATTCGTCTTCTTCGTATCTAGCTTCTATTTCCATTGACATATTGTCATATCCATAAATTATAAATTGCTGTATATATTTGAAATAAAATTTAATTAATCCCAATTTTTGATACTGCTGCCAGTGGATTAATTCATGATTAATAATTTTTTGATTATTTTTATAATTATTTTTAATAAATATACCAATGGGAGGAATGGTCATACCCCGATATGGGGGTATTATCCGGCTGACATAATAAATTTTTGGAGATTTCATGTATATATAAAATTAAATCTAAAATATCACTTCAGGCAATGCTTAAAGCATTCTCTAGGAGGTGTTTGGTCAATATGGCAGTCACGAATACATTTATTTGTAATAGGGTCAAAATTTAACCATTCAGGTGCAAATAACGTGCTACTACTAGTATTATTGGGATCCCAGGGATGTAATTGGCGATGAATCCCCCGCTTAATCATGGCCGGAAACTGGTGCTGTTCGATTAGTTTTATATTCTTGGCCTGAAAATTATAAGGATTTCTACTGCCAATAGCAATTATAAATTCCCCCATATTTAAATCTTGGATATTTATTTTGGGGTCATGGGGCATAAAAATTACTTTTTCCAAACCTCGCGGAGTTTCAAGAATAATATAATCTTCCTCAATATAATATACCCTGCCAGCAATGCCGCTTGATCGTGGCTTTATCCCCGGAGAAATAAACGGATTAAACAGCATGCCCGGACCCCGTTTTTCAAACACTTGATTTTCTATATTTTCAGAAATGCCACTATATGCAGCCAGGCTACCAGTAGCTAAAACCACTAACAATAAAGCTAAAAAAATATATTTAAATGGGCGGTGATAGCTCCATTCGGTTCTGCTAATTAAATAACCAGCGGCAAATAAAAATAAAATCAAACCGGCCACTAACATATATGGGAAAGATTCCAAAAAAGCTACTATTCCGTCTTGGCCAAACCACAAATAGTTTAAACTATCTGTGGTTCTTAAATAAAATAAAGCTAGACTAAAAAATAAGATCGACAAAGCGATTGTCAATACCAAGCCGCTGTTTAAACCTAATTTTTTAGCTAAAAATAAATATTTTGACCGCAGTTTGACTCGACCGGATTTGATCTGGGACATTATTTTTTTTTCGATTTGTTCTGACTGATTCATATATTTAAACTTAAATTTATATCATACTAATTTACTGCCTCAAGATATGATTTAACTCTCTTTTTAGTCGGATTATTTTCTAAAATATGATTTTTTAGAATTAATTTTCCCCGCCGGATTAAAGTGCCGACTGTGCTCTTGGGTATACGTAATATATCACTAATTTCCTGATAACTTTTTTGTTCAAAATAAAATAATATCAATGGCTCTCTATACTTGAGCTTGACGGCGTTCAGACTCTGGCTTATTTTTTGCTTGAGCAAACCATTGTCAACTTGGTTATTTAAGTTTATATTTTCATCTATAATTTTATATTCAACCTCATCTAAGGGCAACTGGATTTTGGAATTTTTCCTTATATGATTAATGGCTTCATTGTGCGCAATCCGATAAATCCACGATGAAAATTTTTTATCTATGTTAAAACCATATAAATTTTTATATGTTTTAATAAAAACAGCCTGAAGCACGTCTTCAAGTTCGTCTGAATCATAGATAAATTTTCTTAAATAATGGCTTAATTTGGTCTGATATCGCTTAATTATATGGCTGTATAGTTCTTGATCCTGTTCACGTACTATTTTGACCAGTTGCTCATCAGTTAATTGAAAGGATGCTTGCATATATAATTATTTTACCTCTATTGTTAATACAATACAAACAACGATTTTATTTCAAAAAATCCCGATATGAATCAGGATTTTTTCTCCCAACCCCAGTCTAGAACTACCGGATCGGAGTCTTTTGGGGGTTCTTTGGACGACTTGCCCATAGCTAAATTACGGGAGCGGGTCGGGCTCTTTATATAAAATTTTAGCACAAATGGGACAAATCGGACAGTCTATAAAAAGGGATTTTGTGTCATAAAATTACAAAAAGTGCCATATTCTTACTTTTTAATTTCATTCAAATTTATCTTTAATTTTATCTAATCTGTCTTGCCAATAGTCATCTAAATCTATTTTGTAAAAATTGGCTATGAGCATCAAATTATAGACACAATCAACCAGTTCCTTGGCTAAATCTTTTTCAGTAATATGGCTTGATTTTACCCGATTGCCTTCCAAGGCTCTAACCTTGTCAGCCACCTCTCCGCATTCTGCCAGTAAATAAGTCAGCAAGGTATATGGTGAGTCCTTACCTTTTTCTATCTTCTTCAAAATAAAATCCTCAAGCTCCTTTGAATCTTTCTGTAATTGGCTAAAATTTAAATTTGACATAAATTCTTAGATTTAATTATTAATTTTTCTGATTAAATCATATCTATATCTTACCACCAATCCTCTTTTCTTTCCAGTCCGGTAACAGTAATCTGGCTATCAATATGTGTGAAAATCCAGCCAATATTAGCTGAATCTTTTGGAACTCCCCGTGTCGGTCTAGATGCCATTGGTCGATGCCATTAGGGTCAAGTCTTGACATTTGACATTTTACAATCACGCTCAATTTGTTGAATTAATTTATATACACTTCTATCTTTCTTCGCCGCAACTATCAATCTGTTAACTGCATGGGTGACGGCTGAA
>Ga0272441_10007669_pt1 | contig 17448 bp, 14 predicted proteins | sample SSMProp6N_FD_193582 | JGI IMG/M metagenome (GOLD analysis project Ga0272441, IMG submission 193582) | Marine sediment archaeal communities from Little Sippewissett salt marsh, Falmouth, MA, United States - SSM-Prop-6N | ecosystem: Environmental > Aquatic > Marine > Wetlands > Sediment ...
GCCAGGTTCGCCAATCCTTCAAAACTCCCCAGAAACTCCGCCCGGCAGTCCGGATATCCACTGTAATCCACCGCGTTCGCCCCGATAAAAATGTTGAACACCTTTAGCACCTCCGCCCACGCAAGCGCCAGCGATAAAAGAATCGTATTCCGCGCTGGCACGTACGTCACCGGGATCACCCCGCTGCTGCTGTACTCACCTTCTTTGGATTTGGGTACCTCTCCATCCCCCGTCAAGGCCGATCCGCCCCAAATGCCCAGGTCAAATTCGATAATCTTATGTTCCGCCACCCTCAGACTCTGCCCGATCCGCTTGGCCGACTCTATTTCACACCTGTGCCTCTGCCCATAGGCCACCGTCAGGGCATAGCATTTGTACCCTTGCTCTCCCGCCAGCGCCGCGGTGGTATAGGAATCGATCCCCCCGCTAAGCAGGATCACCGCGCCTTCGCCCGGCTCGGGCCCTCTTTTATTATCAATTTCAGTATGTTGTTCACTTGTCATTATCAATCCCAGCCCTTAAAATGGTATCTTACTGCTTTATTTTACTTATTACTATACCTTCCTCAAGGAGTACAAACAAGGATATGTGTTCTAAGCAAAACCGGCCCGATTCCCTGCTGGAAACCTTCCCCAACCCCCAGCCCGACCGCGACTACGAAATCAAGATCGACTGTCCCGAGTTTACCAGCCTCTGCCCCAAGACCGGACAGCCCGATTTCGGCGTTATAACCATCGTTTATTGTCCCGATAATGAGTGTCTCGAGCTGAAATCCCTCAAACTTTACCTGCAGCAATATCGCCATCGGGGTGTCTTCTATGAAGCCGCCGTCAATCGCATTCTTGACGATTTGGTTACCGCCTGCCAACCCCGCCGGATGACCCTTTCCGGCTGCTTCACCCCCCGCGGCGGCATAACCACCACCGTCACCGTCCAATACCCCGGCTAACAATTATGTCAGAATATTCAACAGATAAAAGTGTTAAAGCACTCGCTTTAGAAAATCACACTATGGTTAACACCATGAATCCATTATTTATTATCCTGCTCTGCCTCTTTTGCATCTTTAATGTAATTTTCATGGGCTGTAAAACTGCCAATCGTCATACCACAGATTTCTCACATGCACATAACTCCTACACCGTCCCCGCTAAGCCCTATGTAGTGATGCACCAGGGCGACACCACCGCAGTAATTGTCAACAACGAAGCTGTGGATGATGAAGTCTTGCCCCGCCACCGCGCCGGTTATAGCGGCCTGGCCTCGCTTACTCATACCAGGCGCTCCGAAAATCTTTTCGTCCCTCCGGTTAGTGGTCTGAACTTCGAGCACATCCATGACGGCACCGTCAAGCCTATGGACATTATTTTTGAACCACGCCGCGTGCCCATGGAAATTCGTCAAATAGATAATTGCACCGTTGAATTATACCAGCCCCCTACCACTAATTGGCAGTTGGAAAGTTATCTGCGCTATCACCTTTTGGAAGATGGTGTCATTGAGCTGACCCTTGAGTGTATCCCCCGCCAGCGAACCTTTAAGCACGACTATATCGGTTTGTTCTTTGCCAGTTACATAAATCAACCCGAATCGCTGGATATTCATTTTTTAGGTTATGACGAGAACCAGACCTCAGCTCCCCTGCGCTGGATTCGCGGCATAACCCCCGCCCACGGTAAACTAGCCACCCATCGCTTCTTCAATGACCAGCGCAGTTTCCCCCACGATCCCAACTTTCCCGCTACCCTCGTCTTCGGATTTTCAAATTATCGTTACGGCCGCCCCTGGTACTACGGCCTAAGTCACGGCATGGCCCTGGTTATGATGTTCCGCCAAAAGGATATGCCCCGTTTTACTCAATCTCCCTGCGGTGGCGGTAAGGGCAATCCCGCCTGGGACTTCCAGTGGTTCATCCCCGACTATAAGGTGGGCCGATCCTATCGTTTTGTAATGCGTGCTATGTATGTCCCCTTCGAATCGCCCGCCCAAATTGAAAAACTCATCGCCCCCCACCTCAACGCCCTGAATCCGGAATAATATTCATTTCGATTATTGAATCAGTTCCGCAAATGCCCCCACACAGGCCTCCAGATTCTCATCCGACATCCCCAGACAATGATAATCCTCTACATACCCGACAAAGCCCCCTTCCTCCGTACCCAATTTTGTAAACAGCCGCTTCGCTTCCTGTCTGATCTCCTCCGGTGTCCCTGATATCGAGACCGTCTGATAGCTTATCGGCACCATAAAGCACTGCTTACCTTTAAGCTCTTTCCCCACCTCGTCAATATCCACCACGTTCGGCTGACTTATATTAATAACATCCACCCCTATATCATGGAAGTCCCCCACAATCGCGGTGATATTACCGCAGCTATGAAACCACGTATCCAGCCCCAGCTTATGGGCATGCTCGATTTGCCCTTGGTAGCGCCCCTTGAGCAGCTTCCGCCACAGCGCCGGCGCAGCCAACAGATTATCCTGTGTGCCCCAGTCGTCGTAGAAATGATAGCCGTCAAACCCCAGCTCCGCCGTAACGCTGATAATCTCATTCTCGAAATCAAGAATCCTGTCAAACAGCTCCATCCCTTCTGCACTTTCGCTGCAAAGGTCACACATAGAATTTTCGAAACCGCGGATAAACATATACGTATTGAATCCCGATATCCCCAATGAGGTAACCGTATAGCGATCACCCGCCTGTTTTTTAAATTCCTCCAACCCTTTTATCCTCTCATCCAGATTCAGCTCGGGAAATTTATATTTCTTAACCTCATCCCAGTCTTTAATAATCGGATCTTCCGGCTGCCCCATCGTCCCGTCATCCATATGCTGCCATCTATACCCCCACTCACTTTCATTTCCCCATATTATAGAGATATCATAAATCATGACATCCCCCTCGGGTATCGTCTGCAGACTGCGATCCTTATACAAAATCGGAATCCGATCGGGATTCTCGAATCTTATGGCTTTTTTTACCAGCTCCCTTGCTGTCATCGATTAAATACCTCTCTTGTAAATAAATAGCACGATCTTTATAATTAAAACATGATCTATTGTCAATTTGTAAGTTACAGCTTTGATATGTTCTGCCATCTTAGTATTAATTTTTGGAGCCAACTATATGAATTCTAAGGAAAGGGTTCACGCCGCCCTGCGCAAACAACCCGTGGACCGGGTCCCGATTTTTATGTGGTTCCACCCCGTAACCGCCCGCCGCCTGGCCGACCTGCTTGAGATTCCTCCCCAATACGTACCCGCCGCCATGGGTGATGATATTCGTCAAACCTGGGTCAACAATAATTACGCCATGGAAGGTATCACCCACGAGCAAGAAGGCGAAAGTCATCTCGATCTCTGGCGTATTAAGTGGACCAAAATCGACGCCTTCAACCAGATTGCCGAATACCCTCTTATAGACGCCACCCGCGATGAACTGCTCCAGTACGAATTCCCTTATGACCACCTTGACGAGCTTATGGCCTTGATGGAACCGGTCGCTAAGCAGGCAGACCAATATTTCATTGGCTGCGACGTCTCCCCCTGCGTCTTTGAAATGTATTGGCGCCTCCACGGCATGGAAAATGTCCTGATGGAGATTGCCGCCGATCCGGACCTCACCGACAAAATGTTCCAAAAGTGCTCCGACTTCTCTGTGAAATTATCTCAGGAAGCCTGCTCCCGGTTCAAATTGGATTGGCTCTGGACCGGCGACGATGTCTGCTCCCAGCAGGCCCTGCTCATGAGCCCCCGCTCCTGGCGCGATACCATAAAGCCCCACCTCCAGCGCATTGTCGAGGTGGGCAAATCCCATAATCTATATAACGCCTATCATTGCTGCGGCGCGGTCGAACCGATCATCGCCGACCTGATCGAAATTGGTATCGATATCCTCAACCCCATCCAGTTTACTGTCCCCGCCATGGAACCGGCGCACCTGAAAAAACAATACGGCTCTAAGATGGCCTTTATGGGCGGCGTTGACACCCAGGGCGTCTTGCCCCACGGCACCCCCGCCCAGGTTCAAAAGGCCACTGCCCAACTCATCCAGACCATGACCTCCGACGGCGGCGGCTTCATCCTCGCCGCCGCTCACACCGTCCCCCCTGAAACTTCCGACGATAACATCTTCGCTATGTACGCCACAGCCGGCCTCACCAAACAGGAAATCTTCGACCGCGCTGCCGATATCCGAAACTCATTATCTTTATAGAGGTTTTTTATAAGGAAAACAAAATGAACCATGAACACAATAAAAACCGCATAAACCGGAGAAAGTTTCTCGCTGCCTCTGGTCTCTTTGGGGCGGTTACTGTAACCGGCTGTTCAATCTTTTCCGAAGATAACGCCGCTAAAAAAGATAAAGATTCAGGAAAAAAACCTAATCTACTTTTCATTTTTACTGATGAGCACCCCGCAAAGGCCTGGTCTAAAGGAATCCCTCTCTTAAAAACCCCGAATCTTGATCGGCTTGCCCGTGAGGGAATTACCGTAACAAATTGTATTTCAAATAATCCTATCTGTGTTCCTTATCGAGCCACCCTCTTTACAGGTCTTTATGGTCACCAGACTGGTTTTGTAAACAACCATGATGCTTTTCCTCTGGATGGAAAGTTACCAAGCTGGTCCAAGACTCTCAAGAAACTGGGATATAAAATGGGTTATGTGGGCAAATGGCATTTATATCCCGGCGGTGAACGACCTGTCTGGCAGGATGATAGCAGCAAATCATCCCAGGAAGATCAAACATATACGGTCTTGAACAGAATCGACCCCAGCCGTTCTATCTGGGAGGAACAGGTTTTACCTTCTCCGGAGTTTAAAAAGCCGGCCAACATTACTCCACCGCACCTGCGCCACGGATTTGATGATCTCTGGATACAGAGCAGTAACCATAATAAGCCCAGAAACACTTATGTCTGGGACAAAGACGGTAAATATAAAAAAATAAACGATTATGCTCCCACATTTTTAACCGACCGTTTCATCGAGTTCCTTGATGAAAACAGAAAAAGCGATAAACCTTTCTGTGCAGTATTAAGTATCTTACCCCCGCACCCCTCTTACCCCGGTGCCAAGGAAAAATGGGTCGATTATTATAAGTCTATCGAAACCCCTTTCTGGGAAAACGTGCCGGAAGAACATAGAACCCCCAGGAACATGCGCAATTTAAAGAATTTTTACGCGCAAATATCATCCGTTGATGAAGAAATAGGACGGATTCTCGACAAACTGGATCAATGGCACCTTGCCGAAAACACTATCGTAATTTTCACCAGTGATCATGGTGACCTGCATTATGCTCACGGAGTAAAATGGAAAAGATATCCCTATGAAGAATCTATCCGTGTCCCCTTTATCGCCCGCTACCCGGGTAAATTGCCCCCAGGCAAAACCGATGATCTACTGCTCGGAGCCATTGACATAGCCCCCACCCTGCTTGGCCTCACCGGCAACTCCGAACATATACCCAACACCATGCAGGGGATGGATTTATCATCCCGGCTCTGTACGGGCCGGGGACCGGAGCCTGATTCGCAATTTATCCTATACAACCTACCGGAAGAAACCCACTACATCATTAAGAAACAACCAAAGTTGAAAGATTATCGCGGCGTAAGAACCAAACGCTGGACTTTCACCCTGCAAAAAGACCCCCAAACTGGTAAAATCTCCCCCTGGCATCTTTTTGATAATCACAAAGACCCCCTCCAGTTGCATAATCTATGTGCGGAGCCTGAATATGCCGCTTTACGTAAACAACTCACCGATAAAATCCTCAAATATCTGCAACTGGTAGGCGAGCCTGATTGGCTCAACGACACACCCAAAGACCGCCATAAAATTCCGGGCAAACGGTTAACCGTCTAAAACAGCGCAATTCTGGAAGAGGTTTTGACCCTCGGAGCAATATATATGCAAAGTTATACTTTTAATAGATATTTTTTTATGACCATCATATCCCTGTTTTTTTTGACAAATATTTATTCCGCCCTTCAGGCAAAAAGTGATGTCGTAACGGTCTCTCAATTCAAACATGTGTATGTATCTCCCCGGGGAAACAACACAAATTCCGGTCTTACCCCCGGGGAACCTTTACAGTCATTGGAATATGCCGTAAATTTAATCACCCAATCCCTCGGTAAAGGCCCGTTGCCGGAGCCCGTCACAATTTATCTCCTGGACGGAATCCATTACCTGCAAAATCCCCTCAAAATCACTGCCAAAACTGCCTATCCCCTGCACTTCAAGTCTTACCAAAATGCCAAACCGATTATCAGCGCCGGCCGCCGGATAGATAACTGGCATGAGAGTGTTGTCCCCTGGACCGGCAGAAAATGCCTGATTGCAGATATCAGCGCGGTTAAAAATGGAGACTGGTATTTTCGTCAGCTTTTTGTAAATGGAAAAAGGGCTTCCCGGCCCAGGTTGCCCAAGGAGGGTTTTTATCAGGTAAAAGAACTGGTTCGCCGGGACAAAGGGAACATCTTAAACGCATCTTACCGGGACAGGTTTGTCTATAAGGACGGCGATATCAGAAACTGGCATGCCCTGACGGATATCAATGTGATGTTGCTGCATTATTGGCAGGAAAACTATTTGATACTCAAAGAACTCTCGCCCGAGGAAAATATTGTTTATTTTTCGAATAAGAGTTTTATGCCCCTGGTTCATTCGCACCCCTCGCACGGCGTAGCCGATTGGATTAAATTTGACAAAACCAGGGGCTGTTTTGTGAACAACAATTATATGCCCTCTGTTCATTCGGTCGGTGTCCATGGTCTGCCGCAATGGCTGGATTTTAACCAACAGCTTGATGCCCCCAATAAAACCGAACATAGCTGGTACTTCGGTGCTTTCTATTATGTGGATAATGTGGCTGAAGCTTTAACCTTACCGGGCCAATGGTACCTTGACCGCCACGAGGGCCGTCTATACTATATACCCCTGCCCGGTCAAAATCCTGATACGATTGAAGTGATAGCCCCGGTGCTGACCAGGCAATTTATCATCGAATCTGACTGGAGAAATGGGCACTATATTGAAGATATGAAGTTCGAAGGCATATCTTTTATGCACACCGCTTATATATGGAACACCCATTACGGAACCGGCAACTGGCCCACATTCTCCGGGCCGGGGCTGATTTACGCCGGCGGCACCAGACGGCTGACTATAAAGAATTGCACCTTCGAAAATATCGGTGAATATGCCCTCGATTTGATATACGGCAACAGTTATACCCGGATAGTGGGTAATACCTTCAGGAATATCGGCAGCGGCGCGGTAAAGGCATTGGGAACCTGGCGCGAAAAGACACAAAAGGAAAATCAAAACGGCAAACTGCATCATTTATATATGACCGACAATGAAATTGCCGGCTATGGCAGGGTATTTCACGGCTCTAACGCAATTAACGTACAAATGGCCGAACAATCCGTTATCGCCCACAACCATATCTACGATGGCTATTTTACCGCTATCAACCTTGGGGGCGGCTCAACCGGAGGCGAGAATCTTTTTGCCATGTTTGATACGCTGGTTTACAAGAACCTGATTCATGATATAGGCCAGGGTATGCCCTGTGGCAACGATCTGGGTGCGATTTACATCCATGGCAATGCAATAGGATGTCAATTAAAAGGCAACCATATAAACAATATTACCTGCACCGTCTATGGCGGCAACGGCATTTATGTGGATGATTGCTCATCTTATCTGACCATTGCGGAAAATCTTATCCTGGGAACAACCACTGAATGTGTAAACCTGAAAGGACGCTTAACTACTATTAAAAACAACATCTTTGGCCTTTCAGGCCGAAGTATATTTCGCCGAGCCTCGCGGCATCTGTATGAAAATGAGCTGGCTGATATAAATAATAATATTTTCCTGATTAACAACGGTAACGTATTTTGCCTGACGTATGGTTTTACCGGCAAAGTTACCGATCCGGGCTTCAAGCTCAATAAAAACATCATCTGCAATGTAACCGGGCAGAAATTACAAGTAATCATGCAGCAGGCCTACGGCCGGCCGGACAAAACCCTGGCTTATGACCAATGGTGCAACGATTCCGGCCAGGGCCAAGATGATGTACTGACCGATAAAATATTATCGGATTTCCAGAAAAGTAATTATCGCATTACCAAAGACTCTTTCGTGTCGAAACATGGTTTCCCCTCACTTGATTTTTCCTATACCGGCGTCCGCCCTCCTGACCATAGAGACAAAATACCATTCCTAAAGAGCACTCGAAACGGCCCCCAACACCAAGAGGCCATTAAATATGCCCAAAAGATCATGCCCCAAAGAGATAAAAAGAAAAAGGACTGGTCAACCCATACGGAATAAAATATATCCTCCCCGCCACAGCCGGCCTCACCAAACAGGAAACCTTCGACCGCGCTTCCCATATCAAAAATTCCCTTAATAACATTTAATTGCAAATTCTAAGGCAAACTATTTCTTCGTATAGTGCTTCTTACCCTGATACACTGCCCACTCTAAATACTTTGCAGCCCCTTCGAGGTCCGGGAACATGGTAGCACGATTTATTCCCACAGAGTCAAGCTGTTTCAGTAACGGACGGCGGAAATCAGCAGGGATGTAAACTTTAAGCGGGGGGATTTCCTTCTTTTGGAGTTTCATGTGAAGTTGCCAATTATGTTTCTTGCCCCGTGGTTCGCACATAAAAATACTTCCTTGTGCACGCATACGTTCGTCTATGTGCTCAGGGACAAAAGCAGTGTTTACAAAATGATCTATAGGAGGGTTACTTTCCTCCTCAGCAAACTCTAATGGTGATAGCCAAGAAATCATATTGTCCTTTTTTTTACCCCAAACCTGCCATACTTTTAACCGATTTGGAACTTCAATACCCCAGACAGCACTATCCTGTTCTACCTTTTCCCCCTTTGTTGTTGTTCTTTGCGCAGCCGGTCCTTCTAGTGCGAAGAATAATGCCACAAGCATATTCGTAGTAAAATCGAGGAATCGTGTAGGAACACCGTAGTGTTGGGCAAGGGCCAATTGTCTCCATTCCTGTACTGCTCGAATGTTGCTATTCTTATCCTCCCCAGGGAAAGCGCAAGCAAGATCAGGGCGAAACGCATAAAGGTAGCGAGAAAAATCGTGGAACAGTCTATGCTCAATCCCGTGTGCTTCCTTCATTGGCAAATGTTCTCCCACTAATTGCTTTTCAATTTCTTGTGGATCATCGCTATTTTTGTTCTCAGGTTTTGCGCCGGGATCCCTAAACAATTTAGCGATAAGGATCCAGTTAGCATCGGTGTGTCCCCTGTATATTGCACGTTCACCAATATCACAATCAGCCTTCCATTTTTCCACTTTCTCAAGGAATTCTGTTAGTTTTGGTGTTTCTAGTTTTACTTCTTCAAGGGCCATGATAGTTCTTCTATATTCGTGTTAATTCGTTTCTATTCGTGGCTAAAATTTTTTGTGCCTTTTGAGTTTTTTGTGTCTATTCTTCAATATTTTCCACCCGTACATCTACGTATTTTCGTTCTGCTGATGCTCCGCGTCTGAGCCGGTATATCTTCCAGGCCCAGCTCAGGCATAAAAATGCGATAAAGAAAAACAGCCCCGCCACAAAAAACGCCAAAACCAGCGGAAATATCAGTACCAACGCCCCCAGGCCGACTAATACCAAAGCTATGGACAGCAGCGCCTTGATCGCGTTATTCGATAGACTTCCCCACGGCGAAAACGTACCCCCCGCCGGCTCACCATAACTACTGCCCCCAAAAAATTGCCGAAATATCATAACTCACACATCCTTCCATCACCCGAATTTTTTTACCTTTTTACTTTTTGCCTGTTAATCTGTTTTGATCGGCTCCACTTCATCAAGGCTGCGCTCAAATTCTATCCGGATTATGGTATCCAGCGAATCCCGCATCTCGGCGGGCATCGAAATATGTATCCCTTCGCTATCTTGATCTAACTTAGCTTCACCGCCTGTCAATACCCTGTGTGCTGCCACTTTCCGATCAATCGGCGGCAGATTGATTATATCCTGATTCCAGTTAAGTACATGTACATAGAGCTTATTATCTTTACGTGTGGTTACGCCCCAGGGCCTTACCTCCGGGCTTTGCCGGCGATTAGTATGGCCGAATTTCGTACCCCACACATCCGTCACATAGGGACCACCTCGCGTACCGTAAATTGATTCACCGTACTTGTTTAGCCACTTTCCTATCTGCCTGAAACGCTCGGCCTGGCGTTCTTCGATACGCCCGTCCGGCATCGGATTAGTATTCAGCGCCAAATTCCCCCCTCTCCCTGCGCAGGTCACCAGTATATCGATACATTCCTTGAGGGATTTAATCTTGTCATTGGGCTTCCACGCCCACTGCGTCCCCAGGGTAACGCATGACTCCCACGGTCTGGTAAACTCGAACTGCCCTAAAGATTGTTCTGGGGTATCAAAATCACCCGGCAACCCGCAGCGATTGTTAATGATTAGATTGGTCTGTAGTGTCCTGGCCGTCTTGAATAACTTTTCCGCATTCCACAGTTTTGCTGTCTCCGTATTTACACCTCGCAAATTATCGAACCACAAGCCGTCAATCTCCCCGTAATTACTCAGTATTTCCCGAACCTGACCATGCAGGTATTTTATATAACGCTCGTGATGTTCCCCCAGATAATCCGGATGATGCCAGTCGGGCTGCGAGTAATATATTATAAGTTTTATTCCCTGTTTATGACAGGCATCGGCAACATGTTTCAGCACGTCAACCTTCCACGCCGACTCCGGCCCCGTACTATTATAATCGGTCAATTGCGAGTCGAACAAACAAAACCCGTCATGGTGCTTAACCAGAAAGATCAGATACTTCATGCCCCCATCCTTGGCCAGCTGAATCCATTGTTCGGCCTCAAACTTATCCGGCTGCCATAGTTTATATAGGTTATCGTAAACTTTTGCGTCTATAGGCCCTTTGCCCCCGCGCACTCCGGCACTTCTCCCCCACGCCGGTGCCCCTCGTGACCAGCCTATCTCTTTGCCCGTCAGCGACACCGGCCCCCAGCAAAGAAACATACCGAACCGCATATCCTGCCAATCCTTAATAACTTCTGCCTTGGCCTTGAGATAATCCTCAGAACCGTCCTGCTCCGCTGCCTTGATTCTGGCTGCCCAAAACACCACCGCCATTAGACACACCGTCAATAAACACAGCTTACTTGAATTGCCGGGTTTTTTCCCAAGGGGCCTTTTATAAATACTCACTACTTACCACTTCTTTCTTGACGAAAAAAAGGGGCGCCCCACGGACGCCCCTTTCGTATTTACTTTGAAACTGTCATTTTCAATAATTCAGCGCTAGCTGCTTTTTAGTACATTCCCCCGCCGCCCGGAGGCATGGCAGGTGCTTCCTTCTTCTCAGGAATTTCCGAGACAATCGCATCGGTCGTCAGCAGCAGTCCCGCGATTGACGCCCCGTTTTGCAATGCTGTGCGTTCCACCTTGGTCGGTACAATCACGCCGGCATCCCGCAGATCGCCGTATTTCTCCCGCAGCACGTCATAACCGAAGTTATCATTACCGTCGCCGCCTTCCATAGTCTTCTGGGCCACGATTGAACCATCAAGGCCTGCATTTTTAGCAAGCTGCTTAATCGGCGCCGGCAGTGCCCGGCGGATAATATCCACGCCCACCTTCTCATCACCGGTGGCCTTGACCTTATCCAGCGCCGCTATCGAACGCAGCATCGCCACGCCGCCCCCAGGCAGCACTCCTTCTTCCACCGCCGCCCGGCAGGCATGCAGGGCATCTTCCACGCGGGCCTTCTTCTCTTTCATCTCAGCTTCGGTAGCCGCTCCGACATTGATCTGAGCCACTCCACCCGACAGCTTCGCCAGCCGCTCTTGCAGCTTCTCTTTGTCATAGTCACTGGTAGTTATATCAATCTCATTTCTGATCTGATCGATTCGGCCTTTAATCTCATCAGTTGACCCGGCCCCTTCGATAATCGTGGTATTTTCTTTATCGATGATTATCTTCTTGGCCTGCCCCAGATCGGCAATCTGCAGACTCTCCAGTTGTACACCCAGGTCTTCCGAAATCGCCTGACCGCCCGTCAAAATCGCGATATCCTGCAGCATCGCCTTACGCCGATCACCAAAACCCGGCGCCTTCACCGCTGCACACTGCAGCGTACCGCGCAGCTTATTGACTACCAGCGTAGCCAATGCTTCGCCGTCCACATCTTCAGCAATTATCAGCAGCGGCCTGCCCGCCTGGGCAATCTTTTCCAGCAGCGGCACAATATCTTTTACTGCGGAAATCTTCTTTTCGTTGATAAGCACATAGGGCTTATCCAGTTCCACCGTCATATTTTCCAGATTGGTCACAAAGTGAGGTGAGAGATACCCCTTGTCGAACTGCATCCCTTCCACCAGCTCTACCGTCGTCTCCAGGGTCTTACCTTCTTCGATGGTGATAACCCCATCCTTGCCGACCTTGTCCATGGCCTGAGCGATCATCTTGCCGATCTCGGCATCCTGATTAGCTGCACAGGTACCGACCTGGGCGATCTGTTTGCTCGACTCGACCGTGATGCTCATCTTGCGCATATTTTCCACTACCGCGTCCACGGCCTTTTCAATTCCGCGCTTGAGTTCCGTCGGATTCGCACCGGCCACGACATTTTTCAGACCTTCCTCAAAAATGCTCTCAGCAATAATGGTGGCCGTGGTGGTCCCGTCGCCGGCATCGTTGGAGGTCTTGGAGGCCACTTCCTTGACCATCTGGGCGCCGATGTTTTCGCAGGCGTCTTCCAGCTCGATTTCCTTGGCTACTGTTACGCCGTCTTTGGTCACGGTGGGTGAGCCGAACGACTTTTCTATCACCACATTTCTGCCCGCCGGTCCCAGCGTCACCTTGACCGCCTGGGCCAACTGGCGAACACCATTACGGATCGACTGCCGGGCATCATTGTTAAATACTATTTTTTTTGCTGCCATTGTCTTTATATCTCCTTGTTATTAAATAACTACGATTTCAATTACATCCTTCTCAAAGCGCGAATTAGTGCGAAATCAAAAATGACAGAATTATTGCCGCAACCTATGATGATCTATAAAGTTACGGTAACGCATCTGTCATGGGTCATTATCCCAGAATCGCTAAAATATCCGATTCCTCCATAATCATAATTTCTTCCCCATCAACTTTGATTTCGGTACCGCCATAGGAGCTAAACAGCACCTCATCGCCGACCTTGACCTGGAATTCGGCCCGTTTGCCGTCGTCCAGCAGTTTACCATCTCCTACAGCTAAGACCTTGCCCCGCCGGGGTTTCTCTTTGGCGGAGTCGGGCAGGACGATGCCGCCCTTGGTGACGTTTTGAGCCTCTAAACGTTTGATGAGAATCTTATCTGCCAACGGTCTAATCTTCATCTTTGCCATTCTTGACTGTGCTCCTTTCAAACATATTACTGTCATAATACTTTATAAATAAACGATTTAACTGTGCCTGAAGTCGGGGTATATCCACGGGGATATTCAATACGGAAAATACATCTAAACTGAGCGCCTCGGACAAGAGACGTTCGTTGATCTGCTGGGCCAAAAGGATGCAGGGCAGTAATTTGTCGTGCTTGCGAATGATCTTAAGTGTTTGCAGGCCAGTGAGTTGGTCGAACGATACATCCAAAAGGGCCAGGTGGACTTTGTTTTTATCGATCACGTTTACCATCTCGTTTGAAGAGTTGGCGACCAGGGCGTTTATGCCGCGGGGACGGAAAAGTTCAGCGACGGCCTGGGGCCAGGCCCAATTGGCATTGCCGATCAGGACATTGACACTAGTTGGTTGGGACAAGCGTTGGGCCATCGTCTATAACTTTCTTTAGGTAAGTAACTTATATTTAGTTAAGAACTTCGGTTCTCATGGAGTCAGTAACTTTAGTAAATACAGAGTCTTCATGCTAAGTTCATATATTTGCAAAGCTTGTGCCAGATGATGGATATATGGGTGTATGAGTAAATGAGTATATGAGTGGATGGGTATATGGGTGTAAGAGGAAGAGTTATTAGTTTTTGTTTTATAAGAGGTTATAGGTATTATGAAGAATGGTCAGGGTGATTTTCTGGAGGTGGTTTCACGAGTATTAAAGTGGCTGGGATGAATAAGATTGCTCTGTCAAAACGGGTATTGCAGAAGCTATTGCTGCCAAGCTGACAGGGAGCGTAAGTCTTTATTTTGCGGATTTGGGAATGATCGTAAGTCCTTATATTTGATCTGAAAATTTTTTTGAAAAAACTTTTGGAAGGGTGATTTTGCTTCGAAATTGTGCTTAAAAGTGCTTGATTTTTTAGCGAAAGTGTTTGACTTATTGTGAAAAGTGTGGTATATTTTATATAGTTTTAATGGGGGCCGAAGGGGAATTACCATTTAAAGAAAAAAAGGCTTAAGGCCCAAGACCTAAGACTCAAGAAAATAAGAAGGCAGGAGTCAGGAGCCAGGAGGTAAGGAGGAAGAAAAATGTGGACCGTTGGCCGTGGAATGTTAGACAGTGATCACCGCGGAGGTATGGTTTTCATTTAACCTCCAACCTTTGGGCGAGTGGGAAGGCAAATAGAAACTGCGTGGGCACGGTTCGACGATAATCACCATGTGCTGGGGGCCTGGGTACGTTTGCATGGAGCGATATTATTGACCGGATTAGCGCATGCCAAAAAGCGGGTGGGCAGAAATATCGATATGAGGATTTATTTTTTGAATTTGCGGGTTGCTATATTAACGGAAACAGGCAACTCCTAAACTTAGTGAAGTTGCCTGATAAATTCAGTTTGCTGTTGGGCTATTATTAAGATGCCAAAGAACAAAATGTTAGGTGCCGATGGATAATTGTACCAAACGGGCACTGCAAAACAGCCTCTCTCTAGTTTACTAGTATCATAATAGCATAATAATTCCCAGAAACTGGATAAAGAATATTATCAAATTGGTCCACATCAAAAAATGACAGATTATGATTATAATATGCGGACTCAACTTACCCACTAGTAAAAATAATAATAGTATAGATATAGATATGATTATACAAAGTCTCAATGTCCTGTAATTACCAAACTGGACAGACAACCTAGTAGCCCACGGATAAAATTGTCTCTGCTGATTGGGCACCATATCCAAAACTGTAGTTTGTGCTATAGGTATGTCTTCTTCTTGCGTCGGAGCTGTTCCGACAAATAGAAATGGCATTATATATATAAACAAAAAAGATGTTATAAACAAATATACTAAAAAACTTAAGCAATCTGGTCTAGTATTAAGTAACACTATATTAAATTTCATTACTTCTTCCTTTACGCAAAAAGTTTATTTTAGCATTATGGATAAACGACATAACAACTGCTTTTATTCAGATATCTTTTTGACGCTTCTTCAATATTTATACCATTCTATAACGTCATCACCGATAGTATAAGTCCTACGTGTAATTGTGCCGTCGTCATCTGTGATTTCCTCGATTACCTGCGCGTAGCCGGTGGGATTATAGGAATCAACCAAATACGTAGTGACAATGGGAGTACCTTCCGGGTCCTCAATCTTGCGAACGCGGATCCCGGAATCGTTATAAACGTATTCCACAACCTGGGTCGGCCCACCTGAGGGGGTAGTCTCAACACGCTGCAAACGGTTTTGCAGGTTATATTCATAGCCGATTTGCGGTTTACCGGTTTCCGTTTTTCAAAATCATAGCGCCGTTGGCATCGTAAGAGACATGAATAATCCAGTAGCCACAGATTGACGCTGATTTCTCAGATTCACGCAGATTGTTCTGTTGTCAAAGAGCGTTTGAGATTAAGGTACTCCGGCTAAAGCCCTGTGGTAGTAAGCCCGCTGAAGCGGGCTGGAAGGTATGATATAAAGAAAAAGAGGGAGGGGCAATCATTTTCACCCGTGCTAGAAGCACGGGCCTAGACCGCGGCGAATAGCCGCGGAGAGGCCGATGAATCGGCCTGAAAATTAGTGTATGAGTGTATGAGTATATGGGTGGATGAGGAGGAAGAAATCCTAAGCACTAAATCCGAAATCCGAAACAATATCAAATTACCAAAATCACAAGTTTTAAAACAATATAAGACATGCTCAAGAGTACTTGAGCATGCCACCCGTCATTAATACAAAATACGTAATACGCAATACGGAATACGAAATTAAAAGGAGTCAGAATAATCAGCGGGCACGGCCCGGGCTACGGTAAAAGCACGGGCGAGATGGCCGTGGCACAGAGCCAGGCAGAAAATAGTTGTCTAATCCCGGTGGAGGGGCTAAAATAAAGCAGCACTGATTTGGTGAAGTAGCCAAGGTGGGCCGATCTTTAAAACTCCACTGAAAGGTATAAAAATGAACCAGAAGAGACTATGTTCCTGGATATTAACGGCAGGGATGGCTATTTTGCTGGCGAGTGTGGCGGGCTGTCATACTTATTACCAGTGTCCGATCCTGCAAGGGATATCCGGCTGGAGCATCCCGGCGCCGCTGCCGCCTAAGGGTGGTACATACACAATCGTGGGCAAACGCGAGGGTATTCGCTTCTACATTGTCAAATATACCGACCAACTCTACCGGGCCGGGGATATACGGTCTGCTAAAGGGGCTGAGGCACTTAAGCAGCTAGGGATCAAGACGATTATTTCAACTACGACGAGTGAAACGCAGCGGTCTCTGGCCAAGAAGTACGGTATGAAACTGGTGGAGATTCCGTTCGGCTGGTCGAATATGAATGCCGGTCATCTGCGGCAATTTCTGCAGGCCGTGGCGGCCAGTCCCAAACCTATCTGTGTAATCAGCCGTACGGGAACGCTGCGGGCGGGGATTATGCTGGCACACTACCGGGTCCATCGGCAGGGCTGGAGTGTTGATGAGGCGCTGAATGAGTATTATAGGCTAGATGCGAACTACTGGGACGCAGTGGATCTGGTGAAGGTGCTCAAAGAAAATGCACCAAGTAAAACTAGTATATGAGTGTATGGGAGGAAATCCGAAGCACGAAATAAATTCAATCCGGCTTCGTTAATCCGACTTCGCTAATCCGTCTTCGCTAATCCGACTTCGCTAATGCTACGACGGACAAGAGCTACGACGGACACAAACTATGGCGGATAAAACGGCGGACAAGAATCCGAAACAAATTCAAATTACCAAAATTCTAATTTACGAAACAGAAAACAGATAATTCCATCAAGATTGTTTCACGTAAAGGCGCGAAGAGGCCAAATTATAAAAAATTAAACCACGGATTTCATAGGATTGCACAGATTTTAATTGCCACAAAAAGCTCAAAAAACACAAAAATATTAAACCGAAGATAACGAAGAAAACAATTTCAGAAATAATGGCAAGTACAGCCCGCCATAAACTGCGTGTAGACATTTTTTCCGCCTGCGGGGTTTATAGGGCA
>Ga0272441_10007670_pt1 | contig 17447 bp, 8 predicted proteins | sample SSMProp6N_FD_193582 | JGI IMG/M metagenome (GOLD analysis project Ga0272441, IMG submission 193582) | Marine sediment archaeal communities from Little Sippewissett salt marsh, Falmouth, MA, United States - SSM-Prop-6N | ecosystem: Environmental > Aquatic > Marine > Wetlands > Sediment ...
ACATCTCATCCACACTCTGCTTTGCGATACCTTCGACAATATTCATCTTGGCGTTCGCCTCGGCGCCGAGCTTCTGTGCTTTTCCACCAATTTCGGCTGTCTGCACCGCATGTTCGTGCACCTCCTGCGACGTACTTGCGATCTCTTCGTTGCTTGCCGAGAGGTCAGCAATCTGACGGTCAACAGCCTCGATCTGGTTGATGAGCGAATTGCTCAGGTCGGCACAGAGCTGACTGGTCACTGCAACCTGCTCGGCTGCCTTGGCAATCTCGTCTGCACCCCGGGTTGTCTCATCGGTGGTGGCATCCAGCTGCTCAATTGCAGCGTTTACTTCACGGAACGGATTATTGATGATATCAAGAGTCTGGTTGATGCCTCCCACAATCTTTGCGTAGTCTCCTGCATGTTGTGAGATATCGGCACGGGCGGTGAGCTTGCCCACCGCAGCGGCTTCCACCAGCATATTCGTGTCCTGTACAAGCAGACCAACTGCGTCAATACACTGGTTCAGGTTGTTCTTGAGTTCGTTGAAGTCACCCGCATAATGATCGGTGATCCTCTCGGGAATGTCACCTTTCCCAATCCGGTCCACATATTCGGCCGCCACATTCATTGGCCCGACCACTGCATCAAGACAGTTGTTGATGCCGCCAATAACCTCACCATATGCGCCTGCGTGCCGGGTGGCATCTGCACGCACGTCGAGCTGGCCATTCACACCAGCCTGGGCAAGCATATTCGCATCATTGACAACAGCAAAAAGATTTGCCTGCATTGCAATTGCAGCCGCTGTCATCTCATCATTCTGTGAAAGTTGTCCCCTCTCACGGAGTATCTCCATGAAGCCAAGATCCCCATCGGCAGTCTGTTTCATGAACATCACAACAGCCTGCAGTTCACCAAGCACTTTGTTGGTCGCATGCCCAACATCTGCGAAAATACCCTGATAACTGCCTTCCACCTTTGTCGTGTGATCATTGACCGCCATCTTCTGCAGCACATCATTCGCCTCAACAAGACCGCCAAGACCCTCGATACACAGGTTCAGGTTGTTCTTGAGCTCGTTGAAGTCACCAGCATAATGATCGGTGATCCTCTCCGGAATCTCGCCCTTCCCAATACGGTCAACATATTCGGCAGCCACATTCAGCGGACCGACCACCGCATCAAGACAGTTGTTGATGCCGCCGATAACATCGCCATACGCACCCTGATGACGTGTCGCATCCGCACGCACATCGAGCTGACCGTTCACGCCAGCCTGGGCAACCATATTCGCATCGTCGACCACGGCCTGGAGATTTTCCATCAGGACAACAAACGAAGGAATTAACCGGTCATTTTCACATCGTCTGCCAATTTCCTTGTATGTTTTGAGGTAGCGCATATCACCCGCACTAATCGCTTCAACAACATCCAACACGGCATTCTGGACACTGAGAACCTTATTCACGTTCCCAGTCACGCTCGCAAAGTCTCCGGCATACTCGGTCTCAATCGTTCTGGTGTAATCGTTCTGAGCCATCCGCTCGAGAGCCGCCATAACATCACCAAGCGGAGCGCCGGATGCATCAAGCGTATCATTGACACCTTCTACGATCTTCCGGAAGTCTCCCTGGTGCTTTGAGGCATCGGCACGGACATCCATCTTACCTTCAACCCCCGCTTTGGCAAGCATGCCTGCGTCAGCAACAAGCAGATTGACCGCATCGATGCACTGATTCAGGTTGTTCTTGACCTCGTTGAAGTCACCCTTCCATTCGTCTGTCACCTTCTCAGGGATATCACCCTTCGAGATGCGGTCAACGTATTCGGCAGCGACATTTAAGGGACCGACCATCGCATCGAGTGTATCATTGATACCGCCGACAATCGTAGTCCACGCACCACCATAATTCTCAACATTTCCACGAACGTCAAGGTTACCGGCAACACCTGCCTGAGTAAGCCCGATAATATCACCTATTAGTGCATTCAGGACTTCAAGGCATTTATTGGCGCTCTCTTTAATCCGTACATAGTCGCCACGATAGTCATCGGTGATCTCCTCAAGTTTCGACCCTTCTGCAATACCGTCAAGGAAATTGGTAGCCACATTTAAGGGGCCGACCACTGCATCCATGGTTTCGTTGATTCCCTGCACGATCTTTGCATAGTCACCCTGGTGCATTGAAACGTCGGCACGGACATCCAGCTTTCCTTCGACTGCTGCCTCAGCAAGCATACTGGCATCGTTCAACATTAACCCCACTGCACGGATGGTCTCATCGAGGGCACCTTTGATCTGGACAAAGTTTTCTCTGACTTCTGCGGTGTACTTGTCACCCTCGGTTACCGTGGTGTCGATATTGAGGTTCCCCTTGGCAATCTCTGCAAGGTTCGCCGTAACACGGGCAACTTCCTGCTCCTGGTATTCATTGACCCGGTTCGCGGCAGTGATATCCTGAATAATCTCGATGTGACCGATCTTCTCGCCTTTGGCATCCTGGATATACTGCGTATCGACCTTGAAATCCATATCCTGACCGGGCTGCTTGAAGTAACTGGTCGTTTCACCCTTACGCAGCATCTGGATACCACATCTGCCGGTGTTGCAAATATCAGCATTCCAGTTGCTGCACTGCTTCCCAAGCATATCTTCACGCCTGAGACCGGTCAGGTCAGCGACTGCCTTGTTGAAGAAGATCCAGTTCATGTCCATATCGGTGACAGACACCGGGAATGGTATGGCGTCGATGGATGATTCATACAGATACAGTTTGCCTGCCACACCGTCGAAGGTCTGGTTCATGCCGTCAACGATCTTACGGAAGTCACCCTGGTGCTGTGTTGCATCCGCACGTGTCCCAAATTCTTCCATTGCTGCTGCGTTCGCGAGCATTCCCGCATCAGCAACAAGCAGATTAACCGCATCGATGCACTGGTTCAGGTTGTTCTTGACCTCATTGAAGTCACCCTTCATGTCGTCGGTGACCTTCTCAGGGATGTCACCCTTCGAGATACGGTCTACATACTCAGCAGCGACATTCAATGGAGCAACAACCGCATTGAGTGTTTCGTTGACACCTTCGACGACATTCGCAAATTCCCCTTCGTGAGCACTTGCATCCACGCGGGTGTCAAGCCTTCCTTCGACAGCCGCTTCAGCAAGCGTACCCACATCTGCAAGCACGGCACCGACCGCGTCCCTTACTCCATCAATACTCTCATTGATCTGGGCAAAGTTGTCACGTGCCGCGGTTGTATATTCGTTGCCCTCATCGACAACCGAGTTGAATTTCAGCTCACCGCGTGCGAACATTTCGAGGTTCTGCTTCAGCCGCTCGACTTCGTTATCGAGATACTTCTCCACCGAGACATCCTTCGTGAGGTCCTGGTAGATGTAGTAGTTGACGAGGATGTTGTCATTTTCATCGAGGATCGGCACCTGATAGAGTTTGACATACGTCTTCTCACCGTTCGGCCAGTTCAGCGTCATATCGCTGATGGCAAGCCGCTTGGTCTCGTAGGAGGCATAGAAATCATCCCCGCCCGTCATATCAATGTCGAAGTCGTAGAGCTTCTTTCTCATCAGCTCTTCATAGCTGCCTCGCCAGACACGCTCATACTCGCGATTCAGGTCCAGACGGCCCTTGTCAGGACCGAGCACGGTAATTGCCTGCGGATTCTCCTTTATGAAGGCTTCTGACTGCTTCTGTAAGAGCTCGATTGCCGCCTTCTCTTCGACTTCAGCAGTGCGGTCCTGGTAGATGTAGTAGTTGACGAGGATGTCGCCCTTATCATCGAGAATGGGCACCTGATAGAGCGTCACATACGTCTTCTCACCATTCTGCCAGTTCAGCGTCATCTCACTGATAGCGAGACGCTTCGTCTCGTAGGATGCATAGAAATCCTCGCCGCCGGTCATCGTGATGTCGAAGTCATAGAGCTTCTTTCTCATCAGCTCTTCGTAACTGCCACGCCAGACACGCTCATACTCGCGGTTCAGGTCGAGACGGGCCTTGTCAGGACCGAGCACCGTAATCGCCTGCGGGTTCTGCTTGATGAAGGCTTCCGACTGCTTCTGTAAGAGTTCGATTGCTCCCTTCTCTTCGACTTCAGCAGTGCGGTCCTGGTAGATGTAGTAGTTGACGAGGATGTCGCCCTTATCATCGAGAATGGGCACCTGATAGAGCGTCACATACGTCTTCTCGCCATTCGCCCAGTTCAGCGTCATCTCACTGATAGCAAGACGCTTCGTCTCGTAGGAGGCATAGAAGTCATCACCGCCGGTCATCGTGATGTCGAAGTCATAGAGCTTCTTTGCCATCAGTTCTTCGTAGCTTCCCCGCCAGACACGCTCATACTCGCGGTTCAGGTCAAGACGGGACTTGTCAGGACCGAGCACCGTAATCGCCTGCGGATTCTGCTTGATGAACGCTTCCGCCTTCTTGTTCAGCAGATTGATCTCCGCCATCTCCTTCCTGAGATCGGTAAGGTCGTTATATGCCAGAAGGACATTCGTTATTTCGTCTGCATCATTTCTGACCGGGATACAGTGCTGTTCAAGGATACGATTTCCACTTGGAAGATCGACCACCACTTCTCCGGTGGCCCGTATACCCGCCGAGATTGCCTCCCTAATGCCGTCTCCCTCTTTCTTCACAATACGAAAATCACGGAGATTCATTTTACGGAGGTCGTTTCCAGAATACCCGCTCATCCCCTCATAGGCAGGATTGGTTCCAACAATCTTGAAATTCTTATTTACAACCAGCATTGGCATTGGATTCTGCTGAATAATATCCCGCCATCGCCCCTGTGCATTTCTAATCAGTCGCTTTTTATTTGTAATATCCTCTGAATCAGTTGATATTTTTTCAATTGCCGAATTGAGTGTTTCACCAAGTGATTTCAGTGGACCGTCAACGGAATTGATATCGATCTTTGCCGATGTGTCTCCCTCGACTGCTGACTTCAGTATTTTTGCCCAGTCTTCCAGGATTTCATTGCCGCCGACATTTGCGTTCTTTGACGGAGCTTCCTGAAATAGTGCCTTTCTTCCGGTTTTTTCCATATTTACATACCTCTTTAAATTTTTTCACACATTTTCTGATGTTTTTTCAGCCGCGATTATTGTGAACTGAGTTTTTCTGCGATTTCACGATAGACCCGTGCAGCTTCACATTCCGGTGCAAACTGCGCCAGGGTGAGCCCGTTCACCTGTGCCTTCTGGATGTTCGTATCGAACGGAACCGCGTATACCGTCCCAAACGATTTTTTAACATCATCCTCAAACGCAGCCAAACGTTTGGTTTCCTCGTCCCGAACGCCTGAATCGGGTGTTCCAAAGAAGAGCTGCTTCAGACGTGCACCGAATCCTTCATCCACCACAGGTGAACCGGAATTCTGGTCCCAGCGGGTAAGAACCGCCACATCAGCGACCACTTTCTCTCCAACGAATGTTTCAACATCATCCATGATCGCCGTGAGTGCCTCCGCCCCTTTCAATGCAAAAATGCCGCTGTCAAACGTAACAACAACCCTGTCTGCGGCAACGAGACCGTTGAGGACAAACTGCCCCATACTCGGCGGGGTATCGATGAGCACGTAGTCATACGCATCATAAATCTCTGCGATCGCATCTTTCAGGATCTCCGCACGGTTGTTGATGCCATACAGATATGGTTCGGCACCAACGAGATCCAGTGATGAAGGGGCCAGAAAAATGCCCGATTCCGTTTCCGTAATGATATCTGCCAGACCAACTTCAGGATAATCTCCTGCATAGGACATGAACAGATCATACATACCCAACCGGTCAGAACGCGGATCAATGCCAAGGCCGGATGTTGCATTTGCCTGTGGGTCACAGTCGATGACAAGCACACGTTTCCCACTTTCATGCAAAAATCCTGCAATATTTAAACATGACGTTGTTTTCCCGGTACCACCTTTATGATGGGCGAATGATATTATCAAAATAATCTGCACCTCTGAATAAACGCTATCAATTTAAGGGGTTTTACCAACACTATATAAAAAAAATACGATTTAATTTGTAGCAGAATCAATATTTAAATTAAATACTCAAAATGGACGAACATCCCTATCACAAAAAATACCAGCTGTTTTAACCAATCATCCTGCAGCAATGGAAATGGATTTTTATCCCAATCAATAAAAATATTTATTTTGAAAAAACTCAACAAATATAATAATATATCCCAAAATGTTCAGTTCAACATTTTAGAATATATAGATACAAATCATCACATCCAACAAAAGATCCTAATTATATATCAATACACATAGTTCCAACCCGGAGAATTGTTTCACTCAAATCCATCCAGACCCAGTATAATGATATACTAATTTGCATATCAGAAAGATAACCAACCATCAACCGCGCATACACACACAGGAAATTACTCCGAAAAAATAAATTCCCATCCGTCGTGCATTAGACCCGGACATCTGCACAGAACCCATTACCACTTTGAGGCATTCCGGAACATAATTCCCTGCATACCCAAAGAAGAGGAGTTATAATAAAACCTCTGCCCCTGTTGCAAAATATTTAGGAATCACCTTGATCGAATTATGCCGCACAATGCATCAGGTCGCCGAGGACTTTCTCCATATCGAGCCAGATCACCAGACCCTCTTTCCCCTGGTCCTCTGCATCCCGGACTTTTATGATCCCCTTGATGAATCCATTGATATCAGATGAGACATTCTCCCCGATCTGCTCAATGTCATTTTCAGCTACTGCATTGACGGAATATACCTCATCGACGATGATACCGACACCCGACCCTTCGTTCTCATGGGAGACGAGGACAATGATCTTCTGGTCCTCGACATCTTTTCCCTCTTTGAGCATGAGGATTTCATTAATCCTGATGATATTGGTGATCTCGCCCCGAAGGTTGATGATCCCTGCGATATACGGCGGTGCTCCGGGGATGGGAGTGATGGGCATCATCTCCACAATCTCCCGTGCAAGGTGGATATCGAAGGCGTAATGCTCGCCCCCGATATCAAATTCAACTACATCAATTGTTGCCATCTTCTCCTCACCCCTATTATCTCAGACCTCAAACTTGTCCATGGTCTGCTTGAGTTCACCCGCCATACCTTTCACTTCGTGGATGGAGCTGCCGATCTCCTCGGTCGAGGCGCTTGCCTCTTCTGCGAGTGACGCAAGTTCCTCCACCTGTCCCTGAGTCTCACGGGTCAGCCGGCCGCTCTCTTCCATTGCCTCGACAATGCGGTTTGCCATGGTCGCCTGTTCCTCGATTGCACGGGCAATCTCGTCGATATTCACCTTCATGTCCTGCGATCCCTGCACGATCTCGTTGAGTGCCTCGATCGTCTCGTTCACACTTGCGACACCGGATCCGATCTCGGCATGTGCAGAGCCAATCGCTTCAGCCGTCTTTGCGCTGATCGCCTGAACACCTGCAATTACCTGATCAATCTGTCCGGTTGCCTGTTTGGCTTCCTCGGCAAGGTTTCGGACCTCCCCCGCGACAACAGCAAAACCACGACCATGCTCACCCGCTCTCGCGGCTTCGATTGCCGCGTTGAGGGCAAGCAGGTTGATCTGGTTGGTGATGTCATTGACCTGTTTGACGACGTTGTCGATCTCCTTCATGCGGCTGTTGAGATTGGACATCTCATCCACACTCTGCTTTGCGATACCTTCGACAATATTCATCTTGGCGTTCGCCTCGGCGCCGAGCTTCTGTGCTTTTCCACCAATTTCGGCTGTCTGCACCGCATGTTCGTGCACCTCCTGCGACGTACTTGCGATCTCTTCGTTGCTTGCCGAGAGGTCAGCAATCTGACGGTCAACAGCCTCGATCTGGTTGATGAGCGAATTGCTCAGGTCGGCACAGAGCTGACTGGTCACTGCAACCTGCTCGGCTGCCTTGGCAATCTCGTCTGCACCCCGGGTTGTCTCATCGGTGGTGGCATCCAGCTGCTCAATTGCAGCGTTCACTTCACGGAACGGACTATTGATGATATCAAGGGTCTGGTTGATGCCGCCCACAATCTTTGCGTAGTCTCCTGCATGTTGTGAGATATCGGCACGGGCGGTGAGCTTGCCCACCGCAGCGGCCTCCACCAGCATATTCGTGTCCTGTACCAGCAGACCAACGGCGTCAATACACTGGTTCAGGTTGTTCTTGAGTTCGTTGAAGTCACCGGCATATGCATCGGTAATCCTCTCGGGAATGTCACCTTTCCCAATCCGGTCCACATATTCGGCAGCCACATTCAGCGGTCCGACCACTGCATCAAGACAGTTGTTGATGCCGCCGATAACATCCCGATATGCACCTTCGTGGCGGGTCGCATCTGCACGCACGTCGAGCTGACCGTTTATACCAGCCTGGGCGAGCATATTCGCATCATTGACAACAGCAAAAAGATTTGCCTGCATTGCAATTGCAGCCGCTGTCATCTCATCATTCTGTGAAAGTTGTCCCCTCTCACGGAGTATCTCCATGAAGCCAAGATCCCCATCGGCAGTCTGTTTCATGAACGTCACAACAGCCTGCAGTTCACCAAGCACTTTGTTGGTTGCATGCCCAACATCTGCGAAAATACCCTGATAACTGCCTTCCACCTTTGTCGTGTGATCATTGACCGCCATCTTCTGCAGCACATCATTCGCCTCAACAAGACCGCCAAGACCGTCGATACACATGTTCAGGTTGTTTTTGAGCTCGTTGAAGTCACCCGCATATGCATCGGTGATCCTCTCCGGCATCTCACCCTTCCCGATACGGTCAACATACTCGGCAGCCACGTTCAGCGGGCCGACTACTGCATCCAAACAATTGTTGATGCCGCCGATGACCTCACCATATGCACCTGCATGGCGGGTCACATCCGCACGCACGTCAAGCTGGCCATTCACACCGGCTTCGGCGAGCATTTCTGCATCTTTTACCAAAGCCAAGAGATTTTCCTGCATTGCAATAGCTGCTGGCGTCATCTCATCATTTTGAGACATGCTCCCCCTGGCTTTGAGCTGTTCCACGAAACCAAGATCGCCGTTGGCGGTTTGTTTCATGAATAACACGACAGCCTGCAGTTCACCAAGCACTTTGTTGGTCGCATGCCCAACATCTGCGAAAATACCCTGATAACTGCCTTCCACCTTTGTCGTGTGATCATTGACCGCCATCTTCTGCAGCACATCATTCGCCTCAACAAGCCCGCCGAGACCGTCGATACACTGGTTCAGGTTGTTCTTGATCTCGTTGAAGTCACCCGCATACGCATCGGTGATCTTCTCGGGGACCTCTCCCTTTCCGATACGGTCAACATATTCGGCAGCCACATTCAGGGGCCCGACCACCGCGTCAAGTGTGTTATTGATACCCAAGATAACCTCGCCATACGCTCCCGCATGCCTCCCGGCATCAGCACGCACATCAAGCTGACCGTTTATTCCAGCCTGTGCAAGCATATTTGCATCATCGACCACAGACTGGAGACTCTCGATCATACCAATTATCGACGGAATAAGCTTATCGTTGGCAGAACGCTGCCCCACTGACTTATAATCACCAAGATCGCTCAGGTCACCTGCAGCAATATTCTGCACCGTGTCCTGAACGTGATAAAGCCGATCCAAAACGAGATTCACGTTCCCCGTAAGCTTCGCATAATCACCGGGATACTCGTTCTCAACCTTTATAGTGTAGTCATTGGTTGCCATCCGATCGAGCACTGCCATGCTCTCCTGAAGTGGAGCGCCGATTGCATCGAGCGTACCATTGACACCATCCACGATCTTGCGGAAGTCACCCTGATGTTTTGAGGCGTCAGCACGGGCATCCAGCCTGCCATCCACACCGGCTTCGGCCAGGTGACCGGCATCTGCAACAAGCAGATTTACCGCGTCGATACACTGGTTCAGATTGTTCTTGACCTCGTTGAAGTCACCCTTCCATTCATCAGTGACCTTCTCAGGAATGTCACCCTTGCTGATACGGTCAACATACTCGGCAGCAACGTTCAGCGGGCCGACCACAGCATCAAGTGTGTCGTTGACACCTTCCACGATCTTCGCGAAGTCACCCTGGTGCCTCGATGCATCCGCACGGGTGTCCAGCCTACCCTCAACACCGGCTTCGGCCAGATGACCGGCATCTGCAACAAGCAGGTTAACCGCATCAATACACTGGTTCAGGTTGTTCTTCACCTCGTTGAAGTCACCCTTCCATTCGTCGGTAACCTTCTCGGGGATATCACCCTTCGAAATACGGTCAACATACTCGGCAGCAACGTTCAGAGGACCGACCACAGCATCAAGTGTGTCGTTGACACCCTCCACGATCTTGCGGAAGTCACCCTGGTGCCTCGATGCATCCGCACGGGTGTCCAGCCTACCCTCGACACCGGCTTCCGCAAGATGACCAGCATCTGCAACAAGCAGATTTATCGCGTCGATGCAATGGTTCAGGTTGTTCTTGACTTCATTGAAGTCGCCCTTCCATTCATCGGTGACCTTCTCGGGGATGTCACCCTTGCTGATACGGTCAACATACTCGGCAGCAACGTTCAGCGGGCCGACCACAGCATCAAGTGTGTCGTTGATACCTCCGACAACCTGGACCCAGGCGCCATCAAACTGATCAGCATTGCCACGAGTATCAAGTCTGCCGGCCACACCTGCCTCAGTGAGAGCCCCAATCTCGCCCAGCAACCCATACAGAACATCATGACATTTATTGACGCTGCCCTTAATCCGTGCGTAATCGCCACGGTATTCATCGGTGATCAACTCCACGTTGTTCCCTGCCGCAACATCGTTAATGAAATCCACGGCAACATTCAGCGGACTGATAACTGCGTCAAGCGTTTCGTTCACACCCTCCACGATCTTTGCGAAGTCACCCTGGTGTTTTGAGGCGTCGGCACGGACATCCAGCCTACCCTCAACACCGGCTTCGGCCAGCATTCCGGCATCTGCAACAAGCAGATTGACCGCATCGATGCACTGGTTCAGATTGTTCTTAATCTCGTTGAAGTCGCCCTTCCACTCGTCAGTGACCTTCTCAGGGATGTCACCCTTCGAGATACGGTCAACATACTCAGCTGCCACATTCAGCGGACCGACCACCGCGTCAAGTGTGTCGTTGACACCTTCTATGATTGTGCGGAAGTCACCCTGATGTTTCGAAGCATCAGCACGCGTATCAAGCCTGCCTTCAACACCGGCTTCAGCGAGCATTCCGGCATCATCGACAAGCGACTGGATATTCTGCATCATGTCGATAAATGCAGGGAGATATTCGTCGTTCTGTGATCTTCGGCCAATTTTTTTGTAGGCATCAAGTCGTTCAAGGTTACCTTCAGAAATTTCGACAACCGTCTCCTGAACATAGATATTGTGGTCGACAAGTGCGTTTGCAGCGGTTCCGATTTCTGCGAATATGCCCAAATAGTCTCCCTCTACCTTCTTTGTGTAGTCATTGACGGTCATATTCTGCAATACAGCATTGGCTTCAATCAGCCCTCCGAGGCCGTCAATACAATAGTTCAGGTTGTTCTTAATCTCGTTGAAGTCGCCCTTCATATCGTCGGTGACTTTCTCAGGGATGTCACCCTTCGAGATACGGTCAACATACTCAGCTGCCACATTCAGCGGACCGACCACCGCGTCAAGTGTGTCGTTGACACCTTCTATGATTGTGCGGAAGTCACCCTGATGTTTCGAAGCATCAGCACGCGTATCAAGCCTGCCTTCAACACCGGCTTCAGCGAGCATTCCGGCATCATCGACAAGCGACTGGATATTCTGCATCATGTCGATAAATGCAGGGAGATATTCGTCGTTCTGTGATCTTCGGCCAATTTTTTTGTAGGCATCAAGTCGTTCAAGGTTACCTTCAGAAATTTCGACAACCGTCTCCTGAACATAGATATTGTGGTCGACAAGTGCGTTTGCAGCGGTTCCAATTTCGGCAAATATGCCTTCATAGTTCCCTTCAACCTTCTTTGTGAAGTCATTGACAGTCATGTTCTGTAATACAGCATTTGCTTCAATAACCCCTCCAAGACCATCAATACAATAATTGAGCGCTTCACCAAGTGATTTCAGTGAACCGTCAACGGAACCTGTGTCGATTCGTAGCGATGCATCTCCATCAACGGCAGATTTGATAATTTTCGCCCAGTCCTCAAGGATTATATCCTCGCCAGCATTTCCGTTTTTTGACGGAGCAGCCTCAAATAATGCTTTTCTTCCTGTTTTTTCCATGTATGCACCTCTTTGTGTATTTTTATTAATTCAGATGAACTTTCAGCTATTTTCACTACAATTTCCAATCATTTCAGCAATCTCACGATAGACACGGGCGGCCTCACATTCCGATGCAAACTGTGCGAGGGGAACGCCGTCCACCTGTGCTTTCTGGACGTTCGTATCGAACGGAACCGTGTATACCGTTCCAAACGATTTTCTGACATCATTCTCAAATGCAGCCAGTCGCTCGTGCTCTCCATCCCTGTCAACGGAATCGGTATTTCCAAAGAAAAGCTGCTTCAGCCTTGCTCCAAACCCTTCATCCGGCACGGGAGTGCCGGGGGCACTGTCCCAACGGGTAAGTATCGCCACATCAGCGATCACCTTACGACCGACGTAGGTTTCAACGTCTTCCATAATCGCCGAGAGCGCCTCAGCCCCTTTCATGGCGAAAATACCACTGTCAAACGTGACAACGACACTGTCTGCGGCAACGAGTCCGTTAAGGACAAACTGCCCCATACTCGGGGGGGTGTCGATGAGGATGTAGTCATATTCATCACCAATCTCTGCAATCGCATCTTTCAGAATTGCAGCACGATCGTTGACGGTGTAGAGATATGGCTCGGCCCCGACAAGTTCAAGTGATGACGGTGCGAGAAAAATGCCCGATTTCGTCTCCACAATGACGTCCGCAAGACCAACTGCAGAATAATCTCCTGCGTAGGACATGAACACATCATACATACTCAGCTGAACAGAACAGGGATCAATACCAAGCCCGGATGTCGCATTTGCCTGTGGATCACAGTCGACGACCAGCACACGCTTATCGCATTCATGCAAAAATCCGGCAATATTTAAGCATGACGTTGTTTTTCCTGTACCACCTTTATGGTGGGCAAACGTTACAATCAAAATTATTCACACCTCATAATAATAAGCACTTAAATAGGACTATCTGCGGGAACCATATATAATACCTACCACATATTGTGCACACCCGTGAACCAATGTGTACATCATCAAACCATTGACTTAAATAAACCGCAAAAAGATTGTATATAAATTATTGCAACATTTCCATGATTTTTGCATATTATATGTAATATTTATCAAAATAAAACCTCAGAACCAAAACAAAACATTAATAAGAATCAGGAATGCACCATATAAATAAATTACAAAGAATACAACAATACTATATACCATACAATCCCATCCAAAGAAATATAATGACAAAAATATTGTTGAATTAATTCCGGCAACTCCATACGAAAACCGGCCCCACGTTCTGATCACAGTCGCACATTCCTGCACTTAAATGATATTTGAATTTGCATATCAACATGTTATAATCATTATCCGGGACTTTACCCCCCGTTCATTCTGCAGAAACACATAATAGTGTAACAGACACATCTGAGCCAAAATGGGCCGTAAAAATCCAATTAAAACACCAAATACAGCCATTTCCCAAATCCAAAGTAAGAATCACCAACCTCCCCTCACCCGGCAATCCATTAAATACTCACGCGCGCTGAAGAAGGGATGAGGAAGACCCATGACACCAGATACCGATACGCTCCCCGCCGAAACTCAGCCCCGACCGCGAGAGAAAGCGGTCGCGATCATCTACCACTCTGAAACCGGCCACACCCGGGCCATTGCACAGAATGCCGCAGAAAAGACGGGCGCAACGCTCATCGAGGTGCGACCGCAGCACCATTACTGCCGGATGGGCAAATATCTGCGGGGAGGTATCCGGGCAGCAACCGGGCAGCGGGATGCCATCTATCCGGCGGAGATCACCATCTCCCCCTTTGAGATCATCGTCATCGGCACGCCAGTCTGGTCGCAGCACCCAACACCTGTGATCATGGGGGCTATTGCCGCCCTGCGGGGGGTCGCGCCGGGGACGAAGGCAGTTCTCTTCACCACCTGCATGGCCCATTCCGGGAGGGCCGCCGTCCCGCTGAAGGAGGCACTCCGCGAGGCAGGCATCCCGGTGCAGAAGGCATACACCTTCGCCAACCGCCACCCGGCAGGGCGGTGCGGCACGGTGCTCGCAACGGCGGTGGACGCCCTGCAACAGGAGACCGGAGAATAGCCCCCCATACCGGCCATGAACGACGAGATCGCCGACCGGGTCCTTGCCGCCCGCTACCTCTGCTGCGATGAGGCCACCTTCACCGACGTCTGCCGCCGGGTGGCAGATGCACTCGGGGAGACAAAAGAGGAGCGGGAGCAGTTCTATGCGGAGATGGCAAACCTCCGCTTCCTCCCTAACTCCCCCACCCTGATGAACGCAGGCACCGAAACCGGTCAGCTCGCCGCCTGTTTTGTGCTGCCGGTCGGTGACTCCCTCACGGAGATATTCGATGCACTCAAATGGGGCGCCCTCATCCACCAGTCCGGCGGCGGTACCGGGTATAACTTCTCCACCATCCGCCCAAAGGCGTCCCCGGTGCAGGAGACCTACGGCACGGCATCCGGGCCGGTCTCGTTTATGCAGATCTTCAACGAGGCCACCGATATCATCCGGCAGGGCGGCAGGCGCCGGGGGGCGAACATGGGCATCCTCAATGTCGACCATCCCGATATCCTCTCATTCATCGGGGCAAAGGAACGGGAGGGCGACCTTGCAAACTTCAACATCTCGGTGATGGTGACGGACGCCTTCATGCAGTGTGTCCGTGACGGGAGAACAGAGACGGTCTGGACGACCCATCCCGCAACCGGTGCGGAGGTGACGGTGGGCGCCATCTGGCAGGCGGTCACACGGGGCATATGGACAAACGGCGAGCCGGGCGTCCTCTTTTATGACGAGATCAACCGGCACAACCCCACCCCCTGTCTGGGGCCCATCGATGCAGTGAACCCCTGTGGGGAAGAACCGCTGCTTCCTTTCGAGAGCTGTGTCCTCGGTTCCATAAACCTCGCCCGCTTTGTCGCCGGGGACCACATTGATGAAACGGGCCTGCACCGGACGACCCAAACAGCCGTCCGGATGCTCGACCAGATCATCGACAAAAACCACTACCCGCTCCCGGAGATTGAAACCGCAACGAAACGCACACGCAAGGTCGGCCTCGGAGTGATGGGTGTCCACGACATGCTCCTCTCGCTGCGGATACCGTATGATTCCCCCGAAGGCCGTGTTCTCTGCGACCGCCTCATACAGCAGATCGCAGCGGCGGCACTGGAGACGTCCCGTCTCCTCGCAGCGGAAGAGGGCGTGTTCCCCACATGGGAGGAAAGCATATGGGAGGGCACACCCATGCGCAACGCCGCACTCACGAGCATCGCACCGACGGGGAGCATCTCCCTTCTCGCGGGATGTTCCCCGGGCATCGAACCGGTTTATTCCTATGCCTATACCCGCAAACAGACCATCGACACCTCGTTTGCGATGCTCCACCCGCTCTTTGCCAGTGACCTTGCCGACGCTGCCCGGGAGCACTTTCCCTCAGAACAGGAAGCGGATACGGCAGTCAATGCCGTCATCTCCCGTCTCCGCCGGACGGGGACGGTGCAGGACATCCGCTGGCTCCCGGAGCCGTTCCGGCAGCGCTACAAAACCGCAACCGACATCGGCTGGAAGGACCACATCCGTATGCAGGCGGTATTCCAGAAGCATGTCCACGCCGCCATCTCCAAGACCATCAATATGCCCGCCTCTGCGACAGAAGATGACATTGCAGCGGCCATTCTCTTTGCCTGGGAGAACCACCTGAAGGGTATCACGCTCTACCGGACGGGCAGCAGGAACGAGGTGGTCTATGCCATCGGGGAGGAGACCGGGCCATGGCCGTGTCTCTGTTCCCGCCCGGCGCAGGACTGAAGAATAAAAAGAAAGTATATCAGGGCGTTTCCACGACCATCTTTACCGCCTGTCCGTTCGAGGAAATCTCCGTGAGTTCCAGCGGCGTACCCCACTGCTGAATGGTCATAACATCCGTCTTTACGACGCCCGAGAAGGCGACAGAGAGGTTGTCCTGCGCAAACTCATCCGGCAGATTGAGCGGGAGATAGGGCGTGCCGTCGTCGGCAATGATGCCGTAGAACCCCCCTTCGAGGTCATTATAGACGACGGTCCCGCTGCCGCTCACGGCGTTCGGGTCGGTTGGTTCATCTCCTGTGCAGCCGCATGCAAGCACCGCTGCCCCCAGACAGCAGCAGAGGAGTACGGTGAATAATCCATACTGGTTCATATCCAATCACACCTGATGGATGGACGGACGACCATATGAACATTGTGTTGACGTCGGAAGGATTCACAGGCATGGTTTATTATCCGATATGAACCACTGTACCGCCGGAATCATATGCCTGATGAAGAGCAGAACGGCGTAACGGTCATCGTCACCGAACGGGTGCCGGACGAACATCACTCCGCCTTTGAAGAAGAACTCGCAGCAGTCATCGCAGCCCTTACAGCGATGCCGGGAAATCTCGGGGTGAACGTAATACGGCCGGAAACGGTGAAGGAACCCTTCCATATCATCTATAAATTCGATACCCGCGACCACCTGGAGGCATGGAGGAACTCAGAAACCCACATGCGCTGGTGTGAACGAAAATGCGTCTTTACGGCCACCCCGCCGTCCGTGCATACGCTCTCCGGGCTTGAGACGTGGTTCTCCCTCCCCGGCCCGGTGGTGACACCACCACCGCCGAAATACAAGATGGCCATCGTCTCCTGGTGTGCAATATTTCCGATCATCAGCGTGCTCCTGTTCGCGCTGATGCCGGTCTTAACCCCGTTTCCCCTCCCTCTTCGCGGGGCGGTGATTGCGGCGGTTGCGATCCTCCTGATGACCTATCTGATGATGCCGCTTGCAACCCGGGTCTTCAAAGGATGGCTCTATCCCGGTCTTCCCACGGTGATCGCTGATGAGGAAATACCTGCACCCGATACCCGCCAATCGCGGATATGAAACGGCAGGCGGTGCTGCAGCACTGTATCAGACAATCAGCCGGAGGGGAACTCCCCTCCCTCCTACCTATCGCGGCCGGTAAAAGATCCCGCGGGCTTCCCGCTCCTCGGTGATCAGCCCCTCCGCAAGGAGGGGGTCGATATATTTGCGCACCTCGTTTTGGTGCAGCCCGAGGATACGACTGAGGTCGTCGATGGTGCAGGGACGACGCTTGATCGTGCCGAGAATTGAATCGCGGACGTCCTGCGAGAACGACG
>Ga0272441_10007671_pt1 | contig 17446 bp, 10 predicted proteins | sample SSMProp6N_FD_193582 | JGI IMG/M metagenome (GOLD analysis project Ga0272441, IMG submission 193582) | Marine sediment archaeal communities from Little Sippewissett salt marsh, Falmouth, MA, United States - SSM-Prop-6N | ecosystem: Environmental > Aquatic > Marine > Wetlands > Sediment ...
GCCGTGTTGGGGGGGGGCTGGCCGCGAGGAGGGCCTTCTGTTTCCCGGATTACGTAGTCACAAAGCAACGATCCCACGCTGCCGCCGTCTGCCACGCAGGACTGTGAGTCAAAGAGCGCCAATCTCGCTCCTTGGTACAGTGGCGTTCAAACGGTATAATACTGTCCTTCACCGCTTCGGACGTTGCCTGGTGGGCAAATGGAGAACCTACGGTCAGAACCACGATCGACACCCTATGCGTGCAGGACACAACCCATATGAACCGACGTCACTTTCTGCAATCCCTCGCGCTGGGCGCGGTTGGCCTTAGCCTGAGAAGAAGCGTCCGCGCAGACCTTTCGCGCAAGCCCAACTTCGTCGTCATATTGGCAGATGATCTGGGCTGGACCGGGTTGCGGTGCTTCGGCAGCAAGTATTACGAAACGCCCAACCTGGACCGACTCTGTGCCGAGGGTATGAAGTTCACCAACGGCTACGCCGATGCCCCCGTCTGCGCGCCAACTCGCGCGTGCTTGATCAGCGGGCAATACACACCGCGCACAGGTGTATATCGCGTTGGCGACATGACCATGGGGAAGGAACGATTCTGCCCGGTCATCCAGCCCAGGAAGAGACCGTTCGGCCTGGATAAAATCACCATCGCGGAAGCGTTGAAGCAACTGGGTTATGCCACCGCTCATTTTGGCAAGTGGCATCTCGGCCCCAACCATCCCAGCGAACATGGATTCGACGTGGCTATCGAGAGTTCCGGACGGCACTTCGATCCCGTAACGAAGCCGCCGATGCACGTGCCGAAAGGCACCTATCTGACCGATCTCCTCGCCGAACGCGCTCTTCGGTTCATCGAGGAAAACAAGCAGCGGCCCTTCCTCCTGTATTTTCCTGACTTTCTCGTACACAAGCCCCATGAAGCCAAAGAGGACCTTGTCAAAGAATTCCGCGAGAAGCCGGGCGTGGGCGCTCAATCCAATCCGGTCTATGCGGCCATGACCTACAGTCTGGACGTCACTGTGGGCCGGATCGTCAAGAAAATTGATGAGCTGGGACTGGCGCAGAATACCTTGATCGTCTTTCTGTCGGACAATGGCGGTCGATGTGTATTTGGCCCTGATATGAGGCCAAAGTCCAACTCCTTCACGGACAATCTGCCCCTGCGAGAGGGCAAGGGCGAACTGTATGAAGGGGGCATCCGCGTGCCGTATATCTTCCGGTACCCGGGCACAATCAAGGCCGGAACGGTCTGTCACGAACCCATCGCCACGGTCGACCTGTACCCGACCTTGCTCGAATTGGCCGGCGGCACGCCGGATCCGCGCTATCCCCTCGACGGTGTAAGCGTGGTGCCGTGCCTCCAGGATCATCAAGCCAGGCTCAACCGCGATGCGCTGTACTGGTACTATCCCAACTTCAGTGGGGGGCCGGACAAGTCCGGAAAATGGGGCAATATCCCCCGGGCGGCCATTCGCGCACGCCAGTACAAGCTGATCGAATACCTGACCGAGGATCGCCCTGAACTGTATGACCTGGAGAATGATATTGGCGAACGGCACAACCTGGCCCGGGAGATGCCCGGGAAGGTCGAGGAGCTTCGGGCCCGGCTTCACGCGTGGATGGAGGCGGTCGGCGCCCCGAAGATGTCCAAGAACCCTGATTTCAATCCTGGCAACAACGGATGAGCGGATCTGAGGACCGCCATCCGCCGCTTGATTGACAACTGCACACTCTTTGGGAGAATGGCTTTCATGAACAGCCGACGCGAGTTCCTCACCGGTATCGCCGCCGGGGCGATAGCCGCCGCCCTCCCCCGCCCTGCGGCACAAGCGGTTTCCCCCGGGAAAGGCCGGCCCAACATCGTCTTCATCGAGGCCGATGACCTCACGTACAAGTACCTGGGTTGCTTCGGCAGCAAGGTGGTGAAGACACGCCATATCGACGCTCTGGCCAAACGAGGCGTGGTGTTCAGCAACAGCGTCTGCCAAGGTATGATGTGCGGCCCGTCTCGGAACTCGCTGATCACCGGACTCTATCCACACAACCTGGGGTTCTACGTAAACGGTCAGATGCGCAGTCTGCCCAAGGGAATCTGGGCTTTCCCGGGAGCTCTCCAGCGCGCAGGCTACCATACAGCCCTCATCGGCAAAAGCCACTTCAAGCCGTATGCTGACGATGCCGTGGGAGAGACCCCCTATGAGAAACGCGCCAACGCCCACAAGCAGCAGTTCGGCTTCGACCACGTGACCCACTCTCTGGGTCGAGCCATGCTGGGCAGCGGCGCCAACGCCGAACCGGGCAAAGATGCCTACGTGGATCATCTTCTGGCCAAGGGTTTGTACAAGCACTTCCGCGAAGAATATCCCAACCCCAGCACTCTGCCGGAGGACGACTACGAAGACGGCTTCTTCACGGCTACTGCCTGCCGATGGCTGCGGTCGTACAAGCAGTCGAAGCCGCTTTTTCTTTGGCTCACCTGCTCCTGTCCGCATGGCCCTTATGATGTCCCGCAGAAGTACCTGGACCTGTACCGGCCCGAGGACATGCCGGAGCCGATTGAGGATTCCCTGGAAGGGATCCCCCAGGAGCTGGGAAGCGAGAAGAGGAAACGCAGCCAGGAGTGGTTCCTCGAGGCACGAGCCAAGTATGCCGGCGCCGTCACCTTCCTGGACAAGCAGGTTGGACGTATCATCGACTGTCTACGGAAAACCGGCAAGTTGGACAACACCGTTGTCGTTTTCTTCGGAGACCAGGGCTTCCAGTTAGGGGACCATGGCCTCCACGGGAAGGGGACGCTGTTCAAAGAATCCCTCAATGCGTCGTTGATCATCTCCTGCCCGACGGCATTCGCCCCAGGACGTGTCGTGACCGAACCGGTCGAACTGCTGGACCTCGTCAAGACCTGCCTTGACCTGGCCGGCTCACCGGAGGTAGCCAAGCGACCGCCGTACGGCTACAGCCTGGTGCCGTTGCTCACCGGCAAGGGCAGGTACCAGCGCGACAACGTTGCCTTCGGGGAAATCGAGGGGTTCTATGCGGCGGTCACGGAACGATACAAATACATCGCGAACGAGAAGCAACCGATCCTGTTCGATCTTGAGAAGGACCCTGACGAACTTCACAACGTGATTGGTCAGAACGCCGATATCGGCCGGCAGTTGCAGCAGGCCGTCGACACGTGGCTTGCAGAGACGGGACCGGTCGTGCCGTCCAAGAAAAAACGCGCAAGCAGAGAACGATAACCCGGCCCCCCGATCAGCGACATGGGCTGGCCGAATGGGATGGCAAGGCTTGCAGCGCCGACCACATCAGGATTGCGGAGGCGGTGCCATCCATGGTGGGCTCATTGGTGGCGTAATCCTGACAGTCGTCGTGATACACCGCGCGCGAATCCTGGAATTCGGTGAGTGGATCGGGTTCGGTGATGCTCACGCCCTTGAGAGACGCGAAGATGTGCTCGTAGACCGGTCCATCTACCAGGCCGCCCCGCAAGGCGCGTTCGGTCAGGCGCGTCGTCATCAGGTGCACACTGTCCGGCGAGACGGAGCCTACGCCCATGAATTGCGTGGTGCCCCATGGATTTCGGCCGAGCAGCCAATCCCGATGTCGGCAGGCGAGTTCGCCATACCGGCCATCACTCGTCATCTTCTCGTAGAGCACACATTGAGTCACGAGAGCCACCGCCAGGTTGTTCGAGCACCAGATGAACGGGACCCCGATGCCAAACGGGTTCTTCTCGCCGGCGAGACGGCAGCGTTCGATCCCCTCATGATACCACCCTTCCAGCAGCCTCTGGAATTCAGCATCAACGAGGCCATGCAGGCGGAAATGGCCGGCATTGAAGAAGGGGTAGAACTGGTAGTGACCGGTCTGTTCGCGGCCCATCCAGGATTCCGATCCCGCCAGGCGCGCGTAGCGTTTGGCCTCCTCCAGGTAGCGACGGTTTCCGGTGGCCCGAAAGAGTTCCGCCGCACCCCACTCCATGTCATCAGCCCAGGTGGTTTCGGCGTAGCGGTAGGGCGCGCCGTACGAGTTGCCCTGCTGGACGCCCTCCCGGTCGCGGCCGAGTTGGTACACTTCCCGGCCCGCTGTGAGACACCGTCGCACGAACCTGGCCTCATTCGGGTCGTCCTTCCATATCTGGAAGGCCAGTGCCATGGCGGCGGCGTAGCGCCCGGCGAGGTTGGCCACGCCCGTCGATTCGCTCGGGTAGCGTCCAAGCCCCTGAGGCCGGCCGTCGGCGGCATACACTACGCGGTGGCCGCCTTTGCCCCAGCCATAATCCGCCCGTTCATCCTGCGGCAACCGCCAGCCCCAGTGGTCGCGGTCATCCGCCACTTGGTGATACAACTGATCCGGCGTCGGGTGCAGCTTCAGCATCCACTCCAGGCCCCAGCGCGCTTCGTCGAGCAGATCGGGCAAACCGTTGCGGCCGGCCTGGCCGCGGGCGTCGAACCGATCGGTGAAGAGCGTTGAAGGGGGCTGCTTCGACGTGTCGCGGTGCATTTCCCACGCGAGCAGCATCTGCGCGGTGGCGTTGCTCGACGTGAGCAGGTATTTCAAGAGGTCGGCCGCATCGTGCCAGCCGCCCCGGGCATCGATGACGGTTCCGGCCGGGAGTGGTCCATAGGCGGTCCGGCCGTCCAGTTGATGACAGTGAGCGTCGAGCCACGGATTGAATCCGCATCGCTGCTGCCGCATAAACTCCAACAGGAGATCCGGCAACGGCTGGAAGACCCCGTCGTCCACCACGATGGGCAACGATACGGCTCCGCCAAGTCGAAGGCGGAAACGACCAGGCCGGCGCAATGCCGTGAAGTCGAGTTCCCCAACGTAATTGAACCGGCCCCAACTCATTCCCGTTGCCAGGCGCGTGGTGCCGTGGAAGACCGACCGGCCGGAGTCCGGTTCGATGACGTCAAAACGCTCCGGAAGAGGCTCGGAGGCGAGGGCTACGGCGAGTTTGGGGCCTTGAACAGGGTAGCCGACCTGGCTGGCGCGAAGATGACGACTCAGCAACCGGTCGACGCGCTCGAATGTGTAACCCCGTTCCTTGAGCTGGCTGAGCAATTCAGGAAGACGAAGGTGCATCTTGTCCGCACGTTCGGGGCCTGCGCCCAGATGCATGAGCAACAAAAAACCGTTGAGTCCGTCAGGGTCTTGCGATTCCCGTCGCAGGATGCTGTCCAGGATGGCTTGGGACGACACGAAATTACGGCCTTTTTCGACAGTGTAGTCTGCCGCCGAACGGGTGCCGGGCGATAGGTTGACCAGCGTCAGACCCATCATCTGCGCCCAGTCAGTGATGTCGCGGTTGTGGTGCTCGTAGGCGGGCAGGAAAAACCGGGCCTGCGTTCCGGAGACGCCGAAACGCTCCAACTCACGCAAGTTGCCGTTCAGGTCCGCCTCAAACTCGGCGCGCGTCAACAGTGTCCGGCGGTCCGGTGTCCACGCGCAGTAGAGCCGGTGCCGGTCCGAATGTGGGCCAACGTAATGGCCCCCGGCCAGCATCTGCCGGATCAGCGGCGTGAATTCTGCGTTGCGCAAGAAGTCGCCCGTTAAGAAGAAAGATGCCTTGGCATCATGCCGGGCTAATGCCTCCAGGATGGTCCCCGCTCCCTCCGCATACTCGTGGCCGGTGAACGCCAAGGTCAACTGTCGGTTAGATCTTGGACCACGAACGACGGCTCCATCCTGATAGGTAAACGGGTCCTCGGCCTTGAGGTGCACTTCCTCGTTCCCGCCCGGCATCGTTACCCTCTCATCCGTCGTCGGAGGCGGCGGTGGCGAAGCTACGTTCGAGGAGTGTTCTTCAGGTAACGCCGTGAAGCCCAGTTCCCTGGGATGCTTTCGTGTAATCCCGAAGATGAACCGCTGGCCCCGGTGAAAGCGTTCCCGCATCTCGAAGTTCTCAAACGCCACGCCGCCCGGAATGGGCTTCCGGGAAAGCCAGTAGGTGTAACGCCCATTGACCGCCACGTGCAGATCGTCCCGCCACGTGCCTTGCGGCTTCCTCCAGTACTGTGTCACAGGAAACCCCACGTACCGCCAGTGCGGCGCGGCTGGCCACGGATCGACCCCGGCAGGATTGGCTTCGTTCGTCGTGATCGCGGCCAGGACATCGCCGGCGGAGGTGCGGTACAGCCGGTCGAGGGGAAACAGACGATGGGGAGCAAACCTGGTGCCTTTGTAGTTCGGCCAGAGATCGAGGCTGCTGACCATTTCATTCCGTAGCCACAGTTGGCGGGCGCGCGCCTTGTTGCCCATGGTGGCTGTGAGGATGCAGTACTCGATTGGAGCGCTGTCAGGCTCCTGGTGCACGGTCAGTTCCAGTTCATCCGGAGCATCGCTGCGCTGGCTTAGGGTCAAGCTCACATGTGCGTCATTCTCGAATCGCTCGACCGCCACACGAACGGTCAGACACTCTGCTCCCGTCTCAAGCCGTGTCAGGTGCCCGGCTGAGAGCTCTGATGCCGTCCCGCCGGGACCCGCCCGGAGGCGCTTGCCCCGCACGCCATCGAGTTCGCTGGGCTCCAACTCGCTGAATCCTCTACGACCGTGCACGACCGGCTCGATGGCAATGAAATTGATGAGGTCGTTGTCGCCGTTCGAGAGCACCGGATAGCGCAGGCGGATAAGACCGCGGGGGCCGTCCGAGCGGCCGGTGCTGGGAGGAAGACCCCACAGCAGGCCACCGCGAAGACCCCAAGTCGGTCGATCCGTGTTCATCCCGGCACGAACCCAGCCGGTAGCGCGAGGCTTATCCGACCCCCGATCCATTTCGGCTCGCGTTGACTGCTGAGCGGATGAGATACCGCCAAGGCTCCCAGTAGGCCCGGCGACGGGGAGCATCTGCAAACAAACAGCGACCTCGGCGGCTGAAACCGTTGCAACGGCCAACATCGCTGCAAGCGCCAAGCCGGGAAGCGCAAGATTTGTCTTCGCCAAGTTCATAGGCCATTTCCTTCGGTCAGTGAGAATGCCGCCGCTATCTCTCGAAGTCGGCCGATTGGAGGTGCAACTCCTGGCAGGAACAACACGACAACGACAGCGCGACCGTCATTCCACTATCTCCAGATCCGCCAGATAGATCGCAGTGATGGCTTTGCCGTTTCCGTCTTTTTCGTGCGATGAGTACCATGACATAAGTGCACGGGTCGGGCTGAACTCGACAAAGCCCGGGTAGGAGTTGTCGCCGCCGCTGGGGAGTTCGGCAAATTCGTGTAACTGATCGTCCACGAGCCAGCACATCGAGGTCGTGGCCCCTTTGTCTCCTATGATCTTGCGGCCACCAACCACGTAGCGGCGGCCCCAGCGCGTCAACAACGGTCCTCCAATGTAGCGATCCAGCCCTTTGCGTTCCCATTGCGTGTAGGGCTCCCTGGACCTGAGTAGTTGGGCATTGCCCCTGCCCCTTCGCCCAGTGGCGATGACGCTGCCATCCGCTTCGAACTGAAACGCCGTCTCATCGCCATCGACCTCCTGAAACAAAGCACGGGTCCGCCAGATCAGGCCGTCGTCGCTTTCCAGCATGGCCGACTCGACCATCGGACCCTCCCCTCGCGGCGCCATATCAAAGCCCTTCTTTCGCCGGCCGCAGAGATAGGCCTTTCCATCGTACGTATTCGCCCGCCAGATGTAGTGGCCGAACGTTCCTTCCAGCATGATGGGGCTGTGCCACTCGACACCATCGGTGGACCACGCAGCATAACCCAGGTGCTGATTCAAGTCGTAGTCGGCGGACTTCGGCGACGTCTCGCCGCAGTACCAGGTACCGGTGTAGACGAAGAGCGTGTTCTTGAAGACAAGGAAATGCGGGTCGCGCGTGTCTCGCTTGTCGACGCTGAAGCGGTGTACCTGCTCCCACCGCTTCCCGTTCGTGCTGCACAGAATGATGATTGAGGCCGTGGGGTGCACCATGTGGCCGTCCGGGCAACTGCGAAACGTCAGGTAGAGCTTGTCCCGAAATCGAACCAGGTCGGTGAACGCGTTGTGCTCGCCGTTATGAAACACGCGACGAATGTTGCTGACCCTCACCTGCGGCAACTGCCCGGCCGTCGCCGCACTCGCCGGAAAAGGCAACCGCGTCGCACCGACGATCCCCACCTGGATGAACTGTCGTCGTTTCATGAGTGGATATCCTCTGCTATGTTCCTGTTCCCGGCTATAGATGGTATCTCATTCGGTAGGCATCTTACCATGCCTGTCCCCTCGCCACAAACGAAGCTCTGACGATCTACTTGCCCGCCCTCGGCTCTTTCCTGTATACTCCCTCTCGGTCTGGAGTGGCGCCAGATCGCATGTATGATCGGTCCTGGAGCCTGTACCATGGCAACAACAAAGAAAGACCTGATCGACCGCATTGCCCAGAGCACTGGCGAGACCCGCGCCGTCGCCAGAGAAGTCGTCCAGCAGTTTCTCCAGGAGATCACAGCGGAGCTCGCCCAGGGCAACCGCATCGAGTTCCGCGACTTCGGCGTCTTCGAATCGAAGCTGACCCCGCCCCGGATGGCCCAGAATCCGAAGACCTTGGCAAAAATCGAGGTGCCGGCAAAGCGGAGGGCGGTGTTCAAACCGAGCAGGCGGATAAAGGAGAGGTTGAACGGTTCTCGCACGCGTTCCAACGTGTAGGAGCACGGGCATGACTGGACAACCAGGTGAAGCGGGCATCGTGAGCCTCCTGGCGGAACATGAACACGTCATCGGCCGTCTATACCGTACCTATGCGAATAGGTTTCCCGAGCACGAGGAGTTCTGGTCCAGGCTTGCAGACGAGGAGGACCAACACGCCAGCTGGTTGCGAAGGCTGCTTGTCCGCGTTGAGGAGGGACTTGGGTGTGTGCGGCCCGACAAGTTCGATCCGACCAAGGTGAAGAACTCCCTGGCTCGAATAGAACGGATGATTGAAGAGGTCGACGAGCCGAAGTCTTCCCCGACCGATGCGCTGAACACTGCCCTGGTCATCGAAGAAAGCCTCCTGGAAGCCGAGTATTTTGAGATCTTCGAAGGTACCGCGGCGGAGGTCGTACAAGTACAGTACTGCCTGGCAGACGCCGCCCGAGACCACTACAATCGTATACAGGAAATGACGTCATCTTCGAGAGCTTCGTCCTGACATATGACAGCCGCCTGACTGTGCCTCATGAGAAACGAATCCGATCACGGCCCGAAATGAAGCCAGACGCCAGCAGAAGCTGATGAAGAAGCGTCACAAGGACAGGGTGCGCAGAAAGACACGCCTGGAACCGATCCCGTATTCTGCGATGAATGCGAAGAGGAAGATCCAACTGGCGCGCCAGTACCCCCTGCACGAATGTCTGGTCAATCCGTCATGGAAGGACAAGGGCTTGGCCACTGTCGTCGTCTCGCGTCGCCAGCCGGACGGCAACGTCCTTTTCGGCCTGTATCTGGTGGACATACTGTGCCTTGGGCTGAAGAATACCGTCTGCAATGCGGATTTCTCGGTTTCGCGGTATGACACGGACGTTGTCCGCCGAGCCTACACCGATGAGAAGCCGTTGTCGTGTTCCAGAGAACTGGCCCACCAGATCATTTATGGGGCCATTCGCTATGCACGACAGTTCGGCTTCCAACCGCAGAAGGATTTCGAGTTGTCGCGGTATATTCTTGATGATGCCGATAGCATCGGGCCTGAGACGAATGTCGAATTCGGCAGGGATAGCAAACCCCTCTTCATCGCCGGTCCCGATGACAACGTGCCCCGCATTTTGAGACAACTTGAAGCAACCGCAGGGCGGGGCCGTTTCCTCTACATGTACGAAAGTGATTATCCGGCTCCCCACCTGCCGGACTAACCGGGCCAGACCGTACGGAGGATCGAGTGAAACGACAGTATGCCGGTATCTGACACGTCACCGAGCCACCGGCCGATGGTTGCCCGAAGCATCGGAATCCCATGATCCTGCTCCACATAGAATCACTTCCGCGACACGTCACCAACTGTAAGTGTCAAGGGCGGACGGGACCACTTTGAGGCGACGAATCTCGGCGTGGAAGTTCTGCCAGGAGGCGGCGCGTGCGGGACCGGGGTGGCAGGGCCCCGCGGTTCTCGCGTGTTCGATCGGCCAAAGGCCGATAGGCTCCGGCCCACAGCTCTCGCATGGGTGGTCTCATTGGCGTTTGACACGTACAAGGGGCTGCGACCATCGCGTCGCAGCCCCTGTTCGTGCCTGATGTCCACCGGCAAATCTGCGTTATCCCTCAGTGGCCTGACGCCCTCAGGGTTTGGTCAGGCGAATCGCATCGATATACACAACACCTGTCTCGCCGCCTTCGATACCGATGGTCAGCGTCGTGATGTTGGTCAGGTCGACACCGACGGAGGCAAGGTCGGTCTCCCAGACCACCCACGCGGCACTGGCGATGTCGGCCGGGTCGCCGTTATAGGGGACCTTGACGCCGTTGATCCTGGCGTATAACACGCCTGTGTTGTCGGCCGCGCCGCGGAAGTGCACCACCAGCGTCGTGACACCTTCGACCGTCCAGTCCTGGCCCGGCGTGAAGGTGCAGTCGCCTTCGGAAATGGCGGGGGCCACGGTGTTGTCGTAATAGAGCGGCATAGCCCGGCTGCCGTCGTAGACATTGGCGGTCTCCACGAGCAAGCCGCCCAGATAGGGACTGTCCACGCTCCAGATGTCGTGGCCGACTGCCGCCCCGGTGCCGTTGCCCTCCTTGCCCGGTTCCGGCTGGGTGAAGCCGATGCCATCGGTCCACGTCTCGAAGACGCGGGAGCCGACCTCATTGGTATAGCTCTCGAAGTCGTCCACGATCAGATAGTCCGGTATCGTGAACTTCCAGACGTAGCCCGTCTGCACAGCCCCATCGGCTGCGACTTCGTCGATCCGCCAGTAGTAGTCGCCGCCCCCAAACTCGACGAGGCCGGCCAGGGGGAAACTGGTGCCCGACTGGTTGCCCTGGAACTCGGGCGAACTGTCGTCGGCAGTACCGACCGCCTCCCGGTCCGTGCCGAAGTAGACATCGTGCTGGGATGCGCCTTCTCCTGCAGACCAGCTCAGCGTCTGCGCCACGGTCAGGCTCACCACGGAACCGCTGCCGGGGCTGGGGGCGCCTGCCTTAAGCGGATCCTCGCCCTTGATCATGATCTCGTTGACCTGTTCAGCGGTGATCGCGTGGTCGAACAGCCGGACATCATCCAGGAAGCCCTTGAGAAATCGGAAGTTTCTGTTCGGTCGTCCCAACCGAATCGCCGGCAGGACCGCTGCTTTTCCGTTGTGTGCCTGGAAGTCAGCTTGTACGCCGTTGCAATACAACGTGCAACCATCTGTCCGATCCCACGTTGCCGCCACGTGGTTCCAACCTGTGCCGGCAAGCATAGGACCGTCCAGGCTGACATTTGTGGTCCCTCCCATCCAGAAGCCCAACGCCCCGGTAGTTTGACTGTGGATATGAATCTCCTGATCGCCAAAACCCATGAGACCCGTGCCGGCGCTTTCGGCTCCATACCAGAACGTACCTTCCGAGTAAAGGTCGCCGGTCTGATCGGTGTTCACCCACATAGCGACAGAGCCACTGGCCGTGGTTACCATGTGCGCCGGCAGCTCCACGTGCCCCTGGTTGTCACCGAAAAACTCCAGCGCCAGGTTGAACTGGCCGGGTCCCCAAAGAACCTTGTCAACGATTGTCCCGTGATTGCCATGGCCCGAGAAGTCCATTACTCTGTCACCCGCACCGGTCTCGAACTTCCACCAGCCGACGAGGTTGGGATCCGTGACGACGATCTCGGGCACGGTCGTGAAGCTCCAGACCGCGCCTTTGACGGTGCCGGCCGGGGCAAACTCATCGATTCGCCAGTAGTAGGTCGTATCCAACACCAGGGCCCCGGGATCATAGGTCGCATCGACGATCATGAAACCGCCCGTCGTTGCATCGTTGATTTCGTCGAAGCTTTCGCCGAAGTAGAGCGTGTGGAAAAGGGCGCCCAAGCCCACATCCCAACTCAGCGTCGAATCGGCAAGGACATATGTGGCCCCGTCGGCGGGCGAGGGGGCCCAGGCAATGGCCGGCCGCACCCGGAAGCTCCAGACATCCCCTTTCAACGCAGTATCCGGATCGAGGTCACTGATCTCGTCCACCCGCCAGTAATAGGTGGCCCCGGGCGTCAGGTTCTGCGCCGCGAACGTGGTCTGGCTCTGGTTCCCCAGGAACGCATCGTCCTCGGGCGTGGCTTGATTGACGTCGTCGAAATTGTCGCCGAAATACACGTTGTGCGAAACGGCGAATTTCCCCGCTCGCCAGCGAAGGGGCGCCCATGTGGAATCGAGCATGGTGCCGTCCTCCGGATCAGGGCCGGAGGCCTCGTCGACAACGCCCGTCACATCGGCGAAGGTGTTCCCGAAACGGATTTCATCGGTGACTGCGTTGGTGCCATCACACAGTGCGATCAGATTGAAGGCCGACTGGTCAAAATCCAGATTCGTGATCGAGGCGATAGCCTCCGACTCCGCCGGTTCAGTGGTCAGGTCGGTGACGTTGAAGAGGAAATACTCATCGGGCGTGCCATTGGGCTTCCAATTGATCTTGCCAACAATCAGACTAACCGCTGTTGTTGGGCTTGGTGTATATAGAACCCCCGATTCGATGGTTACGTCAACACTGTTATTGAAGGCAACCGCGCTGATGGGGCCATCGGAGGGACTGTGGATCGAGAACCCAAAACCACTACCGGGGGCGGCCATCGTATGGAGATCCGTATGATTGAGCGGCTGCGTTCCGAAAACGAACATCGCACCTCGATTGTTGGCAGGTCCCGCAAAGAGAAGGCTAAACCAGATCGTCGTGTTGTCGCCTGTGAGAGCCGCCTGCGACGCGGCGGAAATCGTCCGGTGTCCTTCAGCCCTGCCTGCACCACCATATCGGGACAGGGCACTACCGGCCACGGGCACTGTTGAGAATGACAGACCCGCGTCGTTGTTGAGAGGTTTTTCGTCTGCAAATTCTGTCATCCCGACAAAATAATCCCTGCCGTGGGACTTCGTTGCGACCCAGGGGCCGTCAAAACCGGTCCCTCCGTCCAGCCCATCCAGCAGCCCAGCCTCGTAAATAAATTGCTCCTCAATAACGAGATCCGCGTTGGCCGCAGTGGTTGTGAGGACAAGCACTACCATCGCCATGGCGGCGAGGCTCAATGCTGGTCTGGTTCTGTTTCCTCCAATCATGATCATCCTCCTCCTGCAAAAAGGGTCGAAAGTTGGAACATGCACCAGTTCCTTACATCTCAATTGCTTTCTCTGTTTCATCTCACATTTTGATAAGAAAACACCCGTGCATCCTTAATCTGATATATGCCTTCTGCAATATGGATTTCGTCGCCATATTGGGTGGCCGTCAATGCATCCTGGAGGCATACATATGCATCTGTCCAGTTCGTGCCATCCCCAACCCCGGCCGCATCGTCATCCACATGGATGATCTTGGCGGGAGCGAGCGGGCACGACGCCGTTACGATGAGCACGAAAGGGACTATACGACGGATTTGGCGGTGCGCGGCAGTTTCCACTTCATGGTCCTCCATCGCCCCAGGTTCCGTGACGGCTACCACAGGGCAACCTTTTCATGCTGCCGGCGTGTACAAAGGGACTCGGATTGACACGGTTCTTCCTTTGCTGTACCTACCGCGAGAATGCCAAATAGACAGCTCTGACGTCAACCCGGGATTTTCCGTTTACATTCGTAATTGGTGCTCCTGCACGCCGCACTCTCAATAATACCACAATAGGGGGCTCGATTTCAACGCGTCGCTACTCACCGGAGGGGGGGAATCGGATTCTGCGCTCCGATGCCCTCCTCGACTTCTTGGGGCCAGGAACGACGGTCCTTCATCAATTTGACACGTATTCGAAACAGATCAGCTTGAGGTCTTCGCGGCGGAGGGTACTTGCTGTTGAACCATTAGATGTGCCCTTGGCGAAGTCAGCCTCCAAGTGCATGATCGCATCGAGCAGGGCGGGATCATTAGGATCGCCGGTCCACGCTTTGGAGCGGCGAAACCTGGCGTCAAGACCCTTTCCGGAGATGACACGTGTGGGACCGCGGTGGTAGGGGCCCACCAGACGCGACACTCTTAGTCCGCCCTTCACAAACCTTGAGCCGGGAGAAGAAAGTCCGAAAAAGAGAGTCTCCTGCGTCTTGACAATACGAGCGTACATGCGTAAACTCGGAAGATAAGGACGTCAAGAGGAATGGACGGCTTGGCCACGGGCGGTTCGGTGAAGGGTAGGCAGGTCGTGTCATGGGAGGTGGGTTGCGCGGTTGCGATGGGATGTTGAGGGGAGGCATCCGCCGATGGTTGGCAGAACTTGGCTGCGACATAGGAATGGGGTAGCGGAGGGTGTACACGTATCTCCTATGCCTTCCCTGGAACCCCTTGAACCGAGACTCCTTCTCAGTGCCGATCCGATCGGGTTCGATCCGCTGGCTGCCCTGGAGCATTCGCTTGCCGGACAGGCTATCTGCCTTGACATGGAACCACAAGATCAGGGGATTGAACCCCAGGATCCTTCCCTTATTCTCTCATTCGTTTCACTATCAGGTGAGCAAGGTGGCACACCTCCGGTTTCCACCTGTACGAAACCCGACGGCGAATCGACTGAGCGATCTGAATTCGCAGTCATGGAATCGTTGAAACCGAAGCCGGCCAGCCAGATCGAGTCGGCTATCCAGGTCACAGTGGAGTCAAATGAGTCGCCACGCACGATAGAGGATGGATCTACGAGTGTGCTCCCCGGTGACGATGCCGACATCACACTTACTCCTGACAACACGCCCGTTGAGATCCGAGGCCCTCCGGCCGGCCATTCTCTCGTTCCAGATCAACGCATTCCCGATGATTCCGAGACCGCGACAGACTCCTTCGACTCCGCGAGCGCAGAGAGCATACTGGGAGCCCGGGAGTTGCTGGCAGCAGATCTTCCGGGTCTGCATCTCGATGCTTCTGATCCGGCGAATTATGCTGGCCAGATCGTCTATCTCGATTTTGGCGGCGCCGAGCGTATCACTTACAATGGCCCGGTGGCCGTAGGTCCGTTTGACGTGCCACGCTTCCAGGCTCCTGGTGGGCTGGCCGGGCAAGAGGAGACAATCATCTCGCAGACCCTCTCTCTGCTGGAGGAAACCTTCGCCAGTATGGGTGTGATCCTCACGGCCATGGAGCCACCAGCAGGGATCGAGTATTCCCGTGTCCGGATCGGAGGGGATGGTTCCGCATTTGCCGCGCATGGGACCTTCGCGGGACTTGCCGAACAGATTGACATCGGCAACAGGGATCAATCCGATACGGCCTACGTCTTCAGTGAATCCATCCTGAGCGACCACATGAGCGTCAATGCATGTGCTCGGCAAGTGGCGGCCATAGCAGGCCATGAAATAGGACACCTCCTGGGTTACGTGCATGATGATGAGACAGGCCGTGACGGCGTCTTGGGGCCACTTGCCGCACCTCAGAGCGGCCATATCACGGTCGACACGGTCTGGGACGATGCGACGGAGCCGTACACAATTGAGGGACACCTCTACGTCGACGAGGGCATCAGCCTTACGATTCAGCCGGGCGTTACCGTGCAGACTCAAACGTACAGCGGCAGTGCAGGTTATGAGATTCACGTGCATGGCGTCCTGAGTGCCACGCAAGTCAATTTCACCGGGCCAACAGAGCTGTTCGCTCGAGGGACCGGGCAGGTCAGTCTGGACACATGCACGATCGAGGGCAACTTCGTAGAGTATCAGGATGGCAGCAGCGGCAGCGTCACGGGGTGCTGGTTTGGCGCTGCGCAACTTCATCTCTATAGCGGACTCCCTGTGGACGGCAACACGTTTACGAATTCGGACCCGATCCGCATGAGCCCTTCCGTTGCCGTCGAATTGCCGGACAATGACTTCACCTATGCCGGCACGACCACAATCCATGTCAGTGGATCACTGTGGGAAAGTCCCCCATGGGACTACGTCGATTGGGTGGTGATCGGCAGTGCAGCGAGGTATCAACTGGACGACCACGTAACCGTTCCCGATATGACTACCTTGGCAATCCATCCGGGCGTGGAGGTGTACACGTCGAATCGAGCCTACAATACGAACGATTTCGATCTGGGCGTCGATGGGACGGTCAACGCCGTCGGGGCCTCTTTCACGGGGTATACCGAGTTGTGGGCACGTAGCGGTGGGGCATTGAATCTGGACGCATGTACCGTCGTGGGGACTGATGTACCTGTGGTCCAATACGATTCGGGCAGCACGGGCGCGGTCACCGCGACGACCTTCAGTGTGCCTTTGTACCTCCATAGTTCGGGTGTGAGTATCACCGCTTCTACATTCACCGGTACGGATCCCGTTTATACCGACCCTACCCTGGTGCCGGAGCTCTACGATAACACGTTCAGCGTGGCGGGGACGGCCTCGATTCATGTGAGTGGGACAGTGGGGGCGGATACGCAGTGGCAAACGATTGGCAGCGCCACCCGGTTCAGCATTGACGATCATGTAACGGTATCGCCTGGAATCATGCTGACGATCCAGGCAGGCGTGGAGGTATACACAGCGGATATAGCTTACAACACCAATGATTTTGATCTCCGCATTGACGGCACAGTCGATGCAACCGGGACTTCTTTCACGGGATATACGGAGCTCTGGGCTCGCACAGGTGGTGAGCTGAATCTGGACAGTTGTACCATTGACGGTGCTGATGTTCCTCTCGTTGAATACGACGCAGGCAGTACCGGCACGATTACGGGGACGACCTTCAATGTGCCCTTGTACCTTTACAGTTCTGACGTCAGTATTGGTACCTGTACGTTCACAGGAACAGATCCTGTTTATACCTATCCGACGCTCGTACCGGAGCTCTACGACAACACGTTCAACGCGGCGGGAACGGCCTCGATTCACGTCAGTGGGACGGTGGGGGCGGATACACACTGGCAGACAAATGGCAGCGCCACCCGGTTCAGCATTGACAATCACGTAACGGTATCGCCGGGAATCACGCTGACGATCCAGCCAGCCGTGGAGGTATACACGGCGAATCTGGCCTACAATACCAATGACTTTGATCTCGGTATCGACGGCACAGTCAATGCCGTCGGGGTTTCCTTCACGGGATATACGGAGCTCTGGGCTCGCACAGGCGGTGAGTTGAATCTGGACAGTTGTACCATTGACGGCGCTGATGTCCCTCTTGTTGAATACGATGCAGGCAGTACGGGCACGGTCACCGGGACGACCTTCAATGTGCCTTTGTATCTTCGCAGTTCCGGTGTGAGTATTGGGGCTTGTACTTTTACAGGTACAGACCCCGTTCATACGTATCCGACTCTGGTGCCCGAGCTTTACGATAATGCCTTTAGCGTAGCGGGAACAGCCTCGATTCATGTGAGTGGGGCGGTGGGCTCCGATACGCAGTGGCAGACGATTGGCAGCG
>Ga0272441_10007672_pt1 | contig 17444 bp, 10 predicted proteins | sample SSMProp6N_FD_193582 | JGI IMG/M metagenome (GOLD analysis project Ga0272441, IMG submission 193582) | Marine sediment archaeal communities from Little Sippewissett salt marsh, Falmouth, MA, United States - SSM-Prop-6N | ecosystem: Environmental > Aquatic > Marine > Wetlands > Sediment ...
TCACTGATACGAGCAGCAGCATGTAAATAAAAATGGTTGCGGCTGCCATGATTGTACGGGCTGTGCTGTTATACCGGTATTCAAGAAATTGAGGCATTGTAAAAATACCGGCTCTGAGGAAATAGGGAAGGAAGCCGAATGCGACGACAACCAGGGTAATGGCAGCCATCCATTCATAACTGGCTATAGCCAGACCCACATGACTGGCCGCATTGCCGCTCATACCCACAAATTGTTCCGTTGAAATGTTGGCCGCGATGAGAGAAAACCCGATTAACCACCAGGTCAGTCCACGACCGGCCAGGAAGTAATCTTCACTGGTTTTTTCTTTCCGGCTTTTTACAATACCCACTGTGATGACACTGATGATGAACACCACGAACATGGCGATGTCTATCCAGCTGAGGCTCATAGCTTCCCCTTTCTATTGATTGTTAAACCGGTTATGAATGAATAACTACATATTGAATCAACAGACAGGTCATATTCATCCTTTATTTTAGTATGCCGATCATCGGTTTTAATGGCTGCCAGAAACAGTTGAAAACGCATAAAGTAATGAAATATCTGTCTTTGCATCATTATCATTACGATAATATGCATAGAATATAGTATATGAAAGGGCAAGAGTCAATGTTTATTTTAATTATTTCAGAACTTTCATTTTTGTTTAACCATTTTTTACATTTTACAACATTGTATATTGTTGGATTGCCATTGATGGGCTCAATACTGTCGATTGTGTTCGTCATTATTCAAATGAAAAAAACGTCATATTTAAAAAAAATCTTGACTTTAAAAATGCAATTTGGTATACTAGGTATACCAGGTATACCAAATTATGGATAGATTATTGTCAATTGATCCGCAAAGCCCAAAACCGCTCTATCTGCAAATTGTAGAGGATATAAAGGAAAAGATACTGACAAACCAGTTAAAACCGGGAGACAGGGTGGGATCCCATTCCACCCTGACGCACGAATATGGTGTCAGTCTGATTACCGTTAAAAGAGCGCTCAATGAGCTTTTAAAGGATGGTTTTCTTTACAGCCGTGTGGGAAAGGGGACGTATGTATCACAGAATGTGTATGCCGGTTCGTACCCTGGAGCCGGAACACTCGGATTTGTTTTAACCGATTTCAAGAATCCATTTTTTACAATGATACTGCATGTGATCGAGAAATATGCTTCTCAAAATGGCTATAATCTGCTTTTTACCTATTCTTCAGACTGCACTGTTAAAGAAGAAAATCAAATTCAGCAGTTCCGGAACATGGGAGTGAAAGGATTGATTATTGCTTCCACGGAACATATTAATGAAGCCACACCTGCTGTTCGGCAGCTTCATCGTGAAGCATTTCCCTATATTATGATTTCATATATTGATGATCCGGATATATATTATGTCGGAACGGACCATGAGAAGGGTGCCTATATGGCGGCCTGTCACTTTATTGATCTGGGGTATCGCCGTCTTGGATATGTCAATGCGGAAAAGGGCAATCATCTGGGAATGCTGCGTCAAAGCGGTTTCAGGCGCGCCCTGGAAGAGAAGGGACTGCCCTGGATTGAAAAATATAATTTTTCCTTCCCCTATAAAAGGAAAGACTACGAAAGCGGATATGCCGTCGGTAAGTCGTTCAGTGAGATGTCAGACAGGCCGGAGGCTCTGTTTTTTTTCAATGATTTCTCTGCTTTGGGATTTCAACATGCGGTTCTGGAGCGAAATCTTGCCATTCCGGAGGATATTGCCATTATCGGATTTGATGATATACGAAAAGACATGAGGGCCCAGGTTCCGCTGACAACGGTTCATCAACCGATAGAAGAAATCGGACGGCTGACCATTGAAACATTGATGAAATGCATTGAGGGAAAACCGGTTGATGTACGTACCATTTTAGAACCGAATCTGGTTGTCCGGGTATCTTCCGGTGCTGTAAAGCATAAAGGAGTAAAAAATCTGTGATTCAATTTTTATTATGATACAATTGGAAAGGAGAAAAACGTGGCGTATATTCAGGATTTATTCGGACTCGATGGAAAAACCGCCGCAGTGATAGGTGGAGGCGGTGTGCTTGCCGGCGCCATGGCGACGGGACTGGCCAACGCAGGCGCAGATGTGGCTGTTCTGGACCTGAGTGAGGAGCGCGCCAAAGAGCGGGCGGCTTCCATCGAAAAATTCGGGGTTCGATCCATGGGATTAAAAGTCGATGTAACCCGGAAGGCAGATATTCAGTCCGCTTGTGATGCTATGGTGAAGGAATGGGGCAAAGTGGATATTCTGATCAATGCGCCGGGAATCAATTCCGGTACGCCCTTTTTTGAAATTACGGAGGAAGAATGGGATAAAATCATGCAGGTGAACCTGAAAGGTGTTTTTCTGGCATCCCAGATCTTCGGCCGGCAGATGGTATCCCAGGAAAGCGGATCCATTATTAATATTTCTTCCGCATCATCCGGACCGCCGCTGTCCAGGGTATACACTTATGCGGTGTCCAAAGCCGGGCTGAACAATCTGACACAAAACCTGGCAAGGGAATGGGCGCCGAAAAATGTGCGTGTCAATGCAATCGCTCCGGGCTTTTTCCCGGCTGAGCAGAACAGGAAGCTCCTGACCAAGGAAAGAACCGAGGCCATTTTCCGGCATACACCGATGGCCCGGTTCGGTAATCCGGAGGAACTGGTGGGGGCTACAATCTGGCTTGCTTCAGAGAAAGCATCGGGATTTGTGACAGGGGCCCTCATCTGGGTCGATGGCGGCTTTTCTGCCATGACCATTTAAAACAGTATTATTCAAAGTATATAAAAACAACCTAGCAGGAGGAGAATTTGTATGAGTGAGTATGATTTTGGATTGATCGGTCTGGCTGTTATGGGTGAAAATCTGGTTTTGAACATTGAACGGAATGGTTATTCTGTGGCTGTGTTCAACCGGACAACCAGCAAAGTGGATGCTTTTGTTGAGGGCCGGGCCAAGGGGAAGAACATCAAGGGCTGTCATTCTGTCGAAGAACTGGTTGCCGGCCTTAAACGTCCGCGTAAGGTAATGCTTCTGGTCAAGGCCGGCGCTGCGGTGGATTCATTTATTGACATGCTGATCCCGCATCTTGAAAAAGGTGATATTATCATTGATGGGGGCAACAGCCATTTTCCGGATACCATACGGCGTACCCGGCACGTGGAATCCAATGGGCTGCTGTATATCGGAACCGGTGTATCAGGCGGGGAAGAAGGCGCCCTGAATGGACCGTCGTTGATGCCGGGTGGATCTCCGGACGCATGGCCGGAGGTGAAGGAAATTTTTCAAAAAATCGCTGCCAAGACTGAGACCGGTGAACCCTGCTGTGACTGGGTAGGAGAAAACGGTGCCGGTCATTTTGTCAAGATGACCCACAATGGTATCGAGTACGGTGATATGCAGATGATCACGGAAACCTATCAGATGATGAAAGTCGGGCTGGGAATGTCCAATGAAGAAATGTATCAGGTTTTTGCCAAATGGAACGAGGGCAAACTGGACAGTTACCTTATCGAGATTACCCGTGACATACTGAACTACCAGGATGAAAACGGCAACCATACTGTGGATCTTATTTTGGACACGGCGGGACAAAAGGGAACCGGGAAATGGACAGCGATCGCAGCTCTTGACCAGGGACAACCCCTGACACTGATTGGTGAAGCTGTTTTTGCCCGGTGTTTGTCGGCCCTTAAAGATGAACGGGTGGCCGCTTCCAAAGAACTGCCGGGACCGGATGCCGGATTCAAGGGAGACAGGAAACAAATGGTAGCCGATTTGGAAGAAGCACTGTATGCTTCAAAAATTGTCAGCTATGCCCAGGGATATCAGCTGATGCGGTCCGCAGCAGAGGATTACAAATGGAATCTCAATTACGGCGGTATTGCACTGATGTGGCGGGGCGGTTGTATTATCCGTTCTGCTTTTCTGGGTAAAATCAAGGAAGCGTTTGACAAAAATCCGAAATTGACCAACCTGCTTCTTGATCCGTTCTTTAAGCAGGAAGTCATCAAGGCTCTACCCGCGTGGCGCCGCGTGGTGACCACTGCGGTGGAACTCGGGATCCCGATTCCGGCATTGAGCACGGCACTGGCTTATTATGACGGATACCGGAGCGAACGTCTTCCGGCCAATCTGCTGCAGGCACAGCGCGATTATTTCGGCGCGCATACCTATGAGCGATTGGATAAACCCCGCGGTGAATTTTTTCACACCAACTGGACAGGACGGGGCGGAAACACGTCCGCTTCAACCTATGTGGTTTAGCAGCACTGACATACAAACAGGAACGGCAATATGGTTTATGGAAAAGGATTTGCTGACCGGTTTTTAACAGAGCGGGAAGTCCGTGACATCTGTGTCCAATCGCTTGATTCCATTCAGCCGGACGGTAAAAAAATTCTGGCTATTATACCGGATCATACAAGGACAGCACCTATAGATGTCATGTTTAAGACAGTTTATTCTGTCCTGGCAAACCGGGTTCAACAACTTGATTTTATGATAGCGCTCGGAACGCATCCGCCCATGACGGATGAAATGATCAATGACCGAGTTGGTATTACACAGGATGAGCGGGAATCAAAATACAGCAAGGCACGTTTTTTTAATCATTGCTATGATGATCCCGCTCAGCTGGTAACCATAGGGACCCTGTCCGGGGATGAAGTGTCATCTATTTCCGGCGGGCTGCTTGATCAATCGGTGGATGTCACCATCAACAGAATGGTGCCTGATTATGATCAGATATTAATCATTGGACCGGTATTCCCGCATGAGGTGGTTGGTTTCTCCGGAGGAAGCAAGTACCTGTTTCCCGGTGTTGCCGGCCGGGAAATTATCGATATGTTTCACTGGCTCGGTGCGCTGATCACGAGTCCTGTCATTATCGGCCATGCGGATACACCTGTGAGGACCGTACTGGAAAAGGCTGCCTCTTTGCTGAAAGTGGATGTGTTCTGCCTGGCTCTGGTGACACGGGGTCTGGATATGGCCGGACTGTTCGGCGGATCCGCCGGGGAAGCCTGGCGGAAGGCTGCAGATCTGTCTGCCCGGCTTCATATCTGCTACAAGGAAAAACCGTTCCAGAAGGTTTTATCATGCGCGCCCCGTATGTACGATGATTTATGGACGGGTGCGAAATGTATGTACAAACTGGAACCTGTGGTTGCAGACGGCGGAGAACTGATCATATACGCACCGCATATATCCGAGGTTTCCGTAACCCATGGCAGGATGATTTATCAGATCGGGTATCATGTGCGGGATTATTTTTTGAAGCAGTGGGACCGGTTTAAGGGCGTTCCGGAAGGTGTGATTGCTCATTCCACGCATGTGAGAGGGGCAGGCCGTTTTGAAAACGGAATCGAGGAACCGCGTATACAGGTAACTCTGGCCACTGCTATTCCCGAGGATGTATGCAGACAGATCAATCTCGGCTATTTGGATCCGGAATCCATCCGTGTTTCCGAATGGGAGAACCGTGAAGATGAGGGCATTCTTTATGTTCCCAAAGCAGGCGAAATGCTCTTTCGTCTTAAAACGGATCCCGGTATTTCATAAAATGAACGTTTAAAAGTAAAAAAGAAAGAGGCATGATATGGCATTAAAATTACGACCGGCGGAAGAATGTATGTACGATGAGATATCCCTGGGTGAAATCATGCTGCGTCTGGATCCCGGGGAAGGACGCATTCATACCACTCGTCAGTTCAGGGTCTGGGAAGGCGGCGGTGAATACAATGTAGCTCGCGGTCTGAGGCGCTGTTTCGGATTAAAAACCGCAGTGGTAACTGCCTTTGCGAAAAATCCGGTCGGCGAGCTTTTGGAAGATTTTATTCTCCAGGGGGGTGTTGATACCCGGTTTATTCAGTGGATTCCTTTTGACGGTGTCGGCCGCACAGTCAGAAACGGACTCAATTTTACAGAGAGGGGTTACGGCATACGCGGTGCTCTCGGCTGTTCGGACCGGGGTAATACAGCGGCCAGTCAAATGAAAAAGGGAGACATTGACTGGGAGTATATTTTCGGTGATCTCGGTGTCCGCTGGCTGCATACAGGCGGTATTTTTGCGGCCCTGTCCGAAACCACACCGGATGTGGTGCTGGAGGCCATGGCTTCCGCTAAAAAACACGGTACCATCATTTCTTATGATCTCAATTACCGTGCGTCTTTATGGAAAGCGATCGGCGGACCGAAAAAGGCACAGGAGATGAACAAGGAAATCGCCAAATACGTGGATGTTATGATCGGAAATGAGGAAGACTTTACAGCCTGTCTGGGATTTGAAGTTGAGGGTGTTGATGATAATTTAACCAATCTGGAGATAGACAGCTTTAAAAACATGATCTCGAAAGCTGTAGAAGCCTATCCCAATTTTAAAGCAGTGGGCACCACATTGCGGGGTGTGATTACAGCCACGCGAAACGACTGGGGCGCTGTCTGCTGGGCCGATGGAAAATTTTATGAGGCCACACACAGACCCGCACTGGAAATACTGGACCGTGTCGGTGGTGGTGACAGCTTTGCTTCGGGATTCATTTACGGGCTCATGGTTCTCCAGGATCCGCAAAAAGCAGTTGAATACGGAGCGGCTCACGGTGCACTGGCCATGACCACAGCAGGGGATACAACCATGGCCCGTCTCTCTGAAGTGGATAAAGTGGTTGGTGGCGGCGGCGCGCGTGTTGTACGATGATTTGGATTAAACACTGTCTCAATTAAAGAGGAAAGAATGCTTCAAAATATAAAACTGGACAAGCTGACGGAAATCTCAACACCGGAACGATCCTGTCTGTCCCTTTATCTGTCCGGTCCAAAATCCCTGAAGGATCTGGATAAAAAACTGGAAAAGGCAAAGGCAGTTTTAAATACCGGTGACGGTGCAGAACGGGACGAACAGGTTCATTTTGATGAAAATGTGAAAGTGATTCAGAAATATCTGGATCAGCATCCGCTTCAGTCCGGTTCATTATGCCTGATTTCCTGCTGGGTTCTTGATTTTTTCCAGGCTTTTCCTCTTGATGTTCCTGTAAAGGATGCGTTGTGGATCGATTCTTCTCCCTACATCCGTCCGCTGGCTGAACTGCAGGATGAATTTGAAAATGTGGCCGTTGTGGTTGCCGACAATGAAAAAGCACGTGTTTTTCTTTTGACAGCAGAGGCACATGAGTCTGAAGAGGTGATCAGGGGGCATATTAAAAATCATGTGAGAAAAGGGGGCTGGTCGCAGCAGCGGTATGAGCGCAGACGCGACAAGCAGCTTTTACTGTATGCAAAAGATATTGCCGATGCTCTATCAGGGCTGGATCGAACTGAAACTTTCAGACGGGTGCTGCTGGTCGGCGGTAAGGAAATTCTTCAAATTCTCTATGATCAGCTTCCTGCTCATCTGCAGTCGATGACCAATAAAAAAGCCATTGATCTTCATCAGGGAGAAGAATCCATTAATCAGGATATCATGGCGCTGTTTACTGAACAGGAACGGAACTCTGAAAAGAGTTTATGGGAAAGAATTCGGGCCGAATATCTGCGAGGCGGTCTCGGTACAGTCGGACCGGAACGTATTCTGGACGCGGCACGGGCCGGACAGGTGGAGTCCATGGTGGTTCAGCGGGATCTGAATCTTAAAGGCTGCCGGTGCAGGGATTGCGAGCATCTGGACCTGAACACGGCAGAATGTTCGGAATGCGGTTCCAGTTCTGTATTTGAAGTGGACCTGGTGAATGAAATTGTGGAAATGGTGAAAAGCAGCGGTGGTACGATCGACTTTACAGAGCCTATTGAAACGTTGAAACAGGCAGGCGGTATCGCAGCGCTGTTGAGGTATCATTTATATTAATCTGAACAATTGATTGGATAGATGTATGTAAAGGGCGGATCAATGGTCCGCCCTTTATATCGATAGAGGCATTCCGAGCAAATTCGCCATAGTTATTGTAAAATTAAAATATGCTATCTTCTGGGGCAATTCATAGAGGCCACCGCCCTGGCGGTGGTAATTGACTATCGATAAGAAACATCCCGATTTACAGCCAACAATCCTGTAGGGTTTCATTTTTGCATTACAAATTTGTTGCTTTTCTGACTTTTCATTTCTATATTTTGTTACCCTGAATATTTATAAATCCAAAAAATTACATGTTTCTAATATTTCATCAATTTGACTCTTTCGGAAACAATCGGTTTTACAGATCACCCGATTATTGGCCATCATCTTGCTGACGGGTATTTGGATCCGGCTTCTGGGAAAGGATATACTATGCCAAAAAGAGATGATATTCACAAAGTTTTGATTATTGGATCAGGTCCTATTATTATCGGTCAGGCCTGCGAATTTGACTATTCAGGCACGCAAGCCTGTAAGGCGCTGCGGTCTCTCGGTTATGAAATTATTCTTGTTAATTCAAATCCGGCAACCATTATGACCGATCCGGGTATGGCTGATGTAACCTATGTTGAACCGCTAAATATTGAATACCTGACGCATATTATTGAAAAAGAAAGGCCCGATGCCCTGCTGCCGAATCTGGGGGGACAAAACGGATTGAATCTGTCTTCAGAGCTTTCGAAAAAGGGTATTCTTAAAAAGTATAATGTGAAGGTTATTGGTGTCAATATAGATGCCATTGAACGGGGTGAAGACCGGACGGCTTTTAAAAATACCATGAACAAACTGGGTATTGAGATGCCCGAAAGCAAGGCCGTAAATACGGTGAAGGAAGCCGAAGAAGTGGCTGAATCGCTTGGTTACCCTGTGGTGGTTCGTCCCGCCTATACCATGGGTGGTACAGGCGGTGGACTGGTATATAATATTGAAGAGCTGAGAACCATTGCTGCAAGAGGGCTTGCTGCCAGTATGATTCATCAGATTTTAATAGAAGAATCCGTGCTTGGCTGGGAGGAGCTGGAACTGGAGGTGGTTCGTGATGCGAAAAATCAGATGATCACCGTATGTTTCATTGAAAATGTGGATGCGATGGGAATTCATACAGGAGATTCGTATTGTACGGCTCCTATGCTCACCATTGATGAAGCGCTTCAGAAGCGACTTCAGAAATATTCTTACGATATAGTCGAGGCTATTGAAGTGATCGGCGGTACCAATATTCAATTTGCTCATGATCCAAAAACGGGCCGGGTTGTGGTTATCGAGATCAATCCAAGAACCTCAAGGTCATCCGCACTGGCCTCCAAGGCCACAGGCTTTCCTATTGCATTTGTTTCTTCATTGCTTGCCGGCGGATTGACCATGGACGAAATTCCCTACTGGCGCGATGGAACACTGGAGAAGTATACACCTTCCGGCGATTATGTGGTGGTGAAATTTGCCAAGTGGGCCTTTGAAAAATTTGAGGGTGTTGAAGACAAACTGGGAACCCAGATGCGTGCTGTGGGTGAGGTGATGAGTATCGGGAAAAATTACAAAGAGGCTTTCCAGAAAGCCATCCGGTCTCTGGAAACAGGACGAATGGGGCTCGGTTTTGCCAAAGATTTTAATGAAAGATCTCTGGAGGAATTACTCGGTCTGGCCAGTAAACCCACCAGTGAACGGCAGTTTGTCATGTATGAAGCGCTCAGAAAAGGTGCGGATATAAATCGTTTGCATCAGCTGACCCATATCAAGCCCTGGTTTATTCAGCAGATGAAAGAACTGGTGGATCTTGAGCAAACCCTTTTAACGCATAAGGGAAAACTGCCGCCTGATCAGCTGCTGATTCAGGCCAAAAAGGATGGTTTTGCTGATCAATATTTATCCAGGATTCTGAATATTTCTGAAGAACAAATCCGTCAGAAACGAATCGCATTGGGATTGTCCGAATGCTGGGATGCTGTTCCGGTCAGCGGTGTTGAGAATGCTGCCTATTATTATTCAACCTATAATGCAGAGAACCGGGTGTCTGTCAGCGATCATAGAAAAATCATGGTTCTGGGTGGCGGACCCAATCGAATTGGCCAGGGTATTGAATTTGACTACTGCTGTGTCCATGCAGCCTTTGCACTCAGAGAAGCCGATTATGATTCCATCATGGTTAACTGCAATCCGGAAACCGTATCTACTGACTATGATACATCAAACAAGCTCTATTTTGAACCACTGACCGTAGAAGATGTATTGAGCATTTATGAAAAGGAAAAACCGGAAGGTGTAATTGTTCAGTTCGGTGGACAAACCCCTTTGAATATTGCCACACAGTTATCCAAAGCCGGTGTGAGAATACTCGGCACCACACCGGATACGATTGATCTGGCCGAGGATAGAGACCGTTTTCGGAAAATAATGGGCAAGCTGGGTATCCCGCAGCCGGAATCGGGTATGGCCGGCAATCTGAAGGAAGCGCTGGATGTGGCAAAACGGATCGGATATCCTTTGATGGTCCGACCGTCTTATGTGCTTGGCGGACGCGCCATGATGATAATTTTTGATGAGAAAATGCTTAAACACTATCTATCTGTCGCGGTAGAGGTATCTCCGGAACGTCCCATTCTAATTGATAAGTTTCTTGAAAATGCAGTTGAGGCGGAAGCGGATGCAATTTCAGATGGATCCGACGCCTACGTACCGGCCATTATGGAACATATTGAGTATGCGGGCATTCATTCCGGAGACTCCGCGTGTGTGATACCGCCGGTAGGTATCCCGCAAAAACACCTGAATACCATTAATGAATATACCAGGAAGATTGCCGTGGAACTGAATGTCGTGGGATTAATGAATATTCAGTATGCAATTGCCAATGATAAAGTTTATGTACTCGAGGCCAATCCCAGGGCTTCCCGGACCGTTCCGCTGGTATCCAAAGTCTGTGGTCTGTCCATGGCAAAAATCGCCACGCAGATCATGCTGGGCAAAAAATTGTCAGAATTTAATTTGAAAAAGCGTTTGTTTCACCATTTCGGCGTCAAGGAGGCCGTCTTCCCGTTTAATATGTTCCCGGAAGTGGATCCCGTGCTCGGACCGGAGATGCGGTCTACCGGTGAGGTGCTGGGTATTGCGGATTCATACGGCCTGGCCTTTTATAAATCTCAGGAAGCGACCAAGCTTGCCCTGCCCACATCCGGGACTGTGCTGATTACTGTGGCAGACAGGGACAAGGACGGTATCGTTGAAATGGCAGCGCGGTTTAAAAAACTCGGTTTTAAAATTCTCGCCACGGAAGGAACACAAAAGTACCTTACTGACCACCAGGTTGAAGCAGGTTCGATACGAAAAATTCATGAAGGAAGACCGAATATTGTGGATGCTATAAAAAACGGTGAAATTCAACTCGTTGTGAACACACCCATGGGTACTGTTACCGAGATTGATGACAGCTATATCCGTAAATCATCGATCAAGTACAATGTTCCGTATATAACCACCATTACAGCAGCCATGGCTGCCACGCTGGGTATTGAGGCAAGACAGAAGGGGAATCCGGAAGTTAAATCCATTCAGGCATATCATTCAGAAATTAAATCCTGAAATAAATTAGTTGCCGGCCGTAAAATCCATTTATGTCCGGCTTCTTCGTGGTCTGTTTCTTAAAACGCCGGGATAAGCGGAATGTCCCGGCTCTTTTTATGCCGTAGGCAGGCCTTTCATTTTTTTCCAGATTCAGCGTTTTACTTGACATTCTTACACTTTTCTTGTTAATTTTATTGACTATCAATATAAACAGACGAATCGGAGATAGTTTTTCATTGAAAAGACCATTCAAATTCACATATTCACTGTACGGGGTTATTGTTTTCTTTCTGTTATTCTATACAGCCGTCCTGGTGTTGATAGAACCGGTTTTAAATTATTATTGCCGGCAGCCGGTTTTCTTTTTCGGAAGCCGTTTTTTTGAACAGTTTCTGGAATATCCCGGTGGATTGATTGAATACGCGGGTTCATTTTTATCACAGTTTTTTACGGATAACTGGACCGGCGCCCTGATTGTCTCATTTGCAGCTTTTGTCCTGTTTTGCGCAACCAGAATGATTCGCCGTTTTTTCATAGATTCTTATTCACTGCGGTTTTTTGACTGGCTGCCCTGTCTGCTGCTGTTTTCCATACACGGGCGCTATTATCATCCCCTTGCTGTAACTCTGGGATTTATTTTTACCATAGGTATGTTTATTGTTTATCTACGATCGGCCGGTTTACGGCCGTGGCAGAGGTTCGTCCTGTTTGCCTTGTTCTCTATGGTCGTGTATTATCATGCCGGAGGACATCTGCTCCTTTTTGCATTGCTCTGTGCATTGTACGAGATACTCGTTCAAAGGCATTATATTCTGGGAGCTGCTGTTGTTATATTATCGTCCGTATTACCCTGGCTGGCCTACCGGCTTGTGTTCATGATCAGCCTGCAGGATGCATTTACCCGCCTGCTGCCTTTCGGGCATTCTTATCCGTTTGCGCCAGGACCTTATCTTCTGTACGCTTTTTTTCCGTTTCTTTTCATCTTAAATTTTATTTTCAAACGGCAGTTATTTTCAAGAATCAGGCCGATTTTTTCAGAGCGCTTTTCCAAAATGGGTGCGAACCACGCATGGCTGAAACGGATAGCTTATGTCCTGTCAATCGCAGTGATCGCAATTTTTCTGATACTGTCTTCGCTTGACAGCAGCAGAAAAACAGTTCTCAAAATCGGCTATTATGCCGCCCAGGAAAACTGGCAGCAGGTACTGACAATCGCAGAAGAGGAAAGACCTACCCATATACTCGCACAGTATCATGTAAACAGGGCCCTGTATCATACAGACCGGTTATCAACGGACCTCTTTTTATTTCCCCAGGATTGGGGCGTGAACGGTTTAATTTTGCCGCTTGCCTATAATACGGCGCCTCTGGAAAAAAGCAAAGTCTTTCTGGAACTTGGCCATATCAATGAGGCTTTACGATGGTCCCATGAGACCCTTACTATTGTTGGTGAAACGCCTGAAGCTCTGAAACAGCTTGTGATTATTAACCTGCTTAAAAATGAACTTCCGGCTGCAGAAAAATATCTGAAGGTATTAAGAAAGACATTTTTCAGGAAATGGGCGGATGATATGGAACACCAAATCCAGGAGGGCTCTGTATTCAACATTCCCAGGCTCCGGTTTTTAAAAAACCGGGTCAACCAAAGCGATTTTTTAATCAGGGACGGTAAACCGCTCGATGACGTTGAATCTATTCTGAACGGAAATCCAGCCAATCAAATGGCATTTGAATATCTTATGGCCGGCTATCTCATGACCGGTCAAATCGGGCAGATCAAAAAACAAATACAGCGTTTCAGGGACTTCGGTTACACAACAGTACCTCAACCGTATAAAGAAGCCCTGTTTTTATATGAAATGCAGCAGGATCCGGAGACTTTTAAAGCCTCCATTCAAAAATATTCCGGACAAATGGTTTCGCGTTTTCAGGGTTTCCGGAGCCTGATGATGAGCCGCAGCCAGGGCAGAACTGCAATACTCAAACAGCTGCGCAACCGGTACGGTGATACCTTCTGGTATTATATGGTGTCAAAAAATATCCAGCTTCACTAAAACAGGAAGGATTTGTTCATCAATGAAATCCCGAATCATTTGCGTACTTACCATCCTATTCGGTGTCCTATGGATTGTTACTGCGGCCGGCCGCAGAGGCGATAAAAATCCGGTACAAAAAATAAGCCGGGTACCGGTCATTGAACCCGATTATTCCGGGTGTGTAATACCCCCTAATATCGCACCGTTAAACTTTTCCATCATGGAGCCGGGCATTCAGTACGATATACGAATCGCATCGGAAAATGGAAAACCGATTAAACTACGCAGCCGCAGCGCGGCTGTTCATATCCCGTTAAAAGCCTGGAAGCGGTTGCTTTTATCCAATATCGGACAAGATATAGTCTGGCAAATTAAGGTTCAGCTGGCAGATCATCAGTGGATTGAGTTTCAGTCCGTTGTGAATCATATCGCTGAAGAGCGTATTGATCCGTTCCTGGTTTACAGGCTTCTTCAGCCCATGTATTTTTACTGGGGTGAAATGGGGCTGTATGAGCGCAACCTGGAGAACTTTGATGAACATCCCGTTCTTTTGAGCAGGGCCATGAACAGCAGCTGTATGAACTGTCATGTTTTCTGTAAACAGGATCCGGAAAAAATGATATTTCATATAAGAGGCGGGCAGGCGGCGGGTACCCTGCTTGTACTTCCCGACCGGATTCAGAAAATCAATACAAAAACCGAATTCAGCACTTCGGCTGCAGTTTATCCGGTATGGCATCCGAATGGAAAAATGCTCACTTTTTCGGTCAATGAATTGCGGCAGTTTTTCCATGCTGTTGGTGAGAGCAGGGAGGTGGTTGATCATTTTTCTGATCTGATTTTATACCATATTGATTCCAATACCATTACAACCGATCCGAAGATAGCCAATCCGGCAAAACTTGAAACCTTTCCGGAATGGTCACCCGATGGCCGTTATCTGTATTTCTGCAGCGCGGAACCATTTCACGCCATTCAGGATTATGAAAAGATTCGTTATAACCTTGTAAGAATTGCCTATGATATAGAAACCGGTTTTCATGGAGAACCAGAAATGATTTTGTCTGCGGAAGATACAGGCAGAAGCGCCTTGCTTCCCAGAATATCACCAGACGGACAATATATGCTGTTCTGTATGACTGATCATGGAAATTTTCCGGCTTTTATGAAAAGCAGTGACCTGTATATCATGAATCTTCAGAACAAAAAATACCGGCCGCTTGATATTGTAAACAGCAATAATACGGAAGGGTATCATGCCTGGTCCGGCAACAGCAGCTGGTTTGTGTATGCAAGCAAGAAGCAGGATAACCTTTGCGCCCGGCTTTATTTCTGCCACGTGGATTCTGAGGGACGGACGGCCAAGTCTTTTATCCTGCCTCAGGAAAGGCCCGATTTTTATCAGGATTATCTGAAGACTTACAATCTTCCGGAATTGATTCACTCACCTGTCAGAATCAGCTCGTACGATATACTTAAAGCTGCCAACCGGGATCCGCTGCAGGCGGTTCTGGATCCGGAAGTGGAGATACCGCAGTATAAGCAGCCCCTTGAGGAAAACGGACAGATTGTGCCTCAATAAATGATGGCTTTTTATACAACGACCTGAATCGGTTCTGATCCGGTTCTTGATAATCTTATGATTCGGAAGCCATGATTATGTTAAGTCTGGAGACAGTATGCGGGAAGGAATATCCAAAAATTTTCAGCTTAAATGTGTCGTTGTTTTTACGGCAATTCTGATCTGTATTTTTAACTGGGAATCACAGAACCGGCAAAAAACAGAGAGAAGAACACCTGCCTCAAGGGGTGTCAAGGATGATCTGGAAGGCAGGTATCAATACGAGCTGCAGAGGTTGCGAGATCCGGCCACAGGAACAATTCCGGCTTCTATACGCAGAAAAGAACTGACCTTTTCAAAATCGCTGCCGGTTCACCGGCTTTTTCAATATCATAAAGGCACAGCCCTTCTTCAAAGTCAGGCATGGACCTTTGAAGGTCCGGATAATATCGGCGGTCGGACACGGGCACTGGCCATTGATATCGCTGATGAAAATAATCTGCTTGCCGGCGGCGTTTCCGGAGGTATGTTCCGGTCATCGGACGGCGGTGTCTCATGGTTGGATACGTCTGATCCGCTGGTTCTTCACAGTATTTCCTGTCTTGTGCAGGATACCCGGACCGGTATGACGGATGTCTGGTATTACGGAACCGGTGAATATCGGGGCAATTCAGCTTCAGGCGGTGGTTCACCCTTCAGAGGGGACGGTATTTATAAATCGACGGACAACGGCAAATCCTGGACAGTACTGGCATCCACAAATCTGGAAACCCCGCACCTATGGGATGGTGATTTTGATTATATCTGGAACCTCGCGGTGGATCCTTCCAATGATACGGAGGATGTCGTGTACGCGGCTGTTTACGGGGGCATTATGCGGTCCACAGACGGCGGTATTTCATGGACCGCGGTTTTGGGGAGCCTTTACAGCGGTCCTTATACCGATATTGCAATCACAAGTACAGGGATCTGTTACGCCACACTCAGTTCAACCGGTTCCAGACCCGGGATATGGCGTTCGACAACAGGACAGAGCGGGACCTGGGCCGAGATAACGCCTTCAGGATGGCCCTCGGAATTCAACCGTGTGGTGATTGGAATCGCTCCCTCAAACGAGAATGTCGTTTATTTTCTGGCAGAGACGGAGCAAGCCGGTCTGAACGGGCACAGTTTCTGGAAGTACACCTATATTGACGGCGACGGAACCGGCAGTCACGGCTACTGGGAAAACCGGTCCGCGAATCTGCCCGCTTATGGAAATCCGGTGGGTAATTATGATTCGCAGGGATCTTATGATATGCTGGTCAAAGTCAGACCTGACGATGAAGATATCGTATTCATCGGCGGTACCAACCTGTACCGCTCAACAGACGGTTTTGTGACCAATCAGAATATCGCATGGGTTGGAGGATACGCGACGAGCAACAGTGCTTTAATCATGGACAATCATTATCCGGACCAGCATGCCCTGGTTTTTTACCCTTCCGATACGGATAAAATGCTGTCCGGTAATGACGGCGGTGTGTTTCAAACCGACAATAATCTGGGTCCTGTGATCAGCTGGACCTCCCTGAATCACGGTTATATTACCACTCAATATTATACGGTGGCACTTGATCATACCGTTAAGAAAGACAAATCAATCATCGGTGGTCTTCAGGACCGGAGCACATACATTCACTGGTCAGGCAATCCGACGAAAGCCTGGGAGCTGACATGCAGCGGTGACGGTTCCTTTTGTGCCATGGTTGACAGCGGTGTGCTGGTTTATCCCTCATCTCAGTATGGACGTGTCAGACGGTATCAGTATTCAACAAACAGGGAATATATAGACTGGACACAGATCTGGCCGACTAATTCAACAGGTCATTTATTTGTCAATCCGTTTATGATTGATCCCAATGATTCCAGGATGATGTTTTACCCGGCGGGACGTTTTTTATGGCGGAACCATGATGTGACACAGATACCGTGGAATCAATACGGAACCACGGTGAACTGGACACGTCTTGACAACAGCATGACTGAAAATACCATCTCTGCGATTACAGTATGCCGGGATCCGGCGCACAGGATTTATTATGGAACCACAGAGGGGGAAATTTATCGTCTCGATAACGCGCATACCGGAAATCCAATACCAATCAATATTTTTTCAGGCAAAGGGTTGCCGACCGGCGGCCTGTATGTCAGCTGTATTGCGGCAGATCCGGAGGATGGAGACAAAGCCATTGTTGTTTTCTCAAATTACAGTATTCCCAGCCTGTTTTATACGGATAATGCAGGTCAGACATGGACCGATATCAGCGGGAATCTTGAAGAGTGGCCCGATGGAAGCGGCAGCGGACCTTCCTGCAGGTGGGCCGTATTCGCTCATTC
>Ga0272441_10007673_pt1 | contig 17443 bp, 16 predicted proteins | sample SSMProp6N_FD_193582 | JGI IMG/M metagenome (GOLD analysis project Ga0272441, IMG submission 193582) | Marine sediment archaeal communities from Little Sippewissett salt marsh, Falmouth, MA, United States - SSM-Prop-6N | ecosystem: Environmental > Aquatic > Marine > Wetlands > Sediment ...
TTCTGCAGGCTTACTGCTGGATCCTCGGGGCAAGGCCAGGCGGACCAGTCATATATACGAAAAACCTCTCTATCTCTGTCAGAAGGCTTCCCAACGTTTTCAAACCAGGGAATCTCTCTAAACCTTGAAATGTAACTGTTCATTTTCACGGTTGTGTTCCTCAAAATAGGGTCAAACAGCCGATTCAACAAGTTCCTTCAACTTGATCAGGTCTTTCTGCGATTGGCGGGAGATTTTTTTGCGCATAAACGGGAGTAGTAGTTTTAAGAAAAGGGGCTTGCCCTGTCCCGTCCAGTGAATTGTTACCCGGGTTCCTTCTCCTTCGGGCTTCAGGAAAGTCTCCACTGTTGCTTCGATAACATCACCAGAAACACGGGACAGATATCGGTGCCCTGGTTCGACTTCAAGCAGCTCATCTTCCATTGTGTATCGCTGTCCATTCTCCATGTAATGAAGCCGCGCTTTTGAACCAACCTGGCCGGGTTTACCGGATAGCACTTCGAATTTCTCCAGATCAGTGGTCCATAATACAGTCTTTGAGGGATCCAGAATCACTCTTTCAATATCTTCGGGACAGCTACTAATAAAAACTGAATTCATTATATGTGTTTTCATAATTATCCATGGTCAACAATCTTCGAAAGTTTTTCTGCACTTGCCGCTGTATGTTCCATTTCTTTTGGCAGCATAGCAATGCCGTTGAATCCCGTACGTTCCACGAATTCGATCAGCTTCTGGCGCAGTTTCTCCGGATCCCGCTAAGAATTATGATGGAGCGCAAGGCTGCGCATCTTCTATTTGGCAGTAACGGCCTCCCAGGTTCCCTTATACTCTTTGGTTATTTACTTCCCGCTGCGTCAAACTTCTTGATTCCAGTTAATAATGCTTCAAAAAACAGTAAGTGCTTGACCATACCATCGTCGTCATGCGGTTTCCTGCCAATTTATTGAAACAATCGAAAGCCGAGTTCTTCCATTGACCAAGCCTTTCCAATCCACCTTGTTCCGGCTGCCATTATGCAATGACTGATAATGAACAAACATTTGAATTCTACATTATTCTCCCACCTATTCCGACCGCAATTCCTCAATAAACGATGTATCACGCCACATAAGCAGCGACGGTCCATCAAGGTAGATCACATACTGCCTGTCCGGTGTGACGATTGGGCTGATGCAGCTCTCAACATTCTCCACCCTGACCGGCTCTGTCCAACCCTTGCCGTCGGCATAGGAGATATAAAGATGTGGATCCCTGGTGTTATCCATGGCCCGGGAAAAGAGCAGATAGCTCTGATCAGGGGCGATGTTCGGCGTGAACTCCAGCTGTTCTGTGCTGATTGGCGGACCGAGAGAGACCGGGTTAGTATACTCGCCGTTAATGTAATCGGACTTGAATATATCGGGATTCCCATCTACATTTGCAGCAAAATACAAATCGTAATTCGAGGCCACAGACACTGTCCAGTGCAGGCGGTAGCTGTTCACAACATCCGGCAGGGGCTGCGGTTCACTCCACCCCTCTTCTTCCCACTCCATCATCCAGATATTTTCCTTGCCGTCGGCGCTTTTCCCCGGCAGCGGTGCTTCGGAGATAAAGTAGAGCTTCAATCCATCAGGTGAAATAAATGGATCCCGGTACGACCTTATATTGTCAGAGAACGATACCTCCTCCTGCTCTGTCCAAACACCATCTGCATACCGGCTGGTATAGACTTTTTCGCTGCCGTAGCTGCCTCCCCACCATACCCGCCCGCCATCAGGCGCGAACACGGGCGCGGAATGGAAGCCTCCCTTGAACCAGCCGCTCCCGAAAGGTACTGGCTCAGATCCCGGAAGAACTCCCTCGCCAAAGAAATCCGGTACAGACGGATCAAACACGCCTCCAGGTTCCACCAGCTCTTCGAATTCGGACACTTCGGCAGTCGACTCGATGGTTTCCTCTGATCCTGCGATTGCGGTATCAGGTTGAACTGTTACTTCTACAGAAACACTACACCCCGCAAGGGATATGGAAATAATCAGTAGAATGACAGCAGCAGTACGAACATTGACCACAAAAGGCCTCCATTTCTTTTCAATTGATGATTTTATCCTGAAAACAGTAAAATTATCCTGTCCGAAAGGTGTAAACAAGACAGCCCGGGTTCCATGAATAGATCCTCCAGACCGTTTTGAGGCATCAACTTAAATATTCGGCAATCATCAATTTTTACTCACATTATCAGCACATCATGTGTGGTTGACAACAATACATCCCTCGTTACAACCTGGTTCAACTGACCGAACAGGTACAGATTCCTTCAGTTTTTCCACAGGTTTTTCTTAGCTTCTTCTAAGCAATTTTACAGGTGGTGAGATTATATTTAGCACTACAGATAAAACATCAATATAGGTAAATTTGTTTAAACGTTGGTAGAGGCAGTTCATGAATACAAAACAGAAAACAAACTGGTGGATTGATCTGGTGCTCTTTGCTGGTTTCATTGTGACGTTTTTTATGGATCTCACAGGTATGGAACTGCATCAATGGATTGGTATCCTGACCGGAATATTGGCAGCCTATCACCTGCTTGCCCATCTTGACTGGGTGACAACAATTACCAAGCGAATCTTCACAAAGGCACCTGGTCGGGCTCGAGCATATTATTTTCTGGCCGGGCTGCTCCTGGCAGAATTTTCGCTGATCGTTCTCACCGGGCTGGTACTTTCTACCTGGCTGAACCTGCCGCTTACGAATTACACTGCCTGGCTCAATATCCATATCACATTTTCGATTGCAGCACTGATGACCGTCCTATTGAAACTGATCCTGTACTGGCGCTGGATTGCCAAAATCGCCCGCAGCATCTTTGCGAGACCGGCTGCCGCTCCCTCCGGGAACCTGGCTGTGCAGTCCGTCAAAGTTCGATCCGGCCAGGTTGGGCGGCGGGAATTCCTGAAGGTAATCGGTATCGCCGGCGCAGCTTCAGTTCTTGCACTGAGCAATGCTTCAAAGGCTCTGGCAGAAACAATCTCAGAAAACAGAGAGGTTGCTTCAGTCGACAATACAAATTCTTCCGGAAGCGCTTTCGGTACGGAAACGCAATCCGCAACAGAGGCCGCAATAACCCAGGAAACACCCGCAGCTGAAACAGCAATACCGACACAGGAGACTGCACAAAACTCTACTGAGGCCGTTGTACAATCCAGTGATTCTTCTGCCTTTTCAGGCAGCTGTACGGTTAGATGTCATAAGGGCTGCTCCTATCCCGGACACTGCCGCAAATATACAGATTTCAATGACAACGGCTTGTGCGATCTGGGCGAATGTATGTAAAGGCCCACAGGAGCAGTAAAAAATGAGGCATCCCGGTCTCAAAGCCGGGATGCCTCCAACGGGATTATGCATACGGCATGTATTGATACAAATTAGGAATACCGGACCAATTTGCCTTTGTGCCATTGCGCCTTAGGGTTAAACCTTCCAGCGCTCCAGGTATAAAATTTTCTCATCCTTTTCAGTCCTGACCTGTCTGAAACCCGCCAATTCCGCCTGTTTTTCATAATAAACTACCCTGCGTTTTTTCTTCAGGCCACCGGCTGCCATATCGAGGATCCAGCCCTCTGACGGGATGTCAGTCGGTTTAATCTCGACTGGCTCGTACTAAAATAACCGGATCTCTTCTTCCAAAAAACAACTCATCTATCGACGTTTGTTCCAAATACCCTGATACGACCGGCCTATTTTGGAATAGAATCTCCAATTTCCTGCAAGTTATACCCGGCTTCTACAAGGCTCTTCAACCGGTTTATGAATCGTGCCGCCGGAGCCCCATCAATGACATCATGATCGAGGCTGATTGTTACGCTCATATACTTGCGCACCTCGATTCGATGGTCGACAACACCCGGCTTATCGCAGATTCCGCCCAGTGTGAGCTGCAGGGAGTGGTTCGGAACCGGGATCCCCCATCCGCTGCCTGAACCGAACATACCGATCGAACTGACCATCACCGTGCCGTAAAAGTCCTTGACCAACCGCGGTGTTCTTAGAAGCACCTTCAGGAACAGCCGCCTGAGAAAACCGGGCAGCCGCTCGAACCAGACAATAAATTTCGCCTCTTCACTGCTTTCATGCTGATCCTGGAATGACCGGATTTCTTCATGGATCTCCCGGATACTCAATTTATTCACACCCCTGAAAATATGAGGACGGATAATCTTTTCCCCATCCACTTCGACTTCGAACAGCATGTTCACATCAACTTCATCATAGATAACCATCTGCCTGTGCCAGTTCCGGCAGGCATGCATCTCCTTGTTCTGGTCAATTGCCTTTCCCAGGCATGCAAGGAAAAACGCCAGGAAGGACAGCGCTTCTCCTGTCTCCTTTCTATGCCGTCGAAGAGATTCCCTGGCATCAGTGATGTCGAATTCGATCAGGCCGTGGATCGTATGCCTTTTAAGGCCCAGCCTGCCCCCGTCCACCATAATCAGCCGGGTCCTGGGATACGGCACAACAGTGCAGGCATCGTTTCGCTCTTTCATAGATCATCCTCTGTTTTCAGGTAGATGGTTCACCGAAATATCGTCTGACAACATTGACTGCATTCGTGATGCTGTCCTCAGTGCGGACAATTTCCCCGAATTCCCTCGCTGTTTGTATCATCCTGGTATCAGACACCGCCGTTTTGATTGCTTCAGCAAGATTGTCTGCGTTCAGGTTTTTGTGCGGGATCGGCTTCGGGCCCAGACCGGCGGCGTGGATCCGAGCGCCCCAGAAGGGCTGGTCGAGGATAAAAGGCACGATAATGGACGGTACACCAGCCCGCAACCCCTCTGCGGTGGTACCTGCGCCGCCGTGATGCACCACTGCAGCCATACGAGGAAACAGCCAGCTGTGTGGTGCAGTTTCCAGCATGAATACATTTTCCGGAATCGACTCCAGGCACAGTCCGCCCCAGCCTGTCAGCAGCAGGCCCCGCTGTCCGGTCCTGGCAAGCGCTTCCAGTACAAGCCCTGCTAGTTGTTCCGGGGTTTCCCCGGCCATGCTCCCGAATCCGAAATAGACCGGGGGCTTCCCTGCCTCTAGGAACGCTTCCAACTCGGGCGAAGGCTGCCAGTCTGCCTGGCTGTCCAGATAGAGACTGCCGATAATATGGAGACTTTCCGGCCAGTCCCGTGGGTGCGGAATCAGGCCGGGGCTGTATGCACCCAGCATCGGTATTGTCTTCAGGGTGTGCAGGAAACGGGAAGCATTGTACATCGATAAACCCAGCCGCTTTCTGAATTCATTCACAAACGGCCGGTACCAGAGCCAGACCACATCGAGCATCAGCACGCCGGACAGGTAGTTATGCAAGCCCCCCATGGACTTCTGGATGGGCCATGATGCCGCAGGAAACGCCCTGGTCGGGAGGAGCGGTGTCGGTTCTATATTGAGCATCGGGATTCCAAGAGATTCTGCCACAGAAACTCCGAACGCGCTGAACACGCCCAGGCAAATCAGCCCATCTGCCTCGCGGCAGGCTTCATATACATCTGACGCCATGTCCAGTACAACCGGTGCTATCATTTTTCTGACCGCGAAAACCGATTTGAGCGGATTCCCGCCGCCCTTCTCCATGAACTCGCGCCCGGTGTCGCTTGCCATGATCTTCTGGACGTCACCGCGCAGCGGATAGAAGTCCACGCCGTGCCCCTGCACGAAATCGGTAAAATCCTCCGGAGCAGCGAGTGTTGCGCGATACCCCGCCTTTTGAAGCCCCCTTGCCAGCACCACACACGGCTGGATATCCCCCCGCGAACCGGCTGCAAAAATCGTGATATTCATATCGCCTACCACTTTCCCGAAAATATTCACGGTTGTTAAATGACTACAGCATCAAATATTGATATCAGTAAAAAGCCGATATCGTCCAGAAATAACTTGCGCTGAATAAATGATTATCTGCTTATCTGACGGAATTCACAACAGTTGTTTTTTTGAAATCTATATGCCTGGAGTTTGAGGCAATACCATAATTTGGAAAAATCAGGGGATATCTCCCACCACTCCCAGGGAATCAAATACCGCCGTGTAAACATCCTACACCACCATTGGAACTTTCGATACCTTCACTCAAACTTCCCCCACCACCATCCGAATTTCAGATCCCTTCACCCCGACTTCCCCTACCTCCATTGAAACTTACAACACCTTCATCCCAACTTCCCTCGCCACCATGAAAATTTCCGACACCTTCACTTTAACTTCTCCCACCAGGATCAGAACTTCCGACACCATCATCTCAACTGGATGAAAACACGAATCACCTCACCAGCGTATCTTTCTTACCTAATAACGCGTCTTCAATTCGCTGTTGATGGTGCTCCATAAGGTCCATTTCCCCGATCTCTTCCAGTGAGAAAAAGCCAACATCGGTGGTTTCATCGCTCAATCCGAGTTCCCCACCTTTCACAGCCACAACAAAATGGAACGAGATCATCTGAAATTGATGTTCCTCGTTATAGGAGAGCAGCAGGTTCGGGTTTGTATATACAGCGATCAGCTGCCCTACCTCAACAATCAATCCGGTTTCTTCAAGCACTTCCCGTGCGCAGGTCTCCTTGATGCTTTCCCCGGCATCGTGCTGCCCGCCAGGCAGGCACCACAGGCCGTTATCCCCGCGTTTTGTAAGTAATATCTTCTCTCCAGTTGGGTCCCAGATCTGTGCAGAGGCTCCAACAAGTACATCAGCACCCTTGCAAATACGATCGCCGTGAATGAGTTTGGTCATGATGATTCCTCTATTGATTTTATGCCGGCTACTATTGCGGAAAAGCATGCAGAACATCTACCACAGCATGCATGCCAGTAGTATACAACAGCAGTATAGACAAAATAACAACATACTTGAGAGAAAACTTCTCCCCCTCACCTCCTGATTTTACGATAATGAGTTATTATCACACAGCTGAATACACGAAACTGCCAGTTTATGAAAAGTAGAGAAGGAGGAAATCATGTTTCTCCCTCTATGATTTCCTCCAATTGGACTCCAACCGGTACTAAACCTTGAACTCGTCCGTCTCGATCCAGTCCTGTTTGATCAGGGACCACCAGTCGATAGCCAGGCCTTCACGGATGTACGCATAAGGTAGATACCCATAACCTTCATCGCCCCACTCTGTGCCCCAGGAGTTCCGTATCAGGAAAGCACCTGTATGGGTTGAGCCGCCCTGGTTTGTGTTTTCAATCTTGATCTTGTCGTCGTACCCGATGGCAACCACAGCATGTCCGCCGCGTCTCGTTTCATTCGAGGTGGGGAATGGAATTTCGCCGTTGTCCTTTGCCTGCTCGATGGAGCTGAAAACGGTAAACCCGAACATGGACGGAAGCCCCGCCCGCAGGTTTGCCTTGATGCGCTTCTCCAGCGCACGCTTGCTGATTCCCGGATAATCAAGGCGATAGTAGTTGATCGCCTTGTAGTTCTGCGCAAAGGCATAACAAAAAGCCGGCGGCTCAACTTCATAATCCTCAACCTTGTACGGCCAGTATTCTTCGGGAGGAACCCCGAAGAGCACCAGGGCGCCCATAGCAGTACGGAGGTATGCACCGGTGTCCCCGGTCCAGTGAAGCATGTTGCGCGAGACCTTGTACAGGAACAGGCGCGAGGCATCGATGTGCCTGCCAAACGCGCGGCGTTCGAAGTACTCCACGATGGCAACCGTCGCCTGGGCGGTGCAGGATCCCAGCGAACCCTGGTCTTCTACAGGCGAACACCACTTGCGCAGATCCACCTTTGGCGACAGTTCAACAGCCTCCGGTTCACTCACTCCCACGCTGTCTATCATCTGCTTAACAGACATCTTCTGTCCGAACTTCCTGTTCTTTTCCGAGATCGTGTCGTGGTCGATATGGTAGTCCCGGAAATCGGGAAGATCCGGAACCCAACCCATGGACGGAATGCTTTTCCCTTGAGTAAACATGAAACCCTCCTGTTGCTCTATTTTTTTTTGAACACGCCAATAACAAATCTTGAGCAGGCATGATTAATTAGAGCAAGTTCCACCCGGGGATAGTGAGGATTTGCTCCATGAAACAGGAATGGGGGTTGGTTTTTTGAAAGTTGATAAGTTAGGGGTGAAGTATCCAGCCTGCGAATCCATCATATCAAAATGCCTGATTCGGATCAAGCAGCCGCATGGCAGTTTTAATTACACATTATTGAAGCCGATCAGCCAGTTTATTGAGCACTGATCTCACGGGATGCAGCATGGTCCCAGCGACTGGCAGCCTGATGACCAGGAAGAAAATATATTTCGTGTTTCGCTCGTTTTACGCTATAGTCTTAATACAGGCTCCTTGACATTCTTTAGGGAGGGTTCCATGCGAAAAAAAGTACCCACCTACATGCGAGTCATCCTGCTGGCTGTGATATCTTTCGGACTGCTCGGCTTTCAGAGCGTGCCCGAGTACGTACAAGACGCTCACCAGGAAGAAATAAACAACCTGGAAGGCTGGATTGATTTCTCCATCTCGGGGTCTGCATCCTCTGATGATGGATTGAATACCGCCTATGTTATCTGGCAATACGAACAGGATATCCTGCCGGTTGTACTGGAAGCTGAAACCGGCACTATGAGAGTCCTTTCGACATCTCTCTATTCTGTTATTAAGTGGCACGGAACCCACGCCGGGGGTTTGGGCACATCTCTCATGGTGATACCGATTCAGTGGAAAGTATCCGGTATTCTGTACCAGGACTGCAGTGTAAAATTCCACATCGATGAAATCTGGTATCCGGGTATGAGCGTGGTCTGTATAACAGGAATTTGCTCTCTGGAAACCGTCGATTCAGCCTATTTCAGCAACGCGGGAGATATGACCATTCCCTATGAACATGGATCCGAAACAATCGTATGGGACACTTTTCAGGGCAATGTAAGCGGTGACCTGACAATCATCATTCACAGTATGACGGTGGGAGATAATAATGATTGTTCATACATCAGACAATTGCCATGAAACCAGGTCTCACCGCCCCCGCAGAATGGTAAACGCCTCCAGGCCTGCCTGATCGATTCCGGTATCAGTGGTGACTGTAATGCTGTAGTCGATGGATGATCCGGACGGAACCTCACCCATCCTGAGCTCCTGAGCCAGGCCGGCCAACTTCCCGGTTGATGGATCCCGCACTCCCGCCACAATCAATACAACCTCGAGTGTTTCTTCTGTCTCATTCACCACGCTGCCTGTGAATGTCCACTGGAATTCTGCCGGAGTAACCTGTTCCCCTTCTGCAGCCAGCTCAAAGGAAGGAGTCTCAACAATCCTTGTCAGCCTCGGATCGACCTGGATTTGCCAGTCTTCGATCTGGATACCGGTATCCAGAAACCGGAACTCGAATGGCGAGCTTTCGCCTGGATTCAGCGAACGGATGGATGGGTTTGTCCTGTCAGCTGCCGCAACCTGGCCTTCCGAATCGTACAATGTGGCCAGCAGAGTCAGGTCCAGGATAGCTTCACTGTCATTGCGCACCTGCCCCAAAACATGGACCCAACTTGCCTCATCCTTGTAGCTGTGTACCGGTTCAAGTACAGCCGCATCAAATGTTTCCAATCCGGGATTCACGACGCTGGAAATATATACTTCCTGACTGGCGATCTCCTGTTCCACAGGATGTCCATAGAAGAGAAACTGGACCGGCACCTGACCACCGGATGGAATCGATCGAGGGCATACCTGGCAGGCTGCTGAAGTGATCAAATCTCCATTTTCATCAAAGAGAGCAGCCTCAAGGGTATTAAGATCAGCTCCGCTGCCGGATGGATTGGATATCTCCCCGGACAGAGTCACAATGCCGTTCTCTGCTTCGTGAAGCGAGGTGCTCACAACCTCCAGCTGGGCCGGTTCCATACTCGCCTGCTGCACCCGGATTACCTGTACCTCAAACTGATCCACCAGCGTTACGGACAGCGGCAGGCCGATTCTGAAGGGGATTGTCTCACCGGGAGCAAGGCCGGTCGGAGCAGCAAACACGGGATCCGATAAACTGCCGTCTGACAGGACCGCTTCCAGCTTTATCAACCCCACCGAAGTATTTGCAGTATTCGTTATCAACCCATGGATTTTCCAGATTCCTGATTTATCCAGATAGGTTGTTGTATTCGAAACCATGATGACGTCAGATGATAAGTACGAGACATCCGCTTCTTCTACTTCTTCCGTTTCACCTGTTTCATCTGTTTCACTGGCTGGTTCCGGAATATCCTCTTCGGAACTTTCCATGATAGTATTCGTCAGCGAACAGGCAAGTACTGACAAGAAAAAAACGGACAGGAGAAGGACTGCAGTTGAAAGGTTTCGGGCTTTCATAGGTTCACTCCGTTCGAAAAAAACTATCGGCTGACCAAAAACCCTGCGAAATGTACTTAATACTTTCCAATAAGTGTACCTATCATAGCATTACTTTACCGAACTCCCGAATTTCGTGGAACCGGGCCAGGGCAATCGCATTCTCTCAAAAATAAGTATCTTTCTAATAACCCTCACCCTGCATCCCTCTCCCGTAAAACAGGAGAGAGACACATTAGCAGTAGAAGAACTACTCTGAATCTGAAAAAATCAAAACAAAACACGTCATTTGCATATGCTTCATAAGCGGTCCAGGGTATATGCCGCGCCCTTCTCCCTGCACAGGGAGAAGGGTTGGGGTTGAGTAAAGTACCAGGATGAGCCAAAACCCAAAGAACTCGTATGGGGCCATGTTATGCAGGAAAATGCGATTGCCCTGAACACGACTGGGCAGGAAAAATGGTTACTCTGGTGTATAGCCGGCAGCGTGTGAATCCATCCTTTACCCTTTTTCAAATACCAGCTGCATCATTGGTTTTTCATATGTATAGGGTTTGTCTTCATCAAAATCCGTACAGGCCAGAACCAGGGATAATCCGATATCTTCTCCTGTTTCAGTCAGCACATCAAGCGTGTAAAGCTGCCACTCGTAGGTATCAGATCCCAATCCCTCGCCATATCTAATGGAAGATCTCAGCCGGTCACCAAACATCTTGTCCTCAATCTGGATATCCACACCCTCTCCTCTATTGATGTGTCTCTTTCCCTGGTTTCTTATCCAGTATGTTCGATTGTAAATATCCATAATCAGTCTGCCGTGGTCTGCGAGTTTGTCTCTGGTCTTTTCAAGCACCTGCCGGTCGATATGCTCTTCAAAATACCCAAAACTCTGCCAGAATGAGATGATCCCATCGAATTCCCCGGATAGACCATCGATTTCGCGTATATCTCTTACCAGATAAACAGCTGAACTCGATGATCGCTTTTCTGCAGCGTCTATAGCCTAATAATTATTATCTATCCCCACTATCTCATATCCTCTGGAAGCGAGGATATTCGCATGACGCCCTTCACCACAGCACATATCCATGATTCTCCGATATGGTGGATTCGGCAGCTGCCTTTCAAGAAACGCGATTTCACGATCGGTAGATTTCCGATATTGTAGAAATAATTCGAACCATGTTCTTGAGTAAGAATTGATCCTTAACTGATCTTTCCCAACCACGTTTGTCTTTGATCCACTTGATCTATCGCAACTTTACATCAAGTCTATGGTAATAGATTTATACCCGGATATAACAAGTACATTTCTTTCTGTATGCGACAAGATTTTTTTTCATTCAGACGTGGTTACTTACCATAACCTGACATAAGACGTGGTTAACGGGCAACAATCAATGACTATACGCAAGAAAATCACTTCTTCCGGGGTGAATGTGCTTCTTTTACACGCTCAACAAAGGTCTCAAGATCATAGGCAGCAATACTCTCCCCGATCAGATCCAGCGGCAAATCGTCCAGCTTCCTGAACCGCACACAGGATTTTCCGGCGTCGTACCGCTTGTCCGTGGCTCTGTAGGCAGCTTCGAATTCTTCCCTGGCACCTTCTTCCATGTATATTCCGGTAAGATACACAGCCATGTGGTTCTTCTGTGAAGCCAGTGCAGCATACATCAAGGGCTTCTTGTTATAGGTGTCCGGATAGACGTCCAGAGGCACCTGGTATGTAATCATCCCCCAGTTCATAGCCTCCTCATACCCCTCAGGCAGGTTCTCCAGGATCACTTCACGTACAGTTTGTATCGCCTCCCGCCGGTCCTCCGGCAGCTCAGCCAGGTACTCTTCTATGGTAGCAGCTTCTGATCTCATTACTTCAACTCCATTGGAATATGCATACAGAATCGCGGTTTTTCCATTAACGGCATTTCTAATTCTTTTGAATTTTCGCCTCGGGTTTTGCTTGATTATTCAGTATAAGTCTACCAATTTTATCGTATTATTACAAAATATCCGACCTAGAATAATGGTATGACCCCCGATAATACTTTCCCCGCAACGGAATTCAGTCTGGGAAGGAACACCTAAAGCAGGTCATTTTTCGTTCCGACAACAATCCACCTCAGAATCCCGATTTTTCCCCTATAATCAAGGCTGCAAGAAAAAACATCCATGCTTACAATCATCAAAGGGAGGATACCTATGTCAGACAAAATCCCCATCGACCTTGGCAGTGTGCAGAAGACTCTCTTTCTACCCCTCTGGGGACGTGCAGAAGAAACAAGAAAGTCAAACCCGATGCTGTTAGACCCGGCTGCCGTCCGTATTATGGAGCAGGTTGACTTTAACTTTTCACAAGCCGCTGAAACTATAGACGATCTGACAAAAATCGCCTGGATCAAACGCAGTTTGATCAGCGACCAGGTAATCAGGAAGTTCCTCCAGGAGCATCCGGAAGGAACAGTTGTCAATATCGGCTGCGGCCTCGACACAACCTTCGACCGTGTCGACAACGGAACAGTGCGCTGGTATGACCTCGATATGCCGGATACGATCCAGCTCCGCAAGAGGTTTTTCGAGGAAAGTGAACACAGAACAATGATCGCTTCCTCCTTCCTTGAAACGGAGTGGCTGGATGAATTATTGGTCAGAGGAAATGTATTCTTTCTTTCAGCAGGGGTTTTTTACTACTTCGAGGAGAATACCATCAAAGATTTTGTCCTTGAGCTAGTCAATCGCTTCCCGGGCAGCGAGCTGTTATTCGACGCGTGCTCTCCCCTGGGACTAAAGATCGCCAATAAAAAAGTCGTCGAAAGCGCCGGGCTTGATCAAACATCACACCTTGTATGGGGGCTCGAGAACAGAGAAACACTGCTGGAATGGCATGAAAGAATCCGCATTATAAATACGTTCCATTATTACAAGAGCGATATACCCGGCCTGAGGAATAAGCTGATGGGTACTGTATCGGATATACTTGGCATTCAGTACATGATCCATCTCGGGTTGTAAAGCCTCCAGCGCGCCTGCAATTCAGCAGCTGCGTGACAGGACAGTATAAAAATGCAGGGAGCAAAACCGTGGTGACGAATAAAATACTTTCCTACCTATTTCAATGGAGTGTCATTGGAATCGTGATTTTCTGTGTGTATGTGGTTGTAGTATTCCGCACAGGGATGGTTTACACCGCTCGCGAAGTGGACGGTACCATGAAGAAAAAAATCCCGCTTTCCGGCATCCTTAACATGCTCGGATTTCTGCTGGGTATTGTTGGGCTGCAACTGGCGGCAAATGCTTTTGGAGTCTGCGGTAAAGGATTCAGGCTCCCCTTTCCAGGCCTCCTGGGATTGAACTATGCCCATTACCTGATCCTCTTTATATTCGACACCGTGATCATCGATGGCCTGGTTTTGGGTGTTTGGAGACCCGGTTTCCTGCGGATTCCCGACTCGATGGGTAAAGAATCAATGAAAGAGCACATAACGGCCTCCATACCGGTCGGCCTTGCTGCAGGGATAGTCCTGGCAGGGATCAGCACAACTATCTCTTCTTTCCTGCTTCTGAATAAATAGAGAACTTTTCGATTTCCAGCTTTGCAAACTTCATGGAATCCTGTCTGCGAAATAACCTGGAGAAATCATCTCTTGACAGCAGGGGCATAACACGAGTCTATTGAGTAAAATTCTCGATCAATGCAGAAAACCAAGCAGGCTTCCTGGACGCCTCACGGCATGGGAAATGAATTTCGGCCACACCGAAGTAACCGATTGGGGGTCTGAGGATATTCTCTGTCGAGAAACAGGATAGCATCCTGGACGTCGGCTGCGGCGGCGGTGAGACGGTTCACAAGCTGGCTGGGATAGCTTCAGACAAGTACGATTTAAGGCATCGACATATTGGAGGAAAGTATCCGTGTGGCTTCAAGGCGGAACCTGGATCTGGTCCATGGTGGACGTGACGTTCTCCATCAGTGCAATGTATCCTCACTGCCGTTTCCCGACTGCATGATCGGCCTTGTAACGGCTGTTGATACCCACTATTTCTGGCCGGACCTGGCTTCTGATCTGGAAGAAATCATGCGTGTCCTGAAACCCGGAGAGACCCTCGCCATCATCGGTGGATCCTACAAGTGCGGTAAACGTGAAGACAAGGACCGAAAATGGATCGAATGCGGCGATATGGTATGGCCGGGTGTTGAAGAGCTGAAAGATCTCCTCTTAAACGCTGGCTATGCGCAAGTTCGCGTGCTCGAGGAATACGAAGAAAACTGGATTTACGCGATCGGGAAAAACCTCCTGCCCCCTGATACACACACTATCCATCCTTGTCTAATAACTTCTCACGCGATATGATACTCCCCTGTGCCTGGTTGTCACAAAAACCAGTCTTGCCAGCCCTTCCGAGGGTATCACTACTTTGGTGCTGAGAAGACAATTCCTTCATCCAAGCCCAAACCAGGAGTATTTTCATGCCATCCTTCCTCAAAGCGCGGTTTCTTCCGCTGCTTTTCGTCGTATCTGTGCTGCTCTCAGCTTGCCTGCCTGATCCACTCGAAGAAATCCCGGATCCAACACCCTTCCCTGTACCGGGCCAGGACAGCTATTCTACAGACAGCATCTTCCCCCCGGTGTACGAAATCAGACTGGGCCTGATCCGTGACCTGGCTTTTTCACCAGACGGCAGCCTGCTCGCCGCAGCTGCCGATACCGGCCTTACCATCTACGATTCATCCACACTGGAAGAAGTATGGTCTTATCCCCGAAGGGTGAAAATCAACTGCGCAGCCTGGTCACCCGACGGCAGCAGGATCGCTATCGGCCTGGAAAATGAAACGCTCGAAATCCGTACGACAGACACATTCAGTCTCGAAATGGAAGTGGATTTTTTCACACATCCAGTGTCAGATGCGGCCTGGAACTATGATGGATCGAAGCTGGGCGCACTTGCCCACCAGCAAATCTATATTCTGGATCCAAAAACCTGGGAAGAAATTGCGTCTGTCGGCACTATTCGCCTCAAGTTCGATTGGGCTCCTGGGAAGGACGAACTTCTCAATCATGACTTTAGCCTGTACACAACAAACCCGGACACACTCGAAGAGATCAAAGTATTCAATATAACCACAACCGAACTGTATGATTTTCAATGGCTGGAAATCGGTGAAGAGGACTATATTGTTGTAACCGGGTCTCTGGGAGAGAACATCACCAGCTACTTCACTGGTGAAACGGAATATAACACTCTGTACATCGAAAGCGAATCACCTTTCCTTGCAGTGTCACCCGACTCCAGCATGGGCCTGACCGATGCAAACCAGGGCGACCTTGTCCTGCAGTCCCTGCCCGACGGTTCGATTGAGCATACCTGGGCGGCACATGATGACCCGGTAGCTGCTCTCGCATGGTCTCCTGAGGGCAGCCTGGCAGCATCCGCCAGCTATGACGGCACACTCAAAATATGGGATACAAATTCCTGGGAGCAGGTTGCCGGCCTGGAAGGTTTCTTTCCCAATATGGACATGCTCTATTGGTTTGATAACAAACTCTTAAGCGCTTCTACGAATTCCAGTGGAATATACATCTGGAATTTATTCGACGGCTCTCTGGAGCAGGTTATCGAAACGGATTTGATAGCAGTGAACCACTTCCTGGTTTCCTCTGAATGGTCACAGATCCTTGTCTACGGCTTCAAATCTTACCCATCCGATACCTCGCAGACATTACCAACATTTGAGGTTTATTCAACGGAGGGCGAACTCCTGATGGAACACACGCTTCCGGATCAGGTTACGAAAAAGGGCTTGCAGAACCTCTGCTGGCAGGATCAAAACACAGTCGTCATCTGGGATGAATACTACTTTCAATCCTGGAACCTGGAAACCGGGGATTTTCCCTATCGCGATATCTACGGGATGGTCACGGAGGAAGCCGCAGCCGGTTCCTTTGACCCATCCTGCAGCTGGTTCCTGCCTCCTGAATCAGATAACGGATACACCGAACTTCAACCCGTGAGCGAGGATGAGTATACCCGCCGCCTGCCCCCGAATTTCGGCAGCGAAATCAGTCAGGCAGCGTGGTCGCCATCCGGCAAAAATCTTGCTCTTCAGACCCCTGGTCAAGGATTGTTCATTATCGACAGCGAAAGCTGGTCCAGCTTCGATATATTCGAAATATTCTGGAACCCATTTATACAAATGGTCTGGTCTCCTGATGAGGAAAAGATAACGACAATGGATGAGTACGGCTACGTGCAGGTCTGGAGTACTTCATCTGGCGAGAAGCTGTATAAAAGTTACATCCCGGATCTGAACCCTGTGCTTGCGTGGTCGGAAGATAGTGAAAGGCTGATTATCAGCAAAACAGATGGCCCTATCCTTATTCTTCCCCTTGATGCTCTCTCTACACCACTTCCTCAGGAGGATGAATGATGAAAAAGAATTTTCTCCCGGTTTTGCTTATTATTCCGCTTGTCCTGGCATCCTGCAAACCGCACTCCGGTGTTTCCTATAAAGAAAAGGACTTGAGTGCTCTCGATTTTCGGGAGATTGAGTTGAATGAAACACAATATATCGACTCAGACCTGACAAATACTGCTTTTAACAACTGTGAGATGCAAAATGCAGAATTCACCGGATCCATTCTCTCCGGAACATCCTTCGAAGGTACAAATCTCAGTGAGGCGGTTTTCTCAGATTCAACTCTTTCGAATGTCTCCTTTGTCGGTGCTGTTCTTGTATCTGCTGATCTTCATGAAACGCAGCTGGCATCCGCGAACTTCCAGAACGCTGAGTGTTCGAACGTGAACCTTTCAGGCCTCGATCTGACTGGTAGTTATCTGGATGGTGCTGCTTTTCCGGGTGCCAACCTTTCTGACAGTATACTGAGAGGCCACGATCTCAGCGGTATGGATTTTTCCGGGGCAACCCTCAGCGGCGCAGACCTGACCGACACCAATCTCGGAGGCAGCAATCTTTCCGAAGCTGACCTCACCGATGCCATCCTTCAAAACACCAATCTTGAAGGAGCAGACCTCACTGGTGCAGTACTTGATAACGCGGTATTCGAGAATACACGTACTCTTAAAGCGGTGTTCAACGGCATCGATTTTTCTCTGGTCGATATGG
>Ga0272441_10007674_pt1 | contig 17435 bp, 10 predicted proteins | sample SSMProp6N_FD_193582 | JGI IMG/M metagenome (GOLD analysis project Ga0272441, IMG submission 193582) | Marine sediment archaeal communities from Little Sippewissett salt marsh, Falmouth, MA, United States - SSM-Prop-6N | ecosystem: Environmental > Aquatic > Marine > Wetlands > Sediment ...
GGGCCGGCGGAGGGACCCTCCGCAGGCGCGGGGCCGGCGCCGAGGCCCTCCAGGGACCCGGCGGCGTCTTCCCCCCGCCGCCCGTCGGACCCGAATATGGCGGCGACCTCATCGACCAGGTCGAGCGCTACGCCTACTTCTGCCTCCACGCCGCGCAAAATCTGCAGTTCGACGTCATCCACGCCCATGACTGGATGACTTATCCGGCCGGCCTGTGGATCGCCCGCGTCACCGGCCGACCGCTGGTCGTCCACGTCCATTCCACCGAGTTCGACCGTTCCGGCGAGCACGTCAACCAGCGCGTCTACGACATCGAGCGCCGGGGCATGCACGGGGCCATGCGCGTTGTCTGCGTCAGCCAGCTCACCCGCAACATCGTCATCCACCGCTACGGCGTGCCCGCCGACCACGTCGAGGTCGTCTACAACGGCGTGGAGATCGACCAGGCCAAGGCGGGCATCTCCGCCATCCGCAGCAAGGACAAGATCGTCCTCTACTTCGGCCGCATCACCTTCCAGAAGGGGCCGGAATATTTCCTCCGCGCCGCCAAGTGCGTGCTGGAACAGATGGAAGACGTGAAGTTCGTGGTGGCCGGCTCCGGCGACATGGGCCGGCACATGATCGAGATGGCCGCCCACATGGGCATCGGCCACAAGGTGCTCTTCACCGGCTTCCTCCGCGGCGATGACATCAGCCGCGTCTTCGGCCTCGCCGACCTCTACGTCATGCCCTCCATCTCCGAGCCGTTCGGCATCGCCCCCCTGGAGGCGATCAGCCACGATGTGCCGGTGATCATCAGCAAGTCCTCGGGTGTCAGCGAGGTGCTCAGCCACGCCTTGAAGGTGGACTTCTGGGACGTGGAGGACATGGCCAACAAGATCATCGCCGTCCTCAAGCACCCCCCGCTCAGCCAGACCCTGCGGGAGCACGGCCGGATGGAGGTGCGGCAGCTCACCTGGGACGGGGCGGCCAAGCGGTGCGATGCCATCTACCACGCCGTCGTCGAGGAGATGCGCCACCACGCCTTCGCTGGACAAGCGTGAACCGCGCGCCGGGCGCGGCGCGAAAGCTCAACGCCGATGCCGATAAAGACCCGGCCGCAGGGCCGGGTCTTCGCTTGCGCGCGTGAGGAATATCAAATAAACGATCACGGGCAGTCGCCCCATGCCGCGAGGAGGGCCAGCAGATCGGCGGTGTGCGTGTCGCCGTCGCCGTGGTGGGGACATCCCACATGGGTCGCCACTCAGAACGCGGCGCCGCTCATCCAGGCGAGGCGTCTGACGCGCGTGCCGCCGGAACTCCTGGACGCGCGCGATCGCGGTGATTGGGGGAATCGACGATCCAATTCGTAATCACTGATGCCAACCGGAACACCGACCGAGAAGTGCAAGTCACGGTCGAGGCCACATCTGAAGCCGATGCTCGTGACCAAGCCTCAGCGAGAGTTCACCGGCAGTCGTCGAGGCGCTTTGCCAGACAGACAACGCTACTCCGTCTCCGAAGCAGGGTTGCTGCAAGGTTCGCGCTGTCTGCTGAACTCAAGCCGAGCGCCGCATGCGGGTGCCGAACAGGCCGAGGAGGCCGAGCGCCGCAAGCGCCCCGGGTGTTGGGATGAAACGGGCGCGAAACTTCGTGTTCCAGCCGCTGTCAAGGTAGTACCAAGTGCTGTATCTAAACCAGGAGGCGTCGCCGTCCGAGTAGCTGTCCTGGTTCCGCTGGTAGTGGACGCTCGGGCCGTTGTAGCCTTCGAGATCGACGATGGCGGCATAGAGAGCCCCTTCGGGCAGCGCCAAACCGATGTTGTCAACCTTGACATCGCCTCCCACATCAGGCCAGTTCTTCTGGACTGAGTAGAGCGCGTCGCCGACGGGACCCGAGAAGTCGCTCCATTTGAAGATCCCGAACGTGATTGTGTGCTGGCCGCCCGGTGGATCGAGGGCGAACATGTAATTGTCCAGAACGTTGTCACCCGTGGGCACAGTAAAGCTCTGGGCGACCTTTTCCCACAGCTCCGTCACGTGGCCATCCCAGTCGGGATAGGTGTCGATAATGAAATCCGCCGAACACGGCCCCGCTACCGATCCAATTGCGACGATCATTGTCAAATATCGTTGCAACACATACACCAGATCGGCGGAGGCGGAGCCGGCCGCCGCCCGCGAACCCGCCAGGGCAATGAGAGCCTTCATTGGATTGACCCCGCGTGAGAGGTTTCGATGCTCAGGCCCGGCCGGCCTGCCGTGCGGCCCGGGCCGCTCAGGACACAACCTCCCTCTCTTCCCCCAGCCTACCACCCGCCCCGGAGCGGTCAAGAGGAATCGACGGGGATCCCAGGCCACATTTTTCATATGATCTTCGCCCGGCTCCACCGCCGGGCCTGCCTGACGATTCTACCTTATCTCCACGGCCTGCCAGTGCAGTCTTGCCGTTTCAGTGTTCGTATGTTGCTCCCTACGGGCATTCGCCCCACGCGGCGAGGAGGGCGAGCAGGTCGGCGGTGTCCGTGTCGTTGTCGCCATCCACATCACCACAGGAATCGCCCCAGCATCCCAGCAGGTGGAGCAGGTCGGCGGTATCCACATCGCCATCACCATCGAAGTCGGCGGGACATTCCTCCTGCTCTTCGACGACGGTCAGCGTCACCTCCTGAGCCTCGTAGTCCAATTGCCATTCCCAGCCGCTGGGCAGATCCGGCAGGAAGACGGGATTGAACTGGCCCACCCGCTCGAGGCAGGCCACGACGGAGAAACTGTCGCCGAGATCCGGCACGAAGCCGTCGGTGAGCCGCACATCCAGTTCGCCGGCGAGCGTGGCGGTCTCCTGCACTGCCAGGTGATCGTACTCCGTGAACTCCGTGCCGTGAATGCGCATCTTCAGCTCGGCGCCGGGGTGAGCGGTGAAGTTGCCGTTGATATAGAGCTGGCCGGAGGGCAGGCCGCTGTGACAGGGCAGCAGGTAGCCGTAGTTGATGACATCGCCGAAGATGTGGGCGTACTCGTTGCCCGGGCCGCCGGCATACATGTCCCCGTTGTTCACGAGCGTGCTGTCGTTGCCGACGTCGATGTGGCTGTCGGGATACATGTAGAGCACGCCGTTGTTCTCGAAGGCGTTGGGATGGCCGATGCCGTCGGCGAAGATCCAGCGATCCGTCACCAGCGTGAGGATCGCCTCGTTGACGAAACGGCGGCAGGTGAAGTCGGCGTTGAGCTCGACGGTGCCGTGATTGGTGAGCGTGCTCTGAACGAAGACGCCGCTGTAGTAGGTGAACGTGCCGTAGTTGACGAGGTCGCCGATGAACTCGCCGCCGAACTGTCTGAATTGCCCGTGGTTGTCCACGGTTGGGGCGGTGAGCGAGCCGCCCTCGAGCTGGAGCGTGCCGGTCGGGTTGCCGTCAAGCTCCTCGGTACTCACGGTACCGGTGATGACGGCGGTTCCGCCGTATTGAAGGAACAGGCCCCACGCGCCGCCATCGTCGAGATCGCCGATGATCATGTCGCCGCTGACTTCGAGCTGGCCGGCGTCGGCGAGCGTGTAGCGGGCCTGGTTGCCCGCGTCCGTTCCGAAGCCGATTTCCAGGTCCGCGGTAATCTGGTGCGTCCCGCCGATGTGGGTGAATTCCGAGCCGGCCCAGCTCAGCCGCGTGCGATAGGTATTCAGCGTTCCATTGGCGAGGTAATATTCTCCCGGGCCGTACTGATCGAGCCCCAGCGTCAGTCCCCCGCCGCCCGTGACGGTGACGGTTCCGCCGAATTGATCGAAGAAGCCGACCTGCTTCCCGCCGAGGTAGATGATCTGCGCGTTGAGCGTGCCGTCTTCGATGGTATACGCGCCCACACCGTATGGCCCGCCGTAGTTGGCGTTGGAGATCCTGAGCTGGTTGCACGTGTGATCGCCGCCGGTCTGATCGAAGTAGCCGTCGCCGCCGTATCCGATGAAGGGATACGGGCAGTCGAGGTCTCCGCCGCTGAGTTCATAGTACCCGTTGCTGTCTTCCTTGAAGCCGAGATACAGGCTTGAATCGAGGGTGACGGACCCTCCGCTCTGGAAGTGCCTGCCGGTTCCGTAGTAGCCGAGGAACTCATCATCGGCGTGCAGATCGTCCTGGGCCTGGACGAGCCGGGCCTCCGCGGTGCCGTCGGCCATGTTGCCGATGTAGATGTCCTCGAGCAGCGGATTTGTTGCGTTGATGTAGTTGCAGATGAGCGTCCAGTCGTTACCGCCGGCCTCGATGCGAACTCGATCACCGGCGACGGGCACGCCGGCCGGGCTCCAGTAGGGGCCGTAGTTCCAGTTGCCGATTCCGTCGGCCGGGTCCCAGTATTTGATGGTTGCGAGGGTGGTGCTCGAGGCGGCGGCGGCCAGCAGGACCGACGCCATGCCGATCGCCTGACTCAGTTTCTTCGTTGTGCGTGTCATTGCTGTTATCTCACATTCCCGGCCGCGGAAAGAGACGGTCGCCGGATCGGCCGGCCGCAATGCCGACCAGGCGGCCGGCGGCGGGGCGCCGGGCCCGGCAGACCCCGCCGCCGTGGAGACTTGGCGCGCCGGGGGCGGATCTTTCGGCCCTTCTGTCGATTCGGGCGAGCCCCCGGGCGGGGCGGCCGGGGCCCCTCACTGCAAGATGTTGCCATGAAAAGGTTTAGCCGATCCCGCCGTCCGGTATACTGTTCTCGTCCTTCTCGCCGACAGGAGCCGGATCATGCCGTGGGTGACCACCTCCCTGATCCTCAAGCAGTTGCAGGGCGATGAGCCGGACACGTGGGAGCAGTTCATCGCGCGCTTCCGCCGGCCGGTTGTGATGTTCGCGCGCGACCAGGGGCTGCCCGCCGAGGAAGCGGAGGACGCGGCGCAGGAGACGCTGACCGAGTTTCTCAGAACCTACCGCGAGGGAAGGTACGACCGGGAGAAGGGTCGATTGCACTCGTGGCTGTTCGGGATCGCCCATCGTGTCGTGCTGAATCGCCGGCGGAAGCTCGCCCGCGATCGGCAGCGCCAGCCGGCGGCCCAACCGACGGCGTTCTGGGACGCCGTGCCGAACGACGATGATGCGCGCACGTCCTGGGACGATTCGTGGCGCCAGGCGATGTTCGATCAGTGCCTGGATCAGGTGCGGATCGAGCTGGAGCCGAAGACCGTTCTCGCCTTCGAGGAATACGCCCTGAACGATCGGCCGGCGAGCGAGGTCGCGCGCGAGCTGGGAATGTCGCACAACGCCGTCTTCCTCGCCAAGCATCGCGTGCTGAGACGGATCCGAGAGTTGCGCGATCAGCTCGAGATCGTCGCCTGACGCGGGGGGAGGTTGATCCATCATGCCCTGCCTGGAGATCGAAGAGCTCGAGTCGTATCTCGCCGGCGAGGTCGACACCGACCGCCGCAGCGCCATCGAGGCGCATGTCTCATCGTGCGACTCCTGTCAGGCGCTGCTGGCGGAAGTTGAGGCCAACAACGAGGCCCTGAACGAGATGCACTCCGCCCGCCGCCGCGCGGTCGCCGCCTGTGCAGCGCCCGAATTGCCCGGCTACGAAATCACGCGCTGCATCCACGAAGGCGGCCAGGGGATCGTCTACGAAGCCCGCCAATTGTCGACGAATCGCACCGTCGCCATCAAGCTGCTGCTGCACGGCCAATACGCTTCCCGGCAGCAGCGCCGGCGGTTCGAGCGCGAGATCGATCTCGTCGCCCACCTCGATCATCCGAACATCGTTCCCGTCTTCGACAGCGGGCTCACCGATGATGATCGGCTGTTCCTCGTGATGCGATACGTGGACGGGGCGCCGCTGAATCGCTACATCGCCGAGCAATCGCCGCCGATCCCGCGGATCCTGGAGCTCTTCGCGAAGATCGCCCGCGCGGTGGGCTACGCGCACCAGCGCGGGGTGATCCATCGCGACCTCAAGCCGAACAACGTGCTCATCGACGCCGACGGCGAGCCGCACCTGCTGGATTTCGGTCTCGCCAAGCCGCAGGAGGATCTGGGGGACGCCCACCGTTCGATGCAGACGCAGGCGGGCGAATTCATCGGCACGCTCGCCTACGCCGCGCCGGAGCAGGTGAGCGGCGATCCGCTCGCGATCGATGTGCGCAGCGATGTCTATGCGCTGGGCGTGATCCTCTTCGAGGCGCTGACGGGCCAACACCCGTATCCCATCGACGGGCGCCTGGCCGACATCGTGCGGAGCATCCTCGAGCGGGAGGCGGTCAGGCCGTCTTCGATTCGGCGCGGGATCGACGATGAACTGGACACGATCGTGGCCAAGATGCTCGGCAAGAAGAAGGAGCGGCGCTACCAGTCCGTCGCCGGCCTGCTGCGCGACCTGGCGAACTACGAGACGGGCCGGCCGATCGAGGCGAAGGGCGACAGCACGTTCTATGTTCTGCGCAAGACGCTGCGCCGGCATCGCGTGCCCGTCGCCGCCGCGTGCATCGTGTTTCTCGCCCTCATCGCGGCCACGGTCGTCTCGACCGTGTTCTGGCGCCAATCCGCCCTCGAAGGTCGGCGCGCTGCCGATGCGCTGAAGCAGGCGGAGCTCGAAGCGGACAAGGCCTCCGCCATCAACACGTTCCTCCTGGACATGCTCGCTTCCGTCGATCCCGGCCGGCAGGGCCGCGATGTCACCGTCCGCGAAGTGCTGGACGGCGCGGTCGAACTCGTTGATGAGTCGTTGAGCGATCAGCCCCGGATCGAGGTGGCGGTGCGCCACACGATCGGCAACACGTATCGCGCGCTGGGACTTTCCGACGCGGCCGAGGGGCAGGTGAAGCGCGCGGTGGACATCAGCACGAACATCGCCGGCGAAGAGGACCCCGCCACCCTCGGCGCGATGAGCGTCCTCGGGCTTATCTACGCCGAGCAGGGCCGCTTCACCGAGGCCGAGGCGCTTCTCCTGCGCACGCTTGAATTGCAGCGTCAGGTCCTTGGCGAGGAGGATCCGCGCACGCTGGCGACGTTGAACAACGTCGGCCTGCTCTACTTCCGCCAGGGTCGGCGCGATGAGGCCGAGCCGATCTGGCGCCGGACGCTCGAGCTGCGCCGCCGCATCCTCGGCGCCGAGCATCCGGAAACGCTGCTCTCCATAAGCAACCTGGGCTGGCTCTACAGCAACCAGGGGCGGTTTGAGGAGGCCGAGACGCTGATCGGCAGTGCCTACGAGCTCCGGAAGCGCACGCTCGGCGCCGAGCATCCGGACACGCTCAAGGCGGGAACGAATCTCGGGTATCTCTACAACCGCATCGGCCGCTATGAAGACGCGGAGAGAAGGCTCGAAGAGATCCACCGCGCACAGTGCCGCGTCCTGGGGGAAGAGCATCCCGACACCCTGTTCACGTTGAACTGCCTCGCCTGGGCCCACAACCAGCAGGCGGAATACGAGGAAGCTGAGCCTCTCTATATCGAAGCCCTGGCGCAGTATCGGCGCGTGTTCGGCGATGAGCACCCGTTCACCCTCCACGCGATGAACGACCTGGCCGTCCTCTACGATCGATCGAAGCAGGTCGACAAGGCCTTGCCGCTCGCGATCGAGACGATCGAGATCCGCCGGCGCGTGCTCGGCGCAGATCATCCCGACACGCTGGCTTCGATGAACAATCTCGCCGTGCTTTATCAGCAGCAGGATCGCCTGGACGAGGCGGAGGCGCTGTATGAGGAGGCGCTGGCGATTCGTCGGCGCGTCCTGGGAGAGGAACATCCCGAAACACTGAGTTCGATGTACAACCTCGGCTCGCTGCGTTATTCACAGGGCCGACTGGACGAATCGGAGGCGATCTGCCTGGAGGTGCTCGAGACTGAAAGCCGTGTGCTCGGACCGGCGAATCCGCACACGCGGAACGTGCAGGATTTTCTCGCATCGCTCTACTGGGAGCAGGAACGCTTCGATGATGTCGAGCGCATCCTGCAATCAGGCTACGAGGGGTGCCGCGATGCGATCGGCGCCGATGCGCCGGCAACTCGACACATCGCGCAGCGCCTGGCCGAGCTTTATGATGAACTTAAGAAGCCCGAGGAAGCCGCGAAATACCGCGCGCTGTCCGCGGCCGACCCGGAGCAGTGAATACTCAGCCGAAGATGATCGCTTTACCGGCGCGTTCCCCAGCCAGGTTGGGCGGTCCCTTCACAATCGCCCCGACGCCTCTTCGCGCCACCGCGCCTTGATGCCTTCCTCCCCATTTCGACGTTTGGACGTTTCGACGTTTCGACGTTTCGCTTCGTCCCTCCGTGCCTTCCTCCTCATTTCGGCGTTTCGGTTTTCGGTTTTCGGCGTTTTTGCGTTTCCTACGGGCATTGGCCCCACGCGCCGAGCAGCGCCAGCAAATCGGCCGTGTCCGTGTCATCATCGCCATCGACATCGCCGCAATCCGTGCCCCAGCATGCCAGCAGGAACAGCAGATCGGCGGTATCGACATCACCATCACCATCGAAATCCGCCGGGCAGGGATCCTCCATGATCACCACCGTGTAGTCCTCCGATTCGCCGGACAGCCATTCATCGTTGCACGGATCCATGGCGTCGGCTTCGGCGATGCGCACCCGCATGGTCGTTGCGCCCGGCTTAGCGTCAGCCGGTGGAGTGACCATTGTCTGGAATGTCTCCGTATCGGGATCAAACGGGCCGATCGCCACGACATCGCGCGGATCATCGAAGGTCAGGTCACGGTCCCAGTCGATCCATATCCCGCAGGTATCGGCGGGCATTGCTATGGATGCTTCGACGATTATTTCAACCGGCTCGCCGATGAGAAGTTCGGTGGACAGTGCGGTGTAGTCGGCGTAGCCGCTGTCCGTATCGCATCCGCTCGTCTGATCGATGTCGCCGAACAGAACACGCTCGATATAGCTGCGGCAGAGACCGTTCGGCTGGCAATATCCGGGCGGCACGTCACGCCAGGGCTCGGTGTCGTGGATTTCCGGATCGTGGTTGGAACGTGACCTGGCCACAACCAGGTGATCGCTGACAGTCAGATCATCGAAGTAAGGCTCATCCACGAGCGTCCAGCCTTCGCGAGTGCTTGAATACTCGACCTCGACGACCTGCTGCTGGCAACTCATATACACGCGGCCGTCGTCGCCGGCCTGCACGGCCTTGGGCTCGACGATGCCGGGCAGCATGATCTCTTCCACGATGACCTCCGGGTTCCCGATCACCTCGGTGAACTGAAAGAGCGAATCGGAATCGTCGCTGACGAACATCGAGCATTCCATTGCCTGGTTGTAGCACAGCGATGTCCGGCCGGTCAGCGGCACATCGGGCGGGATGATCTTCTCAACCGGGACGGCGTCAAGGTGATACGGATAGCGAAGCAGCCGGCGGGTGTCGGTGGCCAGCAGCATCACTTCATCATTCACATCGTCGTAGCAGACCGCACCAATCTCCCCGTCGGGCGTGATGCGAAGGACATCCGGCGGATCGACATCGAGGTTGACCTTCACCAGGTCATTGCCGTCCATGACGTAAAGGTCGCCGTACCTGCCCACGTCGACGCGGCGGGGATCGTTCAGCGAGGCGTTGTCGACCACGCGGTGCTCACCGGTCAGTGCGTTCACGATCCACAACTGGTTGGGCTCAGCGACATCGGGGTTGATGATGCAGCCGTACTCATTGTTGTCCAGGAGCAGCCTCATGTCGACGATCTGGTTGCATTCCAGCGATTCGTATTCCACGTAGATGGGAATGGCCGAGCCGTCGAGAACAAACGCCTGCTTCATGACCAGGATCGGGAAACCCGGATGGGAAGTCAGCGTGAACAAAGGCCTGATGGCGGTATAACCGTCGATCCAGGCGCTGCCGTAGCCAACCACCTTGGCCATGTATCGGGGGATGAGGCCGTGGCTCGGCCACACGAAGCGGTTCTCCACCGCGAATGTTTCGGTGGTGAAAGGCGACTGCCATGTCCAGTCGCCCTCGTCGGAGTTGGGATCGCGCCAGCCCAGCTCATACGTATTACCACTGCGGAGGGCGTGATTCACCGAAAGCGCGTGACCGCCGTCGCGGGTGATGAAGCCCGGCGGATCCTCGATATACCAACCGACAATGACCTGAACATACGATCCGAAGAATGCGCTCTGGCCGATATTCTGAAGCGTCGGCGACGTATGCCAGTTGCTCCGGTAATGCGCCACGATGACGGGTTGACCGAGCAACCAGAGCCAGTACCCGAAACTGGCGCCGGAGGCGTAGGTTCCGTCGTTCGGGTGGGTTCCCATGAAGCCACCCATGGCCTCGATCGCATTCGACGCATCGTCGTAGAGGGCCTGCAACTGCCAGTTGCCGGGTCCGGGGTTGATGCTCGGTCGGCCGTGGTTCGCGAAGTACGCCATCCAGTTGATGGCGCTGGTCGGAACGCAGTAACACTTGCCGTCATTGGGCAGGGCCGTCCGTTTCTGATCGAAATCGGGCACGTGGGTGATATCGAAATACCACCACGAGTCGTCGCCGTACGTGCCAGAGAAGTCCGCCCGTGCCGCCATGGCAACGAGAAGAACACCCATCGTCAACACCGCAGTCTGAAGGAGCCCAGTGTTCTTGTGATGCATGTCTTGATCCTCCGTTTCCCTGTCCGGCCGCCGGTGGGGCGGGCGGTGGTCATCGGCCCCAGCTTACAGCCTCCCGCCGCCGGTCATAGACCCAATTCCCGGGTTTCGACCTCAATCCGATCTTCCCCATCTTTTCGCCCCGCCGAGGGCCGAGGGTGATTGGTTTCGGTCGTTGGTTATTGGCCATTGGCTGGTCGCTGGATGGTTCTTGGTAATTGGTTGTTGGTTCCTGACCGCCGAGAGCTGCGATTCCGGCGTTCCGGCGTTTCGGCTTTCGACATTTCGACGTTTGGACGTTTGCACGTTTACAGCGGGCACTCCCCCCACGCGGCGAGGAGGGCCAGGAGGTCGGCGGTGTTGACGATGCCATCGCCATCGACATCTTCAAGCCCGCCGGGGTTTCCCCAGGCGGCAAGCAGGCGAAGCAGATCAGCGGTGTTGACCGCCCCGTCGCCGTCGAAGTCGGCCGGGCAGGTCTTGTAGGCCCTCACATCGTCGCCCACACCGCAGACGATGACGATCCCGCCGGGCCCGATGGCCGGCCCGCCGAGGTTGACGCGGTAAAGCTCCTCGGTCCAGCGCTCGGTGAGGTCGGCGTTGAACGAGTGGAAGCGGCCGTTGTCGAAGCCGCCGTTCGTGACATAGACGGTGCCGCGCGCATCGATGGCCATGCGCGGGCTGTTGTCCGACAGCGGAAAGGACCGGTCGAGGACGGAACCGGTCTCGGGATCGAGCCGGATCACCTCCAGGTCGGGCGAATACGTGTAAACAGTGCCGTCTGGCCCCACGCCGAAGGAGGCGAAGGGCGTGTAGCCCATGGGCAGGCGCCATTTCTCCTCGAGGGCGGTTCCGGTATCGCGCAGGGCGACGAAGTAGTCGGTGACGGGGTTGTTCTGGGTTCGCGGGGCGTAAACCGTGCCATCAGGCCCGACCATCAGGCCAAGCTGCTGGATGATGCCACCGCCGATGCCATCGCTGGAATAGAGGTAGTCGCCGGTGTTGATGTCGAAGGCGCTGACCTTCGGACCCGCGCCGCTGGCCTCCCAGATGTAGGCGCGGTCGCCGAAGACGGCCGCGGACGCCCCGTCGCTGGTGGGGCAGGTCCGGGGAGTGGACCAGGCCGTCGTGCCGTCATCCTTGTTGATGCGCATGATGGAGTTGAAGTTGCCGACGATGAGGTCGCCGTTGGCGGCGAAGGCGAGGCTCTCGGTGGTGGATTCATCCACCAGGCCTTCGGAGCGCCAGATGATGATGTTGCCGTTCGCGGCGTCGAGGGCATAGAGGTAGTCGAGGTTGGTGTTCCCGGCGCGGGTGGCGTAAACGCGCCCGTCGCGAATGGCCGAGGTCTTGCTGCGCCAGGAGGAGCCGGGGAAGTCGTAGGGAAGCTGGGTCTGCCAGAGGATGGCGCCGGTGGTGAGGTCGTGGGCGACGATCCAGGTTCCCGTGGGGATGTTGAAGTTGGCGATGCGGCTGACGACCATCGTGTTGCCATCGATGACCGCCTGCTGGGAGACAATGGCGGGCAGGCTGCCCTGCCAGAGAATGGCGGGGGCGGACGGGCCGACGTATTGCGACTGGCTGTTGCGGGCCGAGTTGCCGCCCACGGCGGTGTTCCAGTCGCCGGCCCGGGCGATCGGCGAGGTGGCGATCGTCGCGGCCAGGGCCAGGAGGGTGATGGTTGGTCGGGTCCGGAACGGCATCCTTTGGTTCGGTGTGCGGGGCATGCTGATCTCCGATCGGGGGCTGAGGCATGGGGGCCGGGCGGCCGGACGGGGGCGCGCCGGGCGGTCGGGGAATCCGACGGAACGCGAAAGGCCATCGATTCGCGCCTCTCTCACCAATTTAGATCCCCGCGGTAGCCGATCAAGGATCGTCCCAAATCGAGGGAGCAATCGTGGCCGTGGCCGGGTGTCAACGTGAGGCAGCGTCGGCGGCCGACAATCACCGCCGAGGTGTTATCGGGCGTGCGGGGGGCGGGCGGCCGAGGCGCGTGATCGCGCCGACGGCGTCGCCGCTCCGCTGTGAATCTGGGAGGCCTGGGAAGATCTGCGATCCATATTTGGGCATAAGTTGGCGCCGATCGGGCCGTTTGTTTGGGTCTTGATAGGTATTCTGGGGCAGAAAGCTGGCGAAACGTGAGGTTCTGTGGTATGGTTCAGGAGATGGCCAAGGGTGGTTCGTCGGACCCGGGAGCGATTCCTGCGGGACCGACGTCGGGCGCGGGGGATGACCACGCCAGATCGCGCCCGGTAGTGCATACGTTCACGCCCCGCCGGAATCGCACGCCCGTGTTGCGACACACGAAGCGGGCTGTCTCCCGCGGCCTGAAAGGAGAAATGTCTCGCTCATGATCCGGATCGACTCGAAGAGCAAGATCGCCACACGCTACCGCCCCGTCACTCGGGCGAACGTCAGCCGCATGCCCCAGTGGCGGCGGCTGGAGCCGGGACTTCAGGAGGCGGTGATGGTCGTGTCGCGGGTGCTGCCGTTCCGGACGAACGCCTACGTCATGGAGGAGCTGATCGACTGGAGCCGGGTGCCGGAGGACCCCATGTTCCAGCTCACCTTCCCCCAGCGAGGCATGCTGAGCGAGGAGGACTACCGGACCGTCGCCCGACTGTTGGAGGCGGATGCCCCCCCCGCGGAGATCGAAACGCACGCGAACCGGATTCGCCTCCAGTTGAATCCTCACCCGGCGGGCCAGATGACCCACAACGTCCCGCGTCTGCACGGCCGGCCCCTGCCGGGCGTCCAGCACAAGTATCGCGAGACGGTGCTGTTCTTCCCCAGCCAGGGCCAGACCTGCCACGCCTATTGCACCTTCTGCTTCCGCTGGGCGCAGTTCGTCGGCGGGCAGGATTCGCGCTTCGCCGCGCGCGAGGCCGGCGATCTGGCGGCGTACATCAGGCAGCGCCCGGACGTCACCGATGTGCTCCTCACGGGCGGGGATCCGATGGTGATGAAGAGCGGGGTCCTGCGGCAGTATGTCGAGCCGCTCCTGAAGCTTGACCAGCTTGCCACGATCCGGATCGGCACCAAGGCCGTGGCCTATTGGCCGCATCGTTTCGTCACCGACGACGACGCCGACGATGTGCTGCGGCTGTTCGAGCAGGTCGTGGCGTCCGGCCGGCACCTGGCGCTGATGGGCCATTACTGCCACCCGGTCGAATTCTCCACGGACATCGCTCAGCAGGCGGTTGGCCGCATCCGCGCCACCGGGGCCAACATCCGGATGCAAAGCCCGCTGATCCGCCACGTCAACAACCACCCGGACATCTGGGCCGGGCTCTGGCGGGACGGTGTGCGGCTCGGGTGCATCCCCTACTACATGTTCGTGGAGCGGGACACTGGCGCGCAGGGCTATTTCCAGATCCCGCTGGCGCGCTGCTGGGAGATTTTCCGCGGGGCCTACCGGCAGGTCTCAGGCATGTCCCGCACCGTCCGCGGGCCGTCGATGTCCGCCTTCCCGGGCAAGGTGCACATCATCGGCGTGACGCGGATCGGCCTGCGAAGGGCCTTCGTGCTGGAGTACCTGCAGGCGCGGCAGCCGGAACTGGTGCGCCGGCCGTTCTTCGCACGATTCGATGCGCAGGCCACCTGGTACGATCAGCTCCGGCCGTTCTCGGAACAGGACCGTCCCTTCTTCCCGCCGATCCCCCGGGAAGGCAGGGCCGACACGACAATCCTGACCGTTCGCAACGGCCTTGCGGCGCGGGAGGCCGGACAGCCCGGTTGACCGGGAAGGACGGCGTGACCGCCGCTCCCGGCCGGGCCGCATCAGCTTATCCCGAACTTCACTCGAATGGCCCCGAGGTACGTCCCCTCGAGCGTGCGCGTCCGGTCACCGATGTAGTCGCAGTCGGGGTCGAATTTGCCCGCCTCGGTTTCTGCCTCCGTGGCCAGGCTCTGAGCATCATTGCACGTTTCGAGCCGGCTCGTCCCGATCGTCGGATTCTGATCCTCGCCCGCATCGGGCGGATCCAGGGATGGGGACTGCTGCGAATTGTGGATGATCGCCAAGTCACCTTCGGCGCTGCCGAGAGAGGCGGTCACATCGTCCAACTGCGCCTGGGACGGCGGGTTGCCATCGCCGACGTTCTCTGCGATGTCCGAAACACCCTTGAACCGATCGCGAATCTCACGCAACTTCTCGGCCAGATCAGCCATTCCTGTTCCTCCTCCAAAACGACATGACAGAAGCCCGGTCAGATCGCCGGGCGATCCTCACCGCAGTGAGCACCGCCGGCGCGCTGTCGCTGTCGATCAGTATTGAGCTCCCCGTTTCTCCGCCTCTTCCCGCACCGCTTCCATCCAGGCCTTCTCCTCGGCGGCAAGAAGCTGCTGGATCTGTGACAGCATCTCCTCCGAGTCCGGATAGAGCAGCCGAAGCGCCGGCATGACCGTCTCGTCGATCCGCTGCCGGGAGAAACGCTCCGGCAGCTCCGGATCGTGCCGTGCGGCAATCGCCACGGTCTCCTCAAGGGCGACGAAGATCTCGAACGCGTCGGCGAGGTGCAGCTCGCCGCCTTCAAACATCTTTGTCTCCGCAAGGACGGCGTCGATCACGGCGACCGCCTCATCGGACATCTCAGTCTTCTTGGCGGTGATGGCCTCGGCCTCCAGGCGGAGTTCCTCCTCCTTCTCGGCCAGGCTTTCCGCCTTGAGGCGCAGATTCTCTTCCTTCACCTGAAGGACGCGGGCCGAGTTGACGACGCCCATCCAGTAGAGCGTGGCCACGGCCATGCCCGCCCCGAAGACGAACATGAGCACCAGTTGCACCGGCGTCCAGATGCCGAACTGCTTGCCCGCTCTCCGGTGCAGGTTCCGTCTCGGCGCGACACGGCCGGTGGACCGCTCCGGCCGGGGCCGGTGCTCCGCCGCGTCGGCGGCCTCGCGCGCTGCCGTCTCCGCCATCGACGAAGAGAAGCCCTCAAACCGCTCCAGCGAACGGGCGCAGGCGGCGACAGCCGCCTCGCGGGCACGCGGGTGCTCCTTCAGGTCGATGGCGTCGGCGTACCGCCGAAGCGAGACGGGCGTATTCAGATCCATCAGCGTGCAGGCATCGCTTTCGATCGCTTCGACCAGCTCCTCCTCGCTCGCGGCCCCGGTCGCCGTCAGCAGGGCCTGAAACGGGAGCACCGATTCAATGCTGGCGGGCACTGAAGCACCCTCTCCGGCCGTTCCGATCTCTTGATTGGTATTCATGTCGATCCCCCGTCCCGCGGTTGACCTCTCCGTATGCGGGAGCTGACCATAGTATAGCAGAATTGGCGGCAGACAGGTATCCCCGTCCACAGATTTCCACTTTGGTGGGGGATAATCGCCGCCCCGGGGGCCGCCGCCGAGGCCGCCGGGCCGGCCGACCGCCGCCTCCGGCCCCAAAAGACATCGGTGTGCCAACGGTAAACAGGGCAGGAAAGGCGCTTTTTGGGGTTATACTGGGTAGTGGCAACGATTTGCGGAGGACTGGCCCCTTGACCCATGGGGACGTGATCCAATCGGAGCTGGATGCCCACTGGGCGTGGGAAGAGCTGCGCAGGCACTCGGAGAGGCTGGCCGCCTTCCGCAAGGAGCCGCCCCCATCCCTCACCCCGGAGGATCGGAAGATCGTCGCCCTCATGGCCCGCCTGGTCCTCGATGCCATGTGGAACTCACACGCCGGCACCGGCGAGCTGAACCGGCTGCGCGCGATCAGGGGCGACGGGGACGAGTCGGTGCTGGTCCTGGCCGAGCGGGTGGCGAAGCTCCTGGAAGAGGCCCGTCAGCAGTCACCGCAGCCCTGAGGGCCCCTGCCCTGCGGCTTCCGATGCGGACGCATCCGAGCCACAGTTCTCATTTCAGTCCCTCGACCTGAGCGTGGACGAAGTCCCGTTCCAGGGTCAGCTCGAAGAACACGTCCTCATCGATGGTGGGCTTGCCGTCCACGATCAGGCCGGCCAGGCACTCGGCCACCCCGGGCCCGAGCATGAAGCCCTGGCCGCACATGCCCACCCCGAGGTACATGCCCTCGATCCCCTCGACGGCTCCCATGATCGGCACGCCGTCGGGCGTCATCGGATACAGACCGCGCCAGATGCGCCGGATCAGCAGATGCCGGAAGGCGGGAATGAGGTCGATCAGCCGCCGGGCGATGATGGGCAGGAACTCGCTGGTGCTTTCCCGGTCCTCGCCCACGATCGGCTCCAGGGGCGTGTAACAGAAGATGATCTGCCCTTCGCTGTTCTGGCCGAAGTAGAAATTGGCCGTCCTTCCTTCCGGGCCGGGGCGCAGATCCACGATCAGCGGGTCGAGGAACGGCTTGATCGGGGCGGAGATGCCCGCCTCGTGACTGTCGGGCACCACGGGGATGTCCAGCCCGGTCAGCGCGCCGATCCGGCGGGCCCCGGCGCCGGCCGTATTCAGCACCGCCGCCGTCGCGTAGACGCCCCGGTCGGTCGCCACCTCTTTCACCCGGCCGTCATGAACGGTGATCGCCGTCACCGTTTCACCGAAGCGATATTCGGCACCATGCCGGGTGGCGACCTTCCAGCAGGCATCGGCGAACATGAGCGGGGAGACCTGACCGTCGCCGGGCGAGAACGTGCCGCCCCGCAGGTTCTCTTCGTTGATGCCGGGCACGAGACGCCTGATCGATTCCGGCCCGTGCCAGTCGATGTCCAGGCCGTAATCGTGTTGGGTGGGCAGCAGGCCCTTGAGCACGGCCTCGATATCTTCATCGAAGGCGGGGAAGCAGTATCCGCCCTCCTTCCAGCCGACGTCGTAGCCGTAGGTGCCCTTGAACGTCGAGAAATGCTCAAGGCTTCTCAGGCAGAGGCTGATCTTGGCCGGATCGGAGTGGGTGGCCCGCACGCCTCCGATGGCCGCCTTGTTCTCGCCCTGACCCGGGGCGGTGTGCCGGTCGAGGGCG
>Ga0272441_10007675_pt1 | contig 17433 bp, 14 predicted proteins | sample SSMProp6N_FD_193582 | JGI IMG/M metagenome (GOLD analysis project Ga0272441, IMG submission 193582) | Marine sediment archaeal communities from Little Sippewissett salt marsh, Falmouth, MA, United States - SSM-Prop-6N | ecosystem: Environmental > Aquatic > Marine > Wetlands > Sediment ...
CAGCCATCGAATGCACTGCTGGATGAAGTCATGCGCAACATGCACAGCGACTACGGTTACACGCTGATGAACAACTGGAATCTTCCCAGCCGGTATTGCGCCGTCGCTCGTGACCACCACACGGAGGAAATCGACTCCAAGGACTCTTTATCGGTGCTGGTGAGAATGGCCAATCACGCCTGTCACAAGGTGGGTGTCGGTTCAAACGCGGATCCTGCGGTGATCCTGGCGGCACTTCCCGAAGCCAAGGCCTTGGGCCTCTCCGATATGGACCTGGCCCAACTCGAAATCCAACTCGAGGATTTGCCGCTTTGCTGAACCGCAGATTGCGTGGGAATACCTATTTTCCTTCCGGGACGATACAGCCGGTGTCGGTCAGGTTCTGGTGCTCGGTGTCGCTGAAACGATGGTCAAACTACCATGGCGGGGTGCGGTCTTCCCAGCGAATGATTTCATAATTGTGAATTGTGCACTCAAAAGTGCCATCAACCAATAGTGGATTGGCACGAATTTAATAATTGGAGAACAGACAGCACCGGTTACGCCCATCCTCCTTGGCGCGGTACAGCGCCGTATCGGCTTTTTTAATCAGGTCCGCATTGGACGAATCGGTTTCGGGTGAATGAGCTGCAATACCGATGCTCATGGTGACATAGATGGCTTGCTCGTTATATTTGAAGCACGATGAGGCCAGCTTTTCGCGTAGGCGTTCGGCCAAAATGAAGGCACCCTCCTGCGGCGTTTCCGGCAGCAGGACGGCAAATTCCTCACCCCCGTAACGGACGGCAACATCGGATTTGCGCAACGACTTCTTCAGTAGTTCGGCCGTTTCCCTCAGGACGTAATCGCCGGCGAGATGCCCCATGGTATCGTTGACTTTCTTGAAATGATCCAGGTCCGCCATGAGTAGTGTGAGCGGAAATTTATAGCGTTTAGCCCGGTACATTTCACCTTCTCCAAGGGGGGTAAACCGGTTAAAAGCGTGGTTCATTTGCCTGATCTGGTGAGGGAATCGGTTGCATTCGCTCTGAGAGGATCCAACGCGAAGTGTCATTAAGCATCAGTAATCTGTATCACTTCGCTCACTCCCAGACGTCGAAACGCTGCCGGCCTCATTTGTGAAAAAGTCGTCTTTGACTGCTGGATACAAATTCGAAATGATAAAGAGCATCTGGATTTCATCGACAAGGGCTTGCATGAGAATTGTTTCCTCTTTGTCCAGATGATCCAGAGGGAGGATGCAGGCCGCCACAATGGAAAGGTTATCTTTAGCGTCGGTCACGATGACGCAGCCGGCGGCAGGTTTGCCCTCGACAATTGCCCTGTTACCGATGTGCGGGTTTGCGACCGGTTGGGTTTTGCGAACTTCCCGATGCTCGACGATCGTTCTGAGAGTTCGTCGGTCGACGATTCGGATCGTGACCCAATCGACGTTCATCATGCCCAGAATTTTGCCGCCAAACATGCCCATCAAATCCTTGAATTGCCGTCGGTTCTCGGGCAGCCGTTTCAATCCGGAGAATACGGAACGGATTTCCTGAAGTTGAACGTTGACGGTTCCAATGTAGCGGAATGCGTCCGTGAGTCGGTCTGCCAGGACACTTCTATCAGCGGCAAGCCGCCGCAGTCTTTTTTTGTAGGCGGAAACGGCAGTGCGGTATGCCCTGGAGGCCAGGTAGGCCAACACGAACAAAAAAAGGATCAGGACCGTTTCGATGGCATTTTCTTCGAACACGAACCGATCGAACAGCGCAATTCTGCGGGGAACCAGAAAGGGTGTCGCGGCGATGAGCAACAACATTGAGCCGACGACAGCAAGAAAAACGGCCTTCAGGTATCTCAGCGTTTTGATGGGGTCTTTGGGCACGATCGGTTGCTCTGTAAGTTTTGATTGCATTTCAAGTCGTTTGTTCTTAGGCGGCAACGACGATACAATCTGTCCTGTTTATCCTGCGTTTGCGAAGCAGAATCCACCCTCCCTATCTATTGATGCGGCACCGTTTTAACCTGGCAGGTTGCCGTGCCCTCGTCGCATTCGAGCATCGTGGGCATCAACCAGCTGTGGCCGCCGCGGGCGATCAGGATGTCCGCGGCTTCAGGGCCCCAGGTTCCGGCCTGGTAATTGGGAAAATCCGCCGGTTTGCTGTTTTCCCAGAAATCGAGAATCGGGCGGATCACCGACCAGGAACTCTCGGCCTGATCGGCTCGCATGAACAGGGTGGCATCGCCTTCCATGACGTCCAATAGCAGGGTTTCGTAAGCCTCCGGGGGCCTGGTTTTGAACGCCTCCTGGTAGTAAAACTGCATCATCACCTGGGACAGGCGCATACCCGGACCGGGATTCTTGGCCCTGAACCGCAGGAGAATTCCTTCTTCGGGTTGAATCGCGATCACCAGCCGGTTGGAAAGCCAATCGAGCAGCACCGTGGATGGAAATGTTTGGTGCGGAACCTGCCGAAACTGAATGGATACCTCGGAAACCTTGGCTGGCAGACGTTTGCCGGTGCGCAGGTAAAAGGGGACATCCTGCCAGCGCCAGTTGTCGATAAAAAGTTTGACGGCGGCGAAGGTCTCCGTACAAGAATTTTCGGCCACGTCGGCTTCGCTGAGGTAGGCCGGGACCTGTTCACCCCCCATGAATCCTTCGCCGTACTGGCCGCGAACGGCATACTCGGGAACCCGGTCTTCGGGTATCTTGCGAATGGTGTGCAGGACGTCCACCTTTTTGTTGCGAACCTCGTTGGCTTCGAAAGAGGTGGGTGCCTCCATGGCGATCAAACACAGGACCTGCAATAGATGGTTCTGGATCATGTCCCGCAGGGCGCCGGCATGGTCGTAGTAATCACCGCGGTGGCCGACCCCCATGTTTTCGGCTACCGTGATCTGAACGTGATCGATGTAGTGCCGGTTCCAGATCGGCTCGAAAATGCTGTTGGCAAACCGGAAAGCGAGGATGTTTTGAACCGTCTCCTTGCCGAGGTAGTGATCGATGCGAAAAATCTGGGATTCATCGAAGAGCTTGCCCAGGCTGCGATTCAGCGCGCGAGCCGAATCCAGATCATGGCCGAAGGGTTTTTCCACGACGATGCGGCAAGCTCGCCGGTCGCGATTGAGCTTTGCTTCCGCCAGACCCTGGGACAGGGTTTCGATCATGCGCGGTGGCACCGCCATGTAAAAGATGCGGTTGGCCTTGAGGCCCCATTGGTCCTCCTTTTGCGCAAGCTTCTCGGCGATGGCGGCGAAGGTTTTGGCCTGGCTGAAGTCGGCCTGCATGTAGGCGAAATGTTCGCTAAAGGCTTTCCATTGCTCTTTGCGGGTCTGGCCGCGCCGCGAAAAGCCGTCGACGCCCTCATGCAGGTGTTTGACAAAACGTTCGTTGCTCATTTTGGCGCGGTCCAGTCCCAGAACCCAGAACTTCTCCGGCAGCCAGTGATCCAGAAACAGGTTGTAGAGAGCCGGCACGAGCTTGCGCCAGGTCAAATCACCGGCGCCGCCGAAGATCACGAAGATGCCGGCATCGGGACGGGTTTCTTTCTGCATAGCGCCTCCTCTGAAAGGTCCAAGAAGTTATTGCTTTGTCGGTATTGTTCCTACACGGGTGCCTGCGCTGTTTAGAACTCCTTGGTGGCTTTATCAAATGCATCGTACAGCTCATGGTAGCTTTTTAAAAATCCGGTCTTAACATCTTCCCATGCGTTGCGGGAGCTGTGCTTCAGACCGCCGTACCACTCGGCGGCGACGGTGCGCTGTTTCTGGAGCGCCGTCAAGGATTCCCTGGCTTTCGTGCGCGCGGATTGATCCATCTGGTCCCATTTTTGGCTGAGTTGGGATTGCAGCCCGTCGATGCGGGTGTCAAGGTCATCGAGGGCTTCCTTGGCCTTCTTGACCGCTTCATCCCGCTGATCGGCCGTATAGCTGCTTATGGCCTGAAGCGCTTGCGCCGTCTTCTCTTTGACCTCTTTGGCCGTCGTCTTTTCCGCCGCAGTCTGGGCCGCGGTGCCAATCGACCCCAGGGCAAAGAAGAGCACCGTGATCAACACTAGTCTTGCTGTTGCTGATTTCTGAGTTTTCATTTTTCCGCTAGCTCCTTTCCATTTTTTTTGATTGAAGTTTTACCTTGTTAACATTTATCGATACCAGAGGATGAGGTTCGCCTCGACGGGCACAAGGGCCCCCTCCAATGCCGGAATGATGCGCGGGGTGTAGTCGCCGGCCGGCTTTCGCGCCGGTATGCGGGCGCTGTAAGAATACCCCGGCGCAGGATTCGAAACCTCCCCGCCTTGGATCATCGGGTGGATATCCGGTTCTTCTCCCTCCCGAATCTCTGCACAGAGTTGAACCCGGATGGCGTCCGGCTTGAGACCCGGCAGGAAAACCGGCACCTTGAACGTAAAGTGGCCCTCATCTTCCTGAATCTCGAGGTTGCCGAAACCCAGCTGGGGCCAGCGGGCTTCCAGGGCCTTGCGCCGCTGGCAGAGGAGGACCGCCTTATTGGCCCGATCGGCAGTGCGATCGCGGTAGGCCAGAGCGGCCGGCAAATAAAAGCGTTCCACGTATTCGCGGACCATGCGGTTGGTGCTGAATTGCGGCGTCAGTTCGGCCATGCTCGCCCGCATTCGTTGCACCCAGGCCCTGGGTATGCCGTCAAAACCTCTATCGTAGAAATCCGGGATCACCTCCTGCTCCAACAGGCGGTAGAGTTGTTCGGCCTCTTGGGCATCCCAGGCCGGGTCTTCCCCATGTTCCCGGCCGTCTCCAATGGACCAGCCCACCTCCGGCCGGTAGGCCTCGGCCCACCAGCCGTCCAGCTCCGAGAGGTTCAGGCCGCCGTTGACCAGTACCTTCATGCCGCTCGTACCACTGGCCTCCCACGGCCGGCGCGGCGTATTGATCCATAGATCGACTCCCTGCACCAGGCGCTCTGCCAGTGCCATGTCGTAATCCGCAAGGAAAACGACGCGCGATCGGATGTCCGCCCGACGAATGAAGTCGGACCAGGCCTGGAAAAGGGCCTTGCCGGTCGCGTCTTGAGGGTGAGCCTTGCCGGCGATGACGAGTTGGGCCGGACGCTCGGTATTCTGCAGCAGGCGAACCAAACGCTCCGGGTCGTGCAGCAGGAGGTTGGGACGTTTGTAAGCGGCGAACCGGCGGGCAAATCCCATGGTGAAGATGTTGGAATCAAGATATTTTTCGGCTTCGAGAGACTCTCTTTTGGCCGTCCCCAAGGCCTCGAGCTGTCGGACGAGCCGCTCGCGCGCATATCGAACGAGCTTGCGGCAGCCCTCGTTGCGAAAAGCCCAGAGGGTTTCATCCGGCACTTCCTTGATAGCGGCTTCGATAACGCTCATGTCACCCGTCCAGCGCTTTTTGCCGCAGGCTTCTTGCCAGAGCTCATCGGCTGCGGCAGAATCCCAGGAAGGCACATGCACGCCGTTGGTGACATGGGTGACCGGGACCTCCGGATGCGGCCAGCGAGGAAAAAGGGGCTGGAAAATACGACGGCTGACCTCGCCGTGAAGTCGACTGACGCCGTTGACCCGACCCGCACCTCGAATCGCCAGGTAGGCCATGTTGAAGGGTTCCGTCGCGTCGTTCGGATCCCGGCGTCCAAGGGCCAGCAGCCCGTCGAGCCCGATGCCGAGCTGTTCGGCATATGTTTCCAGGTACTGGGCCGTGAGGGAAGGGGAGAAGCGGTCGAAACCGGCCTCTACCGGCGTATGGGTGGTGAAGATGTTGCCGGCCCGTGTCGCGGTCAGCGCCACTTCAAAGGACTGTCCGGTGTCCTCCATGCACGATCGCGCTCTTTCGAGGACCGCCAGCGCCGCGTGGCCCTCGTTGAGGTGGCAGACCTCGGCCTTGATGCCGAGCAGCCGCAGCAGGTGCCAGCCGCCGATGCCGAGCGCAATCTCTTGCTGCAGCCGCAACTCCGGCCCGCCGCCGTACAACTCGGCCGTAATGCACTGGTCGGCGGGGCTGTTGGCCGGGTCGTTGCTGTCTAAAAGGTACAGCCGCACCCGTCCCACCTTGGCTTCCCACAACCGGAATCGCACTTTGCGGCCGGGGAAGTCCAATGCCATTCGCAGCCACTCGCCCTCCGAATCCCGCACGGGCAGGATCGGCAGCTGGCTGGGGTCATTGTACGGGTAGAACTCGGTCTGAGCACCCCCGGCATCGATCACCTGGCGAAAGTAGCCCTGCTGATACAGCAGACCGATGCCGACAATCGGCACTCCGAGGTCGCTGGCCGTCTTGAGGTGGTCCCCCGCCAGGATGCCGAGACCCCCGGAGTAGATGGGAAGGGCCTCGCTCAGGCCGAATTCCATGCTGAAATACGCAACGGTCATTGGAGAAGCGGCGTGGGCTTCCGAATACCAGCTGGACCCTTCCAACGCCTTGTGGTGTTCTGTGAGGTGCTTGTCGACCTGCTTCCGGAAAGCCGGCTCCTGGGCCAGGGTTTTGAGGCGGGCGGAGGAAACCGACTGCAAAATGAGCCACGGGTTGCGGGTCAGGTTCCACAATTCGGGATCGATGCGCTCCCAGAGAGGATCGGTCGTATGGCTCCAGGACCAGCGCAGGTCCAGACCCAATTCGGCCAGTCCCTCGAGCCCTTCCGGCATCGGGGGAACGAGATAATAGTTTGAAATCGCCATACGGGCCTCCTTTTCTCCTCATTACCCGCTCGTTGGCTGTCTATACTATGGCGCGGACGGCGTCCCGTTTTTGCTCCGAGGCATTGTAGATGCCCAATGCCCAACCCGGAAGCGCCGTGATGAGGACCAGAAGGTACAAACGAGTCTTGAGGCTCGCGAAATGTGAGATCTTCATCGGTACCCCGATGTCATAAATCCTCTGGGATCAAACCATTGCCGGGCGGAGTAAAATCAAAACGGAACCATAATCAATTGAAAGGTAAAAGCGAAGTCCGTAAATAATCTCAGGATTCCAAACCCTGCCTGCGAACACGTCACCGTTCTTGAGAGCTGAAAAAACCTACCAGACTTTTTACCACTTCTGCCATGAAGTCCAGATCCAGTTTGTCCATCGTATCGGAGGGCAAGTGATAGTGAGGATTACGAAAAAAGGCCGAATCGGTGACCATCACGGCCGGAAATCCTTTGTCCCAGAATGAGGCGTGGTCGCTGAGCCTCACCGCCGGCAATATCCACCCGTCGAGAGGAACGCTCAGCGAGACAACCGGAAGTCCTGGATTCTGGTGGAAACTCTTAACGAGCTTGCGGGAAAAGGATCTTGAACCGAAGTTACCCACGATGCCGATGAAATTTCCCTCTTTGGGGTAGCCGAAAAACGTCAGCGGGAAGGGGTAGTGTTGGCAGCCCGGTTCATTGCAGGTGTACCCCACCATTTCAAGACAGATCATGCCATCCAGCGAAAGCTTTTCCCGCTTGGCTTTGGCGGCATAAATCCGGCTGCCCATAAAGCGTGTGCCATAAACCGGCGGTTCTTCAAGCGCAAAAGCAACGAAGGTGACTTTCAAATCGAGAGACTGGCTCCCAGCCATTGCCTGCAACTCCCGGGCGGTCTCCAGCAAAACCGCCACGGCACTCGCGTTGTCGTCGGCGCCCACGGTCCCAGTCACCGAGTCGTAATGAGCTCCTACCAGATAGTGATGTGACGGTTTGCTGCCAACAGACAACTCGGCCACCACGTTGGACACCGACATCTCGCGATAGGAGTACGGTTCGTGGCGAACCGGTATTTGGATGCTCTCGAAGAAGGAATAAATAAAGTCGGCTGTCCTGCGAAGGTTATTGGGATGTCGGACGCTGCGCTCACCGATGCTGCGTGTCATCATAACCAGGTGATCATGCAGGCGGCCTTTAATTTGTTGAAGGTCCATCGCGTCGATTTCCTGATGTGTATGCCCATTCGTCGGCGAACCAGCGAACACCGCCAGCACCGCCACTAAGAGGCCAAACCATTTCACCCGTCACCACCCTGAATTGAGCCGTTTTCGATAGATTCGGCATATAAGATTTGTATATCATGATCACGTGCTTGAAACGATAACTTCTTTCGATTGAGAGTATTGCGTTTGTATGGGTCAAAGCGAGTTTTTGTGCGGTACCGTGTTCATAATTGCATATCAATCGCGTATTTCCTATCGGTTTTTATCGTCGTCAGTCCTTTCACGAGATGCTATAATCCCCTTGATTACGACGAAAAAATGACAATTCTTTGTCATGAAATTCAGATTAAGGAGATTGACCAGTGAAGAGCAATATACCTTGGAATAGTCCTTGTATGCGAAGGTTCGGCACTTCCATTCGGAAACAAATCCAAGAGGTGGCCAATCAAGTCGTACTGGGCACTTTCAGAGCGCAGCTTCATGCGAAACAACACGTAACAGTCAAGGACACCTTCATGGTACCGGGCCTTACAGGCCGGGCATAGGGCCTCAGTAAAAAATAATTCCACATCTGCTTGTCTATTGGCCCGTATACTGCGTTACATCCACCGACACGTATCTCGATATGCGCCGGTGGATGTGCCTTGTAGACGAACCTAAATCCGGCGCAATCTTGTGGAATTATTTCTTACCGTGACCCATAGGATGTGGCATCTCGGCATTGAGCAATCTGTACGAAACACTGGTAACCGTTCACAGGGTTGCAAAGTCCGATGCGCTTCAAACCACCTAATTGTAAGCGTTTACAGGGTGCCGCAGATGCAAGGCGTCGGGCGCGCAGACGTACTTTTGTACTTCAAGTGCCCGACAACAAAGCAGATGCGGTGCCTTGTGAACGCTTACAAACAATTTATGGTCTGGCTCCGTAGAAAAGACACTTGACAACGATCCGATCACTCTTAATTTTCCGACGTTTTGGCCTGACCCATAGTGGAATGCCAAAATACGATGGCAGCTGCCTGATTGGATGAACCACCTCGTGCTGACTTTTGGATGCATGAAACCACCGTCAGTTGGCGAAATCGAATGAAAAAGCCGGGCTCTGCCCGGCTTTTTCATGTGTGCCTGGCACGGCGCATTGGTCGAGCCTCAACCTGCCGACTTCAATCACTTAGGGTTCACGTAGAAATAAGTTCACAATTTTGGGTGTTGAGGCGCCCGGCCGGCAAGGCGCGAATACGCACAAATATCTGGATATTCGGAGTTTTCGCAACACAGCCGGTCGGTATGCCAAATCTCTGCTTAACACCCCGTAAAAATGGACATGTGAAATCCGTTCTGTTATAATTGTCTTCTCTGAACAATTGTTACAATCAGCGATAAAGCCAAACCTGCCGTGAGGCAGCGACGGAAAGCCACGGATCTCAAATGAGACAGCCGGGTTGCCATGAGTTTGAATGACAAGCCGAGCTGCCTTATTGGTGGCGCGGCTTTGTTTATGAGGGAGGTCAAAATGAAAAGGCATCGTGATAATGGCTTGCTATCTTTGATGGCAATTATGATCGCTCTGGCAGTTCTAATCGGGTGCGGGACCAGTGGAGGGGTCGGCGTTAAAACAGTCGGTGACAATGATGTTGTCATACAAAAACCACCAGTTGCAAAGAAGGGACCGCCACCATGGGCACCGGCTCACGGTCACAGAGCAAAACACAGGTACCTCTATTTTCCGGAATGCTCCGCTTATTACGACACGGATAGGAGTGTCTACTTTTACCTTGAGGGAGCTAACTGGGTTGTTTCCGTTTCTCTGCCAGATAGATTCAGTATGAAAGTGGGTGAACACGTCGTTCTTGAAATGGATACTGACAAACCGTACACCTATTACAGTGAGCACAAGAAAAAATATCCACCGGGGCAGACCAAAAAGAATAAATCGAACAAATGGGCTCAAAGGGGAAAGAAGTAAATGGTCTTGTAACCTAACAGATCGAAATGTCACTTTAATTTTGCAGGGGGTTGACATCTGACCTTCTGCCATGCAGATGATAGGTTTCATCTGCCTCCTTGAAGCTGGGTGACTCATCTTCCTCAATGGGTCACCCTTTGGTTTCTGGCTTCTTGCTTGCGGGAGAGAGTCTTAAATGAAGGTGGACAGGTTTTCTGTAACCTTTTGCAATATACCGGCACTCCACATATGGAGGTTACAGGATTGTATTCAGCCAATTAAACTGTAGCCTCTTTCATTCGACCTCCTTTCTCGGGGTGGCTCACACAGTGTGGGCCACCCTTTGATGTTTGGGGGTTGCTTAACATAAAAAAGACAACAAAACATATAGGTCGACAACATCGGTTATGGCCAATAAAAATCAGGAAATAAAACGATGACATACAAGGATAAGGTCAAACTGTTCAACGCAAGACGCTATCTGATGCCTTTTACCCCTGAGGGAACAAAAAACTGGATTATACAGGTGATTCCATTTTCAGAGGACTTGTAACTTTAAAGCCTCTTATGGTTCTTTAAATTAGGATGAAGGTGAGGAACCTTCTCCAGTTTGTTGAGTCTCCTTTCATTTCTTTCTCTCCTTCTACTGGGGTGGCTCACTTAAGGTGGGTCACCCTTTGTTTTAAAAAGACGGCCTGTTCGTTACGTATGACGATTACATGGAAAAATTAGGCCGTCGATAAAAAAAGGTGTGGGATTGAAATGATCAAAACACAAACGCAAGGAAGGGGAAAACAGGATCTATAGTTTTGGTGGAATGTAACGGGGCATTTTTCATCAAACACCTTCCGAGCAGGGTGGTTCACATTAGTGGGCCACCCTTTGGTTTTCTGGAGCCGCTGCAGCCGAACTCATTATTCGAAGACGGGCCTGGACCGGGCTTAGAGCCCGTTGGCGGCGAGTTTCAGCCGTCTTTCGAAACCGCTCATCCGGGTGGAGATGCCTACCTTTTTACCGTATTACATTCTATTTTCGCGTTAAAGCATTATCCTCTATTTTGCCATTCTTGTTACGGTCAGTCGGTGCTTTTTTCGAAGAGCTGGATACGCTCCGTGGTCAACGGGTGGGACGAAAGGTAACCCGACCATTTGGGCTCGGATCCCTTGGAGCGGGGCGAGGCGGTCTGTTCGATACGTCGCATCAGGTGAGCAAAATGGATCGGTGGAATGTCATTGGCACGCAAATAGTCCAAGGCGTAATTATCGGCCTCACGTTCAAAGGTGCGCGAGTATGCCAGTTGGGTCAGCAGGACAGGCAGCCCTAAGAAAAGTTCCGACGAACCGGTCGCGTCTCCGGTGATCGCCAACAGGGCAAAACCCAGCAAAGAATCTTGAATTATGGCGCGCAAGCCGTGGCGGTGAACCACGTGACCGATTTCATGCGTTAAAACGGCCACGAGTTCGTCATCTTGATCGGCGAGTCGAACCATTTCATCCGTGAAAATGATCGTGCCGTCCGGCAGGGCGAAGGCGTTCGGGCCGACCCGTCCCCCCTTGCGGAAAAGGACCGTCAGTATTTGATCCGGGTGGGCGTCGATAACGGGCCGGAAGTGCCCCTGCAGACGGCTCCGGACGGCTTCGTCAAGATCCGATTTGCTCAGAACCGATTTGTCCAGAATGTCCAGGGTGTGCTCTCCGGCCGCGTGGAGGATCGAAGGCGGCAACCGCTGGGCGATCCCACTGGCCGCTATCGGGACACCGTACTTGATGCTTCCCCACACAATCAAGAGCATTGCCGCCAGGGCGATTAATGCAAACCGCCAGCGACTCTCCAACTGGTGCAGCCAGCCCGTCCAGCGGGCACCGGCAAATCGCTCTGCGATCCGATCGACGGACAGGTTGTCTTGGGTCTCGAATTTTTCACCGTCCGGAAAGTGGAGATAGCGGGGGGTGTCGGCCAAACGGGGAGAAACTTTGATTGTGAAGCGTGATAAAGACAGGATCCGGCGGCCGTCTACCGAGTTCTCGACAGTCACGGCACCGTTGTCGTAAATAAAACAGACGGCCGGAACTTCGGCTGAAGTTCGGCCGTCATAGAATTTCCCTCTAATGGAGATCATAATCCGATATCGATGTCGAAAAAGTCGCTCATTTCTTCTCCCACAGAGCCGACTTGCTTTTGTTCCCCGGCGATAAAGGTGTCGAGGTCCCCCGACGTGATCAGACTCAGGCGGGAGAATTTATAGCGCAGAGTGCGAATTTTGGCCCAGGGGTAAAACAAACCTAAGGTCAGGGCCGTTGCCAGGGAATTAGTGACCACCAGCGCAAGGTATTCTTTGATTCTCAGGTCGGCCTTGAACCGATGCGCGGCCAGTTGGGATGAATTGAACTGTAGATTGGTGGTCTTTACCGAATAAAAGGCAAACAGATAAAGATACAACGCCAATGCGGCCGGTACCGCCAGGGGGGGAAGGAAAAATATGACTGCCGCGACAAGGCCCACGCCGATGATAAACGGAACAGATGCGCTCAGAAAAAGGCGGTAGTAATCACGCGCCGTTGCGGTAAGGGCAAACCGGGTGGTTCCATAACTGCTGTTTTCGACAATGAATTTTCTCTGGCGATAATAGGCATAAGGGGCAAGGATTCCCAAGGTCAGAGGCACGAGAATCGGCCAAAGGACGAATGTCTTGGCGGCATCTTTAACTCTACCACTGAAGCCGAAACGGATGTTGCGCAGGGCGCTGTTGCGAGCATTGAAGGCCAGCGCTCGGACCATTATCCAAGGAACAGCGGCGAAAAGCACGAAAGAGAAGATAAAGCCGATTTGTGGAAACAGATTGGACAGAGTCGAATAGAGGACCAGAAAGACACCGGCAATCATGCGCCCCTTGAGAATCTTGACCGGATCGGCAAGGTACTCGAAACCGGCGCCGTTGAGACGTGCCGAACCGTAGATATACTTTTTGTGGCGAACCTTGGCCCAGGCGGAATAAATACCGAGCGTTAGTATGGTGAGGATTATGTTCACCAGCCAAATCTTGAAATATTCGCGCCCACTGCCGTGAAACTCGAAGGGTATGACAACGGTTTTTTGGGCCGATGTTTGATCGACTGCGGTGGTCGAGGCCGTGATGTCTGATTGACGGTCAAGCGCGGCGGCAGGGATCGCGGCAATTTTATCCGCTTGCGGCCCGGTTTCCGGGCCGAAACCAACGGTCACCGGCTGAACAGCTGCGGTGGTCCGGCCTTTCGTCAGAATTACATCGAGGCCGACCCGTTTAAGGGCCAAACCCAACTTGCGGGCGGTTATCTCGTCGACCGTCTTTTTCAACACCACGCGGCGACTTCTGAGTACTTTTTCGGCTTTTTCCTTGCTGAGAGCGAAATTTTCGATGAGTTTGTTTTTGGCTGCTTCAAAGTCGAAGCCCTCGAGAATTTTCCCCTGGTAAACGACGTTATAGTATATGCTCATGCCTCCTCCCGGTTAAGGTTCTTAACGCTGTTTGATTCAAAACAATTCTCTGAAAACCATACGTCAGCCAAAAGGTTACCGGATATATATCGACACAAAGGCTCATTAAGTTAAGCAAGAATCGATGATGGGGAGAAAATTTGGAGCGGTGAATGGACCCGTCATGGTACCAATGAGCTGTCAGACAAGCTACTCGTATTCGAGGACTGAGAATTAAACGGGCATATTAGTGTTCAGCGGCAAATGAAAAAGCCGGGCAAAGCCCGGCTTTTCATTCGATATCGCCTGCTGACGGTAGTTTCATGCATCCCTAAAGTTGCACGAGGTGGTTCATCCAATCGGCCAGCTACCATCGTATTTTGGCATTCCGCTAATGGGTCTGAACAAAACGAGTTTAATGGTAAGTGGGATTCAGACGTTGTCAAGTGAGGTCGAATGCTAAGGTGATTACACCAGCACGTATTGATTGTCACGGGAAGGCTGGACCAACACAAAACGCAAGGAAACGGAAATAGGATTAAGCATCACGGTTTCGGTAAGAGCTTTACGCTAATATCCAGTTCCTTGCGTATTCTAATAATCATCATTCTGGCTGAAGTTGCAATACCTCATTAGAATTAAAAAATCGGATTATGTCCGGCGGTCAGCAATGTTATTGAAGTTGAATGGTGATTATGTGAAAGTGTCGCTGCCGTCTTAGGTCATGATGACGTCAGTGGCCGAACGGTTTAGACCCCTGATTGCTTAGTGGCTATCCTGACATATGTTTTAACAGCTCTCCGATATCATTAACGGAAGAAACAGGATGAACTTCAAATCTGACATATGGGGCATATTGTTGGGTCATTTTCAAAACATCCAAAATACCCCCTTCCACGATACAAAACCCTCTGTTTTCCCCAGCAAATGACCCCCAGTCCTTTTGTATTCCTTTACTGAGATCTTGTTTCACCATCTCCATAAGCATTCCCCATCCCGAAGCCCTCTCCTTGGGGTCAATTGGAATGAGATTTTGATTAAGACTCCATAGCATAAGATATTTCCCCATTGTGTTGCCTCCTTTGTGAATACCTGTTCTTAAGATTTGTTGGTCTGAAATCATTCGATTAGGTACGCCTCCAGAGGGTCGGGTGCCTCCGGAGGCTGAAGAAGGGCAATTTCTGGTATCCAATTTTCATGGGTTGACCACTAATCGTTCAAGAATAATTGAACGGCGGACAAGTTTTACCCTAACATCATCGGTAGGGATGCGGAGAGATCAAATCGTTTTGTGAAGTTGAGGTCCGGAACAGGGATGAGCTGTAAAAGTCGAAGAGGGGAGGTGATGCAAACCGAGATTTCAGAGTATGGCCAAATATATACTTTAAATTAGGGCAAACTTGGTTCTTGGTCAAGTGGGATTTGTATCAAGGGGATTAAGTTTACCATTCGACGGGGGGCTGTTGCCGGCTGTGGTGCCCGGGCTCTTGAGTATAGCCCCACATGGACACATGTATGGTACCTTATACACGCATTTCTCCAAAATTTTTTATGCGAGGTTTTGGTCAGAATTCATGGTTCGTGCTTATTGGTGTCGGATATGTCACCAATTACGAACCAGATAGGAATAGGATTTCGGGGCACCTTTAATGGCGTCAGCTCCATCTGTCCAACTCATGTTTGCGTATCCTGACCGAACGTAAAGAGCATCTTGAATCATTAAAAATTCTGCTCGAAAACAAAATCAAAAATCTAATTGTCATGAAAGCATTAATGGTTGCACTATCATTGGTCTTGACTGTGTCGACTTCAAGCGCAGAGATGGCAAAGGAGGGAAGCGGAGATTATCGAAGTGCAAAAGCTGGAACGATTTCAATGTTACCAACGGATGATGAACGAGTTCAAATAAACTTTGAGGAGTTAAGCATAGTTGTTGGAGCCCCGGAAATTTGTCCGCTGTTAAATGCATCCTTCAGAGACATGGGTACAAAGCATGCTATAAATGGAAAGTCTACAATCACTGGGTTTATTGTATACACGATCCCGAACGGTGATAGGGTTTATGGAACAATCGAGGCGGAGGGGGTGTTGGCACAGGGAGGCAGTACCGGGATAGTTGAATTTGTTGGTGGCACGGGTACCTGTACAGGTATTTCTGGTACCATAGAGTATAAACCCGGTCCTCAGATTAAGCCGGCAAAAGAGGGAAATCATCAAGCAATTACTGTCGGTAGGGTGAACTGGAAAATTCCTTGAAGTCCAAAAAATATTTGCAACAATATCCAACAAAAGCAGAGTCATTAGAGCTCTGCTTTTATTTGTGTCACCACCTCATCCCAACCTCATCCAGCCTCCCTATCCGCTCCTCCGTCAGCAGCCCCTTCTTCCCCCGATACCTCTGCTTGACCACCCAACTGCCAAGCTGCGGGTCCTCCTTCCATCCCGACGGGACATCACAATCCCCGTGGACCTCCTTGTACCTAATCAGCCTCTGAAACATTTCATTCCATGCATGCTCCTGACGGCACCAGACGAAACCGATGGCCTCCAGCCTCCGAACCCGATCCTCTGACAGTTTGCCCTTCCGGTACATCTGACGTTGGGTCATAACCCATCTGGCCAGTCTGAGATTCTCTGGCCAGCTGTCCGTCACGTTGCAGTGGCCGTGTACCTCCTTGAACTCGAAGAGTTCACAATACCGGCCTGAAAAGGTCAATGCTTAATAATAAATGCCCTTTAACCTGCCCACTTAAAAGAAAATGAGCACCTGACAGATCCAACCCATACTCAGATATACCTGTCCCCTCGGAACTATCTAAATCTCAATTAAGCACCCCGTAAAAATAGACAGATGATACCTGTTCTGATATAATAGCCTCTCTTCAGACAGATAAATCGTTACAATCAATGATAAAGCCAAACCTGTCGTGAGACAGGGACGGAAAGCCACGGATCTTGACTAGACAGCCGGGTTGCCAAGGGATTCTTAAATGACAAGCCGGGTTGCCCATTTCAGGGGTGCTCGGCTTTTTTTTTGGAACAAGCCAAGGCCTGATGGCAACCAACAACGATAATCTTGAAACAACTGAAGAGGCCAGATGAAGAAACCGTTTGGGATCATTATGATCAGCGTTTACACAGCATTCGCAGGGATTTTCTCTGTCGCTTTACCGGTTAATGGGTTTGTGGCTGATGCGGTAGTTGATCCAACGACAATTGAGTGGATCGAATTTGTGGTCAGCATATTGGTTGGCATTATTGCATTCGCAGTTTGTTGCGGTTTGTGGATGATGCCACCGTGGGGCCTCTGGTTAGGAAGGATTTATTATGGTGCATCCATTCTCTTGTCATTCATGAGTGTGATTATTCTTCAGCCTAAAGGCGGCATTTTTAGTTTGGACGGCTTGTTCATGCTGATCGAGGCTGGGATACTATTATATTTGCTCCAGCTAAATCGTTCAACTAAGAGGTCATTGTTGAAATATCCGGCTGTATCGTTAAAATGATCGAAAGCAACCATGACACTTCGTATCGTTATCTGGAACTGCAACATGGCTCTGCACAAGAAGGTAGAGAGGATCTCAGCACTCGGTTTTAAATTATAACGGACCGGACTTCTGGTTATGAGAGGAAAGTATGCAACTTGATGACATCAGACTGAAAGTGAACGAGTTGAAAGAGGCCCAAGAAAGGGGGTCGAGAAACGCTGCGGCAATGGAGCTGCTTTTGCTCTGGGGTTTCGTAGAGAGCATCGCCCAAAAAGCCTGTCAAGGGCAAAGCGAAATGGCGGGGTATATGATGTCAAGCGGAATCAAATCTGTCGACCGAAAGGACTTAGCTGGAGATCTCTTTTGGAGAAGGCCATATGAATCTGTTGCCGAGTTTAAAGATTCTATTATGAATGGATAGGCTAATGTCATCTACGCAATATGGGATAACTGAATAACAAGTAAAGTCATGTAAAATTATCCTATCAATAGTCAATGATGCTCCAATCAAGATTATTCATATATTATCATCTACTACAATCCGACTCTCTTACTGCCTTTTACAGCCCCTCTTTTTCTTCCACCTATACTGCATTAACCATTTGTTATTACAATTATTGTGTCTGCATGATTTATGTTGGTATGTTTCTTGATATATACCCATGTACCAACAGGTCAGA
>Ga0272441_10007676_pt1 | contig 17429 bp, 13 predicted proteins | sample SSMProp6N_FD_193582 | JGI IMG/M metagenome (GOLD analysis project Ga0272441, IMG submission 193582) | Marine sediment archaeal communities from Little Sippewissett salt marsh, Falmouth, MA, United States - SSM-Prop-6N | ecosystem: Environmental > Aquatic > Marine > Wetlands > Sediment ...
CGCCTTGATTTGTAAGCATTTGACCAGAATGCCGACATTGGCAAAATGGTCAAATAGTCATTATAGTCGTACTTTAGCTGCGCTGCATATGTAACATCACAACTATTTACCGGAAATGCCTGAATTGGCATTTCCGGTAAAAGGCATTGCCGAACCAGGTATACTCATTGAAATTACAGACAATAGTATGCATATTGAAACAGGGGGATACTTCTCGTGTTTTTCCCTTGCCCTCATCAGCCGGACCGCGGTATTGTGTCACAATTCTAACCTATTGACGCTCGAAGCAATGCATCTTCGATCGACGAAGGAAAGTCTTGTTCCACAACCAAAGCAGGAAGCCGATGCCCGACAGTGAGCAGGGACGCGACTGGCACGTGCAAACTGCCGGTATTGCTCAAAAGAGTTCATGAGTCTGTCAAACAATCTAAAATCGGAGTCTTTTATTGCGTGCCACAAAAGGGGGAGGTAAGCAGTCACCGATATGCAGACATCTGTTCGTGTTTGTGGTATAGATCATTCTGAGAAGGCTGCGCCGCTCCTGTACATGCACGTGTGGGGAACAATCATGAAGACGCAACAAAAAATACTGCTGATCGTCGATTGTCTGGTGAACCTGCTTCTCGGTCTGTTTTTGCTCTTCTTCCCCTTAGGTGTTATCGATTATCTGGGCTTACCCGAAACGAATACTTATTTCTATCCCGTGATATTGGGCGCCGTTATTTTTGGAATAGGTCTGGCCCTGCTGTTGGAAGTGATCGGGCATGAACGAAAGATTCGCGGCCTGGGGCTCGGCGGGGCCATTGCAATCAATATTGTCGGCTCTCTTGTCCTCATGTGCTGGCTCCTCTTTGCATCCCTGACCATGCCCCTGCGAGGCTGGATCATCTTGTGGGTTGTGGCCCTGCTGGTTTTTACCATTGGCATCGTTGAATATCTGACAAAATCGTGGATTCAATAAGGAAGCACCACAGGACCATTCCAGTGTCTTCCCCATGGCGGTCTACCCGATCTTTGGCGGCAATGGAACCAATAGTAACCGGAAGAAACACGTTCATCCATAGGAGGGAATGGCATGAATGGCTCAATTATCCGATATGAAGAAGAGCTGTGGGAACTCTTCGATATGTCAAAGGTGCACCTGCCCGATCTGGCCGCGGCATATTATGGCCCGGTAAAGGAGGCCGTGTACCGTGACGGCGCACTGGATGTGAAAACCAAGCGATTGATGTCGCTGGCTATCGCCATACAGGCGGGATGCAAGACCTGTATGGTTTCACAGGTATCCAAGGCACTGGAGCTGGGAGCAACGCCGGCGGAGATATGTGAGGTCTGCTCCGTTGCCATCAGCATGGGCGGTACACTCGCCTGGAGCAAGGTGCTGGTAGTGGTTGATTATCTCCAGGCACGAGGGATCATAGCGGTGGCGCCATAGCGCCGTTGCAGGCTTCCTGATGGATCGTATGATGCGTGGGTCCCCGCCGCGCCCGGCAGAGGATTTGTCTTTCTTTATCGGCAAAGAGAGGATAGGATGTGCTGACTTTTCCATGGCGCCCATACCGGTTCTGTTTCACAGCTGCCATCACCAGAGGAAAGAGAGGAGTCTCATGAGTTTCGACGCTGCAGAGTTCAGTGCCCGCTACGAACAGTGGGCGAAGGAAAGCCTGTCCGATTACCAGGCGGGTACCGTGGAGAGGATACGGAAGACATACCCCTATGTGATTTCCACGGATGTCCCCTGGACACCCTGTGAGGGGAATATATCGGACAAGACAATTGCCCTGATTACCAGCGGGGGGCTCTACCTGAAGGATAGCCAGCCCCCCTTCGTAACGGGTGAGATCCACGGTGACCCCTCATTCCGGGAACTGCCGCGGGATGTCCATCAGGATGATTTTGGCATTGCCCACAATCACTACGATCACAGCCTGGTCATGGAAGATATCAATACCATCTTTCCCATTGACAGGCTGCTCGAACTTGAGAGGGACGGCATCGTCGGTACCGTGGCCTCCCGGCACTACACCTTCAGCTATGTCAATGACGTCGTCCCCCTGATATCGACGTCTATACCCGAGGTTATCGGCCGCCTCAGGGACGACGGTGTGGACATCCTTTTTCTGGTGCCGGTCTGACCGAAGTGTCATCAGACCGTCGGTCTGATCCAGAGAGCGGCAGAAGAGTCGGGTATCTCCACCATTTCCATGGCCAACGCGGCGGACCGCATGGGACACATCAAACCGCCGCGTGCCCTCTTCGTCCAGTTCCCGCGGGGGGGCATGCTGGGAGAACCCCGAAACACCGGGCGGCAGCGCAGGATTCTCCTCGACGCCCTGCACGCCCTCGAAACCATGACCGAACCGGGGACCGTGCAGGAACTCCCCTATCGCTGGAAGTGGCCCGATCCGGCATGAGGGGCGGTCATGGAAAGGTCGCTGTGGAAAGCGAACCCGTTACGATGCAAGGGGCGGGAACAGGGCGCACCCGGTGACCGGATTGATTCACCCAACGGCTGCACGACACATGGAACGTCACATGACATCGCACACTGAACAGTCACATACAGGTATGATACCAGAGAAGAAGACAGAGGCAAAACCGGGTGCACCCGTTGCCTATCTCTCTCTTATCCGTGAAAAATACCGGGCGTTGGGACACCGCCCCTACCGGTGGGCCGTCAACGGGGGAACACCGCCCTTCACGCCGCTGGCACGGCCCCTGTCCCGCTCACGGCTGGCACTGGTGGCCTCGGGCGGTATTTACCTGCGCGGACAGGTGGCGTTTCATTACCGTGACGATACGAGCTATCGTGTCATTCCCGCCGATGCAGATCCTGCCGAGCTCAGGGTAACACACTTCGGCTATGATGTGACGGATCCCCGGCGTGATCCCGCCATCGTCTTTCCCGTGGCGGCACTCCGTGCCATGGTGGACCGGGGGAAAATCGGTTCCCTGTCCCCACGAACCTATACCTGCATGGGGGGCATTTATTCATCCCGGCGCGTGAAGGAGGAACTGGCACCGGCACTGGCCGAAGGACTGACTGCCGATGTTGTCGATGCCGTCATGCTGGTCCCCGCATGCCCCGTCTGCCACCAGACCATGGCACTGGTGGCACGGCACCTGGAAGAAGGGGGCATACCGACACTGTGTCTCACCAGCGCCCGTGACATAACCAGGGCCGTCAATCCGCCGCGCGCGGCATTTCTCGATTTTCCCATCGGCTATATCGGTGGCGTCCCCCATGATCGCACACTCCAGGAGGCAATCATGGCCGCGGCACTCGATGCCTTTGACGGCATCACTGAACCCGGGCATATCGAAACACTCCCCTTTCAGTGGCCCGGAGGCACTGATTGGAAGGCCGCAGCCGTCAACCGGCAGGACGTGCGCATGCCGCGGGCGGATACACCCCGGTATCAGGAAGAGAGTGATCCGAGGGTCTGACGTCTAACACAGGTTTTTCTGTCTCGCCGCATTCCGGCATCGCCGGTCATCCCGCAGATGGTTTTCCCAAAACGATGTCACTGTCACAGGTCCTCGCATGGTGCCAGTGCGAAATCATCAATAATGAAAACTATATAGCGAAGTGACAGTAAAAAAAACAGGGCACCGCTCTTTCGGTGCTTGACAGGCACTACATGTTGTGGTCAAATACCGGATATATCCTGTATATAGTATTTATTCCCTGCGGACCATACACTACCACAAAGGAGATAACCGGTAATGACGAAGAAGACTTCCAGCGGCAAGCCGCTTTTGACGCCCAATGCGATAACCGTTTTGGAACGAAGATATCTGAAACGGGATGAAGCGGGCAGGGCGCTGGAGACGCCCGGCAATATGTTCAGACGTGTCGCCGAAACGATTGCTGCGGCGGATCGGAAGTTTGATGCAACCGGCGATACCGCTGCCCTGGCCGAACAGTTCTATGCCATGATCGCCAACCTGGAATTTCTTCCCAATTCGCCGACACTGATGAATGCCGGGCGGGAACTGGGCCAGCTCTCCGCCTGTTTCGTCCTCCCCGTGGGAGACTCCATGGAAGAGATCTTCGATGCCGTCAAATACACCGCCCTGATCCACAAATCGGGGGGCGGAACGGGCTTTTCCTTTTCCCGGCTGAGGCCCGCCAATGATGTCGTCAAGAGTACCACCGGTGTATCCAGCGGTCCCATCTCCTTTATGCGGGTCTTCGATGTGGCCACGGAGACGATCAAGCAGGGGGGGACACGCCGCGGGGCCAACATGGGGATCCTTCGTGTCGATCACCCCGATGTCATGGATTTCATCATGTGCAAGGACGACAAGAGGCAGCTCAACAATTTCAATATATCCGTGGGCCTCACCGAGGCATTCATGACGGCAGTGAAAAAGGACGAAAATTATGATCTCATCAATCCCCGGAGTGGTGAAATTACAGGGAGCCTCAATGCACGCAAGGTCTTCAACCGCATCGTGACACAGGCATGGGAAAATGGTGAACCCGGTGTCGTCTTCCTGGATCGTCTGAACCGTGACAACCCCACACCCCATGTGGGGACCATCGAATCGACAAACCCCTGCGGAGAGCAGCCGCTGCTCCCCTTCGAGTCCTGCAATCTCGGTTCCATCAACCTGGCCAAGATGGTCAGGAAGGGAAACATATCATGGGAACGGCTCAAGGAGATCGTTCATCTGACCGTCCATTTTCTCGATAATGTCGTCGAGGTGAACCGCTATCCCCTTCCCGAGATCGCAGACATGACCTTCGGCAACCGCAAGATCGGTCTCGGTGTCATGGGATGGGCCGACATGCTCATTCTGCTGGGCATCCCCTACGACACGGACGAGGCCATTGAACTTGCCGAGAAGGTCATGAAATTCATCAACGACGAGGGCTATGCGGCATCACGAAAACTGGCAGAGATCAGGGGTGCCTTTCCCAATTTCACGGATTCCCTCTTCGATCAGAACAACGAACCCCCCATCAGGAATGCCACGGTGACCACCATCGCCCCGACGGGGACCATCTCCATCATCGCCAACGCCTCCTCCGGTGTGGAACCGATCTTTGCCGTTTCCTACGTGAGACAGGTCATGGACGACGATATCCTTGTCGAGGTCCACCCCATATTCGAAGGGATTGCCCGGGAACGGGGATTCTATTCCCCCGATCTGATGCAGCGCATTGCCGAGCGAGGGTCTGTCAGGGATTTGGAAGAGGTGCCCGAAGACATTCGCAGAATCTTTGTGACGGCACACGATATCACACCCAACGACCACATCAAGATGCAGGCGGCCTTCCAGCGATACACCGACAACGCCGTGAGCAAGACAGTCAACTTTTCCAATGGAGCCACCGTCGATGATGTGGCGGCGGTCTATGAACTGGCCTACAGACTGAACTGCAAGGGTGTCACCATCTACCGCGACGGGACGCGGGACAAGCAGGTACTGTCGACGGGGAAGGGGAAAGAGGAGCCCGCCGATGCCGTTCCCCCGCCCCCTGATCAGTCCATTACCAAGCGGGAACGGCCCAAGGTCCTGAAGGGATGGACCTACCAGATGCAGACGGGATGCGGTCCGCTCTATGTCACCGTCAATCAGGATTCGACGGGACTCTTCGAACTCTTCACCACCATGGGAAAGGCGGGGGGATGTGCCGCGTCACAGAATGAAGCCATTGGACGCCTCGTATCGCTCTGCTGGCGAAGCGGCATCCAGGCACGGCAGGTCATCAAGCAGCTGCAGGGGATATCCTGCCATTCCCCGTCGGGATTCGGTGAGAACAAGGTCCTTTCCTGCGCCGACGCCGTTGCCAAGGCGATCAGGTCCCACATGACGGAACACGGGTTCGGTACGGTGCAAGAAAAGACCACCTTCGTCAGGGGGGCCTGTCCCGACTGCGGCGGTATCATAGAACACGAAGGGGGATGTGCCGTCTGCCGCTTCTGCGGGTACAGCGAATGCGCCTGACAGCAGATGACATTCCGTCATCTCCCTTTTTCCCATTTCCAACACAGGGGGAATAGTGTCGTGATCACGGACGGGCCATGACCGGCCGGCATCATGATCACGGCAGAGAAACCACACCACTGAGGATGGAGAGCAGTATGCCGCATTTTGAATTGTATGAACTGATTGCCGCCATTTGCATCGCTACGGCAGGTTCGCTGGTACAGGCCTCGGTGGGGTTCGGCTTTGCACTGGTGACGATCCCCCTTCTGACACTGATCAATCCCGTCTTTGCACCGGGACCGACCCTCTGTGCCAACCTTCTCCTTTCCATACTCATGATCATCCGCGAGCGATCTGCCATAGAGCAGGGGCAGTTGCGCATCGCCGCATACGGCCTGGTGGCGGGGACCGTCGTCGGCGCGCTGGCGCTCTCCTTGATACCGCGGGATCATCTGGGCGGCCTCTTCGGCATCATGATTCTCACTGCGGTCGGTCTCAGTGTCATCGGTCACCACGTCGCCATAACACCGCGCAACCTCCTGGTGGTGGGACTCTCATCGGGCGTCATGGGAACGATGGCGGGGATACACGGTCCGCCCATCGCGCTGCTCTACCAGCGTGCACCGGGCAGGACGGTGCGGGCAACACTGGCGGTCTTCTTTTCCTTTGCCTATATCATCTCCATTGGCGCCCTCTTCATGACCGGCCTCTTTGGGACGAGGGAACTCATACTCTGCGCCATCCTTGCGCCGGGAGTCATCATCGGCTATATCCTGTCGTGGAAGCTGCAGGAGCGCTTCGACGGACGCTACCTCTGGTGGGGCATACTGATCGTGGCCGGACTGAGCGGTCTGGCCCTGGTGGCGAGGGAACTGGCCGGTCTCCTTCTGGTATAGTCAGGGACCACCCGGTAGCATTGCAGTGGAAACATGAAGGGGTTGCATCATAGGACGCAACCCCTTTCTCTTCATGGTAGGCGGTACTGGATTTGAACCAGTGACTTCTACCGTGTGAAGGTAGCACTCTCCCGCTGAGTTAACCGCCCAGTCTGTGAGATGCAGATATATCGTATCAAACCGTCTTTTTCAAGACAAAAGATAGTATTTATCTTACATCGGCAGGGTCGGTTGGATTACTTCGCGCACCGGTCTATTGTTCGCGATACTGCGTGCTGGTATAAATATTATCTCGCACAGATCAAATAATTCTTGACGAAAAAGGATTAAAGGAATAAGACTAATACTGTATTATCTTGTGAAGTCAAATTATGCTTGATTTCTTTGGGTTTTATTGCCCCCAAGTCTGCTTCGTTTTGTTGGAGGCGAACACGTGTATGGATGAGCGAGTATATTCATGACAGCCATGATGTGTCTGTGAAAGGGTAGTATATAGAGAGTCCGGCAGATAGCGTAGAATTATTTTTGACGAAGAAGTTGATATTGAGCCAAAGACATATGCTGAGAGATGTGAGATTGAGTTGACATCACTTTTTTAGGGGTGGCTACGGACAAGATTCATATACCTTTTTGTGCAATCAGTTCCGGTACGCAATCCGAAAAGAGTTGTACAAACAATCAACAGTATAACTGCCTGCGAGACATGGGGGAAAGAGACCGTTAGTTAAGCAGCGACTCTGGGGTAGTGGATTTTGGATCACTGGATAGGTCACACGCATCGTTGTTCAACATACCGACGAAGTAACCAAGAACAATCATATCAAAAACCAGTAATACATCAATCGGTACAAATATATATAGTTACCATTGACGCTGTACAGCGTTTTGTATATCCCCGGCAGCGCACTGCGGGGTTGTCATTAAATAACATGAACATGGGAGGATATTGCATTGAAACATGAACTGGTTATGAAGGAGTTGGTGAAAATCGTCGGTGAGGAATGGGCAAAGAATGATGAAGCTTTCATATTGCCCTATTCCTACGATATCGGTGGTTTGTCCACACCGTCCCGTCCTGCCGGCAGGGGCGAGTATGTCGCTATGCCGGGAACGCCTGAAGAAGTACAGGAAATCATGAAACTGGCGAACACGGAAAGCGTGCCGGTGACGCCCGTAGTATTTGGTTCCAATATGGGTGGTCTTGCCGTAGCACTGGAGGGTGGTATTATACTCGACATGCATCGAATGAACAAGATACTCGAGGTTAACGAAGATGACAATTACGTCGTCGTGGAACCGGGTGTATCCATCGGTATGCTTGAGCGTGAATTGCGCGGCAGGGGGTACTGGTTTCCCCTGCCCATGTCACCACCCAATGCATCGTCTGTTGTGGCAAACCTCTTACTCTGCGGTGTCGGCCATATCGGCTCCAGAACGGGTAATCAGGCAGACCTCATTAACGGTATTGAGGCCGTTATACCTACCGGTGAACTGATACGGGGCGGGTCCTGTGCATTCTCTGAACACTGGCATTCCCGGTATCCCATTCCGGATGTCTGCGGTGTGTTTGTGGGATGGCAGGGCATGACGGGCGTCGTGACCAAGATGGGATGCCCCATTTTTAAAAAGCCGCCGCATCAGCAGTCGGTCTGGTTTGGTTTTAATGATTATACGGAAGCCATTACCAACTGTATGATACCCTTCCAGGAGCGGGACATTGCACACGATGTCAGTGGCGCCACGTGGTATTTTCACAATATCCAGAAGTACAAATACCCTATCGAAAAGCCCAAAGAAGAGCCCGACATGTTTGTCTACATGAGTCTGTGCGGATTCACGGAAGAAGAGATGAAAATGAAGAAGAAGATGCTCGATGACTTTTTGAATGCTCAGCGGAAAGCGGGGTTGATAAACACCTTTCAGGATGTTCCGCCTTCCCCTGACCTGACTGAAATTATCCGCAACATTCCCAACCCTCGTGCCTTCAAGTTTTCCGATTTCAAACGTGGCGGCGGTGCCTGGGTAGGATCGATTACCCCTGCGTCCCAGTGGCCCATTGCCATGCCGAAACTGGACGAGATTATGATCAAATATGATATTCCGCCCTCAACGAGGTGCACACTGCTCAGGGGGAGTCACCAGGGGATGTTCCGGTGCCGTTGGGGCTATGACAGTGGTGACTGGGATGAGATCGAACGCATACTCAAAATGAGCAAGGAATTGCATGCCGTCATCATGGAACATGGAGGCATCGCGTACAAGACACCGGTGTGGGCCACCGACATGCTGCTCAAGAAGACACACCCGGGATACAAGGAGATGCTGCGGCGTATAAAGAAGGCGCTCGATCCGAACAACATCATGAATCCAGGAAGGTGGGGGTTATAACATGGCGCTTATATTAGACAAAGATCTTGTTGGGAAAAAGATTCAGGGGCTCAAGGAAGATGCCTACCGGTGTTCCTTCGACTGCTTCAACTGTACGACCTTTTCGCCGGAGTATTTACCGTGCTGCCCGGCCTTCGAAAAGTATAAATTTTTCACCTATGCAAGCCGGGGAAGGGCCGGCCTGATCGAGGCCTACCTTGCCGGTAACATAAAAATGACCAAACAGCTGGCGGAAATCATGTATTCCTGCTCCCTCTGCGGGGCCTGTCGGGTTTGCTGCCAGCAGGACTGGTCAGATTTTAACCTGGAATGCTTCCTCGCCATGCGGGAAGAATGCATCGAAAAGGGTTTTGTCGCACCGAAACTGAGAGATGCCCTGAAGAATATCTACGTCAACGGCAATCCCTATGGGATTTCGGGGGAAATGAGAGCTGACTGGACAGACGGTTCCGGAGTTGCACGATATGCCGGGCAGGAATACCTGCTGTTCATCGGCGATGAAGGCTCCTTCGATACGGAAGGGCAGAAGATGGCCAAGAGTCTCGTCGCCGTGTTAGAGAAGGCGGGGGTATCCTTTGGCATTCTTGGTGAGAAAGAGATTAGTGATGGCCATGAAGTCAAGATGGCGGGAGAGTTCGGACTCTATGATTATCTCATTGAACAGAACCTTGAGTTGTTCAAGGAACTGGGCGTGAAAAAGATAGTCACGCTGTCGCCGCACTCCTACAACGCCTTGAAGCACGACTATCCCAACTATGGAGGCGACTTCGAGGTCGTTCACTATACCACCCTGCTGAAAGAGCTCATTGATGCAGGGACATTGAAGCCCTCCATCCCGGTGAATAAGAAGGTGGCTTACCACGATCCCTGTTTTCTGGGCCGTTTCAATGACGATTACGAGGTGCCGCGGGAGGTCATACAGAGCATCCCCGGAGTCGAACTGATCCCCCTGCCGCGGGAGGGGGAAAAGGCATTCTGTTGCGGCGGCGGCGGCGCCAACATGTTCACAGATCTCCTGAGCGGTGGTGAAGATGCCGCCAACCGTATCCGTATCAGGGAGATCAGGGATGTGGGAGCCGAAGTTGTCGTGGTGTCATGTCCCATCTGCGGGATTATGTTTGACGACGCAATCAAGATTGAAGAGCTTGAAGGTAAGTTGGAACTGATGGATGTATCGCAGTTACTATTGTCCAGTTTACCCTAAACAAACCGACGGGTGTGTGCCGGGGCATCGTGAAAGGGAAGATGTGTCAAAGTATCATTGACACTTCCGCTTAAATACCGCCTTCGAAAAAGGGTATCATGGCACGCACCAGCGTGGAAAACCCGGGGGTTGCAGGAGATACGATCGCACCGCACAGGGGCATGATGAGTCAGGACCCTGAGTGGCCGATCTGTGTCGCGCCATGAGTCTTTCCGGTGCCACCTTCTATGGACGTATCGGTACAGGCCTGTTCACAGGACCTCGAAGAGCGGCCGATGGATCTCTCTGTGACATGCTGTCAGGCAATAGCTTCAATTGCTTGCACAATTTCTGCTATCTTGTCTGTGGTTGTATTGCATCTCCTGGCAATTAATTCCATTTTCTCGTCATCAAGGTCCGCAAGCACCGTATGCGCATCGCGGGCATCGTTCTCTACCGTGGGAGCCCAGGGACTCTTCCTCATATTGAGCGTTACCAGATCCCATCGGGTATAATGTCCCATCGTGTCGATAATATTCTTGGCAATGATTCGCTCCCCCATATCTATTTCGGCAGAGAGTATGGTCTCCTCATTGAGGGTTGGTTCAACGAGATACATCCCCCAGGGATTGACGATACAGCTGCCCCCGATGGACCACCTTGTATTCATTACATCTTTGTAGGGAAAGTCATCGGGGACCGCACCTTCCGACAGTATGTGCGAGGCACTGATGACAAAGGTCTGTGTGGAAAAGGCATACTCACGTACCGCCGAGTCCTGGTCACAGAGGTGTGCCGGTCCGGGAGAACCTGACATATCCCGCACTGACCTGTCGTCTCCGACATATTGATACCACCCCGGCCAGCAGGCGGCATGTATCTCTTCTCCCTGCGCTGCCATGGCGGCCTTGAACCAGTAGACATGGTTCTCGAAACAGATCAGGCCCCCGAGGCGACCCAGTTCGGTCTCCATGACTGTCAGGTCGGATGCATCTCCATTGCCCCAGACGGCCTTTTCGGTATGGGTGCACATGAGTTTCCGATGCCTCCCCAGGATTTCTCCGCTGGAAGAGATGTAGAGCATGGTGTTGTACAGGGTGGCGCTCCCCGGTCGCGTGTCCTGTTCCGAACATCCGATGACGCAGGTTGCCTTTGCCTCCCGGGCCGCCCGGCACAGTTCGACGGTATCTTCCGGGATGCGCAGTGAATTGTCGTAATAGGCCAGCACGGTATCCTTCCACGACATGACCGTTTCCGGTGATGTATATCCCAGGTGGTTTCTCCAGTAGGGATAGGTCGGTATCCCCGTTTCAGGGGTCACAATCAGATCGGCCCCCTCTCGGCCGGCCTGCACAATATATTCGCAGTACTTTTCAATGGAACGTTTTTTGTCCATGAATATCGGAGCAATCTGAAGGGCTGCGGCTTGGAATTTTCTGCGCGTTATATGGTTCATACTTACTCCTCCAGTCTCATTGAGATCGATTGTTGGGGAATCCCGCCATTCACGCACCGGCTGATTCCAAGGGAAAGGTATTGACGCCCCAGGATTCCTCCACCGATGCAACGGGGCGTGTTGGAAGCCCGTAGTGACGCGACCTGTCAAAGAGCGGCAGCCCGGGAGCGAGCATGGAATTGTAAAACCACATCAGTGCCTGGGTCATCTCTTTCGGACGTTCACGCGTGACAAAATGACCGGAATCGAGGACCAGCACGGCTGCGAGACCGGGGATGTGGTCCTCCATACCGCGGGCGTATTCGATGGGCTGCCGCGGGTCACGCTCTCCATGGACATAAAGCACGGGCATGGTCAATCTGGAATAATCCACCGGCTCATTCTTCGGGATGTCCCTGAAATATCGAGGAACGGCCTCGGCTATGCCCGGCCAGGAAAATTCAGCGGCAATCTCCTGCATCTCTTCCTCATTGGGCCTCAGTTCGGGAACACAGGAACTGTCGAACCAGACACGGACAAAGGCATCGGCCCTGCCCATGAGGCGTGCAGCCGCTTCAGGATTTTTGGCATTCCACTGGTGGTGGAGTGCATTGCGGGGATCATACCGGTGTAACGAAAGGCAGCATCGAACGTACTGCTCTACACGATCGGGGATGTGGTGGCATATGCTGTCTCCCACGGCAACTCCCCAGTCATGTCCGGCAAGGCGGAAGCGGTCAATGCCGATCGCATCGAGAAGCAGTATCAATTCCCGGGCGACGTGTGACGACGTATAATCCCCTTCCGATTTGTCTGATTGCCCGTATCCTTTCAGATCAAAGGCCAGTACCCTGAACTGGGTTGCCAGTGTCGGGAGCTGGTGTTTCCAACATTGCCAGCTTTCAGGGATGCCGTGGAGCAGTATGACGGGATCTCCCTCTCCCATTTCAGCCCAGTGCCACTGAACTCCCCCTGCCTCTTTGATATGATGTGTTAAGGAACTCATGAAACAGTCCTCCTTTCTTCTTCACACCATGACATGGCATTGTTGATGACGACATAACCACTATCAGAAAAAACTGATTTATTGGTCAGAACAGGCAACAGAGTGTTTGCAGATGTTCCTCCGAGAGGAATGTGAGAGAAATCTGGGGAAAGAGGGCCACCACAATCCAGACAATAATCAGTGCAACAACATACCAGATGATCTTGCGCGAAATTCTCGTGTAGGGAATCCCCGTGATGCCGGAGGCAACGAAGAGATTGAGGCCATAGGGGGGGGTTATGAACCCGATGGCAATACCTACCACGAAGATGACTCCGAAATGAATGGAGTTGATACCCACCTGTTCTGCAATGGGGGCGAGAATGGGGGCGAAAATAATAACATTGGGCATCGATTCCATGATGCAGCCGGCAGCGAAGATCATGACCATCATCAATATGATAATGAGAAACTCACTGCCCAGTCCCATCAGCAATGACTGTACCATCTCTCCCACGCCCAGCAGGGTGAATTGTTGCTGCAGAATGACTGAAAAGGCGATGATCGGCGCCAGAAGACCGTTAATCTCCGCACTTCTTCCCATGACCTTGAAAGTGTTTTTGACCGGGATCTGCCGGGTCAGACATAAGCCGGCGAAGGCACAGTAGGCAACGGCTACCCCCGCTGCTTCGGTGGGTGAGAAGCATCCCGAATAGATGCCTCCCAGGGTTACAATACTCGCAATAAATCCATGTTTTGATGCCCAGGCGGTCCGCAACACCTGTCTGATTGAAAATTTGGTTATCAACCCCCAGTTGTTTTTGCGTGCGACAATATAGGCGACCATGGTCATGGCAATAACCATCATGACGCCCGGAATGATGCCGGCGATAAACAGGTCTCCCACCGGTACATTGAGCAGGACGCCATAAATGATGAATATGACCGACGGAGGAATAATGATTCCGACAGTGCCACCGGAGGCCGCGGTAGCCGCGGCGAAATCCTCATTGTAGTGTTCTTTCTTCAACTCGGGGATCATCATGCTGCCGATGGTGGCCGTGGTGGCAGAGTTGGACCCGGAAATAGCCGAAAAGAGACCGCTTGCCACGAGTGTCGCTATGGCCAGGGCCCCCCTGAAGATCCCGAAGAGCGCGCGTGCAAAATCGGTGAAGGCCTTTGCGATACCCCCCTCTCGGATAAAGTCACCCGTCAGGATAAAGAGGGGCATTGCCAGCAGTGCAAAGCTGGAAATACCGTAAAAGGTGGTCTGTCCGATATTCATCAAGGCATTAATATCTCCCGATGAGGCCGAAACAAATGCCACCCACGTGGCAATACACAGCACAATGGGCACACCAAGGAGAAAGAAGAGTATGGTCAGAAATGTTCCGGATAAGATAACTAACTCAGTAGGCATATTATTCCCTCGTTTATCATGTGAAATTTCGTGATCATGACGTCCGTAACACTTAGGTTATCAGTTAAGACATACCCGATCAGATGGAAAAAATCTTATGCTGTCAGCAGTTCCTCCGCGATTTCCTGTCCATCACTAACAGTGATTACGCTTCTTTGTTACAGACAGTTCCATAGATACACTGCAATCAATATTGCTCAAGCTCCTCAAGTGTTTCTTCTTCGGGTTTCTTCATGAACGGTTCTTTTGATTTGAATGTCTTGATATTAAAGATAACATCCTGGAAGACACGTATAACCACGAGAGAAAAACCCACCGGGATAGAAATGGTTGCAATCCATTGCGGCACATTATCGGTTCCCTCGATAGTCTGCCCTATCATGATCTGCAGGGAAACCAGCTTAATGGAAGACACGAGCACCACGGCCGCTATAACCAGCCAGATCACATCATCCAGCAGGAAACAGTAAAATTGTGCTGTGTGAGAAACGTTGCTTCGAATGCCGGGGAAACGTAAATGGTTCCTTTTCTTGATACAGAAGGCACATCCGAGCCATGATATCCACACAAAGGCATGGATAGCCGTGGTTGAACCCCAACTGGTCTGCGTATGAAACACAAATCGTCGCACAACTTCAATAAAGATAATCAATGCCAGATAACTGTAAAAGGCATTCATGAGAACTCTTTCGACATTTTCATCCAGCCAGAACAGCCCATTTTTTAGCATGTTCATGTAACTTCCCCTACCTTATAGTAACCTGTGAACAAAGGGGAACCGAAAGGACTGCGATCCTTCGGCTCCCCCTGCCCGGCTTCTCTGTTACGTCCACCACCTTCTGGGTTTGATTTGATCAACAGGAGTGTCTTCCGGTATCTCTCTGACGAAATTGTAGAAGATATCAAAGACGTCTTTGCCCGCCATCTTGGTCAGGCGTTTTCTCCATGCCTTATAGGGATCGGGGTTCTTGGCGGGATCTGCCAGTTTTCTCCACTCATTCCGCTCTTCCGTGGTCAAGATATTGACCTTGACGTTGCCCTTATCAAAAATGGTTCCCGGTTTGGGAGGATCCTGATATCCTATGGTTTCCACCAACGACCGTTCCAGCTCTCTCTGCGTGAACTGCTGCATCTCAAAGGCCGTTTCAAGGATATCTTCCTGCAGCTGTGTCGGTAATTTCTTGAGGAACGTGTGGCTGATCATGGCATGTTCCGTGGCGGACATAAAACCGACGGCAATATCCTGAGACGTTACCGGGGCCATGTTGAATGATGCAACGGCACAGGTCATCGTTTCCTGTCCGTCAACCACGCCGGAACGCAGGCCTTCCAGTGTTTCGGACCAGTTCAGCGGAATGGGATTGACACCCATTAACTTGAGGCCTATCCGACCAAGGTCTGTCCCTGTCACACGAATTTTTGCCCCTGCGATATCTTTGGGGACCCGCACGCGCGGCTTATTCTTGTATTTTAACCCCGTGAAAATATCCCGCAGTTCGGCTGATGTCCACAGGAATTCAACATTATATTTGTCTCTCATAACTTTGCGGAAATATTTCTCACAGACATCACTATAGAGGAAATAGTGCATGCTTGCCCTGGACGGGAAAAGGAATGGATAATCGATAGAATTATAAAATTTGTACGTCTGTGCCGCGTTCTGCGTTGAACAGCCGGCCATTTCGAGCGTACTGGTTAATACCTTCTGGGGACAGGAAATTTCGTTGCACAGGGAATTTGCACCGAAGAGTTCCACCTTGATCCTTCCGTCGGTTTTTTTACTCAGTTCTTCAGCAAACTTGTAGTAACCTATCGGAAATATGGCCATCGTTTTGGGGGTGTGACCGCTGATGCCAAAGCGGATGACGTAGTCAGGTGTGTTCTTGCTTTCGGCATCTTTAATTTTTTGTGCTGTTGCTTTTGCACTTGCATAGGTTATTGGTTGCTTTGCCATTGCCAGCTTTTCGAGTGATCCGAAGGCAACAGTAAATCCAAATATGGATGCTAATCTGCCGAAATCCCGTCTTGTGATTGGGTGCTCAGAAGACGTCCTACCATCTTTTTTCTTTTCATCCAATGACATGATTATTCCTCCTTTTCGACGTTCGAACTAGGTTAACCGTAGCAATCGCTACCTATTACATTAAAAGAACACACTATTGATCACACCCTGACAAGATACTATAAATACATTATACAATGCAACAATTTTTTTAGATATGTTGCATATGGTATGTCGGAAGGAGTACCCTCTTATCGTGTACCGTGCCCTATGGTGCTCCCGGTAATGTTCCACCAATGAAAACAAGTAGTATCCTACTGGATGTGTCTGGTCGCTTGCATGGGAATCCAGGAGGCTGCAGGAAAATCACAAAGGGTAAAAAGCATCTCCTCATGCCGCATCGAATATGCCGATGGCGTGTCTTGGAGGGAATGGTACATCACTGAGTCGTCAGGCGGGCGGTGTACATGGGAAGTATCGATGGTTGCACTACTCGAAATCGCGAACCCCTCTTGACGGAGTCTGACCTTACCGGGTAAAAGGAGACCCATGGAAGATGCGGTACACCATCTCATAAAACGGTCTGGTCAGGGACACAGGAAACGGGTGGCATTGATCCACGCCGACGATGTCGGCATGTGTCACGGCGCCACTGTCGCCTTCGTCGAATTATCACGGCGAGGCGCCATCACCTGCGGTTCCGTCATGGTCCCCTGTCCCGGCTTCGAGGAGATGGCAGAGATTGCCGCGAAGGATACCTCACTGGACGTGGGCGTCCACCTCACACTGACCAGTGAATGGGAGACCTACCGGTGGGGTCCCATATCTACAACGATGAAAAGTTCCGGACTCATCGACGAAGGGGGATTCTTCTGGCGGAAACTCCCGCAGCTGGCCGCCCACTGCATCCCCGAGGCCGCCGAAATCGAGATGCGTGCCCAGATAGACCGGGTCCTGGCCCGCGGGATAGACATCACCCACATCGACACCCATATGGGTGTGGCACTCCTCCCCCAACTGGTGAATATCTATCTGCGCCTTGGTGAAGAGTATCGGCTTCCCGTCCTGTTACCGCGACACATGGAAGACTACCTGTCGGTGCTCGACTTCGGTGACATCGGTGCCGACCGGTACCGTGGATTGATTGAGAGACTGGAGGCGCAGGATTACCCCCTGGTGG
>Ga0272441_10007677_pt1 | contig 17429 bp, 15 predicted proteins | sample SSMProp6N_FD_193582 | JGI IMG/M metagenome (GOLD analysis project Ga0272441, IMG submission 193582) | Marine sediment archaeal communities from Little Sippewissett salt marsh, Falmouth, MA, United States - SSM-Prop-6N | ecosystem: Environmental > Aquatic > Marine > Wetlands > Sediment ...
GCTCGAACTCGGTGTATACGATCGTGTCCTGGACACTTCACTGGACCGGGCGTATCGCGACTTGGATCGACGGAGTGTCAAGTTGCGGCGTGAGATTCAGCGCAATCTGCGTGAGATACGATTGGACCTGGCACGGCTTAGTGACGAACTTTTGAATACGACCAAGTTCTTCGGCGATTGGCACCTAGCGAGGATCTACCAGGCCTTGTCCAGCCGGTTTCATCTGTCCGACTGGCACAGCACCATTAGAGTGAAATTGACGACTCTTGGCGAACTCTACCAACTGCTGCACCAGGACTGGATCAACTTCTGGATGGTCGTGTTGGAAGGAAGCATCGTGTTATTGTTTGTGATCGACGTTCTTCTGCTCTTTCTCGGCCTGGGTTGATGCGACCCGGGAACGTTCGTCCTACGTGGCGAGGCTCAAGTATTGATGTGAACCAAGGAGTGTAAATCATGCAGTTAGTACCAACCAGAGTGTTTCTAACCAAGGGGGTGGGGCGACACAAGTACCAGTTGAAATCTTTCGAGGATGCGCTGCGAAAAGCCGGCGTGGCTCAACAGAACCTGGTGCAAGTCTCCAGTATCTTGCCCCCGCGGTGCAAGGTCATCAGCCGGGAGAAGGGGCTGCAGGAACTCACGCCCGGCGAGATATGCTTCTGTGTGATGGCCCGTTCGGACACCAATGAGCACGGCCGCCTAGTCGCCTCGGCGGTCGGGATGGCTGTTCCGAAGGACAAGAACAAGTGGGGATACCTCAGCGAGGTCCATGGGCACGGCATGAACCAGCAGGAAGCGGCCGACATGGCCGAGGATCTTGCCGCGGGCATGCTGGGAACGACTCTGGGCCTGGAAGTCGACCCGGATCAGGCCTGGTCGGAGAAGGAGCAAGTCTATCGGTCAAGCGGACTCATCATCAGGACGTCCAATAGCACGCAGGCAGCACGCGGGCAGAAAGACCTGTGGACCACTACCGTGGCAATCGCGATGTTCCTATTCGACGGCGAAGAGCGCGTCTCAGACTGCGGGTGAACGCGCGGGCATTTTCTTGAGGGATCTTACCGAGCAGAGAACGGACACAAATGGAAAAGAAGACGTACTTACTGCAGGGGCATCGTAGCGTCAAGCGCTCTCGCGTCGACCGAGGTGTGACGTGACCGGCGGAATACCTATCAAGAAAGGCGATCGCTGTGCTGTGATCGTGGCGCATCCTGACGATGAAACGCTGTGGATCGGTGGGACGATACTCCTTCATCCGGAGGCGGAGTGGACCGTTATTGCCCTCTGTCGCAGGAGCGACCCGAACCGCGCGCCTAGGTTCTTCGCATCACTGGAGTATTTGGGCGCGGAGGGGGCCATTGGAGACCTGGATGACGGGCCCGATCAGGATCCGCTTCCGGGGCATATGGTCCGGAAGGTGGTTATGGACTTATTGCCTTCCGACCGGTTTGACCTGATTGTGACGCATGGACCCCAGGGTGAGTACACCTATCACCTCCGGCACGAGGAAGCCGGTCAAGCCGTGATGAGCCTGTTGGAGCATGGGATACTGAGGGCCCGGAAGGTTTGGCGATTTGCCTACGAGGATGGCGACGGGAAGTATTTGCCGAAAGCCGATGCCGCCGCCGACCTGCTCGTTGAGCTGCCTGAGGCCATTTGGACACGGAAGCGTGACATCATCACTCGTATCTATGGTTTCGGGCCGGACAGTTTCGAAGCGCAGACTACTCCGTCCCAAGAGGCGTTCTGGCAGGTGAAGCCGGGAACGCCATGATCGAGACGGGAGCCCGAGATGAAAGTGCTCGTTATCTATGATTATCCGCCGTCGCCGGCCGGATTGGCCACACAGGGAAACTTGCTCCACAGGGGTCTGGAGGAAGCGGGCGTGCAAGTCCACTCCGCGCATTTTGAATCGGCCCAGGAGAAGGAGTGGTACTACCGCTGGTTTGAGCCCGAAATCGTTGTTGGGGTGGGCTACTGGGGGCACACACCATACCTGGTCCTGCATCCTCAGCGGTACGGGATTCAGCCCGTGCCCTGGCTGGTCGCCGATGGATACTTGGCCAACTACCACGAGGTCCTTGAGGCCCTTCCCCTCATCCTGGTCACATCGAAGTGGGTCAAGAAGGTCTATACGCGCGACGGTCTGACCGGCCACAACATCGAAGTCCTGCCCGTTGGCTGTGACACCGACGCATTTATCCCACGCGACAAGAACGATCCCAAGGTGGCTGCCGTCCGCGAGGCCCTGGGGGTGGCGCCGGATCAGATCATGATCCTGACGATTGGCGGCGACGCCACCAGCAAGGGAGCGCAGGAAGTCATGCAGGCGTTGGCCCTGATTGACACGAAAGCCCCCGACTGGAAGTACGTCTGCAAGGTGTGGCCGCAGCCTCGAACCGAGCAGCAGAATCTCATCGATCTGCAGTTGGCCACGCAGTTGGGCATCGAGAAGAACGTCGTCTACACCACCAACGTGATCAGCCGCAATTTCATGCCTTATCTGTTGGCGGCGTGCGATATCTACGCGGCGCCGTCGCGTCTGGAAGGGTTCGGGATGATCCAGGTGGAAGCGAACGCCTGCGGCAAACCGGTCATCGGTATCAAGGCCATGGGCATGCTGGATACCATGGTGCATGGCGGAACGGCGTTCCTGGCTGACATCGCCCAGGAGGTCGTGCTTCGGGAGGCCATGGTCGGAGACGAATCAGGATATGAAAGCGGCCACCGCGTTGTTTTCAAGAAGCCACGAACCGCGGATTACCGGGCCAGCGTGCATGATATCGCGAATTATCTGATGGATTTGATGACCAACGAACCGCTGCGAAAGCAAATGGGCGAGGCCGGCCAAAAACGCGCGGTGGAGAACTATGACTATCGAGTCGTTGCCCGGAAGTTCACCGAAATCATTTCCGAGAAGTTAGGGATGTCCTGACGTGGACAGTCACAACGCAGAGCTCATCCAGAATGCGAAAGCAACCGCCGTGCAGGTGTTACGACACAATCTTCATGGCCCGCACCGTGGTTTGCCTCGGACCGCCGGCTGGGGGTATCCCGAGCCCTACACGCGCGATCTGATGATCTCGACTCTCGGCGTCCTCGTCTCCGGCGACGACAAGCTCATCAAAACCTGGCGTCGCGTTCTTGAGGTTCTCGCGAAACACCAGACACCGCTGGGGCACATCCCCTCGCTCGTTCACGATCCGGAAGATCGGGGCGCCAGTGATACGACTCCATTGTTTCTGCTCGCCGCGGCTCTGTTTCGAACGGCCGCCGGCGAGCCTTCCTTCCTGGAAGAAGCCGTCGAGAGAGCGCTGACGTGGATGCAATACCAGAGTCCTGCTGACCGCGTCCTGGCGGCCCACTTGCCGACCAGCGACTGGCGGGATGAGCAGTGGGTGATCGGCTATGGGCTCTATGTCAACACGATCCTGTACGCCGCTCTTCGGCTCCTCGGCAGAGACGAGCGTGCCGACACACTTTATGACATGATGGAACATTTCACGGTCAAAGGGGAGCGGCAGCAACGCCACGTGCACGAGGGTCTGGTCCTGCGAAACAAACCCTATTTCGCCATGTGGTCCTACAAGGTCTATCGAAGCGACCGCTTCGACCTGCTCGGCAACAGCCTGGCCATCCTGTTTCGGATCGCCTCCGAAACGCGGGCCCAGCGTCTGGTGTCATGGATCGAAGCGGAGTGCGAGGCACTGCGAAAGAACGAAGACTTGGCCGTGGGGTTGCCGCCCGGGCTGTTTCCGTATATCCGCCCGGAAGATCCCGACTGGATGCCTCGCTATGCGCGATACAACCAGCCTGGCGAGTATCACAACGGCGGCGTATGGCCGTTCATTTGTGGCTTCTACGTCGCGGCGCTGGTCGCCGCCGGCCGCCTTCAATTGGCCCGGCGGAGCTTGACGGCTCTGACAGAGCTCGTCCGTCCCGCGCGTGCGGCGGATGTGGCCTTTGGCTTCAATGAGTGGCATCGTGCCCAGGACGGCTCTCCACAAGGCGAGGACTGGCAAACCTGGTCGGCGGCGATGTATCTATACGCCGCCGAGTGCGTTGAGCAACAGCGACCGGTCTTTTTCGATACGATCAAGCCTCGCTCTTGAGTGGTAGCTTGTGTTGAAAGAACTTATGCGAACCAAACATCAAATTGGCTGTCTGCCCCGGATCTTTAGAGCGTCTCTTCTATTCCTGCTGGGCATCTATCTGTGCATTCCGCCCCTGCCGTCTGGCGCTGCCGACAATCCGGCGGGACAAAGGCCCGTGGAGTTGATTCTAGTATGCGAAGACCAGCCCTGGTTTTTGCTGGCCGCCGCACCGCTGGCCGCTACGCTCCGCGAACAGGGGCGAGTGCCTATCCTCCTGACGGTTTCATCCGAGGCTCACGCTGGACACCAGAGGTTGCTGGATCGCCTTCTTCCATTGTGCAACTCGTGCACGGTTATCGCGAAACGCCGACACATCGATTCGCCGGGCCTCGGTTTCGGCAACACCAAAGCCAACTTCATCGTAGCCCGGGACTCTCCCACGGCCACTCTGTTGCTCGCCCGGCAGTACTGGAGACAGACGGATGCGGTTGTCCTGGGAAACACGGCTGCCCCTGAACTGGCGATCCTTGCTGCTGCACTGGCCGCGCATCGGAAAATCCCGTTCCTCGCCTACGACACGGACGCCGAGCTGGCCGAGCTTGCGGTACACTTGCAGGAAATGGGTGTTGTCAAAGTGACCGTGCCGGCAGGAAGCCCCGGAGTTGACCTGCTTCGCGATCAATGCGAAGTGGTCGAGTTGGATGCGGATGCGCTCGTCGACCGAACCGTGGGGCTGATCGGCGTCAAGAATATCAGGAACATCATCCTGACGCGGGCGCCGAGCCCTTTCGCGGGCGCCTCATCGTGGATCGCGCCGTATCTGAGCGTGATGCGCCGGGCGCCGGTTGAGGTGTCCGCATCGGAGGCTGCCAGCGAGGCCGAAGCGCAGTTTACGGCCCTGGTGGACAGACACGATCTCCGCCCAGCAACGGTCACGATCTTGGCCGACTATGAATCGATTGGGACTGTCCCGGTCGCCGACGCTGCGAGCCTGGGTGACTACGAGGTCGATGTCGAGCCGTGCTCGCGTCCAGAGGACAATGAAGCGGCTGCGTACGGCGTCGGGCGGATTCCGTTCAGGCGATTGGCGGATGCGTCCCTTATGATTGCAGGAGGTCTCGCCCGTGAGACGATTGTGCGAGAGAACCCGCCGCACGTGCTTATGATCGCCAATCCCAGCGCGGATTACGGGGCTCTCCCACTGGCAGAACTGGTCAGCCGGGCGACGGCTGAAGAGTTCAAGAACTTCGGTTGGCACGTCAGCGAGCATTACGGCAAAGCGGCCAATAGCCCCGACATTATCAATGCCGCCGGGAACTCTCACCTGATTATTTACGAAGGGCACATCAGCGACCAGTACCTGATCCAGGAACCGTACGACATCTACGAGGAGTTCGATGGAAACGATACATGGGATCACTCGGCTCCGGAGGACATGTCGGTGAGAATGAACGTCTATGAGCCGAGTGGTTATGCAGACGGGTCGGAAATGCACGATGCAACCGACTACGAAGCGTCGCTCTATGAATCGGATTCGGCCGTAGCTGCCGATCAGGAGGGTTTTTACGCGCATGAGATGGAATCATTTCTGCCATCTGGCTCGGTTGAGTGCCTGCAGGCCCTGCCTCTCGTCATCCTTCAAAGCTGTCATTCTCTGGAGCAGCCGACGCTCGATCACCTCCTGGAATTGGGCGGAGCAGGTATGGTTGGCAGCGTTACAAGCATCCATAGCGCCTCCGGCAGCGCCTTCGTCAAGGCCTTCTGCGACGGTATGCTGTATCGGTGCGACACCGTTGGCGAAGCGCTCCGGGACGCCCGCAACTATTTTCTCTGTCTTGCTCAGCTCAAGCAGCAGCGAGGGCACCAGGAAACAGCAAAAGTCTATCGTGCGGCACTGACCTTTCGGTTTTGGGGCGATCCCGAGATGCGCCTGTTCTCGTCCGTGGCAAAGCCGAGGCGACGCGGAATCTCGGCGGCAATGACGGACCCGACCACTGTACGGATCTCGACTCCGAAGTACCGTCTCCCCGAGTCCAGAAACGAGCGGTACTTCGCGCGTTTGTTTCCCGGCAGTCAGCTTGCGGGGATTGTCAAGCGGCTCACGAACGAGCCCATCCGGCGACTCACGCCGCTGTATTTTTTCCGACTCCCGCTTCCGGGCGGTTCCGGGGTCCAGGCGCACCGTCGGCTTGAACGTGACGGAGAGGACGCCAACAGGATGGTCTATCTGACCGATCCGCTCGGCAGATTCATCTACGTGCTGTATTTCCCGGAGAAAGAGGCTAAGTCTGATGCGTTCACACTGCAGTTTATTGAGTGAAACCCGGAAGTGGTATCTGGCCTGGTTGGCTGCGCTGGTGGGATTGCTGATCTTCGCGGTGGAGTCCGCCTGCGGCATTGAGGGGCCGACCTCCGAGGTTCGCGCGGCCCCCCTGGAATGCATTCGGGGCGAAGAGATTGTCGCTCATGCCGAACAACTCTGCGACCCGGCCCACCGCGGACGCAGAGCGGGCTGGGCTGGTGTCAAGAAATCGGCAGATTACGTAGCCCGACAGTTCCGCCAGATGGGACTCCGGCCGGGTGGCAGCGCGGGCGGCTTCTTTCAGCAATTCAAGATCCTGCCCGGCTACCATGTATCAAGCGAATTGACGGTTACCCTTGGGCGGGCGACGCTCGGAGAGTTCAAACGGGGCCACGATTACACTCTTGCACATACACCGGGCGGCGAGGCGGCCGTTGACGCCGACATCGTGCTGGCAGGCTACGGGATTTCCTTGCGGGCGCAAGGATTCGATGAATATGCCGGCATAGACGCAACGGGTAAGGTGGTGATTGTCTTCTCCGGCGCACCGTGGAGTACGGGTTCGTACCCATGGCAAGAGACAACTGACGACGTGAACACATTGGCGACAATAGGTTACAAGGCAAGGAATGGTGCTGCGCACGGGGCGGTTTGCCTGCTTGTGGTGGACAATCCCGTCGGGTGGCGTAAGAAGCTGGGCATTCCACAGCGGTTGCGACTACCGGAGGTGGAGTTTCCATTGAATAGTCCGATTCCCATTCTGCACGTCACTCGCGAGTTCGTGGCCGAGATCACAGCGATGAGTATGGACGAGTTGAGAATGCTCGCAAGCGACATCGTACGCGAGCGCGCGCCAAATTCAATGCTCCTGCGTGGCCGCCGGCTGCATCTTTGTGCCAGTGTTTCCGGCACGGCTCAATTGGGTCGCAACATCATTGGCATACTGCCGGGTCGCGACGACATACTGCGATCTGAGGCCGTGGTTCTGGGGGCACACTACGACCATTTGGGGATGGCGGGGCAAGACATCTTTTTTGGGGCCAATGACAACGCCGCCGGTGTCGGCGCCCTTCTCACCATCGCGCAGACCTTTGCCAAGATGCCGGAACGACCGCGTAGGACGTTGATCTTCGTCGCATTTGACGCGGAAGAGATCGGCAAACGCGGTTCCAAACACTATGTATCGCGGCCCTGCATGCCAATCGAGCAGACGGTTCTGATGATCAATTTCGATATGATCGGGCGCAATGCGCCGGATGAGATCAACGTGGTAGGAACCCGATCGAGCCCCGAACTCCATGAGATCCATCAGCATTTGAACGAAAGCGTGGGTCTGCGGCTGCATCACCCTGAGAGCTTCCGACTGGGGCGGTCGGATCATACCGCCTTCTACTACGCCGGTGTACCGATTATGTATCTGTTCGGGGGGCTGGACCCCGACTACAACACGCCGAGGGACACACCGGACAAGCTGAGTGTGGAGAAGGTGGAGAGAGTCGCCAGATTGGCCTTTCTCACGGCTCACAGTGTGGCCGAGCGACCCGCGCGCATCAGCTTCACCGCAAGTGCAGAGCCTGTTTACAACTGGAGCGATTGAAGAAAGCAAGATGGTTAGGGAACAGAAACTCATTCTGCTACTGGTCGCAGTTCTGACGGCGCTCGCCGCGCTGTGCATGGTTCTGCGAACCCGGTCATTCCAAACGGCACACCTGGGTAGCGGCGAGCCCGTCTGGCGCGTGACGTACGACGTCGACGTACCGGAACCCAAAGGGGTACGGCTCTATGTTGCGGTGCCCAACAGCACGCCCCACTGCCGCGTCTTTCGCGAATCGTTCTCTCACCATGGTCTCTGGATGGACATGGTCAAGGGGAAAAGCACACGCGCACGAGAAGTGGTTGTCGTGCCGCTTGCCGCCGCCGAAAGGGGCAGATTCTCCGCCAATTTCGACGTACAGGTAAGCAAGGACAAGCAGTGGAAGGTGCCGGCGGCAAACGTCAGCCTGACTTCCGAAGAGCTCTCTCACTATCTTCGCGAGGAATCGTCGATCCGATTTTCGGCACCGGCAGTCTCTACCGTGCTGGCGCGACTCACGACCGCCGCCCAAAGCAAGACCGATCTCCTGGAACGAATCTTCGACTATTGCTTGGACGATATCATCGACAGCAGAGCCGAGGGACCCGCGAACGCCGCCGGCGTTCTGGAGCAGCGCCGCGGAACGCGTCTTGGGAAAGCCCGAGCCATGATTGCTCTGGGTCGGGCGGCGAAAATTCCGGCACGGTTGGTCAGTGGTTTTGCCCTTGAGGCCCAAGCGGTCCCACAGGTCCATGTTTGGGTCGAGGTGTGGGTAAAGAAGAGCTGGCGTGCGTACGATCCCGTGAATGGGTATCGTGGAGCGTTGCCGCCGCATATCCTGCCGGTCCGGTACGACGGTAGCCAGATCGTCAGGAACTCGATCAATGAGGGCATTCGCACGCAATTCTCGGTCCGACGGGTCGTGCCCGACTTGATGGTCAGCTCGTCAGCAGCTCGCGGATGGTTGACCGTCGGCGACCTGACACGGCTTGTTCCAGGAATGCAGGGCACCATCGGCCTCGTGCTTCTCTTGCCCGTGGCGGCCTTGGTGACCACGCTGTTTCGCAGCCTCATCGGGGTCCGTACGTATGGAACGTTCGCACCCAGCCTGATCGCCATGAGCTTCGTCCAGGCCGACTGGAGAACCGGGGCCGTGGTCTTCTTTGTCGTGCTCGGCATCGGTGTGCTTGCTCGGCTGCTTCTAAACAGGTTGAAGCTTCTCATGGTGGCGCGGCTGGGTGTCATCCTGACTCTCACCGTTGCGAGCATGGCCGTGGCGGTCTCGGTACTCGACTACCTCGGTCTGGCCCCCACGGCTTCGGCAGCGTTGTTGCCGATGGTCATCCTGACCATGCTGGTCGAGAGATTCAACATCACGGCCGAGGAAGACGGATACCGAGAGGCCGGCGCGGTGTTCAGTGGAACACTGCTGGTAGCGGCGTGTTGCCTGCTTGTACTGAGAATGGAGCCCCTGAGGCGCCTGGTTTTGGTCTACCCTGAGACGCTGCTCATCGTCGTTGCGGCCCTTCTTCTGCTGGGGCGGTATTCGGGCTACCGCGTCACGGAGCTGTGGCGCTTCCGTGATCTGGCTGTGACCCGGGCAGAGGAGCGCGCCTGATGGACGCCGGACGCACAATCAGGGGATGGGCCTGGTCTTGGGAGTTGAACCGTTGCGGTGTCCTGGGCATCAACCGGCGAAATCTGAAATACCTCGCTGAGTGGAACCCGCGCGGCAAGTACAAGCTGGTTGACGACAAGGTCCTCACGAAGAGACTTTGCGAGGAGCACCGGATTGCGGTGCCCCAGACCTACGCCGTGATCGATCGCTTCGGCGATCTGAAGAGACTCCCGGAGGCGATCAGAGGTCGTGAACAGTTTGTCGTCAAACCCGCCAGCGGAGCGGGAGGGCGAGGCGTGCTTGTCGTGACGGAAAGCCACGGCCGCTGGTTTGTTCGCCCCAACGGCTCTCGTCTTTCCTTTGCAGAGCTGCGATATCATGTCTCGGCCATGCTGTCGGGACTATACTCACTCGGCGGTCAGCCGGACCGTGCGATCATAGAAGAGCTTGTCGTGCCCCACCCTGTCTTTGAGGGTCTTACCGTAGGGGGGACTCCCGACATCCGAATCGTTGTGTACCGAGGCGTTCCGGCCCTGGCGATGCTCCGCCTGCCCACGAAGGCGTCCAGGGGGCGGGCCAACCTGCATCAGGGCGCCGTGGCCGCCGGGATTGATCTCGAGACCGGCCGGACCCTGGGTGGGGTGTGCCGCAATCGCGCGGTTGCCGCTCATCCCGACACGGGACTGGCCGTGGGAGGACTGGCGATACCGCAATGGGAGCAAGTGCTGGCGACGGCAACCGCGGTGAGTGAGGCCGTGGGCATGGGCTACATCGGGGTGGACATCATGCTCGACCAGGCGAAGGGGGCTATCGTCCTGGAGGCAAACGCCAGACCGGGCCTGGCCGTCCAGATCGCCAACCGAAGGGGTCTTGTGCGGGTCTTGAGGGACATCGACGCGATGCTGTCGGCGCAAGCCATGCCCAGCGTTGCACCGGCCGTCCTGATCGAGCCGACCCCACGCTTCCCGGAGAACGGCCGCCGCGCACGCGGGGCCAGTTGAAGGAGTCCTCTTATGGAAGCCTCTGCACTGTCAGATTCCGTCTTCTACGGTTGGGTCGTGCTGCCCATACTGATCTTCTTTGCCAGGATTTTCGACGTCAGCATGGGCACTGTAAGGGTGATCCTCACGTCTCGCGGTTACAGACGCACGGCGCCGGCTCTTGGTTTCATCGAGATCCTGATCTGGCTGCTGGCCATAGGACAGATCATGAAGAACCTGGCCAACCCGGCCTGTTACGTTGCCTATGCGGGCGGATTTGCCGCCGGCAACTTCGTCGGGATCAACATACACCAACGGTTGTCATTGGGAACCGTCCTGGTGCAGGCTTTCGCCCGGGAAGATGCCGCTCGGCTGGTCGAATCGCTCAAGGCTGAGAATTACGGGGTCACTTGTATCGATGCCCAGGGTGCCTACGGAGCCGTGAAGATCGTCTTTACCATCGTCTCGCGCCGGCAGACGAAGAATGTGGTGGCCCATATCAAGAGATACGACCCACACGCGTTCTACTCCATCGAAGATGTCGACTACGTTGAACGGGCCCGGCTCACATCGGCCCGCCCCCTGGCCAACGGCGGGCGGTCCGCTTTCGCCCGCCTGCTCAGAAAAGCGAAATAGGAAGGGTGAGATGTTTCGGGATACTGCCAACGGCAACGGCTGCGATAGACACTCGGCAGGCCGGCGATCAACCGGGGAAAGGGGTGAGCCATGAAAGACCGGCTGCGTCTGCAGATCACGACCCAACCCGACGACACAACGTGCGGCCCAACCTGTTTGCACGCCATTTACCGATATTTTGGGGACGATATTTCACTGAAGCAAGTGCTCGGCGAAGTCCCCTCTCTCCGGCAAGGCGGAACCCTTGGAGTGATGCTCGCCAACCATGCACTGGCGCGCGGATACAAGGCTTCGATCTACACGTACAATCTGATGATCTTCGATCCCACGTGGTTCCGGCGCGACGTCGATCTGCGGGCAAGACTCGCTCTTCGTAGGAAAGCCACGCGGAGTGCAAAGCAGCGTCTGGCGATAGAGCAATACCTTGAGTTCGTCCGGCGCGGCGGACAGATTTGCCTGGAGGATTTGCGGCGCGGACTGCTGCGCCGGTTCCTCAAACGCCGCCTTCCAATTCTCACGGGCCTCAATTCGACCTATCTGTACCGAACGGTGCGCGTGCGCGAAGGCGACACGGTCGAGGATGACGTGCGCGGCGAGGTCGTCGGCCATTTCGTCGTGCTGTGCGGCTACAGCCAGGCCCAACACACGGTCACGGTTGCCGATCCGTACTCAGAGAATCCCTACTCGCATACACATTACTACGAGGCGGAATTGGATCGGGTGATCTGCTCTGTCTTGCTCGGGGTGATGACCTATGACGCCAACTTCCTCATTATCGAACCGAAGGATGTCAGTGAATGAAGATCATGCTCGTCGTACCCAACGCGAGAAAATGGCCGTTGACGATTCCGGGCGTGGAAGTCGTCTCGGCCCGCAAGTATATCACGGAACCTGTGTTTAGCCGTCTCAGCGGCGTTCGCGTCTTCAACCTGTGTCACGTGCATCGCTATCAAAGCACGGGTTACTACGTATCCCTCCTGGCTGAGGCCAGGCAGCACAAACCCGTGCCCAACATCACCACCCTGCGTGATCTGCAGACCCCGGCGATGATCCGCATGACCCACGCCGAACTGCAGGAACTCATACAGAAGAGCCTTGATTCCATCAAATCCGACCGATTCACCCTGAGTGTCTACTTTGGCAAGAATCTAGCCAAGCGATACGACCGACTCAGTCGCGAGCTCTTCAATCGCTTCCATGCCCATTTTCTCCGGGCCGAGTTTATCCGCACAAACAAAACATGGACACTGCAGAATGTCAACACGATCAGCATTCAGGAGGTGCCCGACGGTCACCACCGCTTCGTGGAAAAAGTGGCCGGGCAGTACTTCGCCGGTGCCGGTTATCGCAATCGCAAGCGGCAGTTCTCTCGCTATTCCCTGGCCATCCTTCATCGACCGGACGAGGTGAATGCGCCGTCCAACGCCCGGGCGCTGAAGAAGTTTGTACGAGCCGGTCAAAAGCAGGGGCTCGACGTCGAATTGATCACAAAGGACGATTTCGGGCGCATCGCTGAGTTTGACGCTCTGTTCCTGCGCGAGACGACCTCCGCCGCCGATTATACTTTCCGATTTGCCCGCTACGCAGAGGCCAACGGTTGCGTGGTCATTGATGACGCTCAGTCCATCGTTCGTTGCGCCAACAAGGTCTACCTCAGCGAAATGCTGGCCCACGGACGCATCCGTACGCCGCGAACCATGATCGTACACAAGGACAACGTGGACCTGGTCGTGCATGAGATCGGTCTGCCCTGTGTGTTGAAACAGCCGGACAGCTCGTTTTCCGCCGGAGTCAAGCGCGCCACGACGGCCGAAGAGCTGCAAAGCTACGCCCAGATGATGCTGGACCGATCCGAGCTGATCATCGCGCAGGAGTTTCTACCGACGGAATTCGACTGGCGCGTCGGTGTGCTCAACGATCGGGCACTCTACGCGTGCCGGTACTACATGGCCCGCGGCCACTGGCAGATTATTCATCGCGACAGCCACGGCCGGCAGCGCGAGGGGAGAGGCGACACGCTGCCTTTGGATCAGGTACCGGCGGCCGCGGTCAAACTCGCGCTCAAGGCTACCCGGCCCATCGGCAGAGGACTCTATGGTGTGGACATCAAACAGGTCAGGGACCGATTCTACGTAATCGAAGTCAATGACAACCCCAACATCGATGCCGGTGTGGAGGACAAGATCCGCGGAGATGCCCTCTATGCCGAAGTCATGCAGGTGTTCCTCACCCGGATTGAAGCATCCAAGGCAATTTCTCAAAGGACGTCCTTGTCATGAGCATAGAGCAAGCCGAAGAAGCCCCGCGTCTACACCTTTTCGAGGGATACGGCGTAGAGTTGGAGTATATGATCGTTGATCGGGATACGTTGCGGGTCCGTCCCGTGGCCGATCGGATTCTGGAAGCCGTCGCCGGGCACCTTGTCAACGAAGTGGCATGCGGTCCGCTGTGCTGGTCGAATGAACTGGTCTTACATGTCATCGAGTTGAAGACGAAGGGCCCGGTTCCGCAGTTATCCGGTCTGTACCGGGTTTTCCAGCGAGACGTCCAGCAGATCAATGAACTGCTCGCGCCGCTCCATGCTTGTCTCATGGGTTCCGCCGCGCATCCTCTCATGGACCCGCTTTCCGAGTCGCACTTGTGGCCGCACGGTGACAAGGAGATCTACCGGGCGTTGGACCGGGTCTTCAGTTGCCGGGGTCACGGCTGGTCCAACTTGCAAGCCGCCCATCTGAATCTGCCGTTCCACAACAACGATGAGTTCTTCAGGCTGCATGCCGCGATCCGACTGGTCCTGCCCTTGATTCCCGCCATCGCGGCGGCCTCGCCTTATGCGGATGGCAGAGATACGGGCTGGCTCGACGGCCGTCTGCAAACCTACCGTCTCAATTGTGCCAGGGTGCCTTCCGTAACCGGCCAGGTCATCCCTGAACCTGTTGCGAGCATCGAAGAATATCACGCGAGAATCCTCGAGCCGATGTATACCGATATTCGTCCCTTCGATGCCGACGGAATCTTGCACCACGAGTGGCTCAATGCCCGAGGCGCCATCGCTCGTTTCGAGCGCAATACCATCGAGATTCGTCTCGTGGATGCACAGGAATGCCCCCTGGCTGACATGGTCGTACTCATGGCCATCTCGGGAGCCGTTCGGTTCGTGCTTGAGGCGCCGGTTTCGATGCTCGAACAGGCCAATGCCATATCTACAGGGCGTCTTCGAGCGCTGCTGGGGGCAACCATGTACAAAGGGCCGAACGCTCTCATTCGAGACCGCGACTACCTTCGTTGTCTGGGTGTCTCAGACACCGCTGCCACAGCGAGGGAGATCTGGAAATACCTCGCTGATCATGTTGAAGGATTCTCCGGCCCGGAAAGAGCGGCCTTCGAGAAGATTCTCCGACGTGGTCCGCTGGCCAGCCGTATCCGGAACGCAACGGGCCCGGTGACCGCGTCGAATCTGAAACGCACGTGTCGCCTGCTCTGCACGTCTCTGCAAGAGGGGAAGATGCTCAAATGAGACCATTCCCCCGGATGCTTGTGCTCTCCTGCGAACATGCCGGGAATCGTGTTCCCGCGCGGTATCGGCATCTCTTTCAAGATTCCCCGGGTGTGCTGGAAACACATCGTGCCTACGACCTGGGTGTTTATCCAATGGCGCGGATGCTCGCACGCCGGCTGGACTGCCCGCTATTTGCGTTCTTCATCACGCGACTGCTGATCGATGCGAATCGCTCCGTCGGGCATCGAAATCTGCTGTCGGAGTACTCACGCGAGCTACCGGCACTCGATAAACAGCGTCTGATCCGAACGTACCACCAGCCGTACAGGGAGAACGTGACGAAGGCCGTCGGGCGGCCCGTCGCCGAGGGGCGAGAGGTTCTGCACGTGTCTCTGCACAGCTTTGCACCCGTAATGGGCGAACGCCCCCGCAATGCCGACATCGGGGTGCTGTACGATTCGAAACGACCCGTGGAGATGCACCTGGCCGAGCTGTTGCAGACGTCGCTTGTCGCGGGCACGGGACTACGTGTTCGACGCAACTATCCCTACCGTGGCGCCTCGGATGGATTGACAACTTTTCTGCGAAGGCAATTCGCAGACAACTCATATGTCGGACTCGAAATAGAATTGAACCAGCGTCTCTTGGTGCAAAAACCTCCTGGATCGATTCGGCTGTACGCCAAAGACCTCGCCGGCATCCTGTCGGAGGGCCTTATGCAACTTCTTCACACCGGGTCCGGAGCAACTGTCCATGGACGGTCGAGCGACATTCACGTTCGGGCCAAATCTGAGGGCGGCGATGAACCGTAATCTGTTCAGTGACGAGCGATTGCTGGACCGAACCGGGAACCGCGAGAACGCTTCATATTGGGAGGGCGCGACGCCCGGCGGCATCGTATGCACGGCACACTACCGCGCGACGGAGGCGGGAGTCTGCGTCATGTCGGCCGGCGGCAACGCCGTCGATGCCGCGGTCGCCGCGTCGCTGGCATTGGGCGTCGTCGAGCCCGCAGCGTCAGGGTTGGGCGGTATGGCCATGATGCTCGTGCATTTGGCACAAGACGAGAGGACATTCATGTTAGAGGGGCCGTGTCGAGCTCCCGCAGCGGCCTCTCCTGAGGCGGTCATACAGTGCAATCGGAAGCTGGGATATGGCGCCGTGGCCGTTCCGACGTACCCGGCCGTTATCGACCAAGCCCTTCGCTTCTACGGCACGATGTCTCTGGACGCCGTGGCAAAGCCCGCCATCGCTCTGGCCGAGGGAGGATACCGCGTCACACCCTTCCAGCATCAGCTTTTGCGCGACTATCGCCCAGCGATACTCAGGGGCAACGCTGCGTCATTGCTTCTCGAAGAAGGCGGCCAGCCGCCACCGCCGGGAGCCCTGGTGCGCAACCTGCCGTTGGCCAGGACACTAAGAAAACTGGCCGCAGGAGGCGCCGAGGAGTTCTATCACGGGGCTCTGGGACGTCGCATCCTCGAAGACATGGCTGTCAACGGCGGCTTTGTCAGCAAGCGAGACTTCATTGACATTCCCTGGCCCATTGAAACGATGCCCCTGCAAAGCCGGTTCCGGGATTGGCACGTCTTTACCGCTGCACCGCCCGGAGGCGGGCTCTCGCTCCTGGAGATGCTACACCTGTACGAGGCTCTGGGACCCACCGGCGTTGATCCCGACACGTGCGAAGGCGCGACGTTGCTCGTGGAAATCATCCGGAAGGTGCGGCAAGACCGTCGCCGCCTGCGACTGAACCTGACCCGGGACTGGGCCTTCGCAAATCCGCTTCTGCTCCGCGAAAGCTACGCGCGCAGAACCGCGCGCAGGATGCGCGACCGGTTGTCCGGCGCCGGGGAGACGACGCACCTGAACGTTATCGACAGGCACGGGAACATGGTCGCCCTGACGCAGTCTATCGAACGTTCGTTCGGAGCCAAGGTCGTCAGCGCGGAACTGGGGTTTCTCTATAACGGATTCATGAAGGGTTTCAAGCTGCACAGCCGAGGCCACCCCCACTACCTCCGGCCCGGCGCTGTGGCCCGATCGAACGCCAGCCCGAGCATCCTTGTCCGGTCGGATGGCACCGCCTGTGCGATCGGCTCTACCGGATCTGAACGCATGGCGTCCGGGATATTTCAAGTCCTTATCCGGATGGAGAGGCAGTCGCCGTTCGACGCCGTCAAAGCCCCGCGTCTCCATTGTACACCTGAGGGGAAAGTCACGTGTGAAGCCCAGCGCTTCGACCCCATTATCCTCGATTACTTGTCAGCGCAAGGATTTGAGGTTGCCGCCTACAAGCAGGCCTGGGCATTTGCCGCGGGAGGTCTGCACCTCGCGGGGATTCGCCTCGGCATGCCCTGGGGCGTCGCGGACCCGCGCCGCGACGGACTGGCTGCGGGGCCAGGTCAAATGCAGTCTCAGAATGAACCGCCCTGAGTAGCCTAACAGCCACGTCATCTGTATAATACCGGCCACTGTTACCACGGTGATATACGAGGAGTTCCCATGAAAGTCGCCATCATTCACAACAAAGACATGACCCGCGTGATCAACATGTTCGGTATGCAGAACAAGGAGAAATACAATCCACGGACGGTTGGACGAGTGGCCAGCGCTTTAGACCCATCTTCGACACCATGAAATTGTATTTCCTTTTGCGAAAGGGACTTACGGTTTGGCCAGTGGCTCTTGGCACTACGTCTGGTTTTCTGGTTCGGTGGTTCACAG
>Ga0272441_10007678_pt1 | contig 17428 bp, 25 predicted proteins | sample SSMProp6N_FD_193582 | JGI IMG/M metagenome (GOLD analysis project Ga0272441, IMG submission 193582) | Marine sediment archaeal communities from Little Sippewissett salt marsh, Falmouth, MA, United States - SSM-Prop-6N | ecosystem: Environmental > Aquatic > Marine > Wetlands > Sediment ...
CCCGTTCTAGGCCTGAACTTCAGCAGCCTGATCGGCGACAACTCCGATGCAGCGGAGGCCTACATTCTCGGCGGCGGAGAGAAGATGACCCGCACGGCCTTCGCGGCCGGGGCCTTCGCCCACTTCGGCTTCGGGGGCCTGCTGGCCCTGGAATCGCAGATTTTATTCTCCCAGAAGGGGGGCAAGTACGGCGACGCCATCCCCGCAATAAACGACCAGATCATTTACAAAATGGATTATATTGAGGCTCCGGTCCTGGTGCGGGTCTACATCCCCCTGCTTCCGGTGGTCAAGGCCAGCGCGTTCGGCGGCGGCTATGCGGGCTACAATATCGCCGCCAAGTACAAGTATTCAGAGACCGGCTACGAGGAGGAAGGGGACATCGAGGTTGCCTTCGGTCAAGAAATTGAGGATCTTGATTACGGGATCGTGTTCGGCGCCGGCGCGGCCCTGCCCCTGGCCGGGCTGCTGCTGCGGGTCGACGCCCGCTACTCCATGGGCCTGGCCAAGCTCGTCGATTTCGGAGTCGATGATGACGTTCGCAACGGGGTGTTCGCCCTTCTGGCCAGCATCGGTCTCTGAGAGGCGCCTGTGGCAGCGCGGCTGAGCGGGGTCAGAACCGCCTGTATATAAAGCTTGCATTCTTAAGCCAAGGAATTAGAATTCAGGCATGAAGAAACCGCAGCTGGCCCGGGGACTGCGGTCGGCATTCAAGAAAAACCTCTTTGCCACGGGCCGCCTGCTGGAGCGGGCGGCCTGGCTGGTGGTATTCGAAGAGCGGCCCGAGAGCCTGCTGCTGCGGGCCCTGGCGGCCTATCAAAACGCGGACGGCGGCTTCGGCCACGGCCTGGAGCCCGACCTGCTGACTCCCTCCTCGAGCGCCATCGCCGCCGAGACCGCCCTCTGCCTTCTCGACATGACGGGCTGCGCTGATGAAAGCATGCTTGAGGGGGGCGCTTCCTGGGTGGAAAACAATCTCAACGCCAAGGGAATTCTTCCCCACCCCCCGGAGGACTTGAAGGATTACCCCTTCCAGCCCTGGTGGCAGGGCCCGGACGAGACACGGGTGCTGGCCGTGGCCGGCCTGCTGCACAAACAGGGTATGAGGCTGTCCGATGAGGCCGAGGAACGGATCAAAACCCTGGCCCTGCGCACCCCCCGGCCGGAAAAGCTGGAGATGTACAGCTATCCCCTGTTTGTCTACGCTCTCTATACCCCGGAGTTTTCCCCGCGCAGCCAGATCATCGACCACTACATTGAACGCCTTCCCGGCCTGAAGGATACCAAAGAGCTTCCCGCCCCGTTGTTCAGCCGCTACTGGCACCACGCTTTGCCCCTGATCGGTCGGGAAGCCGCCCGGCGGGAGGCGGCAAATTTTATCGCCGCTCTCAAGCAGGACGGCTTCATCCCGGATCCCTTTCCGGATCTGCCCTGGTGGCGGGCGATCCTCACCCTGGACGGCCTGATCCTGCTCAAGCGGCGGGGCGATATTGTTTGACGTGCACAGCGGGGCGGCGATATAATGTGAACCCATCTAGAAAGGATTAGCATCATGATTTCAAGCGCACGGACCTGGCCGGTATTTTTAGCTGCTTTGTTCCTGTTTCTCCTAACGGGCTGCCCGCAGGAGGACGGCTGTTCAGATCAGTACGAAGCGAACGACACCTGCCTCCAGGCCTTCGATCTCGGCGTCGTCGGAGAGGATGAGGCGGAAAAATCGTGGACCGCCACGGTCTGTGAGGAGGCGGACGAGGACTGGTTCACATTCAAAGCCGAGGAAGGATCGAAGAGCTGTATTCCCTTCGACTCCCAGAGCTTCGAGCTGCGGGTGAGCCTCGAGCCGCCGTCCGCGGACTGCATCGATCTCAATCTCTATCTCTACGACGAGTCCTGCGCTCTGCTGGAAAGCTCGGAGCTGCCGGGTTGCCTGGAGGAGGAAATCATTGTTTCCTGGGGAGGGACCTGCGGCCCGGACGATTCCCTCACCTTTGTCGTTCAGGTACGCGGAGCGGACATCTCCCAGGTCTCGGAGGAAGCCTATACCCTCACCATCGACATGGCGGAGCTATGAAAGGGCCGGCACATTACCGTGCTCGTGACCAACAGCACCGCCGAGGCGGTTGTGGTCTTCGAAACGGAGTGCTGGCCCCTGGATGTAACCATCGAGCCCGGTAAGTCGGGAAATATCATCGTATTGCCCGGGGAGATCGTCACCGCGGAAGGCGAGATTTCCGGAAACCGGTACACGCATATATTCACGGCTGAAAACGATGCCTGGGAGATCAGATAATCCCCGGCTGTTCGAAAGGGGAGTGCCATGAAATTTCGTGATGCACGCAACATCGTATTTCTTGTTATCATTCTGGCGCTTCTGTCTTCCTGCGCCGGACTCGGTCCGCCTTCCTCCGGGGAAAACGGCGCCTTTTACTTTGTACAGATAACGGATACCCACTTCGGTGCCCGGGGGTATCTGGAGAGCATCGAGAAAACGGTGGCCCGCATCAACAGTCTGCCCCTGGACATCGCCTTCGTGGTCCATACCGGAGATATCATGAACGACAATATCACCGAGCCGGAGCTTGTGGCGGAGGGCTTAAACGCACTGGCGGAGCTCGAGGCTCCTGTCTTTTTCTGTGCGGGAAACCACGACATCAGCGCCTGGCTTCCGGAAGAGGAGAAAAGCGCCTATAGCCAGCACTTCGGGGACCTGGTCCACTGTCATGACCACGAAGGAGTGCGCTTCATCTTCGCCTTCACCATGCCCCTGGAAATCGGGAGCGAGGTGGCGGGCTATGATGCTCTGGCTGAGATAGAGACGCTGCTGCAGGAGGCGGAAGGCAGGCCGGCGGTCATCCTGCTGCATAATCCGCCGCTTTCCAAGCGCCTGAATCCGGAAGACAGCCTCTGGCGGCGGGAAGCCGGCGAAGAGTGGAACGACCTGCTGGCGCGCTACGATGTCCGGGCGGTGCTGGCCGGCCACCTTCACAGCGACGAGTTCTACTGGATGGGCGATACCCCGTTGTATATCGCGCCTTCCGTGTACAACCACGGCGGCAGAGCGCAGACCCCGCATTTCCGCGTCTACTGCTATGAAGCGGGCAGGCTGAGCTACTGGACCCTGCCCTGAGCCTGTTTTGGGGGACCGACATTGACTTTGTCGGGGAGGATGGTAGACTCAATGTCGTCTTTCATGAACAGCGACATTGAGACGGTCTGGCTTAATCCTGTTCTGTGGAAAGGATAACGCATGAAAAGCTTGAGAGCGGCCTGCCTGGGGGCCTTGTTTTTCACCGCCGCCGTTTTACTGCCTGCTGAAGAGGCATCCACTGTCCCCGGGGTGAAGGCGATCTGCTCCGCATTCCTAAAGCAGGTTGTGGCGGACGAGTACAATGCGGCTTTCGACTACCTGAAAACCCAGCCGAACTCCATTTCCGCCGATAATTTCGCGGAATTGGAACTGCTGGCGATTCAACAGGCCAGGACCATCCGGGAGGTGTACGGAGAGGCCATCGACGTCAGGCTGGTGAAAGAAGAGATGGCGGCGGATTTTGTCTTGAGGCTGGTGTATGTCATCCGCCGGGAGCGGCACATCATCCGTTGGGAATTCATCTACTACAAACCGGCTGCCGTGTGGAAGCTCGACGCCGTGTCCTTTGACGATGAGATCAACGGGCTTTTTTAAGTCACGGCGCGCCACCCGGCGCGCCGGCAGCCGGGCAACTTGCCGGGTAAGCCGGGGGTGACCATCGAGATCCGCGCCCTGCAGAGCGGTGAGGAAGCAGAAATTTCACGCTTTGTGGCGGAAATATTTGCCGGCCAGATCGCTCCCCTCTACTCGGAGCAGGGGAGGAAGGAATTCCTGCGCTTCATCGAGCCCGCGTCGATGAAGGCCCGCGCCGAAGCCGGGGCTCTCCAACTGGTGGCCGAAACCGGGCCGGACGGCCCGCGGCTGGCGGGAATGGTGGAAGTCAGGGATTACCGCCACGTGTGCCTGCTGTTCGTAGCCCCCGGGTATCAGCGGCGGGGAGTCGGCGGGCGGCTGCTGAAAAAGGCGCTGGCAGCCTGCCGCCAACGGGGAGCCGCGAAAGTCACGGTCAATTCCTCCCCCAATGCCGTTGCCGCCTACCGGCGTTTCGGATTCCGCCCCCTGGAGCCGGAAAAGGAAGTCAAGGGGATCCGCTTTGTTCCCATGGCCAAAAGCATAAAGGAGTGAGGATGAAGCTGAACCTGGACGATTATTTCATCTCCGATGAGAAACGCCTCCTGAGCGTTGCCGCTATCCATGACTACCTGTCCCGGGAGTCCTATTGGGCCAGGGGACGCTGCCGGGAAAAGGTGGAAAGCTCGATCGCCCATTCCCTCTGCTTCGGTGTCTATACCCGGGAAGCTGTACAGGCCGGCTTCGCCCGGGCGGTCACGGACCATGCGACCACCTACTATATCTGCGATCTATTCATTCTGCCGGCGCACCGCGGGCAAGGCCTGAGCAAGCGGCTGATGGAGTTCATCATAGGGCATCCCCGGCTGGCGGGATTGTCGGGGCTGCTGTTGACCCGGGATGCCCACGCCCTTTACCGGCGCTACGGCTTTTCCGACGCCAAGGATGTGCAGGCCCGCTTCATGCTCAAGCCCCGGGAGCAGGCCTGAGCGGGAGGCAAGGCTGACATGATGGAAAATGCGAGAACCGTAAATCCGGATCGTTTCCGGGAAAACCTGCTCGTCTACACGACCAGGGCATATGATCTGCTTCCCGGCCTGGACGGGCCCGCTGTCCTGGACCTGGGCTGTGGGACGGGCCAGGTGACCCTGCGGCTGGCTTCCCTGAGCAATGGCACGGTGGTGGGGGTGGACCGGGATGTCGGGGCCCTGGAAGTTCTGGAGAAGAAGATCGAAGAGCGGGGCTTGTCGCAGCGTGTCAGGGCCGTTCACTGCCGGATCGAGGAGATGCCCTTTGCCGCGGCAAGCTTCGATGTTGTCTGGGGTGAAGGCGCCCTGGGGGAAATCGGTTTTGTCCGGGGTTTGGGGCTGCTGCGCGGCTATCTGAAAAACGGCGGCTTCCTGGTTGTCCACGACGATGCCGGCGGCAGCATCGACAAGATCAAGGCTGTTCCGGACGCCGGGTTCGCCCTGCGGGCTTATTTTTATCTCTCCCCGGACGTATGGAGCAGCGAGTATTTCCATCCCCTGGAAAACGCCCTGAAAACGGCGGTTGCCGCCGCGCCGCCCTATGAGCTGGGGGTTCTCCGGCGGGATTTGGAAGGATTCAAGAAGGATCCGCAGAGTTGCGCATCCGCATTTTTCGTGCTGGAAAAAACCTGACCGGTGAGGAGAGATCGTGAATAACGCCGATGCGGCACTATTTTTTGGACTGCAGCGTCTTTAAAAGTGACGAAGCATATGAAGGAGGGCGCTGAAATGCGAAACACACACCCGCAGAAACATGAGAACCTGGCTGGGGAACACGCCGCAACGGATATCGGGCAGCTGATTCTCCTTTTGCTCTTTCTGGCAATATGGATCACCGATTCCTTTGTGTTTCATTACTCCCTGGTTCTGACAGCCGCTGTGCCCCTGGCGGTGCGCCTGCCGGCCGCCCTGGTGCTTCTGGGATTTTCCGCCTATCTGGCCTTTTCGGCCCATAAGCTGGTTTTCGGCGCAGAAACGCAAGCGGGCGTGCTTGTCACCGCCGGGGTATTCTCCCTGGTCCGTCATCCCATGTATCTGGGCGCCTGGTTGTTCTTCTGCGCCCTGACGGCGGCCACCTTCTCGCTGGCTGCCGCCGGCGTCACCCTGGTAACGGCGGTTTTCTACTTCCGCGTCGCCCGGCATGAGGAAAAACTGCTGCTGGAGCATTTCGGCGCCGGGTACAGGCAGTACTGCTCCCGGGTCCCCATGCTGTTTCCCCGGCTCTTCGGCCGCGGAAGGGTGCGATGATTTCAGTCGCTGCCGTGGTCAGAGCCACGGGCCGGAACTGGGAGGAGTGGGAAAGCCGCATAGCCGGGGCGGAGCAGGGCGTTTGGAGCCACCGGGAAATCGCTGCCTGGCTGAAAACAGAGTGCGGCCTGGATGCCTGGTGGGCCCAAACGATCGCCGTGGACTACGAGCAGCGCCGCGGCCGCAGGGAGGTCGGACAGGCCGCGGCCACGGGCTATCAGATCGGCGTACGCAAAACCTTTCCCCTTTCTCCCGCGGCATTGTGGCGCCTGCTTGTCTCTCCTGAGGGAATAAAAGCCTGGCTCGGGGAGACTGCCGGCTTCACCCCGGAGCCCGGCGGCGTGTATACTACAGCCGAGGGGGTTTCCGGGGAAATCCGGGTGTTCAAGACCGGCAGCCACCTGCGCCTCACCTGGCGGCCCCCCGGCTGGGAGCGGGCGTCCACCCTGCAGGTCCGGGTCGTGCCGACGGAGGCGGGCAAAGCAGTCTTGAGCTTTCACCAGGAGCATCTTCCCGGCCGGGAAGCGCGGGAAAAGATGCGGCGGCACTGGCAGACGGCGGCCGACGGGCTGCTCGAACTTGTCTGAGTCCCGAAAGGAGGCCCTATGTTCAATCTCTCCCTACCAGAGCTGGCCCGCATCATCCCCGCGATCCTCGTGGGTCTGACGGTCCACGAGCTCTCCCACGCCGGCGTCGCCCTTCTCCTGGGTGACGATACCGCCCGCAGCCAGGGACGGCTGACTTTGAATCCCATCAAGCATATCGATCCCGTGGGCTTTATCTTGCTTTTGCTGGTGGGCTTTGGCTGGGCCAAGCCGGTGGTGATCAACCGGGAGAACCTGCGCCGGCCGAGCCGGGACGATACCCTCATCGCCCTGGCGGGTCCGGCGGCGAACCTGCTCTTCGCCCTACTGCTTGTCCTGCTTTTGAGGCTCTTTCTGTTCCTGATCATCAGGATCGCTCCCAACATTACGGTGGAAGCCCTGGAAGCGATCGTGCTCGTCTTTGTTTCCTTTGTAACGATCAACATCGCCCTGGCGGTCTTCAACCTGCTGCCCGTGCCGCCCCTGGACGGTTCCCACCTGATTACGAATCTCCTTTCCCTGCATAGCGGGGCGATCTCCGCCGGCTTTTACCGCTACGGCTCCCTGGCTCTGCTCGCGATCATTGTCCTGGACCGCCTCGTCAAGGTCGATCTTTTACCCATTGAGGGGGTGATTCTGGCCATCTATAATATCCTGCTGAGACTCGTCGGCCTTGCTTGAGGCCGGCATTGACGAAGCGGCCATGATCGAAGAAAATCTGGAAGAAGATGGCGCGCTTCGAAACTTGAAGTGCATCCGGAGGAAAGCATGCAGCATCTGAAGCGGCCCGCGTTCTGGCTGGCGGGCATCATCCTGGTACTCGGAACCCTGTTGTCTTTGGCGGGACTGCTCCGTAAGGATATCTACGGTGGTCTTTCGGTCTCCCTGGCCGTCCAGGCCCGAGGACAGGACCTGGTGACTGTCTGCCTGGCTGTGCCGGCGCTGCTGGCGGCTCTGGTTGCGGCTGTTCGGGGCTCGCTGCGTGGAGAACTGGCGCTGGCTGGCCTGGCGGGCTATTTCCTCTACACCTACGCTTCCTACGTTTTCCTGGTGGGGTTCAATCCCTTCTTTTTCGGCTATGTGGCCGAATTTTCCTGCTCCCTCTTCGCTTTCGTGCTGCTCATGGCGGGGCTGACCCGCCTGGCCGGACAGGGCGGGCGGATAGAGGCGGCCGCTATTCCCCTGCGCGCCGGCGCCGCGCTGCTGCTAATCGTGGGCGCCGCGGTCGGCATGATGTGGCTGGCCCAGCTGCTCCCCGCCCTAACGGGCGGCAGCTCCAGGGTTCTCGAGGAGAGCGGCGGCAGGCCGGTTATCCAGGTCCTCGATCTGGGCGTCCTGGTTCCGGCATTCGCGGTCGCCGCCGTCATGGCCTTCCGGGGCCGGCCCGCGGGCATTATCTGGGTGGTCGTCCTGCTGGTGAAGGGCCTCACTCTGGGATTAGCGGTGGTGGTCATGACTTTGTTCATGGCCCGCGCCGGGGTTCCCGACTGGGGCGGGACGATTATTTTTTCCCTGTTCAGCGCGCTGATTCTGGGAGCGCTGGTTTGGATTTTTTCTGCGCTTAAGGGCGGGCCGGCCCCGGCGGAAGCCTGAGACGGCGGCGGGAGGAAGCTATGATAGATTATGAGCAGTTCGAGGCCGTGGAAATCCATGTCGGCACGGTCAAGGCGGTGGAGCCCCTGCCGGAAGCGCGCAAGCCCGCCTGGGTTTTGGAGATCGATTTCGGGCCCCTGGGCAGGCGAAAATCTTCCGCCCAGCTGACTGACATGTACGGCCGGGAGGAGCTGCTGGGAAAGCAGGTCTTTGCGGTGACCAATTTGCGTCCCCGGCAGGTCGGCAGGGTGCTTTCCTGCTGCCTGGTTCTGGGAGTGTACACGAAGCAGAAGGCGGGGGTCGTCCTGGCCGGCCCGGACCGCCCGGTGGCCGACGGATTGCGGCTGCTCTAGAAAGGAGCTGGTATGCAGAAAGAAAGAGCTTTGATCGGCCTGCGGCTCGTCAATGCCGCGGCCTTCCTGCTGGTGCTGACAGTTAACGCCCTGGCCAATGCGCTGCCCATCAATGGCAGGGCAACCGGCGAGCTGTCCGCCCTCTATCCGAACCTGTTCGTGCCCGCGGGTCTGACCTTCTCGATCTGGGGGCTTATCTACCTGCTTTTAGCCTTGTTCGTGGTGTACCAGTTGCTGTTCCGCCCCCGTCGGGGCGCGGTCCGCTCCTCTTTTCAGAGCCGGATCGGGTTCGCCTTTCTGGTCTCCTGCCTGGCCAACGCGGGTTGGATTTTCGCCTGGCATTACGAGCGGGTTTTCCTTTCTCTGCTGGTCATGGTGCTGCTTTTGCTGTCGCTGATCCGTATCTACCTGCGTCTGGGAATCGGCAGGCCCGGTGCGCTGCGCAGGGAGCAGGTCCTGGTTCACCTGCCCTTCAGCGTCTACCTGGGCTGGATCAGCATCGCCGCCATCGCCAATGCGGCGGCCTTTCTGGTGGACATCCGCTGGAATCGTTTCGGGCTCGGGGAGCCGTTCTGGACGGTACTGATGATCGCGGCGGGAATTGCCCTGGCGCTGCTCGCTCTTTACAGGCGGCGGGATATTTTTTACGCCCTGGTGGTCGACTGGGCACTGCTGGGCATCCTGCTGAAACGCCTGAGCGAGGATGCGGAGCCCCGGACGGCGATTCTCGCCGTCCTGGCGGCCGGAATGGCTCTTATCACCGCCGCCAGCGGTCTGTTGATTGTCCGGCGCCGGGTTTATGTTCAGGGAGGTGACTGAGAAGGGATGCGGCTCAAACAGTCGTTCAATCAAGGAGTATTTATATGAAAAAACAGGAAGAGCTTTCCATACAAGCAGGGCGACGGTTCCTCAAGTCCAACTGGGAGCAGCTGCCGACCATGACCACGGATCAGCAGAAAAAGCTTCCCGTTCCCGAACAGCAGCACCCTGTCGACCCGGGCGCGAAGCTGGCGAACCTGCCTTCTCCCGCTGAGCTGGCGGAGCACGGTTTTTCGGCTTTCACGCTGTTTACAAACAGGAAAAGCAGGCGAAGCTTCGGCGGCGGCAGCCTGACTCTGGCTGAAATCGCCTATCTGCTTTACACAACCCAGGGTATCCGCAAGCACACGCCCAAGTATTCCTTCCGGACCGTGCCTTCCGCCGGGGCCCGACATACCTTCGAAACTTACCTGCACGTCTCCAGGGTCGAGGGCCTCGAGCGGGGGCTGTACAGGTATCAGCCGGTGGAGCACAGTCTCTGTTTCCTCTTCGACAGCGATACCCTGGAAGCGGAGCTGGATGAGGCCCTCAACGGCCAGAAATGGAACAGCGCCGCAACCTTTATCTGGACCACCCTGCCCTACCGGATGGAATGGCGCTACGCCCTGGTCTCTTACAAGCTGATCGCCATCGATGCCGGGCATGTGTGCCAGAATCTCTACCTGGCCTGTGAAGACATCGGCTGCGGCACCTGCGGCATCGGGGCGTATGACCAGCGAAAGCTGGATCGGGTGCTGGGCGTGGACGGAGAGGAAGAGTTCGCCGTCTATGCGGCCCCGGTGGGCCGGGCCAGGGACTGAATGCGAACGGTTTAGGAGAAGGGTGTGAGCGAAGCAGCGGAACATCTGGTTATCGTGTTTGATCTCGAGACCAACGGCCTGGCCCGGGAAGACAGTGTCCTTTCCTGCACGGCCATCAAATTTGCCTACACGGCGGAGGGTGTGAACCTGGGCGAACGCGACAGGTTCGACAGGTATTATTTTTCCGCGGAAGCGGAGAATCCCGAAGCGATCAGGATCAACGGCCTGACCCGGGCGGTAATCGCGGAACGGCGGGCTGGAAAGCGTTGGCCCGAGTATTTCCCGGATGACCGGGATTTTCCACAATTCTGCCGGGACGCGGAGCTGTTCGTGGCGCACAATATCGAATTCGACGCCAAGTTCGTCTCCTGCGTGCCCCGAAACAGGCGCTTCTGCACCATGCGGCGCAGCACTCCTCTATTCGGCAAGTACCCCAGGCTGAGCGAGCTGGCGGCCTATTACCGGATTCCCTACGACAGCGGCAAACTGCACGGCAGCGCCTACGACGCGGAAATCACCAGCCTGATCTTCGAGAAGATGATCGTGGGGAAACTGGCGGATTTCCTCTGACCCGCAATCTCCGCTGATTGTCCGCCCGGCCCGGCTTTCCCTGGAAATGTTTCGCAAACTCCCCAATTCTTGATTAGACTTTATGAGGAATATCATGAGGTCTATCATGATAGGAGAGCTTGACAGGGAGCTTTAGGATGCGATGATGGAGACGCTGCCGAAAATTAAAAAAAATATAAATAGAAGAAAGTCAGCAGGAGGGAGTGCATGGAAAGATTTTCAGGAACGCAAATCCGTACCGATATCAGGCCGGGGGATCTGGGCAACATCATCCATCTGCACGGGTACTTCTTCCACCAGGAATGCGGCTTCGGCGATACCTTCGAGCCCTACGTCGCCGTTTCTTTGGCTGAGTTCATTCGTGATAAAAAGGAACGGGAAAGACTCTGGGTGGTGGATTACAGGAACCGTATCGCCGGCTCACTGGCCGTGGTCGAGCATTCCCGAACCCTGGCTCACCTGCGCTGGTTTTTGCTTAATCCCAGGATTCGCGGCAAGGGTATCGGCGGCTACCTGCTCCGGGAAGCCCTCGCCTTCTGCAGAGTCTGTGACTTCGAGCAGGTTTTCGTGTGGACCCTGGATTATCTGGAAGCGTCCAGAAAGCTCTATGAAAAATCCGGTCTGCAGCTGACCGAGGAGCGGAAGCATGCCATCTGGGGGATCGAGATGAACGAGCAGAGGTATGCCTTAACTCTATGAGCGGCCATGACCAAAAAATCAGGCGCCGGTGCTTGGATGCAGGCCGGTAATTGGTTATTTTGGTTAAGAGGTAAAAATAATGAAACGATATATTCTCATTGATTTCGAGAATACGCAAAAAATCGATTTCGATCTCATCGACATAACCCATACGAAGATCGTTATCTTTGTCGGCAGGTCTCAGAACAAGATTCCCTTTGCCCTGGTGGAGAAGGCCCAGGACAAGGGAGACCGTATCCAGTGGTTGAAAATTGCCGGCGACGGCAAGAACAATCTCGATTTTCATATTGCCTTCGAGCTGGGGCGTCTGAGCGAGAAGCTGGCCCAGGATATCACCTTCATCATTCTTTCCAAGGACTCAGGCTACGATTCGGTTATCAAGTACGCCCGGGAGTCGGGCATTAACGCTCAGCGGATCGCCAACATCGCCGAGCTGGCGGACAGCAAGAACCAGTTGCCTTCCTCCCAGTTCACCGAGGTAATCGTCGCCAACCTGAAGAAGATCTCCAGCCAGAAACGGCCTCGCACCCGTGGCACGCTGAAAAAGCATATTGAATCCCTATTGCGCGAGAAAGTCGCCGGCGGCGAAATCGAACAGATTATCGAAGAGATGTTCATCAAGGGCATGGTTACGGAAGCCAGCAACCGCCTCAAATACAACCTGACGGCTGTCTGAACGGCCTTCACCCTGACATGGAAATGATTGTCAGCGCCTGCCTGGCGGGCCGGCCCTGCCGCTATGACGGCGGCCATTGCCGGATCGAAGCGATCGCGGATCTGGTCAGGCAGGGCAGGGCCCTGCCGGTCTGCCCGGAGGTTTTGGGCGGTCTGCCGGTTCCCCGGGAAACTTGCGAAATACGGGAAGGCCCGGACGGCTCAGCCCGGGTGATTTCCCGCAGCGGCCGGGACCTGAGCGCGGCTTTTTACCGGGGAGCCGAACGAACCCTGCGCCTGGCGGAGGATAACCGCATCACCCGGGCGATCCTGAAAACCAGGAGTCCTTCCTGCGGTTTCGGCATGGTCTATGACGGCTTGTTCTCCGGGCGGTTGGTGCCGGGACACGGAATCACCGCCGCCCTGCTCCAAGACCGGGGGATACGTATCTACACGGAGACGGCCCTGCCTCCGGAGCTCAAACAGTGAATCCGGCGTCCCTGTTTCAGCGGCAGCCGATTGCCAAACGACGGGCCGGGGCTTGAAACTAAACCTTATTGCTGACACTGTTTTGCTATGACTCTTTACACGGCGGCGATAACGTTGTTTCTGGTGATGGATCCCTTCGGAAACATCCCCATTTTCCTCTCTGTTCTGCAGAACTACGACGCCCGACGCAGGCGGCGCATCATGGTCCGGGAGCTGGTGATCGCTCTGGTGGTGCTCACCTTTTTTCTCTTCTTCGGCAAGTATATTCTGGCGGGGCTGCACATCTCCGAACCGGCTTTGAGCATATCCGGGGGGGTCATCCTCTTTCTGATCTCCATCAGGATGATTTTTCCCTCGAAGCCCGAAACGGAGGAGTCGGGCGGCGAGGGGGAGCCGGTGATCGTGCCCCTGGCCGTTCCCCTGGTGGCCGGACCTTCCTCGATGGCCATGGTCATTCTCTTTTCCACCCAGTATCCCGAACGATTGCTCAACTGGTTCGTCGCCCTGGTGATCGCCTGGATGGCCGGCCTGGTGGTTCTGCTTCTCTCCGACAGCCTGCGCCGCTTCCTGGGCAACCGGGTCCTCAAGGCCATCGAGCGTCTGATGGGCATGATCCTGACAACCATGGCGGTGCAGATGCTGCTGAGCGGCCTGGGTAAGTTTTTGGCCGGCGTCTGAACGCTGATTGCCTGCTTTACAGACCAATCGTGATAAGTTTAAATGACATCCAGGGGAGGAGGAAAAGATAAGCCGATGAAATCACCCAAGCAAAAAGGGCTGGAGCAGAAGATTCTCCGGCTGCTTTCGGGCCCCTCTTTGAAAGTCGCGGAGCTCCTGATCCGGGACGCCGAAATTCAGCACCTCCAGGATTACGCCAATACCGTATCCATCAAGCGGCTCCACTATAACGATCACGGTCCGGTGCATATGCGCAAGGTGACCCTCAATGCCCTGCTGATCTTAAACCTGCTCAGGCAGGCCGGTGTCCGGCTCAGCCTGGAGCAGGAGGAAATCGGCAGCTTCGAAGACAGCCGGGTGGCCGTGCTCATCGCCGCCTTTCTGCACGACATCGGCATGACCGTGGGCAGGGATAACCACGAGCAGATGGGCGTGCAGCTGGCTTTACCCATCATCGAGAGGCTGCTGGCGGAGTGCTACCGGGCCGAGGCTGCCAAAAAAATCATTCTGCGCTCTTTGATCACGGAATGCATAATGGGCCACATGGGAACCCAGAAAATTCATTCCCTCGAGGCCGGGGTGATCCTGGTTGCCGACGGCTGCGACATGGAACAGGGGCGGGCGCGCATTCCCCTGCTGATGGAAACGGCTTCCCGGGCGGGGGATATCCACAAGTATTCCTCCTCGGCGGTGGAAAAAGTCGAAATCGGCAAGGGAAGATATCAACCCATCCGGATCAGCGTGAGCATGAAGGAATCCGTGGGTTTCTTTCAGGTGGAGGAGGTGCTCCTTCCTAAAATCGAATCGAGCCCGGCCAAGCCTTTCGTCGAGCTCTACGCCGGGGTGACCGGCCAGAAGGCGAAGCGTTACCTGTGAAAGCCCGGGGGTAAAGATGAAGAAGAATCCGATCTGTTTCTGGGAGCTGGCCTCCCACGACGCTGAAAAAAGCGCCGGATTCCTGCGCGAGCTTTTCGGCTGGGACCTGACCTTCGATAACAGGCTGGGATTCTACACCGTGGACGCCGGGGAAGAACGGGAATCCTTCAGCGGCGGGGGCGTTTTCACCCTGCGCAAAGCCAAACTCCCTTTTCTGACACTCTATGTCGCCGTGGATGACATACAGGCCAAGGCGGCGCAGGTCGAGGAGCTGGGCGGCTTTATTGTCGAGCCCCCCTTCACCATTCCCGGGGGTGCCCGGATCTGCCTGTTCAATGAGCCCTCGGGAGTCACCCTGGCCATGATCCAGAGCGCCGATGAAGCCTAGAGGGTGAGGAAAAGCCGTGCGGATCGAGTATACCCGACGCCCGGCCCCGGATCATTCGCCAGGGTAAAAAGAATTGCGGCGGGGAGCGGGCGCTGCCCGGCACGGCCTGAACAAGAGCAACCGGGAAAAGGAGACAGCATGAGGCGATGCGGCAAGGAACGACTCTACTTCGAGATCGGACCGGACAATGAGGTGACCTTCGAGGTCAAGGCGGGTGAGGAATTCGAGGTGGAGACCCAGATGAACGCCGGGGCCTGGCTGGACGGCGATCCTCAAGGGCCTGCCCTGCGGGAAAAGCTTTCGGGCCGCAATCCTTCCAGCGGCTGCATCCTGGTCAAAGGCGCATCAGCCGGGGATATGCTGACCGTGCACATCGGCGACATCACCCTCAACAATGTGGGCTTCAGCCAGTACCGGGGTAATAACGGGGCCCTGCCTTCCTGGTTCGGCCTCAGCAATATCGGCGAGCTGTACAAAAAGGTGGAGATCCGCAACAACCGGATCAGGTGGAGCTCCGGGCTGATCCTCCCGGCCCGGCCCATGCTGGGCTACGTGGGGGTGTCTCCGGCACGGGAGCGCTATCACAACGGCTGGGCCGGCGCCTGGGGCGGGAACCTGGACATCCAGGAAGTGACCACCGGGGCGAAGCTACATCTACCCGTGTTTGTGCCCGGGGCACGCCTGCAGGTGGGGGATATGCACGCCCTGCAGGGGGACGGGGAGATCTGCGGCCTGGGCGGCGTGGAGAGCGCCGGAGTCGTCAGGCTGCGCTGTGAGCTCTCCCCCGCGCCGGTAAGCCTGCGCGGACCCAGGCTGGAAAACGAAACCCATCTGGTGGCCGTGGGTCTGGGAAAACCGGCCGAAGAGGCCTTCCGCTCCGCCCTGGAGGATCTGATTCTGTGGCTGGAAGAGGATTACAAACTGCCCCGGGGCGAAGGCTACCTGCTCTTGGGACAGGTCCTGGAGGCCCGCTGCACGCAGTTCGTGAATCCGACCTTCACCTATGTCGCCAAGATCGCCAAGAAATACCTGCATTGAGGAGATAGCCGGAGTATGGGATTCCGCGACCGCTTCAAGATCAGCACGGTCAAGGTTCTGGCCATCGACGGCGGGGGAATCCGGGGAATCGTTCCCGCCCTGATTCTGGCGTGGATCGAGGAGCAGCTGGCCGGCAGGCAGCGCAAGAAGCGGCTCTGCGACGTTTTCGACGTGATGGCCGGCACCTCCACCGGGGGGCTCATCGTGCTGGGCCTCTCGAGCCCCGGCGCCGGAGACGGAAAGCGCCGGGACAAGGAGCCGGTGGTCTCGGCCCGGGAGCTGGCGGCCCTCTACCGGGAAAAGGGAACCCTGATCTTTCCGCCCAGGCGCTATCCCCTCCGCACCGGCCTGCTGCAGGCCTTCAAGCATAAGTATGATGACAACGCCCTCCGCGGTCTGTTGGAGGAGCTTTTCCGGGATGTAACCCTCAAAGAGGCGTTCACGAATGTCCTGGTTACCAGTTATGACACCGAAAACCGGGAACCCCGCTTTTTCAAGAAACGCCCGCCTTTGAGCGAATACGAGGACGACCTCAATTTCTACGTCAAGGATGTGGCCCGGGCGACCATCGCCGCGCCGGCCTATTTCTCCCCGGCCTGCATCAGCCCCCTCCCTGCGAGGGGCCGCTCTTTCTCCCTGGTGGACGGGGGTATCTTTGCCAACAACCCGGCCTTGAATGCCTACATCGAGGCCCGCAAGCTCTTTCCCCGGGCCTCCAGGTACCTGGTCGTGTCCCTGGGAACGGGGGTGGCGGAGAAATCCTATACCCATAAGGAGATCCACGACTGGGGCTACATGGAGTGGATGTCCCCCTTCAAGGGGCTGCCGCTTTTGGACATGATGATGGACGGCCAGAGCGACAGCACCAATCATATGCTCTCCCGCCTGCCCGGGGTGGAGCTCTACCGCTTCGATTTCCAGCTGGCGGAGAAGCACCGCTTCATGGATGACGCCGGGGAGGAAAATTTGGACTATCTGTGTGCGGCGGCCCGGAAGCTGCTGGAGGTTGAGGGGGAACGCCTCGCAGAGCTGTGCGACAGGCTCTGAAACCTTCCCGGCGGCGGGCGAGGTTTTTTTTAGTTGCCCCTGACAGCGGCCCCGGGTTAAACTTGGCGGATGAAGATACGCCTCATCATTACCGGCGGTACCTTTGATAAGGATTATGATGTCCTGAAGGGCGAGCTCAGCTTCAAGCAGAGCCATTTACCAGGAATTCTAGAGCAGATCCGCTGCACCCTGCCCGTATCCCTGGAGATCAATCAGCTGATCGACAGCCTGGAGATGGGCCCCGAGGACCGGCAGAAGATCCTGACCTCCTGTATCGCCGCACCGGAAAAACATATCCTTATCACCCACGGCACGGATACGATGATCGATACTGCGGCGGTGCTGGGCAAGGCCGCCCTGGAAAAGACCATTGTCATGACCGGGGCCATGGTCCCCTACGCGGTCAGCAATTCCGACGCCGTTTTTAATCTGGGCTGCGGCTTCTGCGCGGTGCAGCTGCTCGAGAGGGGCGTGTATATCGCCATGAACGGACGCATCTTCCCCTGGGACGGCGTACGCAAGAATTACAGCCTCGGAATCTTCGAGGCTGTGGATTAGCATCCGGCGGAGGTTAGGGGGGGGCGGTCTGGAGCGGGACCATCATCCTGCTCGAGCTGCCCACCGGAGGCCTGGCCGATACGGTGGGCCGGAAGAAGATCTACCTGCTTTCGGCGGGCATCCAGTTTCTGAGCATGCTCGTGCTGCTGGCGGCGCGGGTACCCTGCTGGGAGGCTGACAGCCCAGGCTGCGGGATATCCTGGGTTCCGATGCCCAGACCTGGATCTTCGGCGTTCTCGGGGCCGGCTATTTCCTGGCCGGCTCACTGGGGAGCCTCCTGATCACTCCGGTCTGCCGGCTGTTCCGCTCCCGCTACCCCGGGGTGCTGCTGCTTTCGGCCTTCAGCTT
>Ga0272441_10007679_pt1 | contig 17428 bp, 13 predicted proteins | sample SSMProp6N_FD_193582 | JGI IMG/M metagenome (GOLD analysis project Ga0272441, IMG submission 193582) | Marine sediment archaeal communities from Little Sippewissett salt marsh, Falmouth, MA, United States - SSM-Prop-6N | ecosystem: Environmental > Aquatic > Marine > Wetlands > Sediment ...
CCATGGTACCCACAGGTGCAAGAAACTCGAACAACTTGGCCTTGGTCTCGTCCCCCAGCTCGGGCAGTTCGATGCCTTGTAAGTTGCAGACATCGGAATAAGCTACACTGGATCCACCACCAAAAGCGACCAGGCAGGATCTTTGGCTCTGGGGCGGCGGCATGAGGCGATGCAGTTTGATAAAGTCGTGCATTTCCTCAATGCTGTCGACCAAAATGACCCCATACTGTTTGGCCAGGGTAGGCCAGATATGGTAAGAACCTGCCAAAGCAGCGGTGTGACTGAGCGCAGCTCTGGCTCCTCGCTCGGTCTGACCGCCCTTCCATATCAGCACTGGCTTCTTCCCGGCCAGGTTTCTGATGGCGTAGAGGAAGCGTTTACCTTCGTCGGCACCCAGGCCTTCGATATACATGCTGATGACTTTGGTCTCGTCGTCTTCGCTGAAGTATTCAAGGAAGTCTGTGAGTTTCAGGTCCATGGAGTTGCCGATGCTAACCACCTTGCTGCAGAAATTCCCCTCACTAACCGCAGCTTGTATGAATGCCAGGGACAATCCCCCGCTTTGGGATACGAATCCCGCCCCTCCGGTAACAGCCGGCTGACCCAGGTCGAAAGCGACTTTGGCCTTGGGATTGTAGAACCCCATACAATTGGGTCCGAGGATGCGCAATTTACCCCGATCGATCTCGTCTATTCTCCTCTGCAACATCTCACCCTCATCGGTGGCCACCTCGGCAAATCCCGAGGAAAAAAAATGAACAGACCGGACTCCTTTTTTGACCGCATCTTCAATGACATAAGGTGCTTCGCGAGCCGGAACGGCGACGACCACGTGATCCACACGGTCTGGTACGTCCGACAGTTTCGGATACGTCTTTATCCCCAGTGATTCATCTATATTGGGATTAATGGGATAAAGATTTCCTTCAAAACCGATTTCCTTCAAACTGGCCAGAAAGCCTGTTGCCGGTCTATGCATCTCATTGTTAGCGCCGACCACGGCGATGGTTTTGGGATTGAGCAATTTCTCAATGTCGGTTCTTATCATGTGAGAACAGCTCCTTTATTCAATTGCATTCTTTTATAAGACACATTGAGTACGCACACGACAATTTAATTCATATGTGTACCACTTATCAAGAAAAAAAGAGCAGGAAAAAGGATATGTAGTATAGGAGTGGCGTCTCAACATTTGACAAAATAAATCATGAAGAATGTTGAATGCTGCATCCTGATCCCTTTGATATGAAATCGCAAACGGGTCCAAATTTACTCCTGAAAGGCATGAACCTTTTCATTATTGCCAGATTGTTTTTATGTTTGTTTCCATCACTGGTGATCAACCCCAAGTCAAAAAAAGCGAATTCTTAGATGTGCTCTAAATTACTGAATTGGGGATTTTCATTCTTTTTCAACGGCTGATATTTTTAGATTCAGCCACGCCGCCCAGTCTTCGTTAACACCGTTGCCGCCATCGGTTGTAACCAGTCGTATCTCTTTTACGCCGGTCAGATCGATAGAAAACTCTTTGCCCGGACCTCGGTGCGCTATTTTTCCGCTGTTCCAGAGTTCTTTTCCGTCTCCCAAAATCTTCTGTTCTACCAGACCTCTTTGTCCGCAACGGTCCACACAATCGAGAATTGTCGCAAAGCCGGAAAGCTTAAGGGGCGTTCCATCATGTCGGTATATCATTTCGGTTGGCCGGTTCTGGTGAGGGTGAGTCATCCAGCCATGTTTTATTGCAACACCTGGTTCGAGAGCCTCTAGGTCCAGATTAGCAAACGTAGAGTGATACTGTATGGGCGTTATGCTGGCCCAACCACCGGTAACAACTACATCGGACAACTGGTATGGATCGCGCCAAGGGGAAGGCTTGTAGTTTTTGAAGCGGTCTGTAATCTGGCTGATCTCTTCTACGGAAAGGGCCCGCCCATAGATGCGTAACCAGCGCATATAACCTCGAAAATAAGCGCCATTCCCATAAGGGCTGCCACCGCCTATGGTCAACGCTCCGTGCGTTGTGCGGATACCGGCGGTTGAATAAGGTTGTGATGCTGCGATATCACCATCCAGAAACGTTTTCATGGTGCCATCGATGCTGTTGATAACAAGGGCAAAGACTCTTTTCTGCGTGACGCTTCCTGCCCGCGTATAGCTGCAAATTTGCCCCTTGCCGATCCCATCGTTGGCTGTTGACGTTGCATGCATAAGGGCTTGATTTCTCAGCCAGACACAAAACTCACGATTATCGAAGCGGATTGCATGAGCCGGCTGATCTCCTTTCCAGACAATACTCTGCCATTCCCTATCGGCAAACGATGTAGGAAGAATCTCGCCGACAATGGTTAACTCCCTGTCGGAGTGGATCTTTTCGCCAGCCTCTACCCGGATAAAATCATCCTTTCCATCGAAATATAAACCGTTGTTCTCTGCCCACACAGCCCCCATAATCTGAGCGGTATGGCCGTTGCCGGAGAGATCGTCAGTGGCGTTTTCTGTCGGCTCCTTTGTGAAATCGTACGAAAGGAGCAGCCCCTCGCTGATATCCTGCGGCTGGGGAGCACTGCCCTCCTTTTTCGGTGCGGGAGCAAGTAGAGCACTGCCCTCCTTTTCCGGAGCGGGAGCAATTGCCAGTAGTTTTTGTATCAGTTCAAAATCCTGCTGCCAGAGAGCGATTTCTTGTTCATTCAGGGCCTGCGGACGGCTGTTGATCTCGCTGACAGCCATTACCCGCCGGATTCGCCAGCACTTTTCTACCTTTTCCAGCAAGGCGATGTTCTTTTCCTGTTTCTGGAATTGTTCCTCTGTCTCTGTCACGGTCAAAAGATAATTCACAATGTAATGGACGGCCCCTTTTTCTCCGGAGGCCGATTCCAGGCTGGCAACAAACTGAAGCTGTGGCTGCTCTAACCGGACTCGCTGCCAGAGCGAAGGGACGCTGATTTCACTGCGCAGGCGAGCCGTGCTGTCAGCAAGAAAGATGGTACCCAGATAGCTCTCCAGGTTGTTGGCGGAACGGCTGTGATAATGAGCTTGGATGGTTGATGCAATTTCTGGTGAGACATTCAAGGAGTAAACATCTGCCGGAACTTCCGTAAAAAAACACATGAAAATAGCCATTAAAAACAATTTTACACGATTAGTAGTTTTCATCTTCAATTCCTATGGCAAGGCGGTCCAGACTTTGACAGCGCATGTTCCCGCCTTCTTGGTTTTATGCCCCAGTTTATCCTCTACGGTTACCGTGACGGGCAGAAAGATCACATCCTGATATGCGTTAGCGATCTTCTCGTAATCCTTGAATGCAGAATAGAAAACCTTGGCATTCTCATAAGCACCTTTAGCCATCTCAAGGGAAGGGCCGAACTGTGTTCCCATAAGACCTAATGCCGTTTCCGTCATGCTAAAGGCATAATCAAAGCCTTTAATAATTTCCTCATCCGTGGATGACGCCGGGGAAGACGTGACAAGATTCATGGTATCCGTAGCCCTGTCCATATAGGTCAGGGCATTTTTAGCCGCATCATACGCTGTTTTTATATCGCCTGGCATCACCTGAATTGACTGCCCTTGAGGAAGTTTGTTGATGCGCCCTTCCAGATTGCCGACGATCAGATTAAGCGCCACCTTGAGATTGGTTTCGATAAGCTGCTTGCCGAGCTCAGGCTGTTTGTTCAGATCAAAACCGGTTTTCGGAGGACGGAAGTAGAACTCAAAAGGGTTGGATACGGTTTCCACGGATAATGTTTTCTGGGCAACTGCTCCCTGCCTTATTTTAAGGCTGCCGGGCGCTTCAACGGTAATTTTCCATCCACCGAAGGTCTGACTGTCCGGGTCATCGATATAGACTCGCGAGGGGACTGTCTGCCAGTTTTCTTCGTCAACATTGCCGGGAATGGTCAGCTTGCTGATAACAGGAAACGGGTTGTAAATTTTGTAAGGGACTTCGACTTTGAGTGAGGCATCCCATTCCCCTCGAAGTTCAAGTAAGCCCGTCGCCGGGAAAAAGTCCTGTGAGTTCTCCCAGGGATTTACCCTTCCTGATATCACAAAAGGGCTGTTGAGGGTGATGTTCGCCCAGCCCCAGTCATCCGTGGTAACCTTCTCACTGGTGGCCCGTGGAAGAACAAACATGTTGGATGGCACTCCCCGTATATGGAACAGCCCGGTTTGAATGACATGCACCGCTTTGTTTTTATAAGGTTTGCCGTTGGCTGTAATATGGATGGCGGCTGTCGCCGGACGGCCGTTGGCGTAAAGGGGAGAAGGTTGGCCCGTTTCCACAAAGGCCGAGACCTCCTTGATGATCTCTTTAAGGACAATATCGCTGTTCCTGGAAAAGGGACGCGAACCCTCTGTGGCAACACTGATCTGGAAATAGCCGAGGTTGTCGCTGAAGGCAGAAGCTCCCAGATCAGGCAGGATTACTTTTACATTACCAAGCGGCACACCGGCGAAATCCTTTACACGACCGCTGACCGAAACACTGGAAGGCGAAAAATGGTCCGTGTAAACAGTCGTGCTGTAGGGTTCATACCCTTCAAGCGCGGCACTTATCGTAATGGCGACTGCTTCTTCATCATCCGCCGTCTGTTCGTCATCGGGGCTTTCCATTGCTTCAGCGTCATCGTCTTTTGCATCGCCTGTTTCATCTCCCTGTTCTTCATCGGTAACTGATTCCTCCGATTTGAAGTTATCCTCCTCCGCTCCACCCGGGGTTGGGATTTTCCCTGTTTCTATGTCATCCAACCACTGTTCGGATCTTTCTCTCACATGTCTGTTGATTTTTTCTAGCTCCTCAGGCGTATACACACGGTATCCATCTTCATTATATTTATAAGCTGTTGCGGTTCCTGGTGCCATAACCAAACAGAAAAGCAACACAAGCAGACCACATAGGGTAATCCGTTCCAAACCGGACAATAGCATTGTATTACACCTCCTTATAGCAGTTTAAAAAATCTCACATATTAGATTTTGTTAACATATCATGTTGAAGTTGTCCAAACAAGGATTGCTTGACGAGATTGGTTTTTTCCTTGGGGATCGATGACAACTTACAGAACATTAGGGGTCTGATTGACAAAAGGCGCTCGAAAAAAATAAGGAAAAGAGGTATTAGGTCATAAATTGTGACATTAGGACATTTAATTCAATTTTCAAGACCCTTTTCTTCCCTAGCTGTCACCGTTCACAGGCAGAATCTTGGGCAGACGCCAGTCATCCCATGTGACATCTCTAACCGAATCATAATATTCCAGGCCTTGGCTGGTTCCCAAAACATGTAACCATTCGAGGGGGATTGGACATCACCATTGGTATAAGCGTAGTTGGCATCCTGGAGCCAGGTGATTTCCAAAACATCATCATATATCAGACCGCCTCCTCGATTCCAGAGGGATGCGTTTGATACACCCGAGAAACCGAATCCCACAACCAAAATCAACAATAAAACCCTTACTCTCTCCATCGGTTCTCCTCCCTTTTGTATCGACAAAGAGTTAATTGGGGACATCAACGATTTTCTCTAGGCATTATTGTGCAGAGGATGTCTTGCCAAGAATTCAATCACCACGCGACTGGCCTCTTCTCGGAACTCAACGAAAAACAGGTGTCGACCATCTTGCAGTATATACAACTCCGCTCCAGGAATACGCCCAGCGAGTAAGGGAGCATTCGCAGTTGGGTTCACCTTATCATCGCTGCCGTGGATGACCAGCGTCGGCGAGGTGATGGTCGGCAACAGATCCCAAGCCTCATGGCCTTCGCTCGCCTGGAAGTGAAGCTTCTGTGCATGGGGGGGGATTGGGGTTTTGGCCAATCTCGCAAGGAATTCTGGGTGGGACTCCACCCAACTAGACGACAACGACGCATCGAGGAACTTGGACATGGCCTTGCCGTCGCTTGCCATGTTCCTCAAGGCAGCGTCCATTTCTGGCTGTCGAGGTACACCATGCGTATTGCCTGGTGTGGTACAACCGAGCACGAGCGACCCGATCCGGCTGGGATGATCAATGCCCAGCCACTGGCATATCCGCCCCCCCATAGAGATACCGTAGGCGTGCGCACGCTGGATGTCCAGGTGATCCAGAATCGCGACCGCGTCTTGGGCGAAACCGCGCGTCGAATAGGGCGGATGCTCTGGTTTATCACTTTGGCCTGTGCCTCGATGGTCGTAAATGATCACCCGATAACAGGCGGCGAAATCATCCCGAACATTATCCCATCCGCGATGATCATTTCCCTGTCCCATGACCAATAAAAGCGCATCTCCTGTCCCGATCGTTTCATAATAAAGACGGGCCCCATCTTTAGCGGTAGCAAATGGCATTAGATGCCTCCTTTTTGCGTCACATCTCTTTGATGTGTCATCGTTTTGAAATTGAACATTTTGCTACTTTAACAATTTTCAGTATTGCATCGATTTAAAACTAACCGGAAGCATAAATAGAAGGAAAGATCAAGAAAGGATCAAGTCTGCCGTTGACTCTTGTTTCGTTTGGCAATCAATTTATCAACTTTCTTATTAACGTTTTTATCCTTTCGAATCTCTTTTTTCACTTTTTCTATTACACTTCTGACCGTACTATATTTTTCTATCTCAAAGGATATGCCAATTTCCTTCTAAGAACCGTACCTTAGATGTCTTGTCAGATAGATCGTAATGTTTTTCGGCTCATTGAAATAGCCTCTCCTTGCTCTTGATAAATTTGCATTGGGAGTTTGAATTAATAAATGATAGTGGTTTGACTTCAGACAATAGGCGGCCACATTAACCGTATAGACGGCAACCAGTTTCTTAAGAACATCAATGGAAAATTGGGAACATCCATGATTTTGCCCAATCCCACGAAGTTCAATGATAAAAATTTGACTCCAAGTCCTCGAGAAAGTTAATAAGTTAAGGGCATATCTCAGCTGCCTATTTTTTAATTAAGGACATCCCCGTTCTCCGTAGCCATGTCCGCAGCGTAAATTCCACTCCGAAGTGCGGCTTCCACCGAGGAAAACAGAGACATGTAGTCTCCGGCCAGGAACAGTCCGCGTACGTCGTGGGCATGCTCGGATTTCAGCTTGAGAACAGCAGGAAACTGTCCGGGAGACTGGAGACATACCGCATTATCCCAGCGATGAATTTCAGCCACGGGTGGATTATCCGGAAACTGCGGCATTATGCGACGGATGTCTTCGATCATTATTTTCTTCAGTTCAGCATCCGGGATATGCATGTATTGCAGCGCCTTTTTACCGTAGGTAAGGCAATGCACCAGGCCGCCGCCGGCAGGGGCGTAGTAGGGCGATTTCCCTGATGACTCAACCGGTCCGGTGGTTATGAAACCGGCCTTGCGCGGCAATATGATCGAATACCAGTTCTCGGGCAGCAGCCTTTTTTCAAGGCCGAATGTTATGTGGCAGGTACTGCTGTACTTGACCGTGCCCAATAACCGCTTCATTGCTTCCGGCAGATCAGGCATCAGCTTAAGGGCGTCCACGGACGACAAAGCGCAGATAACGGCATCGGCCTCAATCAGGCCGCTGTCAACATCGATGCCCTTTATTCTGCCATCTTCGATCACAATCCGTTTCACCGGGCTGGAAAGCCTGACATGCTCGGCGCAGGCATCATGCAAGGACCGACATACCTGCCCTATGCCGTGCTTGAGAGATACGAGGCCTTGTATGAAAAAGCCAAGTATGGCCAGAAAATGCGACATGGATACCTCTTCCGGCTCACCCAGGGTCAGATAGGCGGTTAACGGCTGAAACAGATACTCAAGCGCATCCTGGCCTCCGTAACGCAAGGTGTAATCGGCTACGCTCATGTCGTCCAAAGGGAGCAGACGGGTGAAATCCCAGTTGCCGTAATCGACCCTGCGGTAATTTCGCAGGAGGCCGGGAAACATCTTGGTTGTCTGGAAGAGCGTCCGAATGCTGAATCCCCGGAATCGAATTAAATCAGGAAGATCGTTGATCTGGTCACGCAGGTGCAGGCTGGAGTTCGAGGGGTATAAGACCCCGTCCCTCCAGACCGCGGTTTTAAATTTAAAGGGTTTGAATTCATCTCCCATGCCCAGTTCATGCATGAGGGACATGGTAGTGGCGTAGAACGGAGCAGCAAATTGCGCTCCCACATCAATGAGATAACCATCCTTGAAATAACCGCGGGCCCGGCCGCCGGCATGGGGAGATGCTTCATACGCGGTTACATCGACACCTTTCTTCTTCAGATGATAGGTTGCAGCCAAACCCGCAGGGCCAGCCCCGACAACGATGACTTTCATATAAAATCCTTTCCGAAAAAATCTAATTTTCCATACCAGAGATGACCTTCCTACATAGACAAAGCCAAATCCAATGCAAGTGTCTGCCCTGTTATCATAGCCTTATGTTCTGTGTAAACCTCATAAAGGGTACAGTTGGGGAGCTGGAGAATAATAGGGGGCGTGTCTCTTTATTTTTGATAAAATGAATCAAGAAAAATGTTGAATGTTGAGACCAGGTCCTTCATTTTCCTACTTTTATTCTACCATCAGGCATTCTTATGCCATTGACCAGAACAACCTTTTGTTTATCAATATTCTCTATGTCGTAAATGCCTCTATGGTCTCTCACCACCTTGACTTTGTTCCCCTTTCCTTTTACAAGAATCAGGAGTTTGTTATCTACACTCACACCAAAATACAGTTTGTCGTCGTCCGGTTTCTGAGATTCAGCGAAATTCAGCTCAGACCTGCCGATAGATATTTGACCAAGTTCGCTCATGGTGATCCAGCCTTCTTTGGCGGTAACTTTTGCATCAAGCTTTATAGTCTTTACCTTTGCTTCTCGGCTGCCTTCCCCTTCCTGCACTACTAAATCGCCGACCTTTATGCGTCCATCAGGCATCGTTGTGCTTTTACGCAATAAGTGTGTTCCATTTCCAATATTTTGCGCTTCTGCAGGATGAGGTGCAAAACAGATAGAAAGAATGAGTACTAAAACAGAATAGAATATTATAAAAGCATGGAATAAGTTATTAAAAGATTTCATTATTCATCTCCTGTGCCTAACATTATGGTTTATGGGGTCTACACCATAGGATTTTGTAGATATTTCAGTAGTGAGATTGTGCGTGTCTGTTTAATGTGCCCACTCATGAAGAAAATTCTCAAGGTATTTTTCTGTTTCATCTTCTTTTAGCTCTGCAGGGATTATTATGTCATGGGCTGTCCGTTTTTTTGCCTTCACTGCCGATATAGTATGCAACCCATCTACCAGATATTTTTATTATTTCGATCTTTTTTCCATAAATGGTGAGCTTCATTTTATTTGTACACAGAACCCCAGGTATTTCTATATGATGCTAATAATTTCGTATTGTGTCCCCAAAATTCTTGGAATTCCCGTCCGAGTGAATGGCTTTGCTGGCATTATAGATTTGAACTTATTAATCTTTTTAAGAGAATATCCTCAACGTTATGTCGTGAATCTAAGACAGATAAGACATAAACACTATTCTCTGATATTCTGTATATGATTCTCCAGGGCGATACGATCAACTCACGATACTGAATTATTCCTTGTTGCTGGAGTTCGGGGACTATACGGCCTCTATTAGGAAAAGAATGTAGACCCGATGCTTTTTCTTTAATCTCTTTGAACTGTTCATATGCAATAGAAGAATCGTCTTTAGCGATGTATTCTATGATGTTTATGAGATCTTTCTCTGATGTCTCAGACCATATGATCTCATATTTTTTCTTCATTTTATTCTTTTTTTCAAAATATTATCAATGTTTGCGAATACCTCTTCTTGAGATTTCGACATCCCATTCTTTATATCCTCTTCGCCCTTGGAAATCAGTTTCAATATGCCAATTGCATTTCTCATATTTTCATAACTTTCAGGGTCCTGTAGTATAGCTTTCGGTTCTCCATTCTGAGTAATTACAACAGGTCTATGAGTCTCGTTTATCTGCTTTAGCAAATCAGCTGCTCTGGATTTAAGATAGGTGATAGGTCTTATATCTTCTGATAAATTCATATCAGCACCTCCGGTCTTTATATGGTACCATAATAAGACCGATAGTCAAGAAATATAAAAGGCCTTGTCAGGTGAATCAAATTAAAAGGGCATCTAAGATTTCAATCTTTCAATCTAATCTTTATTGCAAATAATTTTGTATTGTGTCCCCAAAACGTCGTGGCTCACTGGCCGGAAGGGCCGCAGGCCCTTACGGTCCATGTGCAGCCGCAGGTTCGGCTTTTATTTAAAATTATTCCCTCTTTCGTATTTTAGTTGAAGGCGGCATTTTTTTATAGATGTATATGATTCAATTGATTGTAAGTGATCAAATTGTTATTTGTAAAAAACAAGGGCTGTCAAGCCCTGTTATCCAGCAATAGAGCTGAAGCGAAGGGGTATGTCAAGGGAGAGCGAAGCGAATCACGGAGTGATCGATGACCCTTGATTTACCCCTTCGCGGAAGCTAACAGAGCTTAAAATGCCACCTTTCAACTTTTTTACGAATGAACCAAATTATTCTTCGCCGAGAGATTCTAGGTCTGCTAGATCTTTTTTACGACCAATGGCTCGTTTATTGTCAATATATTGTTTCCGACCCAGAAAATACACAGGAAGATCTGCATACATTCCTTTCTCTTTCCCGGTATCTGCTTCTTCCCATGAGACTCCAGATATTGAGGTAATGATGTCAATTCTAATGGGCGGCACTCCTAGCTGTACAACAGAGTCAGGATTTTTAAAGTCATCAATTGACAGATTTAGTGAGCCAAAACCAAAATCTGTTAAGGCTGACAAGATTTTCTGTGCGTTCTCGGATGTAGAATGTACAAAAATATCAATATCACCGGTAAACCTTGGGACTCCATGATATGCAAGGGCATAGGCACCTACAATCATGTATTCGACATTATGCTCGTTGAATAACTCGAGCAACTCTTTGAAGTCTTTCTGTACTTCCATAGTATTGCTTTCGCAGATAATCGACGGTTGCAACGCGTTCATTCGCAGGACGGCTCAACCAGTACAATAGGTCATTCTTAGCAGATTGAAGGCTTTGATGATTTCCTTTGCGAACAACTTTTTTCATCATTTTTAATAATTATCATAAATTCATGTATATTGATATAGTTCTTTCCCCGAACGTTTGCCATCACCGGCGGCTGCAAGCCGTTCGGTGCATGGATTTGTTCGGTGCTTTTATTTCAGTCCTTCATATGCTTTTTTGCCGATTTGATGAATCGTCCGAAGGCCTTGTCCTTTTTCCGTTTGTCCAGGTATGACATCTCGTAGTGCTCTGACTCCTTCTTGAGTTTGATATAGCTGGAATAACGATCTTCGGACAATTCACCATTTTCAACCGCGGCTCGTACAGCACAGCCGGGCTCATGTTCGTGGCTGCAATTCGGATATCGACAATTTTCGGAAAGCAGGGCAAATTCTTCGAAACTCATGTTGACCCCGTCGCTGGCGCCTATGATACCCAATTCTCTCATACCAGGCGTGTCAATCAACATCGCACCCTGGCTGAGAACGATGAGCTGCCGGCGTGACGTTGTATGAGTGCCTTCTCCAGTGCCACTGACGGCCTTTGTATCAAAGGCTTCCTGACCTATGAGGCGGTTGATGAGAGTGGTCTTCCCGACACCCGATGAACCAAGTAGACAGTATGTCTTTTCCGAAGAGAGCGTCTGTCGAAACTCATCAAACCCGATTCCGGTGATATTGCTGAGGGCGAGAACTCTGGCTTTGGTGACAGAACTGATGATAGTGGTCTTCTGATCCAATTCATCCTGGGTGATCAAGTCTGTCTTCGTGAGGATGACAATCGGTTCAACATGTCCGTCCGCTGCCATTACCAGGTACCGATCCAATCGGTGTGGGTTAAAGTCAAAATGGCATGATTGAACAATAAAAGCGGTATCTATGTTGGCTGCAATCATCTGGTAATCGACGTTTTCACCCGCGGTCCTGCGCCGCAAGAACGTCTTTCGCGGAAACCCCTGGTGGATGATAGCTTCGGTGTCATTGTTGTAATACTGTGCCGTCACCCAATCTCCGACACATGGCAGGTCGACGGAATTTTCAATCTGATAAGAAAGCTTCCCTGACAGCTCGGCCGGGACCTCTCTCGATTCATTCTTTATGAGGTAAGAACCACGGTCAACTGCGGATATGCGAGCAAAGCCGCAGCCCTCCTGTCGGAACTCAGCGGCATGCGCTTCAAACCATTGGTCAAATCCCAGATCTCTTAATTTCATATAGTCGTATCACCGAACATTATATCTTATGTAGAGTCTTCTTTTTCAATATACCGCGTATTTATTTGATGGAATCGCAAAATGATGTCATACAGTTTCTTGAAAAGCACATCTTTTATAGTCCATAAATAACTCATTAAAATAAAATAACAATCAATTAAAAATTATGCCGAATATTGCTTTTTTGTTATTTGAAATTATACTGTAATTCAACAATTGATGCAAATTATAAATATTAGATGCATTCACTCTAAGTAATAAAAAAATTCGTCGAATATTTAAAATCGAAAGAATATCGTCCCTGAAAAACAGCAACTCTATTACCTTATGTCGGTGAACAACTTTTAAAAAAGATTGGGCGTAAAAAAGACCACCTGATCTGTAGAAGCAAACCCTGCTATTTCGACCGAACTTGCGCACACTCCGTGCATGATGGGTGAAAACCATGGTATTGGTGAGTGATATCGCAAACAGTCCATACACTTTATATTTATATTCGATGATAAGATTTCACAGATGTACAAGCAATTTATCAAAACCTGAATATATCTATCATATTATCCCGATAATTTCCACACCTGATATTTTTATGGGTTATGGATGCAAATCTTTTTTTTCCAAGAATCCTTGATGATTTTCGATTGACCAAGCCTGCTCAGTAGGCCGGGAACCATGAAACAATAGTTCAGAGAGCCTCCGGAGAGCCATTCAGGTCATGAATTGTCTGGTTTTCATACAAACTGATTGACATCTTTCGCCAAGAAAGAATATAATAAAGTATAAAGTTGCACTTAAAGCTTTATCGATATACGCTGTCGCTTGACCGAAAAAACTGGCAGATAACAACCCGAAGGAGGTTAATGAAATGTCATTGTTGGAAAAGATCTATACCGAGGAACATCGTATTTACCGGGATTCGCTGCGCAAGTATCTGGAAAAGAATGTGGTGCCCAACGTGGAAGAGTGGGAGAACAACGGCATTGTTCCCAAGCAGGCCTGGCTTGATCTGGGAGCCCAGGGGTTTCTGTGCTCGTGGCTGCCTGAAGAATACGGGGGTTCGGGGGTCGGTTTCGAGTACTGTGTGATGATGATCCAGGAAATGACCCGCACGAATCAACTGGGTTTTGTTGCGCCGCTGCACAGTGATGTTGTCGTGCCTTATATTTATTCATACGGGACAGAAGAACAGAAACAGAAATGGCTGCCGGGCTGCGCTACAGGTGATATTATCACTGCCGTGGCCATGACCGAGCCGGAAACCGGATCTGACCTGGCGGCAATCAGGACCACGGCTGTCAAAGACGGCGATGATTACATCATCAACGGGCAGAAGACCTTTATTTCCAACGGTATCCTCTGCGACCTGGTGATTGTGGCGGTCAAAACCGGCGCGGCAGACGACCCGCATGCCGGACTGTCGCTTGTGGTTGTCGAGGACGGCACCCCGGGTTTCATCAAGGGCCGCAACCTGGATAAGATCGGGATGCACTCCCAGGATACGGCGGAAATGTTCTTTGAAGACTGCCGGGTGCCCCAGGCCAATCTGCTGGGGGAAGAGGGCGGCGGCTTTAAGTATCTGATGGAGAAGCTCCAGCAGGAGCGCATGGTATCTGCCTGGGGGTCGCAGACCATGGCCGAACTGGCACTGGAGTACACTGTTGATTATACCAAGACCAGGACAGCGTTCGGCCGGCCGATTTCCCGTTTCCAGCACAATGCCTTCAAACTGGCGGAAATGGCAACCGAGGTCGAACTGGGGAGGACCTTCCTCGAAGTCCTGACCCTGGATCACATCGAAGGCAAGAACATCGTCAAAAAGGTATCCATGGCCAAGTACTGGATTGCCGAGATGGCCAACCGCATCGCCCAGCAGGGTGTCCAGCTCCACGGCGGCTACGGCTATATGGAGGAGTATCCCATTGCCCGGCTGTTCCGGGATGTCAGGGTGCAGACCATCTTTGCCGGGACATCCGAGGTTATGAAGCTTATTATCTCGCGCATGATGGATCTATAGGCAGCAGTCAAAATATCAGTGCCGCCGTGTATCAAGGCATGGCGGCTTGTATGGTTATCCATTATCAGACAAGGAGGATATTTAAAGACAAGGATAGAACAATTTTCCATAATGGATTGCATTTGGCAAAGACATTGTTATTCTCAATTTTAAGAGTGTTTCTCGCACGCTGTTCTGAAGCGAGAGGCCTTTGTGTATTTGTATGTTTGAAAATAAAAGGAGGTGTTCAGTGGCAAAGAATTACAAGTTCTGGCCCAAAGGTGTTTTCAGGAATCTGAGTTATCCGCAAATTCCGCTCTTTGAGATTCTCAGATCTTCCGCACGCAGATGGCCGCGCAGAAACGCCATTATCTTTGCGGGAATGGAGATGACTTTTCAAGAACTGGATCAGCTTTCCGACCGTTTTGCATCCGCGCTTGTGGATCTGGGAGTAAAAAAAGGCGACCGGATCGCCATCCATCTGCCCAACTGTCCCCAGTTCACGATTGCCTACTATGGTCTGCTCAAGGCCGGGGCGGTTTTTGTTCCCTTGAGTCTGCTGCTTGCCGAGCGCGAAATATCGTTCCAGCTCGACGATTCAGAGGCTGAAGTTTATATCGGGGTTGACATGTTCTATCCGTTTGCCAAGGAGGCCCTTTCCCAAAGCCGGGTCAAGCACATTATCCTGACTTCGCTTGCCGATTGTTATCCGCCGGTAACAGCGCCGGTAAAGTTGCTGACAAGATCGCCGTTTGAAGAGGGGGTGATCGACTTCGACAAGTTTGTAAGCCAAGCTTCACCCGAACCTCCAGTAGTGGATTTCGACGTCAAGAATGACCTGGCGCATATCTCGTATACCGGGGGCACGACCGGCACTCCCAAAGGGGTGATGGTAACCCATTTCAACGGTATTGTATCTTCCTGCCAGCTCTGTTACTGGCTGACCGGCGGGGATGTGACCTTTGAAGACGGAGTATTCGGGGTAAAGCGCATGGATGGCGACAGGGAGGATGACCATACGGTCCGCTTCGGCTCGGAGATGTCGATTGTTGTGCCGCCTTGGTTCCATGCTATGGGCACATTTGCTTTTCTGAACATGCAGCTTCTGGCCGGCGCCACCCTGGTTGTGCTGCCGCGTTTCGATCCGGCCGAGTTCTTAGAGGCTATTCCCAAGTATCGCGCCACCATATTCGGCGGTGCCCCGCAGCTCTTCGTGCCCATGGTGGAGCATCCAATGTTCGAAGAAATCGATATGTCGGATATCCGCATGGTGGCTTCCGGTGCGGCGCCCATATCGCAGAGCCTGCTGGAAACCCTGCTCGATAAATTTCCCGGGGTGGTGACTGAGGCCTACGGCATGTCCGAGGCAACCGTGGCCTGTTCTTTTGGAGTGCCTGAGCGCGAGAGTTTCCAGCTGGGCTCGGTCGGTCTGCCGATCCAGGACACCGAAATCAGGATTGTCGACACGGGCGATTATACTAAAGAGATGCCCGTGGGCGAGACAGGCGAGATCTGTGTCAAGGGGCCCCAGGTGATGAAAGGCTACTGGAAAAAGCCCGAGGAAACCGCCAATGTCCTGAAGGAAGACGGGTGGCTGCTCAGCGGTGATATCGGCATGTTTGACGATGACGGCTTCCTCTTTATTGTCGATCGCAAGAAAGACATGCTGATCTACAAGGGATACAATATCTATTCCCGCGATCTGGAAGAGGTGCTCAACGAACACCCCTCGGTGGCCCAGTCGGCCGTAGTGGGCAAAAAAGACGATCGCTACGGAGACCTGCCGGTGGCTTTTGTTCAGCTCGTGCCCGGAACCACGGTAACCGAGAAAGAGCTGCTCGAGTATGCCAATTCGGTGCTGGCCAAGTATAAGAAACTGAGGGTAGTCAAGATTCTGGAACAGCTCCCGGTAAGCGGGGTAGGTAAGATCCTGAAGCGCGAGTTGAGGGATATGGCCGGCACGTTTGAGATAGAAATCTAGTCTCAGCGTTCGGAATTGATCTGATAAAATATGGAGGAGATCACGTGAAGAATGTATTGGCGTTTAACGGAAGCCCGCGCGGTAAACGGGGCAACACCGAAAAAATTCTTAACCCGTTTCTGGATGGTGTACGCGAAGCCGGGGCCGAGGCCGAAACCCTGTATCTCAAGGATCTCAAGATCCGGGAGTGCCAGGGATGCTATGCCTGTCATATGCGGACCCCCGGGAAATGCGTCATCCGCGATGATATGGATTGGATACTGGAGAAAATACTCACAGCCGACATGCTGGTTTTCGCCACGCCGTTGTATGTATTTTCCGTCACCGCCCTTCTCAAGACCCTGATGGACAGAATGATGGTTCTGGGCGATCTTAAGCTGGTCTATGTTGACGGGCTCATGGTGCATCCGCCGCGTTACCCGGATAAAAAATGGGATTGGATCCTGATTTCAAATGCGGGATTTCCCGAGAGAGAGCATTTCAGTGCGCTGGAGGATATGTTCAGGAAGTTTGCCAGGGCCGTGGGTGGCGGTGGTTACGTACGGCTGGCGGGATCGATACTGATGGGTATGGGCGAGCTGTTTGCGGTCAAGCCGCTGCTGCCAAGCTTCCAGTGGTATTTCGATGCCTGTAAAAAGGCCGGCAGCGAAATCATTTTACAGGGAAGTATCAGCGAAGAAACACAGAAAATCCTGGATAAGCCGCTGATGGATATTCCTCTTGAAGAGTTTGCCAGGATCTCCAATCGCTATATTGACAAAGCCACGCAGAAAGCCCGCGGGAGTGCCTGAACAGTATAGCCCCGGCAGATTTCAGCGATAAAAAAAGCGGGGGATGGCAAAGCGCCCATCCTCCGCTTTTTTTGGCAGAAATGCCTGATCGTTTTTCAGTCTTGTGCAGGCTGAGTTTCTGTTTCCTGTTTGCGTTTCTGATCCAGGTCCCTGATTTCGCGCCTCAGGATTTTGCCTACTGCGCTCTTGGGCAGTTCATCGATGAACTCTATTTCCTTGGGCATTTTGTAGGCCGCCAGGCTCTCCTTGCAGTATTGCATGAGTTCGTCTTTGGTAAGGGTTTCTCCCGGCTTGACGACCACGTAGGCCTTGACAGTCTCGCCCCGGTATTCATGGGGAACACCGATGGTGCAGGCTTCCAGGATCTTGGGATTGTTGTAGAGTATATCATCTATTTCG
>Ga0272441_10007680_pt1 | contig 17427 bp, 17 predicted proteins | sample SSMProp6N_FD_193582 | JGI IMG/M metagenome (GOLD analysis project Ga0272441, IMG submission 193582) | Marine sediment archaeal communities from Little Sippewissett salt marsh, Falmouth, MA, United States - SSM-Prop-6N | ecosystem: Environmental > Aquatic > Marine > Wetlands > Sediment ...
GGATACAGGTAATTCTGAAGTAGATGCATATATATGGGTTAATGTAAGTTCGTTAACAGCAGCATCAGACACAATAATGTATATGTATTATGGTTATGATGATACTGACCAACAGGATGTTGCAGGTACTTGGGATGATGATTATCTTGCTGTTTGGCATATGAATGATGCTAGTGGTACTGTTATGGATAGTACGAGCAATAACCATGATGCAACAGTTGGTAATACCCCTGAAGCTTATCATGCATCTGGTAAAATAGGTTATGCTATTGATTTTGAACATGATAACAGCGACTATCTACTTGTTTCTAATTCTAGTGATTTAGATGGTCTTTCTGGGTACACCTTGGAAGCTTGGATAAAACTTGAAAGTGATACAGACGATGGTGCAATTGTTAGTAATGTTGAACACGCTGATTATGGTGGGCAGCCTTATAATTTTCTTTTTGAAAGCTCTGATAACACGTTAAGGCTGATTATGAACCATGATAGTCCTGGTAATCAGGAAGAAGGAGGGCGTACTAGTATCTCTGCGGGTAGTTGGACATATAGTGTAGGAGGATGGAATGATGGAGAAAAAATATACACTGGTCTAAATGGTAGTCTCACTGATAATAGTACAAATACTTTTAGTAATATGGCTGATGCAAGTGGTGATACATGTATAAGCAAGAGAGGTACTCTTGACCAAGCATATTTTGATGGGTTACTAGATGAAATAAGAGTTAGTAAAATTAAAAGGTCTGCAAATTGGATGTTAACAACATATAATTCACAAAATAATGCAACTAATGGAAGTTTTTTTACATTTGGGTCTGAAATTTCAAATCAAGGAGGAGATGCATCAACATATGTGATTAAAGGCCTTCCAAATGATATAATAACTTGGGCTGGAACAGCAGGAACTTTAGTATATTGTAATGATACAGGAGATACAAATGAATGGCTTGAAATCAATATGACAATAAATGAAACTGATAATGTAACAGGTATTCGTGTATTTATAGATGACCTTAATGATACTGATGCATTCATAAATGCATCTAATATTACAATGTATGTATCATCTGATAATTCATCATATGGAGAACTTGGAACATTTACGGATGGTGGTTCAAACTTATCTATAAATGACACAAATTGGAATTTTGCAACAATGGGAGATAATCCATTTAATGGAACTGGACTTACAGATAAAAACAGGTCAATCTATTGTATATTCAAACTTACAATTCCTGCTGATTCACCAACAGATATATTCTTTAGTGCAGCTACTACATCCTATAAAATATATTTAGGTCACTATACATAAGGAGGATTATGATAGATAAAAGAATATCTGTAATATTTGTATTTCTTCTATTTTTAATTGTTTTGGTATATCCAATTACTATGAGTCAAGGAGAAGTTGAAAGTTGGGGAGAACAAACAATTACTAATTGGTCAACAACTCGACATCATGCATTTCCAGGGATAAGTCGTATGCCTAATGGTAATTTAATAGTTACTTGGTGTAATGGAACAAGTCATGGAAGTGCTTGCAAAGATAGCGCAAGAATAAGTACAGACAATGGAACTACTTGGGAATCATGTTTTAATGTATATTCAGGAAGTTGTCAAAATACAGACCCACAAACAGTTACTACAGCAAACGGAACAATAATATGTTGTCATGGTCATCAAGCTGGTGGTTGTTGTCCTGTTGGAAGTACAGCATATTATGATGTTAGTTATGATAATGGTACTACATGGCATAGTAAAGGAAGAATGAATCCAACCAATGAAAGTATTTTGTTGGTAACAAGCCTAAAACTAATAAATGGTGTTGTTTACGCTACTTGTTCAGACCCTTATAATGGATATGGAGCTACAATTATGAAAACAACTAATAATGGTAGTAGTTGGGAGTGGCATGGACAAATTAATCCAGCAACAGGTGCTAATGATGAATGGGATTTTTTACCTCTTAATAATACACATTGGATTGCCATTATCAGAAATCATCCCCCAGATTCTCCTCCAACGGAAACATACTGGGCAGATAGTTATGATGCAGGAAAAACATGGACTAATATAACAAATGTTTATGATAAATTTAATTCGGCTATCCAAGACCCAAATCTTAATTGGTTAAATAAAGAAGAAAGAATTATAATTCTTCATGGTCGTAATTATACTGGTGGTTGCGGTGCTTCAATTACAAATACTGCATATTGGATTAGTAGTGATGAAGGGCAAACATGGACAAATTATACTGTTATTTCAACAACACCACCGAATTGTGGTGGAAGTGGTGGAGATTGTGGATATACTGCATTTGTTTCTTTATCTGATAGTGAAGGGTTAATAGTATACTATAACGGTTCTATAACTGGAAAGTCACTAATAAAATCAATTCATGTTGCATACAACACCACAAATAATAATATTTTACAATTTCTTTCCATAGCCGGTCAATCAAATGGAACAACAATTTGTAATCCAACTCCAACCATAAATTGGACTGTAGTAACAAACACATCACAATATCATCTTGAAATAGACAACAATGCAGACTTCTCTTCACCAGAAATAAATTATACTGGCATAAACCAATGGAACTATCCATCAAATTGTGATATAAATGCAACAAGAGTATCATTTACATTACCAACAGGATTGAGTACATATAATAAATATTATATGAGGGTGAGAGCATATGAAAAGGAATAATCATAAAAAGATAGTAAGTTTATTTTTAATATTTATTCTAATGTTTAGCTTACTTTTTCTTAGCATTAATGCTAGTTCTGTCAAAGAAGATGTTACTTTGGATGATATAAACCGTACATGGGTTGGTTATGTACGCACCGAGACACAGGCACATCCATCAATAGCGGACATTGGTGGTGGTTCTTATTTGTTAGTATGGGAGGATGTTCATGTAGGTGATGAAATTTATGGTGTTACAAGCACTGATAAAACAAGTTTTAATAATGCTAAGAGTAGTATAATTATTTCTAGTGATTATTCGGGTATAAATACTGTAGAACAACCTGCATTATCTGTATGTGGTGACTATGTGTATTGTGCTGCTAAAACAACAGGTACAGGATATAAATGTCATTTATTTAGATGTAATTTATCTAAAGATGTAACTAATCATAATAATTGGGAAAAGGTATGTATTATTGGTGATGGTTCACAAATGTCAGGTCATCCTATTGACCCATGTTTAATGATGTTTGAAACACCAGTAAACGGTCATAAATATTGGTGTCAGTGTCTTAATAAGACAGGTGTTGAAAGCCAAGATAGATATAGATGTGTGTATTATAGTGATGATTTAAATGATATTTGGACATTGAATACCAATCCTGTACTTACATCTCCTTATAGTAATTTTCCTGCTTTTTCATATTATTATGAACCAGCTGACGGGTGGATAATTTTTAATAGTCAGGGTGATGAAAATGGAGAATATTCCAATATTGTATATGGTTATACTAATGATATTAACACAACTTGGACCATGACTGAAACTATTTTGGTTCCATATAATATAGACACAGAAAATAATGATGACGATATGAGATGTATAGAACCAACATTATATGTTGATACTACAAATGATACCATATATTGTTATTATGCTTGTTATCAAACAGAAAGTAGTTATAAACGTATGGCTCTTTGTACTTTTTCTCTTAGTGGGTTTATAACTGAGAATGAAAGTATAGAATTATTATCTATAAATGGGGGTTTGAATGAAAGTATAATTTATACCTCGTCACTAACAATCAACTGGACAGTAGTGACAAACGCATCTCAATACCATCTGGAAATTGATAATAATATTGATTTTTCTTCACCAGAAATAAATTATACAAATATTAATCAATGGAACTATCCATCAAATTGTGAAATAAATACAACTAGGGTATCCTTTACACTTCCTAGTGGATTAACAAGTTATGATAAATATTATATGAGGGTGAGAGCATACACAAAAAGTTGATGATATCAATAATATTAATAGTCTTTTTTACGCTATCGATTAGTACAAGTGCTGAATGGTCAGAAAGTTGGGAATTTGAATATGCAGAAGAACCGACACAAGAACCACAAGATAATTATGACCCACAAGGATTCTCTAATTATGCAATTTTAAATTTTAGTGGAAAGGCAGATACTCAAGATAATGTAAATCCTGTAATTAGTGGGGAAGTTCCTACAAATACTTCTGTAGCAATATCACTTTCTCCTACTTGTAATGTAACAGTTTCAGATGATAATGGTGATACAATGGATATCACTTTTGGAACTAATGAAAGTGGTTCTTGGGTATATGACCAAACTAATGTCTCACAAGCAAATGGAAGCTATCAATGGATATTTACAAATGCAGATACATACGATACCAAATATTGGTGGAAGGTATATTGTGATGATGGTATTAATAATGTAAGTGAAGTATATGAATTTACAACCCAAAAGGAAAATCAGACAGTATCAATGGAAGGGCCAGTACCAGCGAATACCGCAAGTGGTATATCAATAAATCAAGCAACTTGGAACATCACAATTCAAGACCCCGAAGGAGACCAATTTAATTGGACAATAGAATGCAACAACACAGATACTAATGCATCAAATTATAGTACAAACGGCTCTAAAGTTTTAGACCTTACAACACCTCTTTCTTATTCAACAACATTTACAGTATGGGTAAATGCTACAGATGACAATGGAAGTGCAACACCTGTAAGCAACTCTTATACTTTTACAACAGCAGATGAAACATCATTTAGTGCTTATTCTACGTTATCATTTGGAGGAAAAGCAGAAACACAAAGCGAAGAACCAACAATAACAGACCAATATCCAACCAACGGCTCAACTGAAGTAGAAATGTATCCTCTTTTAAATGTAACAATTGATGAACCACAAGACGAGAAATTCAATGTCACTTGGAAGACTAATGCCACAGGAATATGGACAGTTCTTCAATATAATGATACATGTACAGACGGAACCTTTACTTACCGGGCAACATTTTCTAATGCATCAAATACACAATATTGGTGGAGAGTAGAGGTAAATGATTCAGGTGGGCATTGGACAAATGCAACATATAACTTTACAACTGATACTTATACTTGGTCTGATTGGAGTTCTTGGTGGGAATTTACATATACTTGCACTTCACCAACTAGCTTATCAGCAAATACTTGGAATGAAACAGCAATTAATTTATCATGGACAAATTCAGAAACTTGTGATACAAGTGTACTTGTAAGAAACGAGACAGGATGGCCTCATTATCCAAATACAGAAACCAATGGAACTGTTATTTATAACGATACAGGTCAATATTTTAATGATACAGGTCTTCATAATGCAACTACTTATTACTATACTATTTGGGGATATAACAAAACAGAAAATGATTTTTCAACATCAAATGATACTGCTTCGGCTAGAACACAAGGAGGTCTTGGAATACAAAGACCTTATCCATTAAATGAATCAACTGGTGTTGCTAGACCACCAGTAAACATCAGTATCGGAATCAATGGTACTGGAGTAAACATATCAATATACTTTTGGAATAGAACACCACATATAGAAACTTGGTCTTTACTTGCTGAGTGGAGAGATGTAAGTGAGGGAAGATATGAAGTTCTTGACCTTGATTCAGCAAATGGAACTAATGAATTTATATGGGGTGGAACAAACTATAATTGGTCTGTGAATATCACTGACGGTTCTGATTGGGTAAATAGGTCTTATTGGTATAATACTACAGGTTCTCGGTATGATGTTGATAATGATAATTCTGTGTTTGTAGGAGATTTAAATATAGTATGGGCCAATAGAGGAGGTAGTTTTGATGGTTTTTATGATTGTGATAACGATGGAAGTATCTTTGTTGGTGATTTAAACGTGATTTGGGCAAATAGGTGATTAGAATGAAAGATAATAAGAGTAATAGAAAAATAAAAATAATTATAATATCAATTATATTAATTTTAAGTATGATTACTCCTATAATAAATGCAACCAATTTTAAAAAAAGTCTAGATAATATTTGTCCTTGCACTACTAATTCTTACAGTTATGGTAATTGGTCTTTTAGCGAACATATTCCAAATGGAACTCTTGAGGAGACATGGTGTGAATGCAATGAAACATATTGGGAGCCTTATGAGTATTCTGGAAATTGGACATATTCAGTGAATGGAACTGGAACTATTCCAATAGATTTATTTTATACTCACTTAAATAATTCAGGATGTAACAGAACTCAAACGCTTGTATGGACAAATTATACATCAGAAGAACAAACAGAAGTATATCCAGGAGTAATATTTGATTGGCATAACTGTTCAGATTGGACAGGTGTATTTTTTGGAAGGATGAGTGGTTATGTTTTACATTGGAATGGAACAACTCTTACTGATGGATTTACTTTTGTACCTGTAGAAGATGAAGATGATGCTACTAATTATTATCACTTTGGTTGGGGATATCTTAATGGACTACCTTATTATGAAGTAGCACCAGATGAACCATTAGGATGTTGGATTAAAGTTATTTATAACGTACACTGTGGAAGACTTTATGCAAAGATATGGGGAGACCCAATGAATGCATTAGGATTAGAATATGAACCAGCAGGATGGTTTATTAATGAAACATTTCCTACATTAGCATCAGATGATGGTACTTGTTATGGATTAGCATATTGGAATCCAAGTTTACAAAGCTTTAGAGGTAATTTTGATTACTTCGAGCATTGGCAACTTAACTACTCAACAAACGGAACATCTTCTTGGGATGTATCAGATAAAAGACCACATATGAAGTTTCCAGTAATAGATATGATGGACCCTAATGTAAGAGATGAAGCATTTGAATGGTATAATGGAACAATGGCTAATATAACTGATATAAGTATGAGAGATGTATTAGTTAATATAACCAATTTATTTAATATGGAATCAAGATTTTATAAACCATCATCATTACAATTAAACGACCAAAATGATACAGTATATTATTATTCAGCATTACTTTCAAATTTTTCAACTTGGTATAATGAATATATTGGAAGTTATTCAGGAAATCAAACTTTAGCACACAACTGTCTAATGTTTTGGATACAAGATTGCACTGATGGTGACGCCTCTTTTGATTTAGATGAAGGATTTATAGCAATCAATGTAGATGATGATGACACTTGGGATAACAATGACAGAGCTTGGTTATGGGATATAGATTGGGATGGAGATGTAGGAACTGGTTGGCAATGGAACGGTTCAACATATTCCAATTGGACTATATTTGCAACCGCTTGGAATACCACAAACCTTTCTTTAAAAAATATGCATAGATATAATAATCATATCAATTATTTAGCACTTATTCCTTTAGACGAACTTAAAAATGAAAGTGGTACTGCTATCAATGTAACTGATACCTTTGGTTTATGTATTGCTACATATAATATGGATGATTCTCATAGTTGTTATTGGCAGAATTGGAATGAAACTGAATGCGATTCATTTGTAGATGAAAGTCATAATGATGCAAAACAATTTTTCCTTAATCATACATATTTAGAAGATGGACCACTAAATATAAATTCAACTAATCTTGGAAGATGGGGTCAAGGGGAAATAGAAGATGGAACTCTTGCTGATTATATTCCACAAGAATGTTGTCTGAATACAACAATCAAAGTTTGGGATAACGATACTGGAACTTGGAAAAGGCAAGTAAATTTCTCAAAAGGAGATAAAGCAAGATTTAATGTATCAGTTCATAACTGTGGAAATGATTTACAAAATCTTACAATAAGAATAACTCATTTTGATGCTATACACGAATATATAAATAACTCTGGAAGATTAAAACTTCCAAATGAAGCACCAATATCAATGAATCCGAATATGACTTCTGTTGAAGGAGGCGATTGTGGATTATATCCTCATGGGCATTTACAATGGAATATAACTAAACAACAACTTGTAAACTTTTCCTATTGCAATCATGTATATTTAGAATTTAATATGACAATGAATAGCACAAACTATTCTGGAATAGAAGCAAACGCATCACTTTGTGAGTGGTGGTTTGAGTATTGGGATAGTAATTGCACTAATGAAGATATGATATATGTAAATGAAAAATATAACGATGATATAGAATGTAATTGTACAGGAGTAATAGAAGCATCAAATTGGTCAATATCAGAGCATGTTCACAGACCTTGCACAGACAGTTCTTGCCTTGATGAGGAATGGTTTGAATATACAACTAATTATACTACTTGGCAAGCATATAATAGCACATGGGATTTTTTCGACTCAACAAAAGATTGGGAATGGACATATAGGTTTACATCATATGATAATTCAACTGATGATTTAGGATTATCATATACTATTGCAAATAATTCTTGTGCTAATAGAACAATGTCAATATTAAGAGCAAGATATAATGTTACTATGGAAGGAATGGGAATTCTTCCTAAATATCATCCTCACATAGGAATAGTATATGCATATCACAATAATTCTAACTATGATATGGCGCTTTATAGCTATCATAGAGTAGTATTACTATCAAAAAGAAATGATTCTTTATATGATACACCAACAGGAAATCTTATAGAAAGTACATCAACATCATATGATAATAATATAACTAATTTTTATAATGAAAGTTGGTCTTGCAATTTTACAAAAGCTAATAAAGTAAATCCATCAATGAACAGTACAGCATGGCTTACAGATGGATATGGTATTTGGATAAAGAGTTTATATAATTCACTTTGTGGCTCTGTGCAAACTAAAGCATGGAATATTACTTCCTCTCGACCATTTGGATTACAATATGAACCAAGTGGCTGGATAGCTGATGAAACATTACCATTTATAGAATATGATGAGGGACAATGCTTTGGATTAGCAGTATGGAATCCACATAAGTTTTTGTCAGATGAAGATAATTCATTTTATGTAGATTTTGATAGTATAGGTATGTGGAGACTTAATTATTCAAGAGATGAAAATGCTACAGCTTCTCAACTTGAAAATCATAGTATATATGGAAGCGATGGAATTCCTTTAATGTATTTTCCTGTGTTCGATTATAATTCTGACTACTATTGGACTATAGATTATCAATTTTATTACGAATGCTTTTTAGAGTGGTTGAATGAAAATATAACAAACCAAGAATATGCAGATTGTGCTGCTTGTAACTTTAGAAATTTAACTAAATTATATAATATGGAATCAAGAATGGCAAGACCACTTACAGTAAATTGTACTGAACATTATACATATGATAATCAAAATGATAGTATCTATTATTATTCAGCAGTTTGGACAAATATTAGTGGGGAAGTTCCATTTAATAATAGTCTTGCTATACATATAGAAGAGTGTACAGATGGAACAGATAATTATGATGATGCTGCACTTGTAGCAATTGATGTAGATAATGACCTTGTATGGGATGATAATGATATGTGCTTCCTTTGGTTTGGAGAAACTGATTGGTTTGATACTCATGTGATTATTTGGAATGGAACAAATATATTTGCTCAAGGAGACCAAGGTGAATTAATATTGAACGCATGGTTCGATGTTTTTTATGAGAGAAATTCAACTTATTGGACTTCAAGTTATTGGAGTCATTTGCCTGTACTTCATAGATATAGTAATCATAAAATGTATGATTGCAACATACCTCTTTATTACTTTGAAAAGGAAAGTGTTGGAAGCGGAAATTATCTAAATGCAAATGATACCTTTGGAATTCATGTTCAAACAGTTCATGTAAATGCATTATTTGATGGAGCACCAAGTGTTGCTATAGCTTGGGAAAATTGGAATGAATCAAATTGTTCTACCTATAAAAGTGAAGATGCATATTCTGTATGGGAAAATTATATGAATGTTTCTAATGACAGTGAACTTGCTGATATGTGGTTTATTGGTATTTGGAATGGAGTAGATTTAACACAAATGTCAAATTGGGGTCACGGAATAATAGGAGATGAATATGGTTCATTAGATGAATCATTCTGGTCTACAAATGTATCAAAGACAACCAATAAAAGTGGAAATCTAGTTGAATATTCAGATGTAGATACTCTTGTTGAATTCAATATAACTGTTTGTAATAATGGAGAAAATATAGTAAGGAATGTAACAATCAATGATACTCTTCCTCCTGGAGTAGTATATGTAGGTTCAGGATTGCCAGCAGAGAATGTAACTAATCCATATGATAATTGCTATATATTTAATATAAGTGAGGAACTAGGAGTAGATGATTGCTTTACACTTAATATAACAGTCAACTTTACAGCTCATTTATATCCAAACGGAACAATTGTACTTAATTGGGCTAATGTAACTACTGACAGAAATGCTAATTCATCAGCAAATTGTTCTATTCAATATGGTAGTAATATAGCGCCACAAATCAATTGGTCTTATCCAGACGGTGATTCATTAGCAGAATTACTTCTAGCAAATATCAGTGCTGGAATAGCAGATAATAATGGAGATACGATGAGTGTTTATTTCTTCACAAATAAGACAACCTCTTGGACAAATGCTTGGAATGCAATTGGAAGTAATTTATCAGTAAATAACGGCACATATCAATGTAATCAAACATTTAATAATAGTCAAAGATACAATACTAAATGGCGGTGGGGAAATACAGGTTATTGGTATAGTGTAAATGTAACTGATGGAAAAATTTGGACAAATGAAACTTTTAATTTTACTACAGACCACTCAAGATATGATACAGACCTTGATAATTCTGTGTTTGTAGGAGACCTTAATATTGTTTGGGCTAATAGGGGTTTAGCATATCTTGGGATATATGATACAGATTCAGACTTATCTATCTTTGTTGGTGACCTTAATGTAATATGGGCTAACAGATGATTATATAAGAATTAAGAAAAGAGGTGAAAAAATGAGAATAAGAAAATTAAGAAAAAAGGCAAGTAATCTATTAGTAGGATTAATCTTACTAATCGGTGCAATAAGTGTATTTTCAATATCAATTTTAGCAGAAGATTTTATTCCATCGGCAAATAATGATAATAATGCTACAGTATGGCTTGAACCGGGAGGAGTAATTTCTGGTAATAAGGTAGAAGTAGGAGATAGTTTTAATGTAACTATTTATCTTGATACAACTGGTTCTTCAGCTAATTTGTCTGTATGGAATATAAACCTTTTAGATTTTAGTGAAAGTGTATTATATATTGTAAATGCAACTCCAGCAGGAACAGGAAATGCTACATTTTTAAATGCATGGACTTCTGGTTTAAGAGATGCAACATATAATAATGATAGTGGTAATATAACAAATTGTGGTGCTTTTCTTATGGGTTCAGGTTCTGGGCAACCTTATCCTTCAGTTGGAAATGCATCGGCAGCAGTAATTGATTTTGAAGCTCAAAAGTGTGGAATATGTTATATAAATCAAACACCAGACCATATTCAATATTATTTAAGAGAACCCGATAACGATAAGTATAATGTAACAACAGCAAATAATCTTACTATAATAATAACACCACAAGACCCAGCATCATTTACTGCTACAATGTATAATCATACAGCAATAAACCTTTCTTGGACAAAAGGAGTAGGTGACGATAATGTAACAATATGCAGAAGTGATGTGAGTTATGATGCTATAACAGGTCCAGAAGTTGGGCAGATATATAATGGTTCTAATCTAACTTATAATGATACAGGATTAACAAATTGCACACAATATTTCTATAAGGCATGGGGATTCAATGCTACAGCAGGACTACATAGTGCAACTTATAGACAAGCCACAGCAACAACTGAATGTTATACAAACTTTACTATAACAGGAGCAGTACCAGCGCATGATTCTACTACAACAAACTGCACATATAGCATACTAGTAAATGTTACAATTCTAAATACAGAAGCAGCATCTTTCAATTATTGGATAAATGCATCAAACGGCCAAACACATTCAGCAAATACAGTATCATTACCTACAATTATAGGATTTACTCTTACAAACCTTGACCACAATACACTTTATTGGTGGAATGTAACTGTGACTGATGGAATAGCAGATTCTACAAACGCATCATATAACTTTACAACAGGTGTAGGTGGAGGCGCAGCACCAGCGGGTGGAGCAATAGTACCAACTTCAGCATCTACAAGTAATTCAGTTACTTTTGATACATTATCAGTAGTTGTAACTGATGCAGATGGCGACCCTATAAATGTAACTTTTTATTGGGGAAATGATACAGTGATAGGATATGACGACACAACACCTTCAGGAGGAACAGCATCAATAAATCCAGGATGTACATTGAATTATTCAACTAGATACTTTTGGCATGCAGTTCTAAATGATACTTGTGAAACTACAAGATGTCCAGCAGGAACTGCTGAATATTTCTTTGATACAGATGAAAAGAATATATCAGTATCAAAAACAATGCATGTTCATGCAAATAATTCTATTGAAGTATGGATAAATATGTCAAATGAAGGAGAAGTGAATCTAACTGATGTTTGGGTAAATGAAACATATGATAGTGATACAATCTTTGTTGGCGCAAATCCAGCTAACGAGACAGGAGATAATACATCATGGGTAATACCATTCCTAAATATGACAGGATACGATGAGCATTGGGTTAATATAACGATATGGTTAAATGTATCTTGGCCTTTAGCAAATGGAAGCACTATAACCAATTCAATAACTGTAGAAGACGAGCAATATACAACAGGGAAGTCAGCAACACCACTAACTCTGTGTTTCTATGCAGTAAAAACAGCAAATATCAATTATTTATGGTGGAATACAACTGCCGTCAACTTTACTATCAATGTTACAAATTGTGGTGATTTCTATCTTGATTGGGTGCAAGTAAATGAAACATATGATGCTAACTATACATTTGTATCAAGCAATATAGCAGGTAATACTACAAATGAAACATTTAATATTACAGTTATAAATCCAGGAGATACTGCAACTTTATTGATAAATGTATCAACTACTTTTGGTGGTGGTGGAGACCCATTTGTAAACTCAACATATCACTATAATAATATTACAATCAATTCAAACCAAACGAGTACAGAAGTGACAGAGTCATCTTATCTTATTGCAGGTGCACAGACTGAACGGATAAGAATAACTTATCGTTCACAATTAACAGAAGTTAGTGGTATAGCAGATAGTGTGATAGCAATACTTGGAATACTGCTGATAATCGGTGCAATATTGACCATAATTGTGGTGGTAAGAAAAGGTGGATTCTTCTGATATGGAACTTAGGTTGAATAGAAGGGAAATGGTATCCACTTGTCATCCTTTCCTCCTCTCCTCGATATTTTATGTTTAAATGGATACCTTTCCTATACTATTCGTGATAAATATGACATATAAATTAAAGACTTATGACCCAAGAAAGGACAAACACCTCAAACCGAGGAAAAAGATTAATCAGAGATATTGGCAGACAGACCTAAAACCATTAGGAGATTTTGATAGAGATAATAAAATCAATCTTTTAGATTGTTATCCATACGACCCCAATCGTCAAGGGATAACTGATGTTATCAAAAAACCAATACAGAAAGTAAAAGAATTCAAAGATAAATATCAAAAACAAAAACAGGAATACGAAGAAAAAGCAAAAGATTATCTTTATGTAATAGCAAAACAGAAAGATGGAAAGTGGCTTAATTTAGGTGCAGTTGATACAATATCAATTACCCAAGCAATTCAGCAAGTTGAATCTAATCCTAATTTTACAGAAGTTATGACCAGCGAAGACCCAAAGAAAGCTGAAAAGCTCAATCGAGTTGAGATGTATGAATCTTTTGAGGAAGGAACAGAAAAGGTTCTAACTAAAGGTGTTGAAGGATTAAAAAAATCATATGAAGGATTTACTAAAGTTGCAAAGTCAGAAAGAGCAAAAGAGATAGGAACAGGACCAAGTGGAATGTCTTCAAGCAGAGGAATAAAACCACCAATGTCAAAAGGTTGGTATGGAAGCCCAGAACAACAGCAAGCAAAAATGTCAATACCAAATCGTTCAGCATATCCAACTGCAATAAAAACTCAAGAACTCAAAAGAGAGGAACCTTTTGAGTCAGAAGAATATGAGTTTGGTTATTCTCATAAGTCGCCTTTCTATCAAGAAAGAAGTTCTTTTTACAACTATGATAGGAATATGGAAACTTGTGTACCTTATAGACCGATAGGATACAAACAAGTTTTCGCACCATATAAACCTGTAGGATTGAAAAGGAGGCGAAGATATTGAAAAAAACTAAAATAATAAAAATAACAGATGAAAGTAATAAAGGATTAATGAAACTTAAAGAAGATATAAGCGAAGGATATAGATGGACAAGAAAACATACAAAGAAATATTTAGAAACAGGTCGACCATTTGATAGACCAAGAGGAGTACCTAAACGAAAGTCATTTGAAGGTTATCCTTACAAATTCTTTGGAAGTTTTGATAATAAACTTAGTGCCAAAGAAGTAGCAAATGAAATTAGATATTATGGAAACTATGCACGAATTCAAAAGTATGAAGATAAATGGTTAGTATGGGAAGGTGAAAAATACTAATGAAAATTGATAAGAAAAAACTAAAAAAACATGGTAAAGAAATACTTTGGGCAGCTAAAGAATCTGTTACTATGACTGCTCCAATTTATCCAGCAGCAATATTACATCACACTGGAAACCCAGAAGCAGGAGCAATAGTAGGAACAGCAACTTTACCTTGGGTTGCAGGATATAGTGCATATCACTATGTTAAGGGAAGAAAGTTAAAAAAGAAAAAGGATGCGAGAAAATGAGAGGACTTACAAAATCAAAAAGAATTAGTTCAAGAGGAAAAACATCACTTACTACAAAAGGTTCACTATATAAAAAAGGAAGTGTAAAATCATTTAGAAGGAGAAGAAAATAATGCCAAGAAGAGGATATGGTAGAAAAGATGGAAGTAGAAGAGGATTAAATCAAGGCGGTAGAGGAAGAAATAGAACATCTAATTGCCGTCATCCAGAAAAAAGAAGGAGGCAATAAAAATGAAAAAAAGAAAATATTATTATAAGAAAGTAGGAAGAAAAAAAGTTAGATGTAAAATGCCAAAAAGGAGGTAGAAAAATGGAACATGGTCCATTTAAAAACAAAGGAAATGCAAAAGACTTCGCCACTGAAATGCGAAAGAAGGGATTCAACTGCTCTCTTTACAAAGCTAAAGGAAAGTGGAAAGTCAGCGTAACCAGATAGGTAAAATGGGCTAAAACCCATTTTCTCTATCAAAAACCCCTACTTTGCGTGTATATAATTCAATTTAAAGGAATTTGATAAAATGATAGATAAAAAAGACATAAAAATGAACCCAAAAGCATTCAAATTAGCAATAAAGAATATCTACAAAGAATTTAATGGAAAAAAATACAAGTTGCAAGGCACAGCACCATTATCAATGGAATATGACCTAATCAGAATTTACAAAAAACATGGATATGATGTCAAAACAGAAAAAATGGAATTTGATAAAATGAATTTATGGTTGCGAAAGTAAGAGATATTAAAAATAAAGAAAGTATTAAATATTAGGAAAATGATGTGAATAATATGGCAAGAATGTATGAAGTAGGAAGTCACAAGACTTCTGTATTCACAGAAGGAGGCTGGACAAAAGTAGTGTATCATAACACAGTAGTTGTAAAGTTCAATAGAGATAAGATTGTTCTTGACTCTGGAAAGTGGTTCACTATGACAACAAAGACCAGAATGAACCAAGCATCAAATCAATATGGATTAGGCTTTACAGTTTTTCAAAAGGATTTCGAATGGTTTGTTGACTACAAAGGAAAAACCTACCGCTTCAGCGATGGAATGGTCTTGAAGAGGTAATCAAATGAAAAGAAGAAGCGTAAAAAGTAGAATGTCACTTAGAACAACAGGCAGACCAAGAAGAAGGATGAGAGCAAAACCAAGGAGAAGATAAAATATGTTTCAAAGAGCAAAAAGAACTAAATGGTATACAGAAGGAGGAATGGTTGGATATACTTACGCTAAACAGAATCTTGATGCTCTAAACAATATTTTAAAAGATAGAAAACTTAATAGTACAAAAATTCAAAAATTTATTATTAAAGGAACAATTAATTTTAGTAATGATGATTGGCACTATTTTAATAATTTTTCTACAAAAGATATTGCTCATTTGAAACATGCACTTAAAAAAGTAAATAAATCAAATGTTGTGAATGAACTTCATTGGATAGAAGCAAGAACAGGTATGTTAAGAACACCACTAACCAAAACAATGCATGTTCTTGCATATAAATTACAACCAAAAAAATATCTTGAATATGCTTCTAAGGATTACAAGTTTTATGGAATGAATGATAAACAAGCAAAAGAAAGAGCAATATCATTACTTAAAAAATGGGAAAAAGATTTAGGGAGATATTAAAATGAAAAAAATATATAGAAAACTTACAAAAGAACAAAAAGCAAGAGGTGTTATATTTACATCAACATTAAGCCCACATCCTACTGATGACTTAGAAGGATTAACTATACATGAAGTAAAGAAAGATGATTTGGATATATCAAAAACAATCGCAAGGCTCAAAGATGATAGATTCTTTAATGCTTCACATTTTAAATATAATATAATTAGGAGTTGAAAAAATGGGAAAGAAAACAGATTGGGTAGGAATGATAATTGAGTACGAAAGCGGAATGTTATCTGATGAAGATACAATCAAATTGTTTCAACATTTAGTTGATACAGGTCAAGCTTGGAGATTACAAGGTCATTATGGAAGAACTGCCAGAGCATTAATTGATGGTGGTTATATCAAAGCGCCAAAGAAGAAAACTAAAGAGAACACAACAGATTACTATGGAAATAAAATACCAAACTATTGGGGTGGAGAATACTAAATGAAAAAAATACCTATAATAAAAATAGAACCTATGAAAATTCCAATGATGAAAAGTTATGATGTTGTTGGATATATTGAAAAAGGTGGTATGTACTGCAAAAATTGTGCAAAGGATAAATCAACACCAATCTTTGCTGGTGATGAATTTGAATGCAGACAATATTGTGAAAATTGTTATGGAGAAATTCCAGTTAATGTTTGGGGAGAAGAGTAAATATGGCAAAATTTGATGTAAGTGGAACAGCAAGTTCTGTTCTTGGAATAGCAGGAATGGGTATAGGTATAGGAATCCTTGCACATACAGCAAAAAATATTACAAAGATGTCAAGCGAGATGTATAAAACACCTAGAAGAAGAACCTATAAGCGAAGAAGTTATAGAAGCAAATCAAGCTTCAGACCAA